>OFTY01000010.1_pt1 | contig 334210 bp, 279 predicted proteins | sample 1775061 | NCBI WGS metagenome assembly OFTY01 (sample SAMN08195773, study PRJEB24354) | sludge metagenome | isolation source: sludge from phenol fed wastewater aerobic bioreactor B | place: India: Nagpur | collected 2016-09-16 | reverse complement strand
GTTTCAAAGTTTAAAGTTAACAAGCTTTTGGTCATTAACTCTAACCGATATTGGCTCATGTTAGGGGGAAGCTTACAGATGTTGACAGGTCATTAGCGACATTGAAACGTGCACTTCGTAACAAAGATACTTCCGCACTTCAGCCAACGCATAAGAAGGCTTTCAAAACATTGGACAGCCTGTATAGCGTTTTCTTTGAACAGCATACGGCGGAAAGCTTGCAGAACGTCGAAAGCAAAATAGCTTCCGTGTCGTTAGATAACGACGTTCTCCTGGATGTGAAATTCACAACAAAGCGCGGGGGCGCGACAATCAAATATCTTTCGGTAAAAGACAATGTGCCTACATCATGCAATCAAACGACCAATAATTGCATTGCAAAACTGCCAATCGGGAAATGCGCTTTCTGGTCGGAACGCAATGGAAAGCGCACGTCAGATGTGTATTTAAAGACCTTTGACGAAAACAGGACGTTTGAGATTGTGGAAGGCAAACTCGATACTACTGTTGGTCGAATGAACAAGCAGTTTCAAAAATCTCATTATTTATCACTTCAAAACTACCAAGACTTCGATAATATTCTTCATTAATCGCTTTCCCGATTCCTAGCTCCTGTGTTTTTACATGATTGACAATCCAACCATTGTATTTCATTAATTTCAGGACAATAGCATTAGTTAATGTTAGTAGTCGCATTGCTAATTCTGTTTCTTCCATTTCAAAATTCTTCTTATCCATTGGCTCCAAAATGACATTGCCATGTAATAAGGCATTTCGGTAATCCAACGCCAACTCGTCACTTTGGGAAAGAGGTATTTTTAATAGGTAAAATGGCATTTTGAGTCGTTCTCGATTAGTGGATTTATTTATATCATTAATTTTTGCTTGAAGAATTTTCATATCGAAATCCGCATCATTTTTATGAATTTCTAATCTATCCAAAAGGTCTGACCTTAATCGCTTTGCCTTATTTTTATTCTTGATAGGAGCTGTCTTGGCTGGGAACCATTTTTCAAATAAAGTAGCAAAGCCTTCTAGTGCCAATGCAAATCCGACAGGCATCATAAGCATTGAAGCCCGTTTTGCTTCGATAATGAGTAATATAATAGCTTTATGAGCGTCTTTTTGATGTATCCATGTACAAAGATTGCTGATTAATTCGACACTTGCCGATTGTGTCTTCCCTTCATACTTAGGCAGTAATTCCTTATCCTTTGGCCTTATCCACGAAGCGGCATTAGATGTTATTGCGGAATAAATTGAAAGAATATTTTCTCTAAGTAATTCGTAGGACCATGATACAGGTTCGTCCATAGTTGGAGAGCTATAACTAAAAATGTATCGTTCCTTTTGCCAGAGTTGTCCATTTATAAAGGCCAATCCAATACTGATTGACCAGCAGTATTGATTAAACTCTTTACAACTGATTTTTTGACAACTATAATGAATAAAAACCAGTCATTTTTGAATTTAACAGAATATACATGGAAGCTGAATTTATCAACATGTACAGTAACAAGCCCTCTTTTAGTAGTCACATCACTTTCAAAACTTTCATCTTCAAAATGGCCAAAGTATCTAAATTCTTCAGAAATATTTGAAACAGACCTTAAATAATACTCTTCATTATGCAGGATATTTCCTGACTCGAAACCATATACCTCGAATTTATGTGTTCCAAAGTACCGCCGCGTTGAATTATTCGCCGAATGTTTTTTGCTAACTTCAATTTTATTAGTGATTAATAATTGAAAGTTTGTTCCGTCCATTTTGATATTACTATTAAGGGATATCGTAAAAGGACTATGGACACGAGACATGGAAAAAAGCTCAAATCCTCTTGGTCTAACCTTTCTTAAAACACAAGTTATACCATTATCAATATCGTCAGTATAACCTATGGCCTTGATAGAGTTTCGCTCAAGTTCAGTAATAATTGCAATTGGCTTTTTTATCTGCTTATAGATTTCCTTAGGCATATCATTATATTAGAATACCTTAAAATAGATATTTTAATGCCGAAACCCTCATAATTTAAGAGTAGTCTATTCTAAAAATACTACTAAAAAAATGAAGCAGGATCGAAAGGAAGTGTTGTAACAACGTTTAGTTTATTGATAAACCAATGCTAATGATGCTGTTGGTCTGCCTCGTAGAAGTATTTAATCAGAGTTTCATGACAAAATTATTGGCGAAAAACTATCCTATTCAGGCGTGTACTCCCATAAATCTGTTAGCATATCAAATTCCAATGAGCTTTCTTTTTGCCGCTTGCCAGCCCCTAGATATATTTTATCAGCCAGGACAAAGCCATATGCGCCAAACCGCGCCGGACCTGGGAAGTCTGCAAGTTTTATCCATGTGTCAGTGTTTACGTCATAACGATAGAAACAGTTCGCATAGACGGCTTTGCCGTTGACATCAATATAGCCACCGCCATAGATCATGGCCCTATTATCCGAATACATGATAGTTTGCGGGTTAAAAGATGGCGATGCCTTTTGCGTCCACGAATTTGTCGCGGCGTTGTATTCGTAAAATTGTGCTGACGAACCAATATAGGCTTTGCCAGCCAAGGTAAAAGCTATATAAATATCTATCGCCCCTGCAGCGTAATTGGTTTTCTTCGCCCATTTATCAAGCAAAGGATCATATTCATAAAAGGCACTAATAGAATAACCATTAACTCCCCTGCCTCCGCATACATAGACTTTGCCATTCAACACGACACTATAACCATTGGAATAGGCAGATAATGGAAAATCAGCTTTTTTTGTCCAGGCTTTGTCTTCAATATCGTACTCCCATAAATCGTTTTTATAATTATAATCTTCTGAATAGCCCAATCCATAGTAAATCTTATGATTGACCGCAAAAGAAATTGCACCCTGCCTAAAACTTTGCAGAGGGAACTCACAATTGGTTTCCATTTTAGTGTTGTTGTGTCAAGTTTATAAATACCTCTATCGACGATATAAACGTTGCTGTCTAAAGTTATCGGCTTTAAGCCTGGGCCGTATAATCCCGATACTTCGGGGCAATTTTGCGCCATTGGCCGGGGATGGCGGGTGGCGCTATATAGAACTGGTATTCCTCGCCGGAATCTTTTTTACAGGAAGAAAGCAAGATAACAGCGAAGAACGGCAGAATAGTCCTTCGTAATACCTTCATAAAATAGGTATTTAATTGATCAGTATTGCCGGTTCATTTTTCAAACCATTCAACACAGTCAAGCGGCATAATAAATTATGCACTGTTGTTTTGTGCCAACGGTTTCGGCACGAATAAGTTTTGATGCGTCGTCGATTCAGTTCTCCTGCTAAAGCCCGAACTGAACTATAACCCTGCTGTTGAATATCTTCTATTATTGGTTTTATGAGCAGGATAAATTCATCGGCTTTATTCCTGTTCTCTTGTGCCAATACTTTGCCATTGCTGCCTAACACCTTTCCCCTGCTTTTTGCGACTTGTAAGGCTTGCTTGGTGTCGATGCTGATTTTCCGACGTGTCTCCTCCGCGACTGCCGCCAGGATATGAATAGTAAAACGGTTAGCGTGCGGATTATCGACTACGATGATGTCGATATTTGATTTGACGATTCTTGCAATTTCTTCAACGTCCCTGCCCAGCCTGTCAAGCCGAGCTACAACCAAAGTAGCTTTATATTTTTGGCAATAAGCTATTGCATCAAGTAATCCTTGACGCACCTTTCTTGTTGATTTCACTGCGCGTATTTCATGAATAAGCGCAAAATCATTCTGATATACATAGCCATAAACAGCCAATTGTTGCGCTTCTAATCCTAATCCACTTTTCCCTTGTCTTCCCGTAGAGACGCGGTAATACGCGACTGCCGCCTTTTCCATGTGTTTAAAATTGACATGGCCTGTCCATAGGTAAACGGAGAATTATTTTTGGACAAATTTCGTGATCGAGATCATTTATTGATCCAGGTCAATTGTTGATTTTACAAGGGATTTCTTACAAAAAAGCCATAAAAATAAAGGCCTCAATGTCCAGCGACTAACGTCCGTTTACTTATGGACAAATTATTTTTGCATTATCTGATAGAAAGTCACGGATAAGGTTTTCTGGTTGGTGCGAAATACTCATCAAGCACCTTAAACCTATGCTCTTATGTACCAGAAAACACGAATGGTGATAATACCACCCGAAGGGAATATTTTTCCATTTCCCTACATCTTTCACAAATACCAAAGGCAACTTATTCGTACTGCCACCCGAGTGATTGGCTCTAAGATGGAAGCGCAGGATATCGTCACGGAAGCCTTCCTACGATACTGGTATATACAAGCCGACTTCCATAAGGAAAGCTCCATTAAGGGGTTTTTGTATATCGCCGTCGCAAACGCTTGCAGAAATACACTTGAGCAAAAAGCCTATCGCGCAAGAGTGAGAAAAGAAATGTGGTATGGACTGGAAGACTATACAGAGTATAAGTTGCTGGAACAGAGCCAGCATATAAGGCTTGAAGAATCCATTCTTGATACAGCCTTACAATTGGTAGAGAATTTACCTAAAAAATGCAAGATATGCTTTGTAAAAAACATTTTTCAGGGAATGAATATTCGTGACATCTCACAACAATTGAAAATTTCAGAGCATACTGTACGTAATCAAATTGTCCGTGGAAAGATTCTGCTTCGGCAACGATTTGAAGCGAGGCAGCATGAATTGCGTTTGTCTGCCTAATGCATAAGAAGATGTTCAGCACCACTTAGACCGCTATATCAGGGCGTATGTGTCAGTTAGCACCTGGTTGATAAGTAGTGATTATTAATCTGTTTAATCCTTCAGCCATGCAGAGCCAGGTAAAAATCGTTATTGTGGATGACAGCGCAGAATACCGGTATGTGCTGAAAACCATTCTTCAGACCCAGCTTATTGAGATCATAGGGGAAGCGGCGAATGATGAGGAACTACAACAATTAATAGGCCCTGATGTTATGCCGGATGTCGCTATTGTCAATTATAAATCAAGCAAGGCCGACGGTTTGAATAGCATCGAGTGGCTACGGCACAATTATCCTTCGGTGAAGCTGTTGGTCAACTCCATGCACGCGGTGCCTATTCATTATTTACAAGAGATTGGGGCGGGCGGTTATTTCGTGAAATCTCGTGGTGACTTTAAAGAAATCATACAGGCCATTCAAATTATTCATGCAGGTGGGCAATATTTCAACAATGCACCTGTAAACGTGCCCAACCGCGATCAGCAGGATGGGCATACATTTCATGTGTAATTTGGGATCAATAGAATGGAGCCTATTTGGTTGCTTTCCCAAACTCTCTTTTGATCTTATTGCCTCTTTCAAGAAGATTGGCCTTAAGATAGTCGCTAAACGCTTTAAAATGCACTTCATTGTTCTTGTCGTCATGTCTGGCAATTGTATCATAAGAGACAAAATAAGAACCACAATCAAAACATAGTTTTGAGCTATCAGAATTACCTGTCTTCAATAAGTCAATGGCTTTGTTTCTAACACTATCCCATTGATTTTTGCCCATCGTGAAACTAAAGCCGTCAAAGAAAAGAAACTTCATATCGTTATCGGCATAACCCTCTAAGTCGCTATGAAACTTTGGAAGGGTTGCATAGTAAGTGCCGATATATTCTCCATCAAATTTTTCAATATGGACCAGGAAACTTGTGTCAAACGGCTTGCTGTAATAAAAAAACAAGCTATTGCTGTCAGTCAGCACGTTATCACTATACGGCAAGGTGAACTTTTTAATAATTGCATTTTTTGCAATAATCAATCTGTTGTTTTCATTTTGCGGCTTAACTGGCTCATTGTTTTTACATCCAACAATAAAAGCGCCGATAAACAGAATATATCCCAATACTTTCATGATGATTAGGTTTGCCTCATTCATCTATTGCCCAACCAATGCTTTAATGAAAGTCAAAAACTTTTTATTTTCTTTTATTAATCGACCATTGACCAAAATAAGTTTTCGACCATCAGTACAAACTTCAATCTTTTCTCCGTTGCTTTTGTCACAAATTAGTTTGATGCGGACATCCACGTTTTTATTCGATTTTGAATATTTTGGTTTTGAAATAAACCCGGCGAGCGCACTGATAGAATCCTTGTCGGTGATAATTCTTGATTTGATCTGATTTTTCAGGCTTTTATCGAAAGCCTCGCAACTAATACTAAATGTCGTAAGAAGTTTAATGTTTACACTTAGCGCATTTATCGCTCTAATTTCCTCAATCTGAGCTTCTGATTTTGTTGAACCCATTATAAAGAGAATCGCTATTACAAATAAACATTTCGTTGGCATATCTTTTTTTTAAAATTCGTTTAGCTTTTTTTTGACTTCGCAAGAAGAACATCCATCAAGCCTTTTGGCACCATTTTCATCTTTCCTTTGCATTTGCTTCTTCTTTTCCAACTGTTCTTTTATACTGTCTTCGATGGAAGAATTTCTCGTTGTAGGGCCTGTTGTCAAATACGGACGGCCTCCATGGTCTGTCCGTGTAACCTGTCCTTTTTTTATCTCTCCCAAAGCTAACGCGGTTTTTTGTTCACGCTTGGTGATTACTCTTTTTTCTTCTTTACTGTCGTAACTTTTATCGGAGGCTAAAGTAAGCTTGTCCGATTCAGCTTCGTGTTCAAGTTCAAATACAGCATGATCAGCTTCATGGTCTAATATAGTTGCAGGAGAAATAGTATTTCCATTGGTGGTTTTTAATGCTGCCCGAGGATTCCAAAAAATTGTTCTACCGGCAAAGGTGCTGGGTTCATTAATATTTTTATTTTCAAGCACACTGAAATTCTCCGACGATTCTGCCAATTTTTTTAAGTTATCGCCTACACCATTTGCTTCTAAATACGCAAACGCATCATAGAATTGAGCAATAAATTCCTCACTTCCTCCTGGGAATACTAACGTGTCGCCCAAAGGATCATTAAATAAAATAGGATTATTGCCCATCGCTGAATAGGGACTTTGCGCATAATCAGGTTTACTGTCTATTTGCCACCATCTGCCTAATTGAGGGTCTAAACTTCTCAATGGAGTTGCATACCATTCCAAACCGGTTCCATCGCTAAATTCCTTGTTCTGCAATTCGCTTCCTTTATTGAATTTATACCTGTTCTCCAACTCGCCAAAAGCCTTGTTGCTAATCCCTGCCATCGTCAACCCAAAAGGATAATAATGCGTTTCCTCGGTTAAGGGGCCGGTATAATGGGTCACGCTCAGGTTATCAAAGAACACATCCCAGCCCTTGGTCTCGTTGCTCACGTAAATATATAAAAATCCATTGCGGGTAATATCCGGGGAGCCGGTCAGCGGATAGATGCCATCTGGCATTGCTACTGCAACCGCACCGCTGGAGCCAGCCACGTAATTAAACTGGTCGTCCAACAACACCCAATTCAAATAAGCCTTGGGGACAGAAGTTTGATCAGGGTTGTTGGTGGTCCTGAACGCACCGAGTGCGCCTAATAAAGGGCTGGTGCCGGTATTGTTCAACTGGCTCAACGTACCCTTGGCATCACCTGCTACCCCCACCACGCCACTCGCCAGTGAAGCGAGGATGTCGTTCAGGGCGCTTTCGTTCAACGCGGCGCCCGATGTGCCGCCTGATTTAAAATAGGATTTCACGCCAATGCTCAATTTGTCCCCGCTCATCACCTTCAGCACCAGGGCGGGACCGGTTTTGTTGCCACTGCCGTTTACCTTGGCGACCCAATCATTAGGAGTAGTGGTGGCATCTGTGGGATAGCCACCCGATATACTGGCCGTGGCAAAGGCCGTGGTGCTCACATTGGCAAACAACGCATCCTCTTTGGTCCGGTAGGCCGTCTCCATGCTCGCAAAGTATTGCGCGGTGTCTTTCTGCTCGGTCAGCACCATGCGCACATTGCCTAAATGGTCTTTGATAAAGTAATCACTGAAAAACCGGTAGGCACTGTCGCCATTGGTAAAGTATTTCTTCGCCCAGCGGAAACGACCCTCCTCGTGGCTGATGAATTGCAACTGTCCATCTTCAAACACCAACCCTCGCAGGTACAGGGTGCCTTTATCCGGTTTACCGTTCTCATGCACCATCTTCAGGTATTTGGTGCCTAAGGCATCATAGGTATATTCTATCGTGCCCTTGTTTTTGACATGGATAACCGAGGGCAGGTTCAGGTAGTTGTATTCTATCCCATCCACACTGGCATCGTCGATGTCTTTGTTCAAATCTTTAATCAAATTGCCATTGCCATCATAGGCATAGTCCGTCGCGCTGTTGGTCTTGGTGCCGCCGAGTGCCGTCATATAGGTAGTAGAACTGCGGAAGTCACCCAGTTTGGTATCTACATCATTGCCGGCGTCAATGACGTTCTTCAGCTTGTTGCTGTTGTCGTAATAAGTATAGCTCAGGTTGTCAATCGTGCCTGTGGGCGTACCTGGCTTCCAGCCTTTCTGCTGCATGGTCAGGATATTTCCGTTAGCATCGAAGGTCAAATTGCTCACGCTGAAATCGGCATTCGTATTGTCCCAACTGCTGCCGGTTGTGTTCTGTAAAAAGCCCGCAGCGGTAAGGCGGTTGGCCGCATCATAGGAAAAATCGTATTTTCTATTGAAGCCTGCTCCGGCGCTTTTCCAAACCGTACCCGTGATATTGCCGTTATACTGGGCGGCAGCATATGAGGTCGTAGAAGCAGCGGAACTGGTTTTATCATAGCCCACCTCCATGCCGAAGTAGTGGCTGGTGTTGCTGCCGGATACATAGCCCTTGTTCAGACTGGTCAGCCAGCCGCGGATATTGTATTCGTTGGTGATGTCTTCCAGGCTGTTGCCCAGCGTCTTCTTTTTCAACTGTCCTAAAGCATCGTATTCATTGCTCACGATGGTTTGTTCCGGCTGATCGATGGTGGTGCCAGCCAGCACCATGTGAATCGTCTTTTTCACGGTTGCCAACCGCTGCAGGTCGTCGTATGCCATTTTAGTCACTACCACGTACTCGGTATTGGCGGCCTGTGCCGTTTTTTCAATCACCACCAATGGTTGCCCGCTGAAGTTGTACTGCGTAGTGGTCACGTCTAAGTACCCAAACACATTGTTCGCCTGGGTTTGTATCACACGGCCTTTGTCGTCATAGATTATTACCGTGCCGATAAAAGAAGGCGACCCCAATACCCGCGCAAACTTGCCGGTAGGCAGCCCCGTCACACGGGTGGATTTGGTGACTGGCTCTGCATAAGGCCAACTGGTGGTGGAAGGGGTGAGCAGGTAACTGTCGTACGTATTGATATAGGTAGCGCTGGCGAGATAGGCATTGGCTGCCCAACTGCTGTATTCATCATAATAAGTTTTGGTTTGTTCTTCTATGGTGTAGCTGGCCGTATTGGGATAAGCGGTGCTGCTATACGCCTGACCGAGGTGATAGGAAAGGTTGTTATAATACGTGTTATCGGTCAGCAGGCCCGTAATGGTCGGGCGGTTCAGGCCATCATACAAAGTATATAACCATTTGTGCTGGCCGCGCAGCAGGGAGTCCTGGGTCATCACCAATCTATCCCGTGCGTCATACACCATCCATACCTCCCCCGCACCCGGCACCTTCTTGCGGATCATCCTGTTGCGCTGATCGTATTCATATCGAAAACAGAGTTCATCCCGTATCGTATTGGTCAGGCTCCAACTGTTCACCGCCAATTGCTGCGTGGCTTTAGGCGGCACCACCAGCCGCAACAGGTTTACGTTATCATACACGTAATAGGAACAGAGCCAGCCGGTATGACCTGCAGCCGGTACGGCGGCCAACTGCACTTTTCTCAATATTACCAATCCGTCTTTGTCCTTGTATTCTATCACCTGTTTTTTATGCTCGTCGGTGGTCACTGTTTTGAATAACTCCCCTGCCGGGTACATGGCTGCGGTGCTGCTGATATTGTTGCCGTCTACCATCCACATGCGAACGGAATCATCGGCGCTGTTGATCTGATAGCCCGTTTCTATGCCGTGCCGGTTGGCGGCGTTCACGGCATCTTCGCTGCCCGCCCAGCTATTGCCCGCGGCATAGGCACTTATCGGGCGATTGAGCGGAGAGGCTTCGTAATTGGTTTTGCCGTAAAAGAAGGTTTCACCGGGAAACTGCGTGCCTGCAAAGCTGGCCTGCTGCTGGAAGGGGTTCTGTTTAAAACCACCATCGTTCACAGACGGATTGCCGCCGGTCGTATTGGCGGCAAACGGCAGATAGTGATACAACTCCCGTCCGAACTCGTCATACACGATGGCCTGTGTCAGATCCTTCGGGCTGTCGCCGATGGGCAACGATCCTTGCTTCACGACTTGCTGAATATTTCTGCCCAGCCCGTCAAAATACACGGTGGTTTGTTTGACATCCTTCAGCGGACGCAACACCAAGGCCGCCGCATTGGTATCCGGCGCCGTGGCATCCCAGGTGCGGATATAGTTGACTTTGATAGTGTTGCTGTAAGCCGCGGGCGGGTCAACCTGTGCCTGGCTCTGTCCTGCAAACAATAATCCGAACAGCAAAAAAGACAGCGTGAGGGGTGTGCGCATGGTCGAAAGGTTTAAAGGTCGGGGATAACCAAAAGACGGAATAAATTGATTGTCATCAATAAAAAAGAGTTGCTATGAACCGTTAGCCTAAAATATGGCTTTTTCATCGGTTATTTGTTACGGTTCTTATTAAATTTAAGGGCGTATGCAAGGCTTGAAATTATACCCGTATATGAACCTGGTTGCCTCCGGTTTAAAGGGGGAGCGCTGGAAACACGTTCCGGGTTTTGAGGGCTCTTATCAGGTATCGAATATCGGTCGAGTGCGGTCATTGGATAGGGTTGTACCGCATACCCGCCTTTAAGGTTCGCTTAATCAGTTTAAAATTTCAGGGCAAACTTGCTTCCTTAGTTTATTTTCTTCCAGATTAAGGTACTTATAGTACGGAAATCAGCTTTATTTTAAACCCGAGGATAGTTTGTGCTTGTAAACCCAATTTACAAGGATATTGTAAGAAGTGGCTGGTTTTCAATATTTTTGGTAAAACTTCGTAGGAGTATAATGACCGAACAAGAAATTTTTGAATACCTTAAAGAACATTACAGCAAGGAGAATGAGCATTGTGAATGGAAAGCATTCAGCAATCTAAAAAATAGCGTCTCCAGTTTTGCTGGCAGTGATGTAATCTCGTATGTGTCAGCCATCTCAAATATGCAAGGCGGCCATTTGGTTATTGGTGTTGAGGACGCGACCCTAAAAGTATTAGGCATTCAAAATTTTCATGATTATACCCCAGAGAACCTACCTAATCGATTGATAGGAAATTGCCCTAATCTAGGCAGTGAGAGTTTGTGGGTTGAATCCTTTACCGCAAGCGATTCAGGAAAAACTATCTGGATATTACACATTCCAAAGCATTTGCCACGCCAACCCGTATTGGCCCATAAAAAAGCATGGCAGCGAAGCGGGGATTCTTTAATTGAACTAACCCCGTCAAGACGCGATGCTATCCTGGGTGAGCAATTATATAAAAATGAAGACTGGAGCGCCGGACTATGTCCTAAAGCGACTCTTAGTGATCTCGATACTGACGCAATACAAAAAGCAAGGCACAATTATAAAATCAAGAATCCCCGCTTAGTATCAGAAATAGATACGTGGGATGACTTTACCCTTTTGAAAAAGACTAAACTGATAATCGGTGAGCAGATAACCAGAGCGGCAATTATATTATTGGGCAAGCCTGAATCTGTTATTCATATTCAACCCGCTATTGTTCAAATTAGTTGGGTTTTATATGATAAGGACAAAGTTGAAAAAGATTACCAGCATTTTTCTCCCCCTTATATCGTGTCGGTAGATGAAGTTTTTTCGAAAATTCGAAATCTGAAGTATCGATATATGAAGGAAGGAACTTTCTTTCCCGATGAAGTAGATCAATATGATCCTCAAAACATTCGAGAAGCCCTTAGTAATTGCATTGCACACATGGATTACACCAAAGGAGAAAGAATAACTATTTCGGAACGCGAAGATGGATATTTGACTTTTACGAACCCAGGCACCTTTCTTCCAGGATCGGTTGAAGAAGTTATCAATAGTGAAGACCCTCCGTCATATAATAGAAATGCCTTATTAGCCGAAACGATGGTTTCGTTTAACATGATCGATTCTATCGGTAGCGGTATCAAAAGGATGTTTAAAGCCCAAAGAGACCGATTTTTTCCAATGCCAGATTACGAACTGGATAACAAAAAGGTAAAAATGACTCTCATAGGCAAGGTATTGGATTTAGGATATGCACATGTTTTGATTAAACATCCGGATTTATCTCTTAATGAAATTGTCATGCTGGATAAAGTGCAGAAAAGGAAAACGCTTGCTGACTATGAGATAAAACACCTTAAAGAAAAAGGGCTAATCGAAGGTCGAAAACCGAACTTTCACATTTCCGCTCAAATAGCAGAAAAGACTGAACAAAAAGCTGATTATATCAAGGTTCGAGGATTTAAAGATGACCATTATAAGGACATGATTTTGAAATATTTGGACCAATACGGTTCTGCTACTAAAGAAGATATAGACAGATTAATATTAGATATACTTCCCAAGATTTTAGATGAAAGTCAGAAGGAAAATAAGGTTCGAAATCTCTTATATTCCATGTCTAAACGAGATAAAACCATTGTAAATCAAGGGAATAACAGAAATCCCAAATGGGTTAAAAATATCTAAAAGCTTGGCCTAATTCGATATTTTTAGATATTCTTAGATAAACTTTAGATATTCTTCCTCTACTTTGGGCATTTTAAGTGCTATCATAAGTTTCATTCTATATTCCAGTTCAGACTATTTTTTAGTTCTTACTCAAACAGTCATCATGTCATGTCTGGTAAATCAGCAAAAGCCTGTAAATCCTCTGCTAATTGGTTCAATAACTGTCTAGCAGGGGGAGCCGAATAGGACTTTTCAATAAAAAATTGGGAAGTCCTTTTTTTATTTCCGTGGCATTCCTATGAAATGCAGTGCTTTAGATAATGAAATGAATTTATTCTCTTGATTAGGTATTGATGATTTGTGTCACCGTACATCATACCATTAGGGAAATAATGTTTTTGAATTTTTCTCTTGAATTCGAGAATCCTCAAACACCACACTTCGTGTAAGATAAATAGCTCTTTCAGTATATCGACATCCAGACCAGTTACTCGGAAAACAAGCCTAGATTATATCTTAAATAAGGCACGCGCTCGACAACTCTCTTCCTAATCACTTTAGCCAACGTAATACAAAACCCGGTGTTAAAATGAAGAGTGTCCATTTTCTCAAAATAATATCGAGTTCTTATGAATAAATCAGACGCTTTATCAATATTCTCAAAAAAACTGTTCCCTTGCTGCGTAGGGTGAAAATCCGGATGATTTGATATGTAAGCTATGTCTTCTACAGGTAATTTCTTCAAGAGCTTCCTAATATCATGCCCCTTTACAATTAAATCATAAGTATGAAGAAGTAATTTTACATGTAATTCTATTGAAAAAGCTAAACACACAAGAGCGGGCGTTGAAAGATCAATATCGTGCTCCGTAAGCATCATTGGCATACCGAGATCTTTGAATTTTTTTTGATGTTCCTGTATTTTGTTTGATTGGGTTCTACGTAGTTCACTTGTCTTTTCTTGCAGTACTTCATAAGCATCGTAATGACTACGAGCATCACGAGCCAATGTGATTATCTTGAGATTTAATTCCATAAGCATTTACAAACTGTTTGATTACTTAGTCAAGATTTACTTTTACCGAAAATGCCGGCGGTGGATCTTCTTGTCGTAATTAACCGAGGCTGCAGTAAATATTATTTGTCCGCTTCGGCACGGGGATTAGGGGCGATATGTTGCTCGTAGCCTAAAGGAATGCGGAGAATATTTTGGTAGTGCTGCAAGTAAGCGTCGGCATCCCCTTTTGCTTCTCCAGGCCCCACAATAATAAATTGACTTTTCTTAGAAGGTTCTGAAAACAAATGTGCATATTCAATTAATTGACCAATAGCCTGGCGCAAACAGGCCTGAACATTTTCAAATGGTTTGATTTCGTAGAAAAAAAGCGTATCTCCTGCATCTCTATATACATCGACACGGTTTTTATATTCTTTGATAATTCTATGCTTTGGAAATTTCTTCTCTAACTCTTTACAAAAACTATTTTGAATGATATTGTGAAGTTGACGGACCATTCGTTCTGCGATTGGCCCACGCATATAGGAGTTCTCTGATTTCCATTTGTTATGAATAGTATCCTCAGGATCATCTGGTTCATCGGTTAACGCTATATTGTCCACTTGTAGAAACGGACCAAAAATTGCTCGAAGATGTTCCTTTTTATCAGATTCAATAGCGTGTAAAGTGCCGGAATAGTTATAACTGAAGCTTCGTTCAATGTCCAACTCCACAAATTCTACATGAACATGATGTCCAAGTTTTTTGGGATCATAGTAGTATACTGATCCATTTCTTTCAACCACCACCGCATAAGCGATGATCTTCAAACTGCCGTAGTTGCCATGTGATTTTATCGCGATAATATCTCCACTTTTTAAGTTAAGGAGAATCCGAAAGTATCTCTGGACAAATGACAAGTTATTTTTGTCACTTTTATGGTTTTCAGCAACAAACCTATTGATTTCTTCCTCGCCGGCACCAACAAGTTGAGTCATATCTTTTTCATTCAAAAACCCTATTGCTACCGATTCACTATTTAGCATTTCTGGAAAGACATCTTTTTTATCATCCCCGTTTTCGTCTTTATACTTTGAACCAATAATAAAATAATTGCGAAAAGGTTTTCCCCGGACATGGTGATCCCAAAGATATTGCGCATACGATATCATGTCCTCGTCTTCTGGCTTTTGTGAAATTATGTATCGTTGTAAATCAACAATCCGAGCATTTTCCGGAAATCGGCCCTTTTTTACTGCTGCAATGGTTAACAGTGCTTCTCTCGTATATACTGGAAAAATTTGTTGGTGCGAATACATAAAAGCAATTTTCCATTTTGCCACTGAATGAAACCTAACATTTTCAATTACATCTAAGTCACCTTTGTCAGCTGCAGCGGCAATTTGGTGAACGCGTCGCCTTACTTCCACAAATGCTTCTGTTCTTGATTTCCCCAATTCTTCGTTCCACGCATACTTTGAATCTTTAAGGTAAGTATCTGTATACTCTTTGTCCTGTTTGTATTTCCAGAGACCAAATTTTGTCAATGGCATACCTCCTAATTCACCAACCTCCCTAGTATCATATTCCATTAGGTAACAAAAGGAATCTTCATGGTCAGATAAATCAGCATATTCTTCGACAGTCATTTTTGGTATCCGGTCTACTGGCCATTTAGAAAGGAAATAGGCAATTTTGTCATTAGCAAATTGAGTGTTAATAGCCATGCAATTATTGGTTTAAGATTAGAGTCGCACTTTGGCAGAATTTTAAACGGTCCAAATTTGAGATCATTCAGGCAAAAAGGATTATCTTTTTTGCGGCCTATTCATGACAAGTTCTGGTCGTTTCCGAGATTCCGGTATTAGCACGTTATTAATATATTCAGCAATATTTTTACCCTCATTTTGAAAGAATTTGGCAAACTCTTTTACGCCCTCCCGTTTGCTGTTATCCTGGGCGAACCAATGCTCAGCAATTTGAAAGGCGAGTTTAAGAGTTTCGCTTGCGTCTAATTGAATACCTTCTGGGAGATTGTGTTCCGCATTTTTGATGAAATTATCAACGATGTATGAAATTCTTACAATTGGGTGTGGATGATCCCCCGCTTTATAATAGATATTGGGATATCTGTCCATAAGGAAAAGAAAATAACTAAATATCGCTGCGGCGCCGACTGAAAGCAACAAGCTTAAGTGTTCCGTAGTCCTTAACTTGGTTGCCAATCTTTTCCAAAAGTCAACTATGTGTAAGGCTTCCTGCCCAGATCCAAATAAATCAGCATCGAATTCATACAGATGTCGATCTAATGAATACCCGTCTCCCTCCCGAATATACTTAGTGTATAATTCGTCAATCCACTGGCTATTGATAGGACTCCGTTGAATTAAATGAGCTAATTCGTGATAGTATGTAAATTGCGTTGTGAGTTGAAATGCCAGATAGTCCAAGTCAAAATCCTTATCAAGTTGTTGGTATGCCTTAAGTTCGTCTTTTTCAAAAATTGATCTGTTGTCGGTGAAAAATCGAAATAGTGTCACAATTGTTCCAAAGTTTACAGCAATAATAGAATTGCTTTTTGTTCTAGTGGCATACCCATTCACTTGCGTATCCGCTCTAATGTAGATTCTTGCAGGTTGAATATCGTAATCGCCACATTCTTCCGAAAGGTTTTGTTGGCAGAATTGAAAATACTTTTCCACTACTTCGTAGGGATCATTGACAGTATAATCGAAAGCGTCCTTAATTCCTTCTTGCTGGACTAGCTCCCTAATATTTTCTTTATGGTCGTAAGGCATCTTGTTCAAATTTGTTTCTATACTACTCGAAATATGTAACGGTCTACTTCGGGTAATACCTTAAGATACTCAAAATGCATGGATTTTGAATACCTTAAATGCATACCCGAAATGGATCAAGGCGGTTGAAATGGTGTTCAAGGTAAAGAAGAGATATGTTTATACGTATATATACTGTAAACCAGAAGATTAGATGACGTAAATATAACGCTGTTCTTTGCAAGTCTGGAATGACCTGTGAACATTACCAAAATTCAAACGAAACGAAAATATCAATTTTGGGTCCCTAGGCAGGAGCATGGCAACATTGTCAGTCAGGCAAATCGGCGAAAGCCTGTAAATCATCCCAAAACTGGTTAGACAATTCCCCGATTAAGGCCACCAGAAAGGTTCACAGTATGTGAGCCTTTTTTATTTGGAAGTCAACTGGAATAGAGCGTCCGGAAATCGGGTTGAAAATATCAGGGCCAGAAGAGAGATTGAATTGCTCTGTTAAATCGCATCTCTATACTTATTTCATCATCTTTTTCACCGCAACCGGCGTAAGATATGGATAGAACATCTGCTGAAATACCGCACTATAATAACTCACAGCCTGTTGTCCTTTTAATTTTACAGTCAATTCATTATTAGACAACCAGAAATCAGCCACGATAAATATTTGTATCACCAGTGTTTCCCACACACTTTCAGGTAGATCAGAACGAAAGATGTTGCCGGATTGCAATTGTTTAAACAACACCTTAAACTGGGTGCTTCTGCGTTCGGTTAAAGTGTGGTAATGTTTCTTTATAGCAGGAATGCGTAAGCCAATTTCTACAAAATTCAACAGGATAAACCGGTATTTGTATACCAGTTCAAAAGAACGATGTGAATAATCATAAAACAACTGCAGATCAGCTTTTCCTGCTCCGCCTACCTCTTCCATAATAACATCAAATTCAGCTGCCAGTTGTTTATACAATGTATGGATAATGTCATCTGTATGCTTAAAGTGGTAATGCAGGTTGCCCGGACTTATTGCCATTTTTGCGGCAATATGCCTGCTGGTAATGGCATGTATGCCCTGGCTGTTGTACAATTCCAGCGCTGTAGCCAGAATGCGTTCTTTTGTACCCATACTCAAATTTAGAACAAATGTACTAATATTGAAATTATTAGTACATTTGTTCTAAAATTATGCATCCATGAATAATGAACAGGATGAGAACCGGCAAAAGGAATCGCCTTTGCTGAAACGGCTCAGGAATACTGTTTTTCCTGTGAAACCTACTGATCCTGCACCGGTAAAAGTAATGAAACACAGCGCCTTTTATTTATTTGCAGTGATGGTAATGCTGATTTCACTGGCTGTAGTCGGTGCTATTATGGTAGTGTTGTAATATGAAAAGACTATTAGATCCTTTATTTATTACCTACGGCCTGCTATGGTGCGGCATTCATCTTTGCAGATATCTGCATCAACCGGTTCCGGTACTGAATGATCATCTCACCGATTGTATTGCTGTGCCGGCTATGGCGCATCTCACACTGACTTTCACGCGCAGCTATATTGCACACGATGATGAATATTCTTATCCCCTGGGCTATCTCTTATTTATTGCAGTATATATAGCCATTGTTTTTGAAGGCATACTGCCACATTATTCTGCTGCCTATACAGGAGACATACTGGATGTTGCAGCCTACTTCGGCGGGGCATTGTTTTATTACTATGTGCACAACAAAGTTTACCTGAAAAAATATAGACAGAGCGCAACTTAATAATTGCTCTGCACCACTTCTTCCGCCAGGCCAAAACTCAACGTCATACCCGCACCTCCCATACCGTTGACAATGGTTACACCCGGCTCAGGTTGAAATACAAAATCCGTTTTGCCATCTGTTTTTTTAGGATAGATGCCATGCCAGCTTTGTGAAAGATCCCAATTCTTAAAACGTGCAAAACGTTTCAGGTAATCCAGTATCAGTTGATTGATGAAATGCTTATCAAACGGATCAAATACGCCTCCATACTCATGACTGTCGCCAACGGTCAGTTCTCCTTCCCCATTCTGCGATACCATAACATGTATTCCCCAGCGTATATAGTCGGGCAACGTTGCTTCAAAATGTTGTTTCAATGCCGGCAATGAAGCTGCTACTTCAAATCCTTTGTAATGCGCCAGTGATAAACCACCGCACAATGCAGGACCTATCCGCCAGTTATCAGGTTGTACGGCCAGGCGCATCATCTGCAGTTTACATTTGGTAAAATAATTTTCCTCAAAAACTTCAGGATACAGCGTTTCAAAATCAGCACCTCCGCATACAAATATCTCATCAGCACTTAGTCTTTCACCTCCTCCGGTAATGATCTCCGGGTAACGGATTTCTGTTACTGCTGTATTGAAATGAAAAGTTATACCATACCGTTGTTGCAACCAGGCCGGTATTTTTTCTATCGCCACACGCGCTTCCACTATCATTTCATCTGCACTCCACAATGCACCTTTCAATCCTTCCGGATTGATAGCTTCGCTGCGTTGTAATGCCGTCTGCGCATCAATGGCAATCATTGGTCTAATTCCTGTATTGGCTGCTGCAATTTCATTCAGCACCTGCCATTCCAGTTCATCATATGCCAGGTGCAGGCTACCGGTTTCCTCATACCACAAACCGGCTTCCGTACAAACCTCTTTCCAGATCGCTTTTGAACGCAATGCTCTTTCATACAACATGCCGGCAGGTTGCCCAACCGGCCATACCATGCCGAAATTTCTTACCGAAGCACTTACAGCTTTTTCATTCCGCTCAAACACATGCACCTGGTAACCTCTTGTTGCCAGACTTCTTGTTATTGCCAGGCCAACAATTCCTGCTCCTATTACAATTGCTCTTTTACGTTCCATAATGTATTGTCTGTAGTATTGGCGGCACGGCCATGTTCATATTTTCTCTTGAAATAAACCGCTGCCAGTAATGTACCCACAATTCCTGCTATCGAAACTGCCAGTATTGCATTTATAAAGAATCCCGTCCACGATACTTTCAATCCTGTAAACTCTTTGCATAGCAGCACCAGTATGCTCCCCAGGTATCCGAATGAATCTGCTATGTACATAATAAAACCTACATTACCTTTTATGCGATAACTGGCTATCATCCGTTCAAAATACAACGCATTGAAGGGTACATAGCTCAGGTACAAACCGGTTCCTACCATTACCATCCACCAAAAAGGTCCTGCTTCATGGTACATAAACAATATGGTAGAGATCAGTGCCAGCGCGTATCCTGCAATTACCATATAGTGATTGATCATAAATGCACGTATATTGTTTTTGACCAGTATCAGCAGGCTCATACAAAACAACACAGCCAGTGATACGGGGATCTCTGTTTCCGTAAAGATGCCAGCCTGGTTACCATATCCCTGTTCTTTCCATAATTCATTGGCAAAATTATCCCTGAAATCGCGCAGAATGGTCAATAGCACATACGTGGCAACGATCAATATAATTCCGGGAAGGTATTGCATGATAAAATCCCTCCGCTCTGCTGTGGTCATAGGTTTCCGAACGCTGCGCAGTTGTATATCCTCAGTAGTTGGCGGCGGTAAATGATTCAGCAGACATGTAAACAATAACATAGGTAATACAAACAATCCACCGGTAATAAACGGCATCCACCACTCACTGTAATGACCTTCCAGTATCACCAGTTTACCAACACTTTTTACTACCCCGGATGAAAATATAAAACTGATGGCCAGCACTGCACCCATAAACTCTGTGGTCTTTCTTCCTTCCACATAGCTGAACACCAATCCCCATATCATACCCAAAGGGAACCCATTTAATAACAAGAACACGATACTGTAAGGAGGGGGCACAATGGCAAACAGCAGTAATGCCAGCCATGAGAACAGGATGAGCTTTACAATGATGCTGGCTCTTTTTTCCGGTTGCATGCCTGATATAAAACGGATACCGTAAAACTTACTGAGCATATACCCCATTACCTGCGCTATTACCAGCCATACCTTGTAACTGGCGCCGGCAAAATAGATCCCTTCATAACCTGCCACGGTAAAAGGTTTCCGGAAAGCATACATGCAAAAGTACACTCCGAATGAACAGCATGCAGCATACAATGACAGTAACCAGACTGGCCACCGTTTCATTCGCTCCTGCAAACCGGGCAGTATTATCATACAGGTTATTTTTGATAATTGTTCTCCAATACCGGTATCAGTTCTTCCAGGTGATCAATAATGAACGACGGCTCATACGGTTCCAGTTGCGCCCGTGTAAAAGCCCCCGTAGTAACGCCAACAGACAACAGGCATCCTGCATTTTTTCCTTCATTAATATCAACTTCCGTATCACCGGTTTTGATCACCTGCAGGGCATCATCAACTCCAGCATTACGCATCAGGTGTTGTATCATATAGGGAAACGGACGACCGGCCTTTACTTCATTACTCGATACCACATCATCTACCAGGCCATCTCTCAACCAACCAAGTCGTTCTATGATTACGTTGGTAATGTCATTTGAAAATCCTGTATCAAGCGCTATACGGATTCCTCTTTCTTTCAGCCAGGAGAATACTGTAGCAGCACCGGGAAGCGGCTGCAGATCATTGGTAACGGTATAGTATTGCACCATCAGCTTTCTGAAATATTCATGAATAGCATTGATATAATCCGGTGTGATCAGTGTACTGTCCTGTTCATATTCCTGCAGCATGATGTCAATCGCTTCAGGCTTTTTATATCCCATTAAAGGATTTATTTTTTCAACAGGAACAGTATAACCGTATTGCTGAAATGCCTGCTGAAAAGCAATGGCTATTTCTCCGTTATCTTTTACCGTGGTACCTGCAATATCAAAAACTGCCAGACGTATATTGTTATGCATGTAATGTGTTTGTGTGAGTGAGATAATCATATATCATGGCAGCAAAATGCTGTAGTGGTAACATCTCCAGATCTGTCCGTTTACCTTCCTCATCCCATAAACGTACCTGTATGATCTCTTTAAAATACGGATGTTGACGGAAAGTTGCAATAGCTGCGTCATCCATCGGACCTCCCTGCCATTCCAGCGTCTGCATACTGGCAGGTGATAATTTCTGTTTGTACTGACTGTCTGTTGCTACCAGGTAACGCTTGGCATCTACATGTTTGTCAACTACAGCACATATTTTTTCAGAAAAGCCTCTATCCCTTAAATAAGCAGCACCAATACCTTCGTGGTTAACAGCTCCCAGCCCAGCCATTTCTTCCGTAGGTGCATAATGTCGCAGCAGGTGCCCTATATCGTGTAAAAACGCACCCAGTACCAATTCCTGGTCAGATCCATGCTCAATAGCCAGCATACCACATTCTATCATGTGTGCTGCTTGTGAAACAGGCTCACCATCATAATCATCATTGCCGTGGTCGTAAAAAAGCTGCATGATCTCGTTGGTCACCAGGTCTGCATCCATAAACTGTGGGGCCATACAAATATCGATTTATTAAAAAGCAGGTTAAGGTTTAAAAATAGTATTGATGGGTTCCTGTACCGGATGTGCAGGCTTAAAATTGAAACCCAGTACAGCAGCAATGGTAGTGGCAACCTGGCGCTGGTACAATTGCGGGTGATTGCTTACTTCTCCCAGAAATTTAGTATCGGGACCAATAGCCGCGATCCATATTCCGCCGGCATCTTCTACTTTGGCACCATGGTCTTTCCACTGATCTTTATTCTTGTCACCACGTCCATGATCGCAAAGTATAAGCATCGTGGTTTTATTCCGATATTCAGGCATTGATTGTAAAGTCATCCAAAGATCTCCGATCATAGCATCTTCTGCATGTGCGCTTTTCAGGTATTGATCATACATGCCGGAATGTGCAAAATCATCTGTTTCATCAAAAGCGATATAAAGTATTCCCTGCCGGCAAAATAGGTAAGCAGGTCCAGCCTTACATCCACAGGTTTTGCTTCCAGAAACTGCATATCATTGATCAGCTTCAGATTGCTGTTGGTAAATGCCAGTGTATCCACATCTGAATTTACATATATACCACTACGCCATTTATTAAGGATATAGGGAAATACTTCCCAGGTGCTGAATGCTGCCACTTTACCGGTATAACCTTTTTGTTTATTGATAAACTCCAGTACATTCTCATTCTTATTCCTGATCTTATCGTTGGAGTTTACAGCGGTATCAGGATAGCCTGTAAAGATCTCATTGTAACCGGGGTAAGAGAACTTATAAGGATTGGCCACATTCACATAACAGCCCATGTTCCTGTTGCCATACAGTTGTCCCTGGGTTGCAATGATGGTCCAGAAAAAAGGAAACAGTTTTTTTCTTCTTTCAGCAACATCATTACTCCAGAATTGCGCAGCCATGCCTGCAGAGTCGGATGTATAACGTTTGTCTGCCATCAGGGCTGCATCTACACCGCCAAACACTTCCTGCCAGCGCATGCCATCCAGCGTTACAATAACTACATTCTCTGTTTTACGTTCCTGTGCAACAGCAGTAAACATGCTGCATACCAGGCCGATCAATAAGCAATGTTTTCTGTTCATATAAGCAGTAAAATTTTACATCTATTAACCGAAAAAAAGCAACGACAGCAGTCTCCTTCCATCGTTGCTAACCCATAAACTATCCCGTTCATTATCATCATTGCCGCTAAAGCATCTTTTGCAACGCATTATTGTAATTATGCTTGAATGTTTGCATTGTAACTAGTAGTCAGTACAACACACAAGGGTTTGCCGGAAGTTTAATCAGCACCGCAGTACCAGGAACTGTTTCTTAACAAAAATCAGGAAGAATGGATAACAGAACAGTTGTTATCAGCAGGAATATCCACTAGAGAAAGTAAAATGCCGCTTTATAACAATTGGTTACCCTGCACCAAAAATATGGATGAAGCAAATGAAAGCGACATTTTGCAGGTTAATAAATAGTAAAGCAATTGTAAACTTTTATACCCTATAAACCTAATCAAGTTTACAAATACTAAACTTTCATAATTTTCTTACATTTTATGAAAGAGGCGTTATTTAATTTATCCATTGTCAAAAAAGTAAATGACCAGCATCACATATTCATCATCTGAAAGACATTCGGATAAATGCGGTTGCCTCGCATCATAGTAAAAAGTATCACCAGGTTCCAGCACATATTTCTTATCGCCAATGGTATATTGAGCTACTCCTTTCAGCATATAATCAAATTCAAAAGCATCTGTTGATACAAAATCTCTGGGCGCATTTTTCTCCTGCCGGTATAATACCACATCTACCAGTTTACCATCTTGTTTAAAACTCATGATACGGTTGTAGTAAGAACCTTCGTTGTGTTCTTTTTCTATAGGCTCGTGCTGGTTGGCTTTTATCAGCACAGCACCATCATTATCAGCAAGACTCAATTGCCCGAAGAAATCATCCAGGTCTGTTTGCAGGGCTTTAATAATACTCAGCAATACGGTAAGAGAAGGTACAGTGCGGTTGTTCTCGATCTGCGAAATTAGTCCCTTGGTAACACCAGCTTCATCTGCCAGCTTTTCAAGCGTGATCTTTTTTTCTTTGCGTCTTTCCTTGATCCGGTTGGCGATCTGAAATATGATATCCTTTTCCATAGTGAACATTTGAAATGACCTGCAAGAGAGAGCAAAAATGCACATTCCTGATGATTCCCTCTCATTAAATAATCACTGCTATATAAATGCAAAAACCCCGCCGTAGCGGGGTTGAACAACATGCTTATGATACCAGCACTATTTTTTGTGCAGCTCTACATTGGCAAAGATCTTCACCTCATCACTCACTACAATACCACCTGTTTCAGTAACCGCACTCCATTGCAGACCAAAATCCTGGCGGTTTATCTTACCGCTCAGTTCAAAACCTGCTACGGTGTTACCATAAAAATCTTTCTGGGTGCCACCAAACTCTACCTGCAGCTCTACAGGTTTGGTAACGCCGCGAATGGTCAGGTCACCTTTCACTACATAATCCTTGTCATCTTTTTTGCTTACCTGTGTAGATACAAACTTCACTTTGGGGTGATTGGCAGCATCAAAAAAATCAGGTGATTTAAGGTGTCCGTCACGTTGGTCATTTCCTGTGCTGATGCTTTCTACCGCTGCAGAAAATTCAATTTTTGCATCCGTGAAATCATCTTTTGAAGATTCAATATTGCCTTCAATTGATGAAAATTTTCCGGTTACTGAAGAAATAACCAGGTGCTTTACCTTGAAGGTTACTTCAGAGTGTAAAGGGTCTATAGTCCATTTTGACATAACAATAGATTTTAAATACTAAATTAAAGTTTAAACACTGAACTAACAACAATCCTTTCTAAATTATTATAATTTCTTTGTTAAGCCATCAAAAGTTAAGCCCCGGCGGATGCCAGGGCTTAATTTATTAAACTGATAATATTGTATGAATATGATTGTTAGTCACCCCATATATCTGCCTTACCTTCCAGCCATTGTTTTACCAGGTCGGTAGTAACAGATTTTGGTCTTTCAATGGGGAACGCCAGTGCCCTGTCCCAGATCAGGCTGGCCAGCACACCCAATGCACGGCTTACACCAAACAATACAGTGTAAAATTCATATTCTACCATGCCATAATGTACCAGCAAAGCACCACTGTGTGCATCCACATTAGGCCATGGATTTTTGATTTTTCCAAGTGATTGCAGAATAGGTGGTACAGCCTCATAAACGTTCCACACAGTTTTTACCAGCGGATCATCAGGCATGTGTTTTTTCCCAAATTCCATCTGCGCTGTAAAGCGTGGATCTGTTTTACGCAACACAGCATGTCCGTAACCAGGCACCACTTTTCCTTCACTCAGTGTTTTCTTTACGTATGTAGCAATCTGGTCTTGCGTAGGCGTTTCAGTTTTCAGCTCTTCACGCAATTCGAAGATCCATTTTACTACTTCCTGGTTAGCCAGGCCATGTAACGGACCAGCAAGGCCATTCATACCGGCCGCAAAACTCAGGAAAGGATCGCTCAATGCAGAACCTACCAGGTGCGTGGTATGAGCTGACACGTTACCACCTTCATGATCGGCATGAATGGTCATATACAAACGCATCAGTTCTTTGAAACTATCATCTTCAAAGCCCAGCATGTGTGCCAGGTTACCCGCCCAGTCAAGCAATCCATTGGGCTGAATATGCTGATTGTTCTTATATTTTCTGCGATAAATATATGCTGCAATACGGGGCAAACGGGCTATAAGGTCCATAGCGTCGTCAAACACCGGCTCCCAGTAATCTTTTTTATTGATCCCCTCAGCATAGCGTTTGGCAAAATTGCTTTCTGTTTGTAATGCCATAATAGCAGATACAAACATTGTCATGGGGTGAGTAGTTACGGGCAAAGCATCTATCACTGCAAACACATGGTTGGGTACATGTGAACGGCGCTGCCATACAGAGCTGATATGTGCTACATCTTCTTCAGTAGGTAATTCGCCTACCAGCATCAGGTAAAACAACCCTTCGGGCAAAGGCTCGCTGCCGTCTTTTGCTTTAGGTAATTTTTCCTGTAATTCAGGGATAGAATAATTGCGGAAACGAATACCTTCCTGCGAATCAAGCAAAGAAGTTTCTGAAACCAATCCTGTTATTCCACGCATACCCTGGTAAACCTGGGACAACTGTACTTCACCGATTTTCTTCGCTCCGTGCTCCTTCAACAGTTCCTTTACTTCGGTAGCTGCCTTATCTGCTTTTGCTTTAAACCGTTCTTTTAAAATTCCCATGATTGTAGGTAAGATTATATGATAATGAGTACTATTTGTTACCGGAAGATATCTGGCGGCTAAAGTTAAAACAAACCGCTTAGACTAGGAACAAATTTAATTCAGCAGGTTTTAAGCCAGGTGTTAATTCACGTAAGCACAGTTAATATTAATACCTTTTTAATATATAAGTACTTACTTATTTGGGAGCCCGGCGGTACAGCCAAACCGCAACTACAGAGAAGATGATATTGGGCATCCATGCAGCCAGCATCGGCGGGAAATTACCTTTAGTAGAGAAGGTGAGCGAGAACTTATCCATCACCACAAACACTGCGGCTGTAATGATTCCCATGGCCAGGTGTAATCCGCTGCCACCACGGGTTTTACGCGATGCCACCACCACACCTATAAAGGTTAGCAATACCACCGCCACGGGCGTGGCATCTCTGCGGTAACGCGCTACTTTATAATCATTCAATCCCTCTACTCCCCTGCTTTCTTCACTGGCAATGAACCGTATCAGTTCCGGTGTACTCATTTTATCTTTCAGGTATTTATCAGGACGCAACTCACCGGGTTTAATGTTCAATGCAATCTCCATGGAAGGGATCACCTTCAGTTCTTCTACCGTACCATTGATCTTTCTTTCTACCACACCTTCCAGTTTCCATTTTTTGGTAGCTGTATCCCAACGCAGGTTATCAGCACGCAGGTTGTATACCATTTTGGTACCTTCCATACGGTTCAGGTAAAATCCATACGCACTTTTGGAAGAGGTATCATATCCACGCAAACCTGCAAAAGTGTGCGGGTCTATCTGGATATAGTTATTGCGCGATTTTTTATTGGCCTCAGCCTGCTCGTACGAACTTTTAGTATCAATATAATTGGCCTGGAAAGAACCGTAAATACCATTGGCCTTCGGTATCCAGAACTGGCTGGCAAACCAGAAAAAACCACCCAGCATCAAAGCCCCGATCATAAAAGGACGCAGCATGCGGTTGTAACGTACACCACTGGCCAGGATAGCCACGATCTCCGATCTGCCTGCCATTTTAGAAGTAAAGAAGATCACCGCAATAAATACCATCAGCGGAAAGATCATCGATATAATGAACGGTACAAAACCCAGGTAGTATTTGGTAATGATCTGAGAGGTAGAGAGCCCTGATTTTACAAAGTCATCAGCCTTCTCACTGGTATCAATCACCACTGCAATCACAGAGAAGATCAGCACCATGAAAAAAGTGGTGGTCAGGAATTTTTTTATTATATACCAGTCGAGTATTTTCATAAAACGACAAACGCCCCGCTCCGGAGCGCGGCAAATGTAGCGCAAAAAGCACAATGCAAAGGTTTTGCAGTCTGTAAAAGAATGTAAAAACGCATGGCGTCAGCAGTACGGGTTTGTAGCATGGTAATGTTTTCGGAAAATATTTCCTTTCTGCCTTATTTTTATGTCATTATGCGACAGGTCATAACATTCTTGCTCTATTTTTTTCTGCTGGTGCCTGCCATGGCCCAGGACAGTACCTTATATGGAAAATACCGTTTCGTATCCGGCGGCGATACCTTACCCTACCGGATGCTGCTACCAGCACATTATAATCCCGCCAAAAAATACCCGCTGATCGTATTACTGCATGGTGTTGGCGAAAGAGGTACCAACAATACTACCCAGTTGCGGCATGGCAGCCGGTTGTTTGCCGATTCGCTGACACGCGAAAAATTTCCGGCCTTTGTGCTGTTGCCACAATGCGCACCTACTGATTTCTGGGCCAGGATAGGTTTTACCAGCGCGGCCAGTGATTCATTAAAACCAATCACCTTCCGGTCTGAGCAACCCATCGGTAAAAGCCTGGCGCTGGTAAGCAGTTTACTGGATTCACTGGCAGCTTCCGGCAAAGTGGATACGAAGAAGATTTATGTAGGTGGATTATCCATGGGAGGCATGGGCACCTTTGAAATATTATGGCGCAAACCAGGATTCTTTGCCGCTGCCTTTCCTATCTGCGGTGGCGGAGATCCGGCAAAAGTGACATTATATGCCAACAACTTCCCTATATGGGTATTTCACGGTGATGCCGACCGTACGGTAATGGTAGGTTATTCAAGACAAATGGTCAACGCATTGAAAGCCGCCAGCGCACAGGTTAAATTCACAGAATATCCCGGAGTAGCGCACAATAGCTGGGACAAAGCATTTGCTGAACCCGAACTATTACCCTGGTTATTTAAGCAAAGCAGGCATTAACAGCATATGCGGACATAGAGAATTGTTATGGTGCATACTTTGAAATAATATTCTATACAAAATGTTCTATGCTGTTATAGTCGCTGTTGCAACTGAGGGATCATTTCATTTTTCCAACTGTTAAAATCTCCCTGTACAATATGTTTGCGGGCTTCTGTTACCAGCCACAGGTAAAACGCCAGGTTATGTACACTGGCAATGGTAAGTCCCAGTATTTCTTTTGATTTCACCAGGTGCCGCAGGTATGCCTTACTGTAATACTGGCTCACTTCACAATCAATGCCATCATCAATGGGTGAATAATCATGTTCCCATTTTTTGTTGTCAATATTTATCACACCTTTTGACGTAAACAACATGGCATTGCGACCATTGCGTGTAGGCATTACGCAATCGAACATATCAATACCCAGTGAAATACATTCCAGTATATTCCACGGAGTACCCACGCCCATCAGGTAGCGGGGTTTATCAGCAGGTAAATGATCACAACACAGGGCACAGAATTCATACATCATCGGCTCAGGCTCACCCACACTTAAACCACCAATGGCATTACCTACTGCATTTTTAGAAGCAATGTATTCACAGGAGGCCTTGCGCAGATCAGTATAGGTACTTCCTTGCACTATCGGGAAAAGATTTTGTGTGTATCCGTATTTATCGGGCGTTTTATTAAACTGCTCAAAACACCTGTCGAGCCACCGGTGTGTAAGATGCATGGATTTCTCAGCATAGGTCTTGTCGCTTGGATAGGGCGGACATTCATCAAATGCCATGATAATATCCGCACCAATGGTACGCTCAATATCCATTACACTTTCAGGTGTAAACAAATGTTTGGAACCATCAATATGCGATTGGAACACAACTCCCTCTTCTGTTATTTTCCTGTTATTGGCCAGTGAAAAGACCTGGTAGCCACCACTGTCTGTAAGTATAGGCTTGTCCCAGCCATTGAACTTGTGCAGTCCGCCTGCTTTTTCCAAGGTATCTGTACCCGGTCTTAAATACAGGTGATAGGTATTACCCAATATGATCTGGGCTTTTACATCCTGTTTTAGCTGCTGCTGGCTAACGGCCTTCACACTACCTGCCGTACCCACCGGCATAAATATGGGTGTTCGTATCGTTCCATGATCAGTAACAATCGTTCCTGCGCGGGCTTTCGACCCACTGTCTGTATGTTCCAGACTAAACTGCAATGCCGCCATACTATTAAGTTTCAAATGCGCAAAAGTAAAGAAAAGCAGTGGCTAACAACAACGGTTTAGCTTTTGACTCTGTAGAACCAGTCCGGTATAAAAGTCGCAGATTCCTGTACAACAAAACATTATCAGGTAACAGAAACCAGTATCCTTACTGCAAACTCAGAACTTTGAACTATTTTCGCGCACCAGCGATGCCACTAAACATCGCGCCCTAAATTGTAAGTCTTTATGGATGCATCGAAGCTGTCTATGTACCTGTGGCAAGCGGTATTCAGTGTTTTTTGCCTGGTTACTTTCATTCAACTTCTCTATTACTGGTTGCTTTTCAGGCGCGTTGCATTCTTTTCAACACTCCCCAAAGAACGTTCACAACAACATGCGGTAAGCGTTATTATTTGTGCACGTGATGAGGCCGGCAACCTTGCCCGCAACCTGCCGGGCGTATTAGTACAGCAGTACCCTTCTACGCACGAAATTATCGTGGTGAACCACAATAGCCAGGACGAAACACGTTACCTGCTGGAAGAGTTTAAAAAGACCTTCAAAAATCTGCATATCGTAAACCTGGAGCAGGAAGCCAAAGGCATTCCGGGTAAAAAATATCCTTTATCCATCGGCATCAAAGAAGCAAGACATGAAATATTGCTGCTGACAGATGCAGATTGTGTACCGGCATCTGAAAACTGGTTGCAGAAAATGCAGGATGTTTATGAAGATGGTATTGAAGTGGTATTGGGACATGGTGCATACAACAAAAAACCCGGTATCCTGAACAAGCTGATCCGTTTTGAGAATTTCCATACTGCCGTACAATACTTTTCATATGCACTGGCAGGTATTCCCTACATGGGTGTGGGCAGAAACCTGTCGTACAAAAAAGGCCTGTTTTTCCGCAATAAAGGCTTTTCTTCCATGAACCATATTCCAGGTGGTGATGATGATCTTTTTATCAACCGCATCTCTACCAAACAGAATACGCATATCATGCTTGATCCCGAAACCTTTACCCTGTCTGAGCCTAAGAAAACCTTTGGCAACTGGGTGCGGCAAAAGAACAGGCATTATACCACGGCAAAATATTACAGGCCCATGCACAAATGGCTGTTGGGTATGTACACTGCCACTCATTTTCTTTTTTATCCACTGTTTGCCTTAAGCATCATATTCTTCAACTGGCAGATAAGCCTGGCAGTATTTGGATTGCGTGCCATTACCCAGTTTGTGATCTATATGAAGGCCATGAATAAACTGCAGGAAAAAGATCTGCTTCCATGGTGGTGGCTGCTGGATATCTGGATGTTCTTTTATTATTGCATCTTTGCAACTGCATTATGGAAAAAGCCGAAAAAAAGCTGGAACTGATCACCCAATTCTTTGGTGATTTTACTCCCAAACAACTGGAGCAGTTTGCTGCACTGGAAACATTGTACAATGAATGGAACAGTAAGATCAATGTTATTTCGCGCAAGGATATGGAAAGCCTGTACGAAAAACATATACTTCATTCACTCAGCATAGCTGCAGCTTTTGAATTTGCCCCCAAAACATCTATTGTAGACCTGGGCACTGGTGGTGGCTTTCCCGGCATTCCGCTCGCTATCTTTTTTCCCGAAGTACGTTTTCACCTGGTTGACAGCATTGGCAAAAAGTTAACCGTGGTCAATGAAGTGGCAGCCGCTATTGGCCTTACCAATGTAACCACACAACATACCAGAATTGAAGAGATCAAAAACCGCCGTTTCGATTTTGTAGTATCACGCGCCGTTGCTCCGTTAAAAGATCTCTGGAAATGGTCAAAACCTTTATTGAAGAAATCACCCGGCGAAAGCGGTAACCAGCAACCTGGTCTTATCTGTCTCAAAGGTGGTGACCTGGCGCTGGAGATCTCTGAAAGCGGTTGTAAACCCCGGCAAATGGAATTGTTCCAGATATTTCCGCTGGAATCACTTAAAGATAAATATTTACTATACGTTCCTGTCTGATTTGTAATAGACTTTTCCCCCACAGTTTCAGGATATTAAAAACTACCACAAAGTGGTATTCCATGTTATCACAAAAGCGTGAACTTTGTGCCATGGACATTACCATTTGTATTGTAGACGATAACAAGGATATCCGCTCTGCACTGGAACAGATCATCAATATGTCTGACGGTTATCAGTTACTGGACAGTTTTGCCTCTGCAGCTGAGGCCATGACCGGTATTGCTGCACTGAATCCTGATATAGTGCTGATGGATATCAACCTTGGAGAAGGAGAAAACGGTATTGACTGCGTACGCAATCTGAAAACCGACCACCCTGATATACTGTTCATGATGTGTACGGTATATGAAGATGATGAAAAGATCTTTGAAGCGCTGAGCGCAGGTGCCAGCGGCTATATTCTGAAAAAAACAGCACCGCATAAATTACTGGAAGCTATCAAGGAATTGCAGAGCGGTGGCGCCCCGATGAGCAGCCAGATTGCCCGCAAGGTAGTAGCAGCATTCCAGAACAAACCAGTAGTTGAACAGGAAACACCCAATTCGCTCAGCAGCTTATCCAACAGGGAAAAAGAAATACTGGAGCTGCTGGCCCGCGGTATGTTGTACAAGGAAATTGCGTCCACCCTGTTCATCAGCCAGGAAACAGTACGCAAGCACGTGTACCACATTTATGAGAAATTACATGTCAATAACAGAGTAGAAGCCATCAATAAGTTTTTTGGCCGATAAGTTGCTGTATAAAGAATACACGGGGAAAGTAGAAAAAGTGAGAAAAATTACCACGAAAGTGGTATTGTTTTGCCCCCGTAACCATACTTACCTTTGATCATCATTTTCGCGCAGTCAAATACCACATTACCATTAGCGACCTTATCCGTTTGCTTATAATGGAAACACAAAGCATTAACCAACCTTACCTTTAAAAGTAAAGCCCCCCGTGTGAACGAGGGGCTTTCTTATTTCATCGGTGTTTGTAACTGTTCTTTTGAGAAATATCTGCACTACCCACTCACCACTAATTTCCCAGCTTATTGTTGGCCCTGTTTACATCAGCCATACGTTGTGACGGATCTATCTCTATTGATTTAATCTGTGATGACGGACGATTCAGATCAAACGTATACAAAGGATGTGTCCATTTCCAATCCTGTTTTACAATGCGTGGTATAGATTCATCTTCCACAGGTTTGGCACCAAACATCAGGTACATGGGAATATATACCATTTCCTTGTTGCCATCTGTATATTCCACCACCACATCTACAGGCATAGGTATTTTGCCGATACGTTGCAACCTGATCTGTGCTTTGCCATTTACATCCCATACGCTGTCGATACCATAATCTATCGTTTTAGTGGTATTCACAAAATATTCGCGATACCAGTCCAGCTTCATACCACTTACGTTTTCAGCAACACGAATAAGATCATTCACATTGGGATGTTTGAAACGCCACAAACGATAATACTCCAGCAGTATCTTATCGCGCACCTGCGCTCCTACCACATAACCCAACTGCTCCATAAACACTTCACCTTTTGAATAAGCAGCCGCGCTATAACCGGCATTGGTTTCAAAATGATCGGCATGTGTGGTCAATGGTTCTTCCAGTCCGCTTTTTGCAAGACCAAAATAACTATTGTAAGCACCCCCATGTACATTACGACCGGAATTACGTGCCCTGCGCGGACCGGTACTTACTTCTGATTCGGTCACTTCTTTGGAAGTAGCAGAGCGATAGTAAGCCGATACCAATGTAGAAGCATAGCTGGTGAAACCTTCGTCCATCCACGCATATTCCGACTCATTGGTGCCCAGCATCATCTGGTACCAACTGTGCATCCATTCGTGAAAAGCAGTACCCAGGCTGGGTCCGGAGATTAGTGTACCCATGGGGTATTCCATACCACCATCACCCCCGTGAATGAATGAATATTGTTTGTATGGATATTGTCCAAAGTTCTTTTCAATAAACGGCAATACAGTTACCGCAGCATCCGCTACCTGTTTCCATTGTGCACGATAATTGGCAATATATTTATCCACGCTGTTGTCATTCCTTTTCTTCACACTATCGCTCAGTGCTTCATATTGCTTTTTCAGGAAGGCTTCATCATCATTATAAATAACGTGAATGGTAGTGCCTCCTATCTGGCGGGTAATGTGTGTATATTCAGGATCTGCAGCCCACATAAAATCGTGCACATTAGGCGCAACAAAATGCCAGCTGAGATTAGCACCGGCAGGCTGCGCCACTTTGGTACCAGCAGCTTCATAACCATGTCCTATCTGGTTGGGATTCTGCAGATAGCCAGTACCTCCTACCAGGTATTTTTTATCAATGTTGATCGTAACATCATAATCACCCCATACGCCGTAAAACTCACGGGCCACATACGGAGTAGGGTGCCATCCTTCATAATCATACTCGCACATTTTAGGATACCATTGGCTCATGGAATAACGCACACCTGTTTGCGGGTTATCGCGACCACTGCGGCGGATCTGCAATGGCACCTGTGCTTCAAAATCCAGGTCAAATACTACTTTTGATTTTGGCAGAATGGGTTTGCTGAGCTGTACTTCCAGGATGGTTTCATGTTCAATGGTCTTCTGCTCCACACCATTCAGTTTCAGCTTCAGTACTTTCTGGTAACCGATTTCATCAGGTTTCAGTTTGGATATACGGTCGCGCACGCGACTGTCCCAATCCGGTTTTCCGTTGATGATGGTTTTACCCAGTTCAATACTGCGCGCATCCATCATACTGTTGGGCTGAAACGCATTCCAGTACAAATGATAAAAAACTTTTTTCAGCGTGTCTGGTGAATTGTTGGTGTACTCCAGTTGTTGTGAACCGGCAAAACGATTAGTGTTAACATCCATGTTTACTTTCATCGTGTACTTCACCTTCTGTTGCCAGCGGTCGGGTTGAGCCCGCACTGCGGATACGGCAAGCAAACTGGCGGCCAGCAGCAATTTTTTTTTCTGCATTGGGTTTCCTCTGTTTTTTTTAGTTGTCAATTGGAACCGGCAAAATAAGCCATCATATTGTGCCGGCAAACGGTCCGTGTAAATATCAGAAAACGGAAGATATACAAAAAACAAAAATGACCGGCGGTAGCCACCGGTCATCTGTTTCAACCTGTAATACGTCATTATCAACCGTACTGCTACAAATTGTTGTTATAACGTAGCTCTGTCTTTCAGCAAACGCCCCTCACTGCTAAACAACAGGTTCTTTCGCTGCAGATTGCTTTTTTCTGCTTCCAGCCGGTATTGTACCACATCACCAGGCAATAATATTTTGTATGCATCATCAATCAGCCATTCTGCATATTTGCTTTTATCCAATCCATCAGCAACCGGTGCAGGCAAACTGTCCTTATTGATCACATATTCTGTTTGCAGCCATTCGCCCTTGTTGTTAAAACGTGCTTCATGCTTCAGGTTACCAATATAAAACACCGCTGCAAATGCAGATAGCTTGTCTTTCCATTCCACCCGTGAAGCATCGGGATACTTATTCTTAAACGCATCTGTTACTGTTGCCGGCACTTTACGAAACTGTGCCAGTGCTGTAGAATGCATTGCATACAACATCATGAATGATACAAAAAGCAGGGTGACCTTTTTCATAACTACAGAAATTTTAATCACCTATGCAAAATGCAGACCTGCAATTGAAAAGGAAATCTTAAATCGTGGGAAGTTTTTGGGTTGCGTATTTTGAGTTACGGTTTGTGAATCGTCAGTCGTGAGTTGTGAATGGTGAGCGGTCACTGCTATACTTGCTCACTGTTTGCAGCTCAAAGTCTTTATCTCCGATTTCAGACTTTTTACTTAGCAGCAATTCCTTATCAATTTCTCTACATTTCAACAATTTATTCTTTGAACCTTACACCTGAGCCTTGTACCTCAACATTCAGCCTTCCTCACCCTTCTTTCCCCGCAACCACAATCACAATCTCGCCTTTCACTTCTTTCTGTTGAAAATGTGTACACACTTCCTGTAAGGTGCCACGTGCATTTTCTTCGTACAGTTTGGTCAACTCACGACTTACACTGCACAATCTTTCTGCACCAAAGTAAGTGATGAATTCCTGTAAGGTTTTTACAAGCCGGTGAGGAGATTCGTAAAAGATCATGGTACGTTCTTCTTCAGCAAGTTTTTTCAGCATGGTCTGGCGACCTTTTTTGGGAGGAAGAAATCCTTCAAATGTAAAACGGTTAGCAGGCAAACCGCTGTTCACCAGGGCGGGAACAAAGGCGGTGGCACCAGGTAAACATTCAACTTTTACTCCTGCCTTTACACATGCACGTACCAGCAAAAAACCGGGATCAGAAATGGCGGGAGTGCCGGCATCAGAAACCAATGCCATGGTTTTACCACCCTGCAACTGGTTCATCAGATGCTGTAGTACCTGGTGCTCATTATGCTGGTGAAAAGGTGCAAGTGGTTTATTAATCTGGTAATGATTCAGCAGTTTGCTGCTGGTGCGGGTATCTTCAGCTAATACCAGGTCTACCTGTTTTAGTATTTCCAGTGCACGCAGTGTAATATCCTGCAGATTGCCTATGGGAGTTGGAATGATATACAGCATAATCAATGTGCGGATTTATCAATTTGCAAATGTGCGAACGCTTTAACAGACAATTACCTTTCATTCGCACATCCGCACATTATTCAATTTGCACATTAGTCAATTGTAATTTCAAAGTATTCCATTACCGGGTTGGCCAGTAATTTTTTTGCAGCATCTTCTGCCAGTTGTTTAGCCTGCTCGGGGCTGTCTGCATCTATCTGCAGTGTAATGTTCTTACCTACACGAACGTCTTTGATATTTGCCAGTCCCAGGTTACCCAGTCCACCCATAACGGCTTTTCCCTGGGGATCCAGTAATTCTTTCAGCGGCATTACTTTTACCTGTACAGTATAGTTCATGTCATCTTTATTTTGAGCGGCAAACCTACGTTAAAATTAGCAATTGATAAACCTTAAACATACAGTCATTGCCTGCTTATGCCTGTGGTTGATTTTTACCCGGTACCAATGACAAAACAATGTATGCCACAAATACTACCGGCACAGCCAGCCAGTGCAGGAACAATGCAGCCAGCACCGCTGTCAGCAACAATACTATTTTGGGCCAGTTGCCGGCAACAGAAAAATCTTTAAACTTCAGTGCCATAAAAGGCAGCTTGCTGACCATCAGGTAACTAAGCAGTATAATGATGATATACAAAACAGCGGCAGCCCATTTTGCCTGTATAAATGCACTTACGGCAACAGTATCTGTATTCCAGTAGATCAATGGAAAAGACGCCACCAGCAATCCTACTGCCGGGGTAGGCATTCCTTTAAAACCATATTGCTGACCCTGGTCAATATTAAAACGTGCCAGCCTGTAAGCAGCTGCACAGGGAATCAGCAGTGCGGGTAATAACCAGATACCACTTACCTCAATGCCATTGGCACCGCTGGCAAACACCATGCGCAGAAACTGGTACATGATCAAACCCGGTGCTACACCAAACGTAACTACGTCGGCCAGCGAATCGAGCTGTTTACCCATTTCTGAATTTACTTTCATCAGCCGGGCAATGAATCCATCCAGGAAATCAACAATACCTGCCAGACCTATAAACAAAGATGCATACCAGATCTTTTCAGCAATATCAATATATTGTGTACCATCTTCATTGCTTACAATGATAATGCCGTTCTGCAGTATATAAATGATGGCCAGACAGCCAAAACACAGATTCAGTAAGGTGAAAAGGTTTGGAATTTGTTTCATTCAGATAATTTGAAAATTTTGATAACCCGTACGTTCCGAAAATGAGTCCTGTCTTACAATTTTCCAGGCTATATAACCTGCCTGTGAAAAAAATATTGTGGAACACATTGTCTGATTTCCGGATTTATAATTCTGATTGCGCCGGGTGAGACACCCGCGGGGTAAAGTCCGTGACTGGCGTTTTATGCTTTCATCAATGCTTCAATTTCATCAGCCTTCAGCGGAATATCAGCCATCAGATCGCGATTGCCGGTTTCAGTGATCAGTACATTGTTTTCTATACGGATACCTATCTGTTCCTGCTCAATGTATATGCCCGGTTCCACAGTCAGTACCATACCTGGTTTCAGTGGTTCGGTGCGCATAGCAATGTCGTGCACATCAATACCCAGGTGATGCGAAATACCATGATACAGGTACTTGCGGTAGGCCCGGTTATTGGGATCTTCATTTTTTACTTCTTCACTGGAAAGCAATCCCAGTTTCAAAAACACGCTGGTAGCTTCTTCCCCTACCTGATTGGTATAATCACCCAGTAATATACCTGGCTTCAATAAGCTTTTGGCATAATCATGCAGATACAAACAGCCGTTGTATACCTCTTTCTGACGTGCAGTAAATTTACCACTTACAGGAACGGTACGGGTAAGATCGGCACAATAACCCCCATATTCAGCGCCAAAATCCATCAGTACCAGTTCACCTTCTTTACATTCCTGGTTGTTAAACACGTAGTGCAATGTACGGGCACGATCGCCACTGGCGATGATACTGCTGTAGGCAGGACCAGTAGCACGTTGCGATAAAAACGAATGCAATATCTCTGCTTCAATTTCGTATTCCTGTACACCGGGTTTTATAAATTTCAGCAAACGCAGAAACGTATTGCGGGTAATGTCCATTGCCAGTTGCATTACCACTATTTCTTGTGGAGATTTTACAGCACGCAGTTGTTTCAATATTACAGCACTGCGTTTATACTGATGCAGCGGGTATTGCTGTTTTATGGCAGCAATATGCCGGTAATCACTTACCTGCAATGGTCCCGACCTGCGATCGTTCTCATTGGTGTTGAGATAAATATTTTCAGCAATATGAATCCACGATGGCAATAATGCTTCGATGGTATCCAGCCATACAATGGTTTCAATACCGGACAACTTCCTGGCCTCTTCAGCACGCAAGCGTCTGCCATCCCATTTTTCTTTCATTTCATTGGGACGCACCAGCACCAGTACTTCGCGGTATTTGATATCAGGATTATCCGGGAAAAGGATCACCATGGTCCCTTCCTGGTTAATACCGGTCAGCCAGTACAGGTCAGAACTTTGCTTAAACTTATAAAAGGCGTCGCCGTTTGAAGGCACTTCATCATTACTATAAAAAACAGCGATGGAATTTCTATCCATTGCAGCTATAAATCGGCTCCGGTTCCGGATGAATATTTCCGGATCTAAAGGCAGGTATTTCATGAAACACAAATTGTATTGATCACAATTGGTGGTAAAAATAAGGAATCGGGTGGTTTACAAGGTAGTATATCATATATTGATAATGGCTTATCCTACCAACGCCCATATATTCAAAAGCTGGCTGTTATCTGCCCATCAAACAAATTATCATGATCTATTAATGGGCCACCACTGAAATTTTTTTTGATTTTACCACTATTAGCAATGGTTTAGCAAAAATTGGAAAGTTTAAATTTTTACCACTAACTAACAGTTGTTAGTTATATATTTTCCACTATCTTGCCTCTCTGATTAGATTTTATCAAATTACAACCGCCTGGGGGACTTTGTATTAGATAATCTTAAATTTTACCTTTGGCGACTAAACAAATGCTTGCGTGCTATGTCAGTACAATCTATTGCTATTCCTGCGAACAATCTGGCCCGGCTGGGGCTCCGTACTACCAACGTTATTCACTACCAGTTAAGTCCTGAGGAACTGGTACAGGATGCGCTGCGGAGAGGGGAAGGAGTACTCAATGATACCGGCGCCCTTGTGATCAAAACCGGCGAATTTACCGGCCGTAGCCCTAAAGACAAGTTTATTGTAAAGGATTCTGAAACAGAACATTCCGTAAACTGGAACGATTTCAACATTCCGCTGGATGAAAAGTACTTCCACATCATTCACCAGAAAATCACGGATTACCTGAACCAGCAGCCCGAACTATGGGTACGCGACGCGTATGCATGTGCCGACAAAAAGTACCGCATGAATATCCGCGTTATTAACGAAAGGCCTTCGCTGAACCTGTTTGCTTACAACATGTTCCTGCGCCCTGCAGAAGAAGAGCTGGACGATTTCCAACCTGAATGGCATATCTTATCTGCCCCCGGTTTAATGCTGGATGCGCGTGAGTGTGGCGTTCGCCAGCACAACGCAGCAGTGATCAGCTTCAAACATCGCATTATCCTGATTGCAGGTTCAGGCTATACCGGTGAAATGAAAAAAGGCATTTTTACTGTACTGAACTATTTATTGCCACAGGAAAATGGCGTATTAAGCATGCACTGCTCTGCCAATAAAGGTCCACAGGGCGACACAGCACTGTTCTTTGGCCTGAGCGGCACCGGTAAAACCACTCTGAGTGCAGATCCGCAACGCGGATTGATTGGTGATGATGAGCATGGCTGGACAGACACCGGCATCTTCAACTTTGAAGGCGGCTGCTATGCAAAATGTATCGATCTGAGTGCTGAAAAAGAACCTGAAATTTTCAATGCTATCCGTCCGGGTGCGTTGGTGGAGAACACCGTTTTCCATCCTGGTACTACCAGCATCAATTTTGCAGATAAATCCATTACTGAAAACACGCGCGTATCTTATCCGCTCAATTTTATCAGCAATGCACTGGAACCGTCAGTAGGTGGTATTCCAGCCAACATTTTCTTCCTTACCTGTGATGCATATGGGGTATTACCACCCGTATCATTGCTTACACCTGAACAGGCTATGTACCAGTTCATATCCGGTTACACAGCCAAGGTGGCAGGCACTGAAGCAGGTGTTACAGAACCCAAATCTACTTTCAGTGCATGTTTCGGAGCTCCCTTTTTACCCCTCCATCCTGGTAAATACGCAGCTATGCTGGGTGCCAAGCTGAAACAACACCATGCAAAAGTGTGGTTGATCAATACCGGCTGGACCGGTGGTGGTTATGGCGTAGGCAACCGCATGAAACTGGCCTATACCCGTGCAATGATCACTGCAGCGCTGGAAGGTAAACTGGAAAATGAAACATTTGAAGCACACCCGGTATTCGGTTTCAAAGTACCACAAAACTGTTCCGGTGTACCGGCAGAAGTACTGAACCCACGCAATACCTGGAACAATAAGGCAGCATACGATAAGGCAGCACAAAACCTTGCACAGCAGTTTGTAAACAATTTTGAAAAGTATGCATCCGGTGTTTCTGCTGAAGTACTGGCGGCTGCTCCAAAAATATAGTTTGAAATTTTGTATTAAGTTTCAGTTATTTTATTGAAATTAGTCACTGGTTTTTAGTGAAACTGACTGGTCTCAACGATTTTTGCCATAAACTCCATTCCTCCAACTGAGCGAATGGGGTTTTTTATTACCGGTCTTTGGCACTGATTGTTGTAATTTTTTTATTGTAGCTGCAGGCTTGATTACGAACGTATATGATCACACGTGCTTTACTGTTGTTATTAACTGTGTTTACCGGATCTTCTGTGCATCAGAACTCACTGATTGAATGGCGTGCCGACAGAAAGCTAGCCTGGTCTGATTTCAAGGCTACGCCGGATGCCAAATCTGCCAATGCTGCATTGACCAGCAGCTCCATCAACATGGAGTTTGGATACGATGATAAATCATGGCATTACAGTATCAAATGCAGGTTTGACAAAAATCGGTCATGGATGCGCATTAGGAACAATGAAATACTTACGCATGAACAGGGACATTTTGATATAGCCGAACTCTACGCCCGTAAACTGAACAAAGCCCTCAAAGCCTACCGCTTTCGACCCCGCTCTATCAGCAAAGACGTAAACAGCATTTATGAAAAATTAATGTCGGAACATCATAAGGCACAAAGCAAATATGATCACGAAACCGACTTCTCGCGCAACAAAGTAAAACAGGCCACCTGGAACGATAAGATTGCCGGTGACCTGAAATCACTGGAAACATTTGCTGACTATAGTGGAAAAGACTGACAAAATGGCTAGAGAAGGTTTGATGGTTTATATAGCCCTATAACAATCAAACCATACAACTATCAAACAATCTTATATACTTTGCCGGCTTTGCGTTAAGCATCAGGCCTGCAGCTAGAATAATCCATACAACTGCGAATCAATGCGGCTAATGATATCACCGAGGTGTTCTTCGTTTTCGGGAAACTTGTTTTTGTCAATATCAATTACCAGCAGCGGACCTTCTTTGTAACCATCGATCCACTTATTGTAATAATCGTTCAAACGTTTAAGATAATCCAGGCGGATATTTTCCTCGTACTCCCTGCCACGCTTTTGTATCTGTGCCACCAGTGTGGGTACAGATGCTTTCAGATAGATCAGCATATCGGGTGGCTGTACCATCGTTTTAAGCGTTTCAAAAAAGCGGAAGTAGTTATCAAAATCGCGTTTGCTCATCAGTCCCATTTCGTGCAGGTTGGGCGCAAAGATGTGCGCGTCCTCATAAATGGTACGATCCTGTACTACGGTTTCTGTGCCACGGTGTATATCGAGCAACTGGTTCAGACGGCTGTTGAGAAAGTAGATCTGGAGATTAAAGCTCCAGCGGGGCATGTCATCGTAAAAATCAAACAGGTATGGGTTATGATCCACATCTTCAAACTGGGGGATCCAGCGGTAATGCTTGCTCAATAACTCTGTAAGGGTTGTTTTTCCTGCACCAATATTTCCTGCTACTGCAATATGCTTGGGTTTCTTATTTTTTGCCATCTGTTTGAGTTCAATATCCTGAAGACTGAAATTTAAGGTATTAATTCTTTCTGGAATTTAACAGGCTGCTTCCCTATTTTTTAATAATAGTTCAGCCCTACTGCTTCACGTACCAGTTCCATGGTAGCATGCGCGCTTTTACGGGCCTTTTCAGCACCTTTTTCCATAATCTCTTTCAGGTATTGCTCATTGGTACGGATAGCCTCAGCCCTCTCCCGGATAGGTGCTATGAACTTCACCATATCCTCGGCCAGTTGTTTTTTCATATCGCCGTAGCGGATAGTACAGCGGTTATAATCGTCCTCAAACTTTTTGATCACCGCTTCCTCACTTACCAGTTTCATCAGCAGGAAGATGTTCTCAATATAATCCGGTTTTGGGGTGTTGGGTGCTGTAGGTCCGCTGTCTGTTTTTGCCTTCATCACTTTTTTGCGGATCAGTTCATCATCATCAGACAAGTATAATGTGGCATACTGGTTCTCGCTTTTACTCATTTTACCGGCACCATCCAGGCTGGGCACTTTTACCAGTTCTGAACCATAGTTGAACGCCTGCGGTTCGGGAAACACTTCACCGTAACGATGGTTAAAACGGTTGGCATAGTTGCGGCTCATTTCCAGGTGCTGCTCCTGGTCCTTACCAACAGGCACTAGTGTGGCACGATGCAGCATAATATCTGCCGCCTGCAATACAGGATAAGTTAACAGACCTGCATTCACATTTTGTGGCTGCAAACGCACCTTATCTTTAAAGGTGGTGGTTTTTTCCAGTTCACCTACATACGCCAGCATGTTCAGGTACAGGTATAGTTCAGATGTTTCATAGATGTGGCTCTGACAGTACAGTGCCACTTTATCGGTATCAATGCCACAGGCAATGTGTTCTGCCAATACCCTGTGTACATTTGCTTTTAGCTCTTTGGTATCGGGATGGGTGGTTAATGAATGCAGATCAGCTACCATAAAATAGCATGTAAACTCATCCTGCATACGAACAAAATTGCGCAATGCCCCAAAGTAATTGCCCAGGTGTAAAAAACCGGTGGGACGTATGCCGCTCATAACGATTGCTTTGCTATCACTCTTTTGCATAAGGGGGCGAAGATAAGAAGAGTTTAGGGTTTCGGATTCGGGGTTTTGCGTTTCGGTTGAAGACAGTCTCTTACGTTTTAACCCGAAACCTTACACTCAAAACACGAAACCTCCGTTTTAGCTTTCCTTTTCACACAAAAACCATCTATATCTGCCCATTTCAGCTATTTTTGTTATTATGGAAGTAAATGACGCACTGGTCGATAATCTTGCCAACCTGGCCCGTTTGCAGTTCGATGCCGCCGGAAAAGAAATAATTAAGAAAGATCTGCAACGAATGATCCATCTTGTCGACAAACTGAATGAACTCAACACTGATGGGGTGGAACCGGTGTTGCACATGACGGAAAATGTAAATATTTTACGGGAAGATGTGGTGCAGGGTTCTGTAAGCAGGGAAGAAGGATTGAAAAACGCTCCCGAATCAGACGGAGTGTTTTTTAAAGTACCAAAAGTGATCAAAAAATAGCCAATAGCCGGCAACGGAGATTCTAAATTTTTTCTATGCAACCAATTATTCATCTGGAAGGCATTCGTAAAAGCTACTTCATGGGCAAACAGGAACTGAGCGTACTGAAAGGTATTGACCTGGATATTCTCAAAAATGAATATGTTGCCCTGATGGGACCTTCCGGTTCCGGTAAAAGCACGCTCATGAATATACTCGGTTGCCTGGACTCTCCCTCCGCCGGAAAATATGTACTGAATGGCCATGATGTAAGTAAAATGCCCGATGATGCGCTGGCCGAAGTGCGTGGCAAAGAGATAGGGTTCGTGTTTCAGCAGTTCAACCTGTTACCACGACTTACAGCCCTTGAAAATGTAGCCCTGCCACTGGTGTACGCCGGTATTTCCAAAAAACTTCGTACCGAAATGGCTATGGATGTAATTCAGAAAGTAGGCCTTGAAACAAGAAGTCATCATAAACCCAATGAGCTTTCAGGCGGGCAATGTCAGCGCGTAGCCATTGCACGCGCACTGGTCAATAACCCCTCACTGATACTGGCCGATGAGCCGACTGGTAACCTCGATACCAAAACCTCTATTGAGATCATGGACATCTTCGGACAAATACAGGCTGCGGGTAACACCGTAGTACTGGTAACCCATGAAGAAGATATTGCCAACCACGCCAAAAGGATCGTTCGCCTGCGCGACGGCCTTATCGAAAGCGATAAGCTGAACGCAGAGAAACTGGTGCACGCTTAGCAGTTATAAGTGATAGGTTTAAAGTTGTAGGTTTGTGGCTGTTATTACTGGTTTACTATACTGGTTTCAGCCCTGGCAAGTATTTTATTGCCTCAGTCTATAACCTATTACATAAAACTTATAACCTATAACGTCTAATGGCATTCAAAATATACACCAAAACCGGCGACAAGGGAACCACTTCCCTCATTGGGGGTACCAAAGTATCCAAAGCCCATCTGCGTATTGAAGCCTATGGCACTGTCGATGAATTGAACTCCTATATTGGCCTTTGCCGCGATATGCTCACAGACGAAGCCAGCAGAGCTGCTTTGCTGGAGACGCAGGATCGCCTGTTCACCATTGGTTCATCGCTGGCCTGTGATCCTGAAAAAGAAACCAAACTGCGTATTCCCGACCTGAAAGAAACAGATATTACCCTGCTGGAAAATGAAATTGACCGTATGAACGAGGTGATACCCCCCATGAAAAGCTTCATTCTTCCGGGCGGACATCCGGCAGTATCGCACCTGCACGTGGCACGCTGTATCTGTCGCCGTGCAGAACGCTGTTGTGTACGCTTACAGGCTGAAAGCGAAGAAGTGGAGGCAATTGTGCTTAAATATATCAACCGGCTGAGCGATTACCTGTTTGTACTAGCCCGTTTTGCAGGATATCAGCTACATGCAACCGAAATTCCGTGGAAACCAAGAGTTTAATTTGTGGGATGTGCAGATTTGAAAATGTGCGAACGAAATGGCATTTTTTGCCTGCTGGTTATGATTTTATTGCCATTTTCGCATGATGCCGAAGGCATAACCAGACTTTCTACACCGGACCTCAGACGTCGTGTATTTAAACGATCTTCCCGTCCTTCATGTGCAGGATCCTGTCACTCATTTGGGCAAGTTCTTCGTTGTGGGTTACAATCAGGAAAGTTTGATTGAATTGTTTACGCAGATCAAAAAACAACTGGTGCAGTTCCCGGGCATTGGCCGAATCCAGGTTGCCGGTAGGTTCATCTGCAAATATAATATCGGGGTTGTTGATCAGCGAGCGGGCCACTGCCACACGTTGCTGTTCACCGCCTGATAAAGCACCCGGTTTATTTTCGGCCCTTTCACCCAAGCCCAACGTTTGCAATAACGATAAAGCCTGCTCAGCCACTTCCTTTTTTTTGCGTCCCGCCATCCAGCCGGGAATGCAAACATTTTCAAGAGCGGTAAATTCCGGCAACAGGTGGTGAAACTGGAATACAAAACCGATATGGCGGTTGCGGAAAGCCGCTACCTGTTTATCATTCAGAAAATTGATCTGCTGGCCATTAATACTCACTTGCCCCTCATCGGGATGATCAAGGGTACCCAGTATATGCAGTAAAGTACTTTTCCCAGAACCGGAAGGTCCTACAATGCTGGCAATTTCCCCCTGCCGGATTGTAAGATCTACGCCTTTCAGCACCCACAAATGCCCGTAGTACTTCTGAATATTGGTTGCTGTTAACATGTATACAGAGTTATAAAACAAAGCGTCAAGATACTACAAACCATTGGCTTCCGTTGAACAGTTTGCATCAGTTAGCATTTTTGAGGAAATCTTGGTACAAACGTTGAAAGATAGATTTGGTTATTTCGTTTAGAAATTTACTTTTGCGGAAATTTAAACGGCTTAAACATGTTCTGGACACTCGAATTAGCATCTTACCTGGAAGATGCACCCTGGCCGGCGACCAAAGATGAACTGATAGACTATGCCATCAGAAGCGGCGCTCCTATTGAGGTAGTTGAGAACCTCCAGGAACTGGAAGATGAGGGCGAGATCTATGAGGGCATAGAGGATATCTGGCCTGACTATCCCAGCCAGGATGATTTCTTTTTCAATGAAGATGAGTATTAAGGTCTGCTGACCAGAAAATACAAAACCGCCTGTACGATATCATACAGGCGGTTTTTTATTTTTTATATTTTCCGGAAGCCGGGTGATTGGTGTTGCCATCAACCACCGGCTTTATTTTTTGTAAGATTATTTCTCCATTTGTTCAATTACAGCCGGTGTAACGCCGGTGAAAGAGAATCCTCCGTCGTGGAACAGGTTCTGCATGGTAACCATACGCGTAAGATCACTGAACAGGGTTACCAGGTAATCCGCACACTGGTCAGCCGAAGCATTGCCCAGCGGACTCATTTTTTCAGCATAGCTAATGAAACCATCAAAACCTTTTACACCGCTACCTGCAGTTGTTTTAGTAGGTGATTGCGATACGGTGTTAATTCTTACTTTATTACGAACACCGAAATGATAACCAAAACTGCGGCTGATACTTTCCAGCAGCGCTTTGGCATCGGCCATTTCATTATAATCAGGAAATACACGTTGCGCAGCAATATAAGTCAGCGCCACTACGCTTCCCCAATCGCTGATAGCATCCATATCCCACGCAGTGCGCAATACCCTGTGCAGACTGATCGCTGAAATATCCAGTGATTTCTGGGTAAATCCGTAATCAAGGTCAGTATAGTGTTTACCCTTACGCACATTGATACTCATGCCCACAGAATGCAGCACAAAATCAATTTTACCACCAAAGTGTTTTACAGCACCATCAAACAGGTTCTTCAGATCGTCCATGCTGGTTACATCGGCAGGAATTACCGGGGCATTTACAGCTTCAGCCAGCTTGTTGATCTCTCCCATGCGCAATGCTACAGGAGCATTGGTAAGTACCAGTTGTGCGCCTTCTTCATGACAGCGCAGAGCGGTTCTCCAGGCGATGGATTTTTCATCAAGTGCTCCGAATATAATTCCCTTCTTTCCTTTCAGCAGGTTGTATGACATAAGCGGATGATATGTATTTATTAGTTAGGGCGTAAAAATAGGAATTATTGCCTATTAAACATCATGAAAGCTGTTCATAGATCTTCAGCAGGCCCCATATTCCCAGCAGCAGTATGCCTGCATCACACAGTATCAGTAACAAAGTATGCAGCAGCAGTATGAGCAGCGTACTACTTCCTTTGATCTTTTCATTAAAAAAACGGTATACTACATAAAAGGCAATGGCAATACACCCTGCCAGCGCCACAAACAACATCAGTTTTAAAAAAGGTATCATAATTATGCAGGCCCGGAAATGCTAATTCATCATTTCACGTGCATTTTCTATAGCTGCAGCCGTTGGCTTTTCACCACCCAGCATTTTGGCAATAGCAGTGATCCGTTCATCGTTTGTCAGCAAACGGATATTTGTTTTGATCGCATCGCCTTTTATTTCCTTATATACAAAGAAATGTGCATCGGCTTTACCGGCAATCTGTGGCTGGTGTGTAATGGTCAGTACCTGCCGCTGACGGGCAAGCGCCTTCATAATAATACCCACCTGTTTAGCCGCCTCGCCGGAAATACCGGTATCAATTTCATCAAAGATCAGTGTAGGCAGATCCAGCGATTGCGCTACCAGCGATTTAATACACAACATCAACCTGCTCAATTCACCACCAGATGCCACTTTCCGGATCGATTCAAAACGATTGCTCTTATTGGCATCAAATAAAAACTCAATAGCATCAATACCGTGCGACTGAAGATGTATAACAGCTTCTTTTCCTTCTTCAGGTGTTGTAATAGATACCTGCAAACGTGCATTGGGCATACCTACCTGTCCCAGCAACTGGTTTACTTTATCCTGCAATGGTTTTACCTGCTTACGACGGTTGGCAGATAACTTCACTGCGGCCTCATAAGCCTGTTTCCACAATTGTTGTACGTCTTTTTCCTGTTGTGCAACGGCTTCATCAATATTCAATACTGCCTGTAGCTGTGTTTCAAGATTATTTTTCAATTGCAACAATTCAGCAGTAGTTTGCATACCATGCTTTTTCAGCAGCTTATACCCGATCGCTATCCGCTCATTCAAAGCTTCAATACGTTGCGGGTCATAATGAACATGATCATTGATGCGCTCTACTTCATCCGCCACATCCTGCAACTCAACCTGTACAGACTGCAAACGTTGTAATAATACAGGCAATGCTGCATGATAACCGGAAAATGACTGCAAGAGGTTCAGCAATGATTTTAATTGTTGTACTACCGGTTGTTCTCCTTCACTCAGTTCATACGACACACGCCGCAAAGCTGTTTTTATACCTTCCGAATTACTCAACAGTTTCATTTCGGCATCAGCCTCTTCCAGTTCATGTTCTTTCAGTGCAGCTTCCTCCAGCTCATCGAACAGGAATTTGTTATAATCGTATTCTTTGGTAAAACGTCCTTTCTGATCCAGCAACGCATCCAGCTGACGATTGGCCTGTTGCCATTGTACATAGGTAGCCTGGTATTGCTGCAATAATGAAGCATGACCTGCCAGCGCATCCAGCACTTCACGCTGAAAATCGCTTTCACCCAGCGATAAAGTATCGAACTGACGGTGCAGGTCTACCAGCATAGAACTCAGTTGACGTAACTGTTCCAGGTTTACAGGCGTGTCATTTACAAACGCACGCGATTTTCCGTTGGCGCTGATCTCGCGGCGGATCACCAGTTCTTCTTCCGCATCAAGATCATTATTGCGGAAAAAAGTTTTGATATCTTTTCTGCCGGCGGCAGCAAAAGTTCCTTCCACCACGCATTTGCGTTCACGGTTCAGCAAGGCAGCCGTATCGGCACGATCGCCCAGTATTAGCGACAATGCTCCCATCAGGATAGATTTACCTGCACCGGTTTCACCCGTAATGCAGTTGAGATGGGCAGAGAAATCAATATCTATTTCATCGATAATGGCGTAATTCTGTATGTGCAGATGCTTCAGCATATAATATTAAAAAACAGTGGGGGCAAATTAGCCAATTCGGAGATATTCCGCTAATCATATTATCCTCATCCCCGAAACGGTTTTGGGTTGAGGGTTTGATGTTTCGGGTTGAGCCATTGAAAATTGAGCACCGAATATTGTTTATTGAACATTATTCAGCATTAGGCATAAAAAAAGGTATTCCGAAAGGAACACCTTTATATTGAAATCTGTTTAAATCTTGTTTACCTCACTTCTACAGAATCGAACAGGTCACGGTCAACCAGGATGCGACCACAGTTTTCGCAAACAATGATCTTTTTACGCTGGCGGATCTCGCTCTGGCGTTGCGGAGGAATAGCGTTGAAGCAACCACCGCAGGCATCACGCTCAACCGGTACAACAGATAAACCGTTGCGGTAATTTTTGCGGATACGGTCGTATGAGCTCAGCAAACGCTCTTCTACTTTTTCGCGGGCATCATCAGCCAGTTTGCTGAAGTGTTTTTCTTCTTTCTCGGTAGAAGCAATGATCTTTTCCAGTTCACCTTTTTTAGTGTTTAACACACCTTCTTTAGCGCCGATATTTTTCTTTGCCTTATCCAGTACCACTACTTTCTCAGCAATTTCTTCATTGGCATCGCGGATGTGTTTTTCAGCCAGTTTAATTTCGAGCTGTTGCATTTCAATTTCTTTATTGATAGCTTCAAACTCGCGGCTGTTCTTTACATTCTCACTCTGCTTTTCGTATTTCTTAATCAGCGCCTCCGCATCTTTAATGAGATTCTTCTTCTGGTTGATAAACTCCTGGATACCGTTGATCTCTTCTTCAATACGGGTCTGACGTGATGTTAAACCCTGTATCTCATCTTCCAGGTCGCTCACTTCCATGGGCAACTCTCCTTTCAGGATCTGTATCTCATCAATTTTAGATTCAATCTTCTGGAGGGAAACCAGTGAGGATAATTTTTCCTCAACAGAATAGTCTTTTACGTTGGCCATATAGAATTTCTTGTTTCTGAATTTGTTGTTTCCGGTGCCTGTAGCATACCGGTCTTCGGAACGGCTCACTACAAAAAGTAACGGACCGGGTTGGTATTTACTTCTGTTTTGAGGACGGCAAAGGTAGTAAATTTTTCCCGCAAAACAGCTACCAGTAAGTCTATGGTAAATTGCTCGCTTTCATAATGACCAATGTCGGCAATCACCAGCCGGCCATTGGCATCAAAAAATTCGTGGTATTTCATATCGCCCGTCACAAAAAAGTCAGCCCCGGCTCCTAAAGCTTTGGAAATCAAAAAACTACCAGCACCTCCGCAGAGCGCTATCTTTTTAACCGGCCTGCCGCGCAATGGAGTATGCCGTATACAGACAAGCCCAAACTGTTGTTTCAGTAACGTTAAAAAAACTGTTTCTTCCAGGGGTTCCGGCAGTTCGGCCACCAGTCCTGACCCTATGCCTGGTTGCGGATTGGCCAATTCAACCACGTCATAGGCCACTTCCTCGTACGGGTGGGCTGCTATCATTGCTTGTACAATACCCTGTTGCAGGTAAGCCGGAAATACTGCTTCAATTTTCAGTTCGTTCTCATAATGCCTTGTTCCGGGTGTACCGACGAAGGGATTGGTAGTATCATCTCCTTTAAAAGAGCCCGTGCCTTCCGTGGCAAAACTGCATTCGCTGTAATGCCCTATATGACCTGCCCCAGCACTAAAGATAGCCGTACGCACCTGTTCGGCCTGTGCCACCGGCACAAAGGTGAACAGCTTGCGCAAAGTAGCGTATTTGGGTGCCAGCACTTTTCTGTTGATCAGTCCCAACCTGTCGGCCATAAAAGCATTTACGCCGGTAATAACATTATCAAGATTAGTATGGATAGCATAAATAGCAATATCATGTTTAATGGCGCTGATAATGGTCTTTTCCACATAATTTTTTCCATTGATCTTTTTCAGACCACCGAAAATAACAGGATGATGCGCTACCACCAGGTTGCACCCTTTGTCAATAGCTTCCTGTACCACTTCTGCTGTTGCATCCAGTGAACAAACAATACCTGTGCAGGGCCAGGAAGCATCGCCGGTAAGCAAACCCGCATTGTCGTAAGATTCCTGTAAAGACGGGGGCGCTATGCGCTCCAGTTGCGCTATGATATCTGCAATTTTCATGTATAAAAGAAATGAGACGATCAAAGATACGGGAATCAATACCGTTGTATCCAGCGCCTTTTATTTCAACAGGTAAGAAACTTAACAATCAAAAAACACCCGGTATGTACACCTGATTGTTAAAACTTTACTGCTGTCAAGGCATGCAAATTGCAATAGATTCAGTATCTTTTTCTACCAACCTGATTGCCAATCGAAAAAACAGTCTATGCGAACTACGTGGATCATCCTGCTCTGTACCATCCTGGCGGGTGGCATTATGTATTTTCTTGCCAAACGCCCGGCAGGTAATGGCAAGGCAGATACTATTTCACTGGTAAACACACCGGATTCCATCAAAAATCAATTGAAACTATTTGTAGCCTACAATCCTGCGGAAGTTTACTACCGTGACAGTGCCTGGTGGCTTTACGATTCCATTCCGTTACAACAGGTATCGCTAGGGAACGGTAAGAATACGTTCAACAAACAGTACAGTGCTGCCACTTTTTATCTTACGCTGGACCAGCATCATTTTTATGATATTGAGATCAACAAAAAAGATACAGCTGTAGCTTACGAAATCACATTCAGTGTGCAATCTGTACGGGATACCTTGCTGGTTGCAGGCACTATTGATGACAGAAAAAATGACCAGATACGTTTCAATGGTCCAATGCTGCCACTGTATCACCAGTTTATACTTACCTACAACAATAAATTGACAGCACCGATTGCGGATTCTGCTTCCGCTGTTGAGAAAAATGCAGACAAGACCATTACAGTGCTCAAAAACTAAATAAAGTATACTTAACAACAATGCCGCTGTGGTACAGCGGCATTGTTGTTATTACAGGTTAGTAATGTTTCTTATTCTATGATCTTTTCTACCCTGGTCAGCTTGCCTTCTTCATTCATACCTTCCAGCACTATACGCAGACGACGGGAAATATCATTGTTATAAAAATGTACTGTTACTCTTTTGTTGGCAGCATCTGTTAAAATGTAAGGACTCCAGTACAACGTGCTGCGGACATCATCCACATCATTCAGCGGAGATTCTTTTGAATAATCAGGAGAGAAGAATTCTTTTGGAGCAGAGTATCCTGCCAATGAACCTTTATCCATTCCACCGCTTATATCGCTACCCTTGGCTCTTTCATCACCTTTGCGGGTATACACAGCAATTGCACCACCAGCGCCACCACCGGATGCGCCAAAAAATGGCGGACGCATCACTTTTACATACGCAATATCTGTTACCGGAATATTCTGCAGCATGGTAGCATCTACCGGCATTTCATCCAGGAACAACGATGGAGTAGCCTGTCTCCAGGATAAACTTACTGACCCTCCGCCCCGGTTGATCTGCAAACCGGCTACACGTCCCTGCAGGTATTGGAAAATGTCCATGGAACTTTGCGCCACAGGATCATCTATCATATTAAAACTGTATCCGTCGCCGCCTTTAAACAAACCACTGGCATATTTATCTTCCATCTGCTGTTCTTTGGTTCGCGTACGCGCACGCACGGTTACTGCATCCAGCATTTTTACTTTTTTATTCATATCCGGCCTTATGCGCTCATTTTCTGCAGCAAAATAGCGGGAACGTGCAAGTAAAGAAGTATCCAGCGGCATGGGAATACGCCAACTACTGTCAGGCGAAGTTACTCCATATCCGCGCCAAACGCCATTATCAAAAGTGACCACTGCTTTATTAGCCAGTTTCTGATCCTTATTGAACTGGTAATACACTTTTACCGTATCAAAAAAGATCAATCCCTCCTCATGAAATTTACCATCAGGTTTCTTACTCAATGCAAAGAACTGACGTGAAGAATCTTTGGCTTCAAGAAACACATTCAGTTGTGCATTGGGTGGTATCTGGCTGGGCAGTAAACCCGTAATATTGGCATTTAAAGCAAGATAATTTTCGCGCGGATATTTTATCTCAGGCAGTTTTCCGGCTGCCAGATCTTCCCATTTAAAACGACGCCATCCATTGGTTAGCATTACCAGGTCAAGATGTGAGCGGATGGTATCATCATTTCCCAGGAAGTAATAATAGGGATTGTGTACATATCCTTTCAGATCGCCACACAATAACAAACGCGAAATAATATTGTCTTCATCCGGGTCTGTTTTGCTGGCACCGGCATCTGTAACAGACACGGACAGATTCGATTTCAATGTATCGGGCACCTCTACCACAAACTCATTTCTTGCACGCTTTGTCAGCCCTTTTAAAGTAGGAACCACTTTGGCAGTAAAAGAATAGTCTTCTTTATTGATAAACACAATACGCTCTGCCAATGCTTTCCAGTTGCCGTCAAACAATGTAAGCTGTAATATACCGGTAGGAAATCCTGCCAATGGTATAGCGCCACTGGTCATAAAGCTTTCAGACAGGTTCAACCGTGCTTTGTACACTACCTGCTGATTGAAGTAAGCCAGCAGATACAATGTTTTCAGATTCTCGCCTGGATTTTCAGTTCTGCGTACACTGAACGACTGCATATTGTTGAGCTGGGTGGTACGCAATACAGCGCCGGAAGGCAACGGCGCGGGCAATGATGTTTTATACGACTGTTTTTTATTATCCTGCCACTCTGCCATATAGGTTTCACCTGCCTGCGGTTCCAGTACCACACGCCCCATACCATCGTGTACACTGCTGAAAGGAGCAACGGTAACACCTTTTGAATTTTTGATAACCCCGCTTACTTCTACCGGCTGGCCAAATTTATCAGTAGCCTTGAAAGCAACGATAGATTCAAGACCCGTAACCAGGTCGCCACCTTCTGGTAAAAAGCTGAGTTGTGTTACCTGTTTGGGTACTGCTGTTGCAGCAGTAGCTGCTACCGGTTTCCGGGGAATGGTTATGTTTTTGGTATACAGGAAAGCGGTATCAAAATTCAGCATCCAGGTGGTATATGCTTTGAAAACAATAGAAGTACCTGTATAAGTAAGTGGCAAGTCAAAACTGCCCGATGTGGAAGACTCAAATACAGGCAGCACCCTGCGTTGTAATACTTTACCGGTAATGGGATCCAGCAATTCCGCATAAAAGTTTTTACTCACGGTAGAAGGCTGTATACCTGCATACAGATAGGCTTTGAACCAGATGGTTTCGCCGGGATTATAAACAGGTTTATCAAAATGTATATGGATCTTTTCCTGCGGAAAACTCTCTCCGTAAGCATTGATCATAGAATCGAGCTTTTGGGCCTGTACCCGGTCATGCCACAACAGGAGAAACAGTATAGCAGTAAAGCAAGTAGTAAGGATGCGTTTCATGCGAGAAAGAATCTTTTAACAAATTAATGGCATTGCTGCGGTAAAATTGATTAAAATTTGTCTACGAATTGTTAAAGCCATTAACAAACAAATAAAAAACAGTACCGGCGGCCAAACAATAACGTTGCAGATTGTTTCTATAATAAAAAAATGCTATTCCAAACATTTTCGGATTTTAGCGCCGGTTTTCAAATTACCAGATTATGACGAATGTTGTTACCCCCGCACTCTACAATGAATACATGGTCAGTATGCATAGTATTGCAGATGTACGTTATGCCTCTGCTGTATTGCAATGGGACCAGGAAACCTATCTGCCACCCAAAGGGGCCGCTATACGCGGTCAGCAGATAGCTACCCTGTCCGAAATAGCCCATAAACTTTTTACCGATGAAAAACTGGGCGCACTGTTGCAGGAACTGTACAGCCGCAATGACCTGCAGCCGGCAGAAAAAAGAAATGTGGAGCTGACACTGGAAGATTACGAACGTCAGAAAAAGTTTGATGCCTCTTTTGTACGCAAGCTCACAGAAACCATCAATAAAAGTTTCCATAGCTGGATAGAAGCACGCAAAGCCAATGACTTTTCATTATTTGCCAATGATCTTTCAGAACTGGTAACCCTCAAAAAACAGGAAGCAGAACTGTTGGGATACAGTCAGCATCCGTATGATGCCTTGCTGAATGATCATGATAAAGGCTCTACCGTACAATTGCTGGATAAAGTGTTCAACGATATACGCGGACCTCTAAAAGATCTGCTCACAAAAATACAATCACGTCCGCAGGTAGATAACAGTTTGCTGCACCGCCATTACCCACGCACCCTACAGTGGGATTTTGGTATGCAGGTATTGCGTGAACTGGGATATGATTTTGAAGCCGGCAGACAGGATATTGCAGAACATCCTTTCACCACCAATTTTAATAGTCATGATGTACGCATCACCACGCGTATTGACGAGAACGATTTCAGCAATATGACCTGGAGCTGCATTCACGAACTGGGACACGCGTTGTACGAACAAGGATTGCCCGACAGCCAATACGGCCTGCCACTGGGAGAAGCTGCATCTTTCACCATACACGAATCCCAATCACGTTTATGGGAAAATCATGTAGGCCGCAGCCGCGCCTTTTGCGAAAGGTATTTTCCTGTACTGCAACAATACTTTCCCCAGCAACTGCAACAGGCTACAGCAGAACAGTTCTATAAAGCCATCAACAAAGTAGAGCCATCGCTGATACGTACCGAAGCCGATGAACTGACCTATCATTTTCACATCATGGTCCGTTATGAACTGGAAAAAGCCTTGCTAGAAGGTTCCTTACAAGTTGCCGACATTCCTGTATACTGGAATGAAAAATATGCGCAATACCTGGGTGTGCAGGTACCAGACCATAAAAGAGGTTGTTTGCAGGATGTACACTGGAGCCATGGTAGCTTTGGCTATTTCCCTACTTACAGTTTGGGTAGTTTTTATTCAGCACAGTTTTACGGTACTGCACAAAAGGCTATACCAGGCCTGGATAAGAAAATACAGGGTGGTAACACCGCTGAATTGCTGGGGTGGCTCCGTACACATATACACGCCAGCGGCCGTACCTATACCAGCGAGCAACTGAGCTACCAGGTAAACGGCAGTACCCTGGATACACAGCATTTTATCGGTTACCTGCACGATAAATACAAGGCCATTTATGATTTCTGAATCTGACCAACAAAATCAGCAGAGATAATAATTAATATATTGTTTTTCAATACGATATCCATGTCTGTACATTGATTATACAATGAAGAGACATGGATATTCGTTTTATTACAGAACTTCAGTCTGTAAATGACCAACGCACCTAACCAAAGCGTATGAAAAAACCTTTACCCCTTATCTGTGTTTGCTTTGCATTATTTGCTGTTTTTTCCTGTAAGAAGTTTATTGAGCAGAAAAAACAAGATATGCTGGTAAGCGCTATTACCAATGGTGTATGGATAGTAGAACAATATAGAGAAGACACCAGCGATATTACCGCCGGCTTCCAGGGATATGAATTTCGCTTTTCTGAAAATGGGACAGTTACCGGTACCAAAGATGGCAATACAGCCAATGGTACCTGGACAGGCGATATCAATACACGTACTATTTCCTCCAATTTTCCCAATATAGGAGAACCAGTGAAAAAACTAAATGGTATCTGGCTGCTTACAGATACCTATTGGGACTACGTAGAAGCTTTAATGACAACTGAAACGGGTAAAAACCAGCTCCATTTGCGAAAAAAATCCTGATAACCCATTTCCCGGTCTTTATTTTGTATGATTTTTGTGTGGCACTAATTGGCTCTGATTAACCCCGTACCTGCTCCAAACCCGAAACACGCTTGAATCATACACCAACCCTACAGCTAATGGGGAGATTCCCCTTTATGCGCATGCTGTTGCTTATATGCATCAGTATATGCGCTGTGCAAACCCATGCACAATTGACTGCAGCGTTCTCTGCAGATAAAACGGAAGGTTGTGCCCCCTTAACCGCAGTACGGTTTACAGATCAATCTACAGGTAATATCACCAGTTGGCAATGGGATCTTGGTAATGGCACCAATTCTTCACTGCAAAATCCCGCCACTTCTTATGTAAATCCAGGTGTATATACGGTAAAACTGACGGTGAGTGATGGTACTCAATCCAATACTGTAACCAAAACAGGTTATATCAAAGTATATGCTTCTCCTGTTGCACAGTTATCAGCATCAGCTACTTCAGGTTGTTTTCCATTGAATATCCGGTTCCAGGACCTGAGTCAGGCAGGAGATGGAAGTCTTACCGGTTGGGAATGGGATTTTGGTGATGGTACCACCGGTACTACGCAAAACCCTGCACATGTATATACTGCGCAAGGCAATTACAATGTATCGCTACGTGTTAAAAACTCCTTTGGTTGTACAAATACCATCAGCAATACCAATTATATCCAGATCAGCACTGGCGTACAAAGCGATTTTACATTAACTGCACCCAATAATTGCAAGCCGCCAACCACGATCAATTTTACTGCTGCCAGTGCCGGTACGGGAACACTTTCCTATGTATGGGATTTTGGTGATGGCACCAATGCAGCTACTGCCAATCCTTCACATACATACAACAATACCGGTTCCTATACAGTAACACTTATTACCCGCAACAATACCGGTTGTGCAGATACCCTGAAAAAGGTAAATGCGATTACTATCGGTTCCGTACAAGCTGGTTTCAATAGCCCTGCCACAATATGCGCTGGTGTACCTTTTAGTATAACCAATACTTCTTCACCAGCTCCGTCAGGTGCTACCTGGAATTTTGGTGATGGAAATTTCTCTGTCAGTCTTAATCCTGTTAAAACCTATTATACACCCGGCAATTACACCATTACCCTGAATAGCAACTTTGGCGCCTGTAATGATGTTGCCACTCAATCCATACAGGTACTTGCCCGGCCGGCTGCCAATTTCAGCGGCACCAACACCTCATCCTGCCAGCCACCATTGACCACCTCTTTTACACAAACCGTATCCGGTGCAGTTGGTTTTAAATGGCTGTTTGGTGATGGCAGTACTTCTACAGATCCCAATCCGCAACATACCTATACCAGTCCCGGTGAATATGACGTAACACTGATCGCTACCAATGCCATAGGTTGCAGCGATACCATAAAGAAAATAAATTTTGTACGGGTAAAGCTGCCTGTTGTATCACTTAGCAATGTACCCCAACAGGGATGTGCTCCTTATAAATTCAGTCCCGGTTATTTAATTTACAATGGCAGTATCGAAAAATGGGAATGGGATTTTGGTGATGGCGGTACCGCCACCGAAGAACATCCGGAACATACCTATACCACTGCCGGCACTTATACGCTGAAACTAAAATACACTACTACCGATGGTTGTACCGGAGATGTAACAATATTATCTGCCGTGAAAGTAGGTAACAAACCGGTAGTAAATTTTATAGGATTGCCCCCTGATGTATGTGCATTCCGTACTGTAAGTTTTACAGATCAAAGCACAGGACCCCAACCAGACCAATGGATCTGGAGCTTCGGAGATGGGGGTTCTTCTTTTCTGCAAAACCCATCGCACCTGTACCAGGATACAGGTTATTTTACGGTAAAACTGATTGTGGGCAGTAATGGTTGTACTGATACGCTGATCAAAACCAATTACATCCATATCAAACCGCCGATAGCACGTTTTTATGCTGTACAATCCTGTAATGCTAAACTTTCAGTGAATTTTACAGATAATTCTATCGGAGCCAACAGCTGGTCATGGAATTTTGGTGATGGCAGCACATCCACAGATCGCAACCCTGTACACCAGTTTGCACAGAAGGGAACTTATAATGTAAGTCTTACTGTTAAAAATGATACTTGCGAACACACTACGGTAAGTCCCGTGGTGATTGTGGTAGAGACAGCAGATTTTTCAGTCAATAACACAACACCTTGTCGCAACACTCCTATACAATTAACGGCACTGAATAGTGATCCGCGTTATGTTTCATATTACATCTGGACACTCCGTAAAAACGGAGCTGTATATACAACACTCAGCGGATCAACACCCAATTTTGCACTGAGCGAACCCGGTACGTATACAGTGCAGCTGGACATTGTTGATGTAATGGGTTGTCGCAGTTCTGTTACCAAAACAGATTATATTACAGTATACGGGCCTACTGCTGATTTTTTAGTTACAGCCAATGGAGTGTGTACCAATACAACGGTTGTATTCAATGATCTATCCAAGACTGATGGCACAAACACTATCAGCAAATGGATCTGGAGTTATGGAGATGGCACTTCTGATACATTAACGGCACCTCCATTTTCACATCAATATGCACAGGCCGGAAATTTCAATACACAACTTACTGTCATTGACAATATCGGTTGTTCGCATAGCGTCATCAGGTACAGTTCCGTTTTTATTTCCAAACCCCAGGTACTGTTTATTTCCCCGGATTCATTGTCGTGCGAAGGTAAACCGGTACAATTCACCAATCAGTCTTCCGGTAATACACTTACCTGGCAATGGAATTTTGGTGATGGCACAGCTTCTGCGGCAACGACGCCTTCACACACTTTCAGTGCGGAAGGAGATTATACCATAAAGCTGAAAGCAACAGATAGGTATGGTTGCAGTGACTCGCTGACCAAAACAGCTTACATCCGCATTCACAATCCCAAAGCATTGTTTGCGGCCAGTAAAACAGAAGCAACCTGTCCGCCGCTGGTAGTTGATTTTACCAACCAGAGTACCAATTCCACCAGGTTAAGATGGGACTTTGGTGATGGTACCAGCGCCAATGTAGCTAACCCTACACACTTTTACACCTATCCCGGTGTATATACCGCCAAACTGATCGTTACCGGCAATGGAGGTTGTGTGGATACGTTTAAACAGGTTATTACTGTGCGGGGACCACGAGGCAGTTTTACTTACAACAAAGCATCCGGTTGCGAACCTGTGAATGTACAGTTTACCGGTACCACCAGCGATGATATCGTTTTTGTGTGGGATTTTAATGATGGTAATATTGAGCAGACAGCCGATGCAAGAATTGCACATGCATATACTGCACCTGGAGCTTATCTGCCCAAAATGATACTGGTTGATCCACAAGGTTGCCGCGTGCCCATAAATGGTACAGATTCAATTTATGTATATGGAGCCAAAGCGAAATTCGGGCTCAGTCGCCAAACCTTGTGCGATTCGGGGCTGGTAAAATTCTATGATTCTACCATAGCCAATGAAGCCATTACTTCATACAAATGGACATTTGGCGATGGCAGCACTTCCATTACTGCCAATCCTTCGCATTTTTATACTCAACCCGGCAATTACGAAGTAATACTGAATGTAACTACCCGCACCGGATGTACTTCTACCACACGGGTAAGCATTCCTATTAAAATAGTACCTACACCAATAGTTGCTATTAAGGCTATAGACACAGCCTGTGTGCCAGCCACGATGCAATTCAATGGTGACATTGTAAAAAATGATACTTCTGTACTGCGCTGGCAATGGAACTTCGGGAATGGCAGCACAGCTACACAACAAAATCCCGCACCGGTTTCATACACAGCTGCCGGCAGTTACAGTACGCGTCTGATCGCCACCAACTCTACCGGTTGTGCTGACACTGTGTATAAACCACTTACGGTATATCCTTTACCTGGTATTGAAGCAGGTAGTGACCAGACCATTTGCCTGGGCAATGCTACCCAGTTGCGTGCCACCGGCGGCGTGGAATACCAGTGGCAACCCACTACAGCATTATCATGCAGTAATTGTGCTACGCCCCAGGCATCACCCACGCAGAACATACGGTATCACCTTACCGGTAAAAGTATTCATGGCTGTATCGCTACTGATTCAATGATCGTTCAGGTAAAAAAGCCTTTCCATATACGCGTAAGCCGGGGTGATACGTTATGTAACGGGGAAAGTGTACAGTTAGGTGCATCCGGGGCAGAGTTGTACACATGGTATCCATCGCTTGGTCTTGACAATATCCACAGCGATAAACCCAAAGCAACACCGGGCAGTACGGTTACCTACCAGGTAATAGGCGACGATGATGCACATTGTTTTGCAGATACCGGTTATGTTAAAGTAGTCGTGTACCCCATCCCTGCTATTAAAGCAGGGCCTGATCAGTCGGTGGCAGTGGGTTCATCGGTAACGCTTTCGCCGGTTATTTCACCGGATGTTAACCGGATCTCCTGGACGCCATCAACATGGCTTAGCTGTAGCAACTGTGCAAGTCCTGTAGCGGCGCCCAAGCAAACGATAACGTACACCCTGCGGGTTACCAACGAAGGAGGATGTACCAGCAGCGACCAGGTAACCCTGTCTGTATTCTGTGATAACAGTAACCTGTTTATGCCCAATACATTTTCGCCCAACGGCGATGGCAATAATGACATATTCTATCCCCGTGGAAAAGGGTTGTTCAGGATAAAAACCTTGCGGATTTTCAACAGGTGGGGTGAAATTGTATTTGAGGGTACAAATTTTGATGCCAATGATGCTTCAAAAGGCTGGGACGGACGTTATAAAAACCAACCCGCACCACAGGATGTTTACGTATATTCTATTGATATCATCTGCGAAAATCAGGTGGTATTGAATTATAAAGGTAATATTGCATTAATTCGGTAATCAACAACCAGTTAAATACTATACTTTGGGTATTCCACGGGCCATACTTACCAAAGGCACGCACCGTACTCTGCTTATGTCCGCTAACTGTTACCACAGGTTACGGCACTATCGGATATGCCTTATCCTGATGCTACTGCTTCCCCTTCAGGATATTTTTGCACAAACAGCACCTACAGCAAATTTTTCAGCCAATAATACGGCCGGTTGCGGACCGCTTACAGTGGCGTTCACTGATCTTTCTACCGGAACACCCACTTCCTGGAACTGGGATTTTGGCAACGGGCAGCTTTCTACACAGCAAAACCCTACCGTTACTTTTGGTGCACCCGGCACTTATACTATTACCCTGGTAGCCCGTAATGCCAATGGTACTGATGGTATTACCAAAACAAATTACATAACCATTTACTCATCGCCTGCTGTTTCTTTTATAGCCAGCAGCACATTGGGTTGTACACCTACTACTATCCAGTTTACAGATTATAGCAGTGCACAGGGAGGAATTATCACCTCCTGGAACTGGGATTTTGGAGACGGGACCAGCTCTACCCAACAAAATCCTCAGAAAACCTATACAACAGCAGGCTACTATTCCGTGGCATTACGGGTCACCAATAGTAACGGGTGTTCCGCAACCGGAACTATAAACCGCTACATCCGTATTGTAGCGGGAGTAAGTGCAGATTTCAGCTTTACAAGCCCTGTTACCTGCCGTCCGCCTTATACAGTAAATTTTACCAACCTGACCAGCGGACCAGGCACCATGAACTATCAATGGGATTTTGGCAACAGTACCACATCCACACAAAATAATCCTACGGCAACTTATAATGCGCCTGGCACCTACACCATTACCTTAAATGGCACCAGCCAGTATGGATGTTCAGGAAGTGTACAGAAAAGCATCACCATTGCCGGAGCCGGTACCACCATCAGTGCCCCGGATTCTGTATGTCTCAACACACCTGTTACATTTCAGAATACCTCTACACCGGCACCTGTTTCATCCAATTGGAATCTTGGTAACGGTAATACTTCGCAGCAACTTAATGCGACAACCTCTTATACTGCTCCGGGTATCTATACAGTGAAGCTGGTCAATAAATATGCAGCCTGTACGGATTCCGCCACAAAGGATATTACCGTATTGGACAAACCTGTAGTAAATTTCAATGCCGCCAATACCATTGCCTGTAAAGCACCATTAACTGTTAACTTCCAGGATATTTCTCCTGATGCAAAGCAATGGCAGTGGAACTTTGGAGATGGCGGTACCTCTACCCTACAAAATCCATCACACACATACACAGTAGAAGGCAATTACAATGTTACACTCACCATTACTGATAAATTTGGGTGTCAGAACAGTATTACACGGGCCAACGTAGTGCAGATTATAAAACCAACGATCACATTTAATAATCTGCAGGCAAAACTGTGCGCTGGTACACCTTTCACTCCTTCTGCCAATGTACAGGCCATTGATGGAGTACAAACCTGGAACTGGGATTTCGGCGATGGATTTACCAGTACCTCTTCCAATCCATCTCATGCATATGCTGCATTTGGCAACTATACACTTACTTTGACCATTGCCACTAACCAGGGATGTACAGAAACATTACAGGTACCCAATGCCGTGAAAGTGGGCAATCCGCCAACATCGGTCAACTTCAGCGCTATCCCCAGTGATGTATGTGCATTGCAACAAGTAGCATTTACAGATCTGTCCACATCAGCCTCCATACCATCCACTATTGATGAATGGGTATGGAACTTTGGAGATGGCAGCAATTCTCCGATACAGAATCCAACACATATTTATTCTGATACCGGAACCTATATTGTAACACTCGCTGTATACGATCATGGTTGTTTAAGCAATACCGCATCACATACCGTGCATGTAAAACCACCCGTAGCCGAATTTGACTACCAGGTAAACTGTAATAATAAAACACAGGTTACATTTACTGATCAATCAATAGTCAATGCTGCTTACGGAACGATTTCTTATCTGTGGGATTTTGGAGATGGACAAACATCCACTCAACAATCACCGGTTCATAATTTCCCGGGATTAGGAACCTATACAGTAAAACTTACTGTTGGTAATGGCACCTGTACCAATACTATCCAACATACGGTAACACTGGTAGGAGAATTTGCAACATTCACAGTAGGCAACTATGATATCTGTAAAAATACCCCTGCCTCATTGCAGGCTACAGGCAACGCAGCCAACATTTCTACCTATGAATGGGATTTTAACGGTAATGGATTTATAAACGGCTCTGCAAATTATACACCTGTTATTAGCAACACCGGTTCATATACCGCTACGCTGCGTATTACAGACATTAATGGATGCCAGGATACCAGAACAGATCCTAAACCCATCTTTGTTAACGGTCCTACTGCAAACTTTACAGCCAACAGTGCAGGAGCCTGCCAGAATGGAGCAGTAACATTCACCGACCACTCTATTACCAGCAGTGGAACTATTACCAGTTGGACATTTGATTTTGGTGATGGAAACGTACAAAGCTATTCTTCCCTGCAATCTTTTACGCATCAGTACAACACTACCGGCAGTTTTACCGTGCAGTTGCGTGTACGAGACAGCAAAGGTTGTGTAGACAATTATACATTACCCACGCAGATACTGATCACCAGACCTGCAGCCGGGTTTTCAGCCCAATACACCACTATTTGTCCTAAAACAGACAACCTGTTTACCGATACATCAAAAGGCAGCGGGCTTTCGTGGTCCTGGAACTTTGGCGACGGTAATACTTCTATGCAACAATCACCGGTACATCAGTATACCGGTGCTGATAATTCATATACCGTAAAACTGGTCATCACCGACGCGGTGAATTGTAAAGACTCGGTAACCCGTGTAATTACTGTAAAAGCACCGAAACCGGCCTTTGATGCCAAAGATACATCCAGTATCTGCCCACCCATGGAAACACTGTTCACTTTTCACGGACAGGATTATCAGTCTTTTTACTGGGATTTTGGTGACAGTTCTACATCCCTGCTTACCAATCCTTCACATTTCTATAATGATTATGGTACTTATACTGCAAAACTATACCTGACAGGTTATGGCGGTTGTGTGGATTCAGCCAGCCATATTATCAACATTTACAATCCATATACCTATACAAAGATCATTTACAGCCCGCTGACCGCATGTAATTCTTTGCTGGTAAACTTTGATATCACTGTTCCGCCATCTACCAAATTCCTATTCTCATTTGGTGACGGTAACTATGACAATTCACAATCCGCCACCCTGCAACATTTTTACAGCCAGCCAGGATCATACGGACCCGGACTTATACTCACAGATAGTTTAAGCTGCCAGGTAGGCATTGGTGGCCCTTCGTCCATCATGGTCATTGGAGCTATACCCTTCTTTTCGCCCGATAAAAAATCATTCTGTGATTCTGGCAGCGTTTCATTTACCAACTACACCATTGGCAACGATCCTGTGGTAACACGTACCTGGAATTTTGGAGATGGGGGTACTTCAACCGACAAAGATCCTGTGCATTTTTATAATCAACCAGGCACCTTTGTTGTATCACAAACTGTAACCACGCAAACCGGATGCTCTAATACTATTACCGATACTATTCGCGTATATGCAACGCCCCATGCTGTAATTACAGGCGATTCCATTATCTGTATCAATCAACTGTTACTGTTGCAGGGTGCTTTGATCATACCAGACACAGTAACTACCTGGGCATGGAGTTTTGCCAATGGCAGCACCGCTTCCACACCCAATCCCACTACCAGCTATAACGCAGCCGGTATTTATACAATAAAACTGCAAACCACCAATAAACTAGGTTGTAAAAGCGATACTTCCTTTACCGTAAGGGTTGCCCCGGATCCTGTAATTACTGTGCCCAATGCCCCTGTCATCATTGTAAGCTCGGGGGTTACACTGCCGGTTACCTACAGTCCCAATGTAGTAAGCTGGGCCTGGACACCGCCTTATGCACTCAGTTGTACCGACTGCCCCAATCCATTTGCCAATCCGCAATTTACCCAGAAATATAAGGTAAACGTGGTGGATGAGAACGGCTGTAAAAGCTCAGGGGAAGTAGTGGTAACAGTTGTTTGTAATGAAAACAATTATTTTGTGCCCAATACATTTTCTCCGAACGGAGATGGCGTAAATGATGTATTTTACCCGCGCGGAAAAGGACTTGCCCGCGTCAGCAGTATGAAAATATTCAACCGCTGGGGAAATATTGTTTTTGAAAAAAGAGATTTTAACGCCAACGATCCTTCTGCCGGTTGGAACGGCACCTACAACGGAAAACCAGTTTCTGCCGATACCTATGTTTATATAGTAGAATTTATTTGCGACAATGCTGCCATTGTACCATTTAAAGGGAATGTAACTTTAATACGTTGATGCTGTGAACTTTTTATCCTGCATATCAAAACTGTGTGTTATGAGAAAGAGGTGGACTTTGTTGTATGTATTGCTGACCGGTACATTACCTGTACTGTCGCAGGATCTTCATTTTTCACAGTTTTTTGAAGCTCCTTTATTGCGTAATCCTTCACTGGCGGGTATTTACAAAGGTGATGTAAGGATACAGGGCGTGTATCGTGATCAGTGGAACAATGTTACCAATGCCTATCGCACCGGTTCATTGAATGCCGAATACAAGCAACCCATTGGGAAGGGTGATGATTTTATCACTACCGGTATCCAGGTATTATTTGATAAAGCAGGTACCGTAGGTTTAACCACTACCAATCTGTTACCTGCATTGAACTATCATAAATCGCTGAGTAATGAAAGAACCATGTATCTGTCATTAGGATTCATGGGCGGATTGATCCGCAAACATATTGATGTTACTAAAATGACCACCAATAACCAGTATGGCGGCGGCGGCTTTGATCCTACTTTACCCACGGGCGAAAACCTGGTATCACCCAATTTTACTACCTGGGATGCCAGCCTGGGACTTAGTTTCAATTCTTCCTTTGGTACGGAAGATGCTAACAGCCTATTCCTGGGAGCAGCCTATCATCATCTTAACCGGCCTAAAAATTCATTTTACCGCAACCCGGATATTGAACTGAAACCTAAATATGTTTTTTCGGGTGGTGTAAAATTTAAAATGGACGATTTTTCCTATTTCACCTTGCAGGCTGATCAATCAGTACAGGGATCATTCAATGAAACAGTGGCTGGTGTGTTGTATTCCTACAAGCTGGGAGCATACGTAGAAGAAGATCCATTGTATACCATTCATGGCGGCTTATTTATGCGCTGGAAAGATGCACTGATCCCTGTAGTAAAAGTAGACAGGCATCCCATTTCTGTAGCCCTCAGTTACGATATCAATATATCTCCGTTAAAAACAGCCAGCCAGGGCCGCGGCGGCTTTGAACTCTCCGTATCCTATATCGGTTTCCTGGACCGTTATAACAGCACAAGAGACAAAGTACTCTGTCCTCATTTTTAACCATTGTACTATAGCATCATGCTACAAAAGGCTTTCATGACATTGTTGCAGCAATATACAGGCAACGAAGCTTTACAACAACAATACTGGCAAGAGTTATCTGCTGCCTATTCGCAGAACGGCAGGCATTACCATACATTGCAGCATCTCAAATTTATGCTGCAGCAACTGGAACAGGTGAAGAATGATATCAGTCAATGGAATGCAGTGATAGCAGCACTGTTTTATCATGATACTGTATATGATGTAATGAAGCAGAACAACGAGGAAAACAGTGCAATGCTTGCTGCAGAAAGACTGGCAAAAATAGAGGTACCGCAGGAAACAATTGATCAATGCGTAGAACATATACTGGCCACCAAACTGCACACCATTGGAAGTAGTACAGATACCAACCTGTTTACCGATGCTGACCTAAGCATCCTGGGCCAGCCTGCAGAGACCTATAAGGCCTATGCTACACAGATAAGAAAAGAATACGCCGTATATCCTGATTCGTTATACAATCCCGGAAGAGCTAAAGTATTACAGCACTTTCTTGCTTTGCCTGCCATTTTTAAAACAACACCGTTTGCACGTTACGAAATACAGGCAAAAACTAACATGCAACAAGAACTGAGCACATTACTGGCATAAAAAAACTGTGACAATTTCAGGCAAATACCTTCCACTGCCACAGTTACTATGCAATGAATAAAATCGATACGGTTATCTGGCTGACTTTATAAAAAGCGGCTTAAGTGTAAACCACGCCAGTGCAGGGAAAAAGTGCATGGGCACAGTTAATCCCGGAAATAATTCCGGCATTTCTGCTTCCAGTGGCAGCTTGTATGCAAAGGGAGCCAGTATACTTACAAAAGATACAATTGCTACCAGCAGGTTAAATACAATCTCGCCTTTCTCTTTCAACCACAGGCCAACGATCAGCCAGTAGCCAACAGCCATCAATACACCGCCAAATAAACTGGCAGCAATGATATTTAACTGCTTAACCACGCTGGCAAAATCATAACCCAACGATCCTGCATACACTTTTTGATAAACTATTGCAGCAATGCCTGCTAGTAATCCGGATACCAATCCCAGTAATAATGCACGTTTAAACATATAGTGTATTTAAGCCGTTTACTTTTTAATTACCGGAACTGTAACCTCAATTTTGATCACTTCAGCAACATCACCACCCGGTTTACCTACATGGAAATCATTTCTGTTCACATTAAAAGTACCATTGAAAGTACCGGCATTACCTGCCGCTTTAAATGTAAAAGGAATAGTCACTTCTTTCTTTACACCTTTAATTTCCAGATCACCGGTTACCTGGTAAGCAGCGCCGGCTTTAGTGATCTTTTTGGAAGTGTATTTAATAGAAGGATATTTCGCGGCATCAAACCATTCTTCTTCTTTGGCGTGCTTGTTCTGCAACCCATTGCCGGTATTGATAGAAGCTACGTCGATGGTAACATCAAATTTTGAAGTGGCAGGATTCTGCTCATCAAAAACGATGGCACCTTTAAACGTTTTAAAGATACCGGAAGCATCATTGCTTGAAAATTTAACACTGTATTTGTCAGTGATCTCCCAGTTTTGCGCAAATGTAAAAGCAAATGCACCTGCCAGGGTAACCAATATAGCCAGTGAAAGCATTATCTTTTTCATAAACTATCCATTTTACCGGTTATTATTACCGGATTAACAGCGGTTATAGCATAGCCAATACCCGCACGCTTATATTGATGATTAGTCTTTGCTGAATTCAGTATGAGCAATCAACTCTACGTTCTCGCCCAGTGCAGTAGCAGGCATACCGGCAGCAAAGTTAAAATCAGCACGCTTGATAAGACCAGTGATGGTAAAACCTGCTACCTGTTTTTTGCTCTGAGGATTGGTAATAACACCATTCAGGATAGCATCCAGTTCTACGGGTTTGGTAACGCCGTGGAAAGTCAGGTCGCCAACTACTTTAAATTTCTTGTCTCCTACTTTTTTGAACGATTTGCTTTTGAAAGTAATGGAAGGATATTTGGCTGCATCAAAAAAGTCTGCACTTTTCAGGTGGCCGTCTCTTCTTTCATTGTCAGTATTGATACTGTTCACATCTGCAGAGAACTCAACAGAAGCATCAGAAAAATCATCTTTTGTAGCGCTGATCCTTGAATCAAAATTTCTGAAGTTTCCATCACTTTGAGAAATTCCCATATGTGTTACAGTATAGCCAATACGGGAATGCGCTTTATCAATTGACCATGTCTGAGCCATTGCAGCAGAGGCCGATAAAGCAAAAGCAGTTGCAAAGAGGGTGATCTTTTTCATGTTAAACGAATTGTTTTTAAAATTAGAATTAGTATTTGAGACAATAAAAATAGAAACTTCTTTCCATACGATGTTTAAACATCTAATTTCATCCAAAAGTTTTCCTTATTCCAAAAAAGCGCTCCGATTTTAAAAGCCATCTACTTTCAAATATTGTTGTAAATTTGCTTTACTTTTTGAAGTAAGTCTCTTTTGGAGAGCAAAGGTAATGCCGGATACAATTTCCTCCAAAGAAAAAAAGTGAAATGGGTACTTATTTTTCGGTAAGTATTGTGATTATTAACATTTTATAAGGATTACAATGGAAGCTAGCCAATCCCTTCACAAAAATTGCCACATCCGCCATGTGCTTGATCGTCTGGGCGATAAGTGGTCAATTTTAATTGTTACCATACTGGGTGAAGAAGAAAAATTGAGGTTTAATGAGATCAGTAACAAAATTGGAGACATTTCGCAAAAGATGCTCACAGTAACGTTGCGCTCGCTGGAAGCTGACGGTTTGATCACCCGGCAGTTTTACCCTGAAATTCCCCCGCGTGTTGAATATGCCCTCACCGGTCTGGGGCGCAGTCTGCTGCCACTGATTGAAGAACTGGCAGACTGGGCCATGAACAACCTGGACGCCATTCTGAAAAACAGGGAGGCGTATAACAACCTGAAAAGCCCCTGCACAGAAAAAGATTGCGGATAGGTAGCAATATTGCGTGAATTGCAGTTATTTATAAATCTGGGGGCTTTATGCATAATTGTCTTCAGGCACATTATTTTTGTATCTTAATACACAACTTATGAAAATAGAAGCAGGACAAAAAGCACCAGAGTTTTCTTTGTACGATTCAGAAAAAAACAAAGTGAATCTTTCTGATTTTAAAGGCAAAAATACTGTTCTGTTGTTCTTTCCGCTGGCATTTACCGGCGTGTGCACCAAAGAGCTTTGCAGCATCCGTGACAATATTGGTCAGTACAACAGTACCAATGCACAGGTACTGGGTATCAGCGTAGATTCCATTTTTACCCTGGCAAAGTTTAAAGAAGAGCAGAAACTGAACTTTCCGCTACTGAGTGATTTCAATAAAACCACATCCGACGCTTATGGTGCATTGTACCATGATTTTGTGATGGATATGAAGGGCGTATCCAAACGTTCTGCATTTGTAATTGATAAAGAAGGAGTTGTAAGATATGCGGAGGTGCTGGACAATGCCGGCGACCTGCCCAATTTTGAAGCCATCCAATCTACGCTGGCAACATTGAATTAATTGCCCCGAGGCGTGTTATATACCGGTTAAGTCGGAATTAATAATGGGATTTCCGTATTATTCCGGCTTAATTTGTAAAATTGATTGTAAATTTGAGTAAAAGGAAATATCTTGGATATTATCCGTAAAAACATCGTCGGGTATGAGGATTTTTTACACGTTGTCCATTATCCTTTTATTGATTCACACCAGCAGTCAGGCGCAGGGTCAAAATAACCCTCCAGCACCCGACAGACAACCTGTTACCAAAATCGCCCGCTTTTACCCCAACCCTGCTATCTCTTATATCACTTTCGATTTACAACAGGGCGACGACGCACGCAACTATTCATTCCAGATATACAGCCTAGTAGGTAAGAAAATGTATGAGGCCACTAATCTCAACGCCAAAACCACGGTAAACCTCAATGAATTCTATCGTGGTATTTACATCTTCCAGCTTCGCGATAGAACCGGTAAAGTAATAGACTCCGGTAAGTTCCAGGTATCTAAATAATTTATTGATTTGGGGATATAGGGATTTTGTGATTGCAGCATTTCATTGCAGCAATACAATACTTCACTTGCAGACATATTTCTGCCAGCAATAAATCAGCAAATATCTAAATCCGGAAATCAGCAATCTTACAGTACCTGCACAATCAGGAACTTCAGGTATTGTGTATTTTCCCATCCCCATACTATCGGGTGATCTGCAGCCTGTGCCTGAAAAGTAACCTGTCGTAGTTTTCTGCGGGCATCTTTGGCAGCCAACTGTATTGTTTCGAGGAACAATTCGGGTTGAACAAGATTGGTACAACTGGAAGTAACGAGGAAGCCACCGGGTTTTACCAGCTTCATTCCACGCAGGTTGATCTCTTTATACCCTGTAATGGCTTTTTGTAAGGTACTGCGGGTTTTGGTGAATGAAGGAGGATCAAGCATCACCACATCATACTGCCTGCCTTCACGTGCCCATGCTTTCAATACATCAAATGCATTGACACATTCAAAACGGCAAACATCACCATAACCATTCAGTTGTGCATTGCGGGTAGCCTGCTCTACGGCATTGGCAGAAATATCCAGTCCTAATACAGATTTAGCTCCATAATGTGCTGCATGAATTTCGAATGTACCGGTATAAGTAAACGCACCCAGTACATCTGCACCTTTTACAATATGCTGAATGGCCCTGCGGTTATCCTGCTGATCCAGGAAATAACCTGTTTTCTGTCCGTTCTCTACATCTACATAAAACTTCAATCCATTCTCATTGATAACAATGCGGGTATCAAAAGGAGCCGACAGAAAGCCTTTTTGTTGCGGTAAACCTTCCAACTCACGTACAGGTACATCATTGCGCTCGTAAATACCTTTGGGCTGAAAGATCTTTTCTATTGCTTTTACAATGGCAGGTTTCCAGGTGTCCATACCTAGCGCCAGTGTTTGTATTACAAAATAATCGTTGAACTTATCAATGATAAGTTGTGGCATGTAATCTGCTTCACCAAAGATCAACCGGCAATTTTCTACATAGCCCAACTGACGGCGATATTCCCATGCTTTCAGTAAACGATGGTAAAAAAAATCTTCATTGATCTGCTCCTGCTTATCGCGGGTAAGCAAACGTACCAGTATCTGTGATTTGGGGTTGATATATCCTTTGCCTAAAAACTGCTTGTCTGCCGTATATACTTCCACAATGTCGCCAGCCATTACTCCTTCATCAACTGCATGTACTTCATTGGCAAAAATCCAGGGATGACCATCGATAACACGATTACCGATCTTCTTCTTTAAAATAACCTTTGTCATTCCGCAAAAGTAGGCAACAGATCTCAGGTTACAAGTTCCGGATAAAGAAGCGGCTGAAAATCAATGCCACTTACCGGTACCGCACGCTATAAAGGTTTGATTGTGATGATTTCACCGGAAATTATGCCACAGAATGCTGCGTGTCAGGCCACTGAACCAGCTAATTATTAACTTTGCGCCCGGGCGCAACAAATCCAGGACAATTTGACTTATTTACCGGCTTGGCAGAATAATTGTCCCATAGTGAATTGCCTTAAAAAACGAATATTTTCAGCCTTTGGCACTCATGCCGGCAAGTGTTGACATGCCAAAGGTGAAACATCCGTCAAATTTTCAGTTATGGAACAAAACCACGAGGAACAACCTATGACAGAAGTAAATGAAACAGGGCACACAGAAAACCCAATCGACATCAATACTGATGAGAGCATCGGCGGTACTGCCCACCTGAACGAACCGGTGGCCAGTGAAAACGAGGAAATTGAAAAACTAAAAACTGAGATCCAGGAGTTGAAGGATAAATACCTGCGTCATGTGGCAGAGTTTGACAATTTCCGCAAACGTACTGCCAAAGAACGCCTGGAACTGATACAAACAGCAGGTAAAGAAGTGATCACTGCTTTATTGCCAGTAGTGGATGATTGTGACCGTGCCGAAAAACAGTTGCAGAACAGCAATGATGCTGAAGCAATCAAGGAGGGAGTACAGCTGGTATTTAACAAACTCAGAAGTACCCTGCAGTCGAAGGGATTAAAACCCATGCAAAGTGTGGGTGAAGCGTTCGATGCAGACCAGCATGAAGCCATTACCGAGATCCCTGCCCCCAATGAAGCACTGAAAGGGAAAATACTGGATGAGGTTGAGAAAGGATATTACCTGAATGATAAAATCATCCGTTTTGCCAAAGTAGTGGTAGGAAAATAATGTTTATAAGAACCCTGTGCGGATAAACCAACGCACGGATTTGAAAGTTTGAAAGTTCAGTTCGTATGACAGCAGTTTCAAATTCTCAGATCCTCAAATTTTCAAATTAACAGAATGTCTAAAAGAGATTATTACGAAGTATTGGGTGTATCCAAAGGCTCTTCGCAGGATGAGATCAAAAAGGCTTATCGTAAAGTAGCGATGCAGTACCACCCCGACCGTAATCCCGGCGATAAAGCTGCCGAGGAAAAATTTAAAGAAGCTGCTGAGGCATACGAAGTACTGAGCGACCAAGATAAACGTGCCCAGTATGATCGCTTTGGGCATGCAGGGTTAAGTGGTAATGGTCGCGGGCCTGGGGGTTACAATACGGATGATATCTTTAGCCAGTTCGGAGACATTTTTGGAGATGATATTTTCGGTAGCTTTTTTGGTGGTGGCGGCGGCAGAAGAGGTGGCGGTCAGCGTACCAGGGGTACACGTGGCAGCAACCTGCGCATTAAACTGAAGCTGAACTATGAAGAAATAGCCAAGGGCGTTACCAAACAGATCAAGGTAAAAAAATATGTATCCTGTAATACCTGTAGTGGCAGTGGTGCCAAAGATAAAGGCAGCATACAGACCTGCAGCACCTGCGGCGGCAGTGGCCAGGTACGTAAAGTAACCAGCACTTTCCTGGGACAAATGCAGACCGTAACTACCTGTCCTACCTGCAACGGGGAAGGGAGTATTGTTACTGCAAAATGTACAGCTTGTAAAGGCGAAGGAAGGGTATATGGTGAAGAAACCGTAACACTTGAAATTCCGGCCGGTGTACAGGAAGGCATGCAGTTAAGCGTAGGGGGCAGAGGTAATGCCGGTGAACGCGGAGGTCCTCCCGGCGACCTGATTGTACTGATTGAAGAAGAACAGCATAAAGAATTGCATCGTGAAGGACTGAATGTAGCGTACGAACTGCACATCTCATTTACAGATGCAGTGTTTGGTTTGCAGGCAGAAGTGCCTACTATTGATGGTAAGGCACGTATCAAAATTCCTGCAGGTACACAAAGCGGTAAAATTTTCCGTTTGAAAGGCAAAGGGTTTCCCGCCGTTAACTCATACGAAAAAGGCGACCAGTTGATCTACGTCAGTGTATGGACTCCTCAGCATCTTTCGTCTGAAGAAAAGTTGGTGCTGGAAAAACTGCAGACCTCTCCCAATTTCAAACCGCAACCTGAAAAATCGGACAAAAGCTTTTTTGATAAAGTGAAAGAAATGTTTTCGTAGCAGCATGCCTGTTACAAAAGTAAATCCCCGCAGATATAGCATCTACGGGGATTTTTTATATACAGCCGACACATACTACTGAATGATATGCTACCGGTTTATGATTTCCGGTTCTTGCGTGAACGTGCGTAGATCTTTTTTGCTTTGGTGACCAGCATAATGAATTCCTGCTGTAACAGATCGCTTTTATTGCTGGCGCTACTGGCAAGTATAATGGCATCATTAAAAGATGCATGATACGCATACTTTGATTTTTTGAGCAGGGACGCAAACAAGGCAACTGCGCCGGCAAACTGGTACCCGACAGGCAGCTCTACATAATCCATGGTATTTGCAGAACAACTAAAGGAAGTAATATGTGCTACAGAATCGCCCGGCAACTTATAATTGATCGAAACCCTTGCCAAAGCATCACTGCTGAACACTTCCTGTATAGCCGGTGTGGTTTGCAGCTCAAATAATGCCATTACAGAATGTCCCGGACCAACTTCTCCCCCTTCCATCTTGCTCAGCGTATCAACAATATTCTTATACTTGTTATCATAGCCTATTAACCTGTATTCTTTTACCAGTAATGGGTTGAAACGGATATTCATAAATGCATCATCCGCTACGGTGTATAAGGTCTGGCTCAGTTCAGTCATCAATACTTTCTCCGCTTCCTTTTCATTATCCAGGTAGGCAAAATTGCCATTGCCCTTTTTAGCCAATATTTCCAGTTTTGAATCTTTGTAATTGCCCATGCCCACACCAAGACAGGTAAGATAAATACCCCATTGGCGATGTTGCACGATCATTTCTTCCAGTTCATTTTCGCTGGTTTGCCCTACGTTAAAATCGCCGTCGGTAGCCAGGATCACGCGATTATTACCACCGGGAATAAACTGACTTTTGGCCAGCCGGTATGCAGACCGGATACCGGATGTGCCGGGTGTAGAGCCTCCGGGATATAATTCTTCAATAGACTCCCTGATCTTCTTTTTTTCGTTGCCACAGGTTGGCTGCAACCATACTCCTACCGTGCTACCATATACGACAATGGAAATAGTATCTGTTTCACGCAGGTTATCCACCAACAGTTTGAATGCTGATTTCAGCAATGGCAAACGGTTGGGCATATCCATTGAGCCCGAAATATCAATCAGGAATACCAGGTTGCTGGGCGGTGTTTTTTCCGGTTCCAGTTTTCTGGCGCAGGTATGCAGGAATAGTAAATGATTTTCAGGATTCCACGGACAGTTTGTTAAATAGGACTTGAACCCGAATACACTATCTGCCGGTGGAGGTTCATAATCAAAATTGAAGTAATTAAGCAGTTCTTCGGTACGCACTGCATCAACAGGCACTTCCGTGTTCATATTAATAAAACGGCGGATATTACTGTAGGACGCTTTATCGGTATGGATGGCGAAAGCTGTTTCAGGGAATTTCCGGGCCGGAGTAAATTCATTTTCCAGCAGGGTGCTATAGGTCTCATTGGTGATGGGCTTGTTCTGCCTGTCCTCCAGTTTCATATTGGTAGTGAAAGACAGTAAGCCATTCTTGTGCAGAATGGAGGAAGCATACAGCGGTTTCATCACAATCTGCATGTAGTGTGTGGCGTCCAGCAACACACATTGCGGCTGAAATCCGTCTACATATACCGACACGGAATCACTTGGCCTTGTGCTCATGATGCCAAAAGAGCCGGTACTGCCTGAGTAATACATATACCGGGTGGAATGCAACTGCATTTTGGCATTAGACAAAGGATTATTCTTTTCGTCTTTAATCTCTCCCCGGAGGTAATATTGCGCAGGCGAAATATAAAAAGAAAGTACAGCTAATAATATGGCAATACCTGGTTTCAAATCGGATATCTTAAACGAAAAATACCTGATTCTTATTTCAGTTGCAAGCAGATTAGAGCAATTTTTATACAAGGTTACTCTACCAGTCTATATATCTCGGGAATATTCCTGCCCAAACCGTCGTAATCAAGACCATAACCTACCACAAACTTGTTGGGAATGGAAAAACCCGGATAGTCAATCGTTATAGGGAATACGGTAGCATCAGGTTTGTGCAGTAAAGCTACAATTTTTAATGAAGCGGGTTGCTGATGTTGTAACTGGGGCAGAAACTCACTTAAGGTTTTACCTGTATCCACAATATCTTCCACGATCACCACATCCCGGTCAAAAATGTCGGTATCCAGCCCGATGGCTGTAATTACCTGGCCGCTTGACTTGGTACCTTTGTAGGAAGCCAGTTTGATAAAGCAGATCTCAGCATCAATGGTCAGTTCTTTAAAAAGATCGGAAGCAAACATGAAAGAGCCGTTGAGGATGGCAATGAACAAGGGCTTTTTTCCAACATAATCGGTGTTCAGTTTCTGCGCTACCTCTTTAATACGTTTGGCAATCTCGTTAGCAGTAATGTATGGTTCAAAATGTTTATCATGTACGCGTATAACGCTCATAAATCAGTTTTTATAAATGATCAGCTCCTGTCCTGTTTTCACATCGTAACTGGCCAGCCTGTTCCACGATTTCAGATTTTCTACCGAAACATCATATTTGCGGGCAATGCTGTACAGGGTTTCTTTGGATTCCACTACATGTGTGGTATAGGCCGCCGCTGCACTGTTACCGGCATTGTAAGCAGCTACTTCACTGGCCAGTTTCGGACGCTGGGGCGCCACGGCCTGAAGATATAATTTTTCTCCCACAGCAGGTAACTGTTCATGTTCAAGATGGTTGTAATGCATAATACTTTCATACCTGATACCCTCTGACTGGCAGATACTGTACAGGGTTTCACCGGATTGCATTACATGATATTCGCCGGAACCGGACTTACGTTTACGTTGTAAAAAGATCAACTGGTCGTTTGACAGGATATCCTGTTCACGCATATCATTAAAATCGAGCAGTCGTGACAGTGAGATATCATACTGACGTGCAATGGCCAGCAATGAAGTACCAGCTTTTGCAAAAGTGACACGTGTGTTGTTAATGGTAAACTCTCCTGCGGGATATTGCGCCACTGATGCAGCTACTGCAATAGTGGTCACCGGTGCCTCTTCTTTTCTTGACACTATAGGAGCAGGGGTTGCAACGATAGTGGTATTGCCGGAACCGATGGGTTTTCCCCCTCCTGTCAATACTTCATCCTGTGGAGACAATTTGCCCATAGCAATGAGCGTATACTGCTCCAGGCCATAGTCTTCAATCAGTTTTATAAGGATCTGTGAATAGCGGATGTTGGTAGCATAACCGGCTTTTTTCAGCCCGTAAGCCCATGCTTTATAATCAGTGGGATCCAGTTCAAACAGGAAAGCGTAACGGGAACTACCGCGTAAAAAATTGGAGTGATCGGCGTAAGATTCTTCGGGAGTAGTATAGCTGCGGAAACATTCACCCCGGGCGTCATCATCATGATATACCTTATCGCCTGCCCAGTTAGCCTTGCACTTGATACCAAAGTGATTGTTGGAACGCTGCACCAGGTCACTTTTACCAGCCTGGGTTTCATGAATACCCTGGGCCAGTTTAATAGCAGCCGGAACCCCTGTCCGCTGCATTTCATGTACCGCTATTTCCTTGTATGCATTAATATAACTGTAAACGTCGCTGTTTTGCTGTGCACGCATGCTGCCTGCCACACATACAATGGCCGTAACAAGGAGTACAAATTTCTTCAACACCATCGGCTGGTTATTTTTTTTGGATCAGTAGTAAGCCGTCTCTTATTGTGAGCATGACCTTTTCTACACTTTCGTCCTGTTGCACAAATTCATTAAAAGCCTGTATAGCTTTGGCGCTTTTGCCCGTTACCGGGTTTTCAAGTACCTGTCCATGAAACAATACATTATCGGCAAGTATAATTCCTCCGCTCCGTACAGATGGCAGCACTAATTTGTAATAATCAATATAGCCTACCTTGTCTGCATCTATAAATACCAGGTCCCATTGTTCCTGAAGGGTCGGGATGATGCTTAACGCATTTCCGACGTGCAAAATTATCTTACTCCCCTCATTTGACCTATCAAAATTTGCTTTGGCTACCGCTGCATCGTCTTCACGCAGCTCAATTGTATGTAATTCGCCGTCTTTTAACAAGCCTTTAGCAAGGCAAAGGGCGCTGTAACCGGTAAAAGTGCCGATCTCAAGGATGCGTCGGGGACGCAGTATGCAACTGAAAATTTCCAGGAATTTTCCCTGTACATGCCCGCTAAGCATGTGGGCCTGCGGGTGTTCGGCATACGTACGTACGTTGATCTCATGCAGCAGCGGGGCTTCGGCCGAAGTAAAGCTGTCTGCATAGGCTTGTACAATAGGATGTATGGGTTCCACGATCAATCAGTTTAGCTGCAAAGATAACCCTTCTGCTAAAGAATCAATGCTTTATGCAGCAGGTGCTACCTGGCGCAGATCCGATCTCACCCCGACAGATCAGGACTTTTTGGAAATGCCCAATAGCCCCAGGTAGGTGAGTATACCATTATAGATCAACAGTTCGTACCCGATCTTGAATTTACCAAACACGGTGTGCGACAGGTCTTTTACGCCCTGTTTCCAGTCGCCGGTAAATTTTAGCTGTTTTTCGTACCACTCAATGTTGTTAATGAAATCAATACCCAGAATAACCAGCGGAGCTGCCAGGCAGATATACAATACCCATTTGTCGTGCACCGTTCTTTTGGTGAAAATACCAAAGGCAAACAGCCCCAGCAGTGGTCCGTAAGTAAAGCCTGCAATTTTCAAGATTACATCAATAATGGATTTATTATCAATCCATTTAAAGATCATAACTGCAATGAAGAAGATCACGGCAAAGGTGCAGTGTATGGTAAGACGTACTCTTTTCTTCTTGGCTTCTGACCAGTCTTCTCTGCGTTTAAGTCCCAGAATATCAATACAGAATGAAGATGTCAATGCGGTTAATGCCCCATCTGCACTGGGAAACAGCGCAGAAATTAAACCAATAACGAAAATGATGGCCACACCTGCAGGCATATAATGCAGCGCAATGGTAGGGAACAAGTCATCGGCAGGTACAGTAACATGATTGGTTGCTGCAAACAGATGCAGCAGACCACCCATTAGCAAGAACAGGAAAGTAACAATGGCCATAATGATGCTGAAAACGATCATGTTCTTCTGAGAATCCTTTAATGTCTTCACACTGATATTTTTCTGCATCATTTCCTGGTCAAGGCCGGTCATGGTGATAGTGATAAAAGCCCCACCCAGTACACTTTTCAGAAAAAAGGATGAGCTGTTCACATCGTTATTGATAACCCTGGTAAGCCCATTACTGCTCAGTTCTGAAAGCGTAGAGCCCACGGTATGTCCCAGGTTGTTGATGATATATACAATACAAACGATCAATCCCAGCAACATGAAGGTGGTTTGCAGGGTATCGGTAAATACAATGGTTTTTACCCCTCCCTCAAAAGTATACAGCAATATCATCAGTAATATCACCAGGGTGGTGACCTCGAACGATACCCCCATATCTTTCAGGATGAACAGTTGCAGCACATTTATTACCAGGAACAGTCTTGCTGTGGCACCCAATGTACGCGAGATGATAAAGAACAGCGCACCGGTTTTATAAGAAACCATACCAAACCTGTGAGAAAGGTAATTGTAAATGGAGGTAAGATTCATCTTATAATACAATGGCAGCAATACAAAAGCTATTACTGCATACCCCAGCAGGTAACCGATCACTACCTGGAAATACGTAAAGCCTGCCGCGCCAACGGTGCCGGGCACAGACACAAAAGTTACCCCACTCAGCGAAGTACCGATCATACCAAACGCTACCAGCATCCAGTTTGAATTGCGGTTGCCTATAAAGAAAGAATCGTTGTTTGAATTGCGGGATGTGAAGTATGCTACTACCAGTAACAAAACGAAATAACCAATTACAAAAGAGAACAACAGAGACGATGACATAAGCAATTATTAAATTGAGCCAGGCTATTAAATGTGGCCCTGAAGGTAATAAAATTGTGTACAAATGCAGACAATCCGCTTATCTTAGCATTTGCAGTTTTTTTTAAAAAATACTCCTGTTCATTTAAAGCGGTAAGCATGAAGATAGAGTCCGTGGTGGTTTTTTGCGGTTCCAAAACCGGTAATAACCCGGTTTTCAGTGAGCATGCCACAGAATTGGGAAAGCTATTGGCCATACTGGGTATTAAACTGGTGTACGGCGGCGGTAATAAAGGATTGATGGGCAATCTGGCAGACGGTATCCTGGCTCAACAGGGAAAAGTGATCGGTGTTATTCCCAAACTACTGATTGAATGGGAGCAACAGCACAAAGGTCTTACTGAGATTGCCATTGTACCCGATATGCACACGCGGAAAAAAATGATGTACGAACTGTGTGATGCCGCTATTGTACTTCCCGGTGGTTTTGGCACCCTGGACGAACTGTTTGAAATACTTACCTGGAACCAGTTAAAGATCCACAGCAAGAAGATCTACATCCTGAACTCCGGCGGTTTTTACAATCACCTTATTCAGCACCTGAAACAGATGCATTATGAAGGTTTTCTGTATGAACCATTGGAAGACCGTATTGTGGTTTGTGATACCCCTGCAGAGATCTTCAACAAGCTGGATTAGGCATTCTGCGCTATTAACGAACAGACCTAAAATCCTACGTTATATCCAAAACTGAAGAAAGCCCTGTTGCCATAAGGAGTGCGATCATTCTGCAACAGATCGTATTGCACCATAATGATGAATGCGCCTGCTCCACCGGTTGGAATTGCACCACCTAAACCACCCAGTAACGAGGGAACAAATTTGCTATCCAGTTTCTGATTGGTATAGCGACTATCATAATATTTGATTTTGCCCCATACATAATTCATTTCGGGCTGCAACTGCACAAAAGCATATTCGATAGGGTATACACGGCCAAAGATGTTTACACCGGCTACACCGTAATTCTGCCTGTACTCTACTGGTGAATAATAATGGAAGCTGGAATAAATGAAATTCAACCCTGCACCTGCAGCTACATATTTATTAAAACGGTACCCCAGTTGTGGTGAAACGTTCACCAGCGTATAATCGCCAAAGCTTAATCCGAAACCACCGCCACCAAACAGCTTGCTTTTATCAAATCCTTTTTTCGGGGGTTCATCATATTCCTGGGCAACAGCGCGTACACCCGCTACTGTAAGTAATGCTAAAAAGAGGATCAGAGGTTTTATGTTCATAGCTTCTGGTTAATTAGTGTAATGAAGTTACTGAATAAACAATAAAAAAGCACCCCTGCAAAGATACAGGGGTGCCAATAAGTTATTACTGTGTTGCCGGGTTTTACACTTTTTTTTGCAGTTGATTAACAGTGTACCGCGACAAGGTAACATGGTACTAATCGAATATTTTACCAGCGTTGAGGATATTATTAGGATCAAACGCTTTTTTAATGCCGCGCATCAAATGCAGTTGCGTTTCATTAAATACAATATCCATATAGTTCTTCTGGATCAGGCCAATACCATGTTCTCCGCTGATGGTACCTCCCAAACGATGTACCAATGCAAACAAAGCACGGATACCTTCTATCATCTGCGGATCGTCTGCACTGTTTGAAAGTCCTTCTTTATTGATGCGTATATGCAGGTTGCCATCACCAGCGTGTCCATAACATACTGCATGGAAATTATATTGTTTACCCAGTTCTTTTACACCCCGTATAAGGGCGGGTAATTCAGCACGGGGCACTACCGTATCTTCTTCAATGGTATAACCTTTGATCTTTACAGCTTCTGCCACTCTTCTGCGCAACTTCCATAACTCTGCTTTTTGTTGTGCATCATCTGCAAAAAAGATCTCACCGGCGTCATACTGCGTCAGTAATTCACCAATGGCTTCCATTTCTGCCATCAGTGTATCCAGGTGATTGCCATCTACCTCTATGATCAGGTGGGCAGCAATATCGTCTGAAACAGGTACTGCCGAGCTATCTACAAAACGGCTTACGATCTGCAGGGCATCTATTTCAACCAACTCCAGCGCACTGGGTGTAAACCCTGCACGGAAAATTGCACTTACCGCTTCGCCCGCTTTTTCAAGCGATACAAACGGTACCAACATCAGCAGGTCATGTTTGGGCAGCGGAATGAGTTTCAGTACAATTTTGGTAACAATACCCAGTGTACCTTCACTACCTACTACCAGTTGGGTAAGATTATAGCCGGTGGAATTTTTTAATACATTGGCACCTGTCCAGATTACCTCACCTGTTGGCAATACCACTTCCAGGTTCAACACATAGTCTTTCACCACACCATACTTCACAGCTTTGGGCCCTCCGCTATTCTCTGCAATGTTTCCACCGATGAAGCAGGAGCCACGGCTGCTGGGATCGGGCGGATAGAACAACCCTTTTTCTTTAACCGCATTCTGTAATACTTCTGTAATAACACCAGGTTCTGTAGTAACCTGCAGGTTGCGCTCATCAATCTGCAATATGGAGTTCATACGATCTGTAGATATCAGTACGCCACCCAGGTGTGGCAATGCCCCACCGCTCAACCCTGTACCAGCACCACGTGGTGTTACGGGGATCAGGTGTTCGTTGCAGATCTTCATAATGTTGCTTACTTCTTCTGTGGTACGCGGACGCAATACTACTTCGGGCAGAAACAACAGATGTTCTGTTTCATCGTGACCGTAGTTGCGTAATGATTCTTCATCTACCAGCACATATTCCTTTCCAACAAGTTGTCTGAATTGCTCAATAATGGAAGCAGTGGGAACGCCTTTCCTTTCAACTGTTTGCATGTTGTTGTTATACAGATAATTATGAGGTGATTGTTATTCTATGCTTTTCCTATAGAGTAAAGGTCCCCAAAAATCGCACAAATACAGGAATATCGAAAAAATAATCCCGTATTTCAGGTAAAGCTGAATGCTGAATAAATTACTGGATCAATATGATCTCCGGGTCTTCTTTGTGAAAGATCACCTTCCTGTCATTGTAATGCAGCAGCAATGAATCAATATAAGATGTATTCAATGCATGAGGCGTAGTAGCACGTTCAGGATAAATATAAAGCTTACCACCGCTTTTCAGCAGGTTATTAATACGCTCATCAATGGCTGTTCTGCCTGTATCGGTGACTGGGATATCTTCTACAGCAGCTTTTGAATAATATTCCAGGAAATCTTTCAGCAACCATCCGTTCTGTAATAATATTATGTCTTTTTCCGTTGCCACATCTTTTACCGGTTCTACTTTTGCATAATACAGATCGTTCTTTATGTCCTGTATGTACCGGATGCTGCCAAAATAATTTACAACAAACATCAATGTTGTCAGCAGCACTACACCATGCAATGGTTTTATTTTGAAAGGGAATCCTATAACAGGCAGTGTTCCTATCAACAGTAACCATACCAACACCGTTTGAAAGATCCAGAATTCCAGTATTTCAGGATCCCATATGCAGAAGAACAGGGAATAGATAATACCGCTTAGTATCAGGGGAGCAGCGATGCGCCCGTATTGTTGTTTTATGGTTTTGAACTTACGTATAAAACGTACCAGCAAACATACCATCAGTATTGCCAGTACTATTGCCAATATTGTCAATACAACAGCTTCTCCTGCCGAAGTATGCAGCGCCAGGTAATTCTCATCTGCCAGTGAGTGCGTTGCTACCACATCAGAGCTGGTAAGATAATCGCTGAGTACAGGAAGTTTAAAAACAAAATGACCACCTACAAAAGCATGCGCAAATCCAATACCTACATGTGAAAATGTGGACAGCCCCAGTGGCTCCCAATAGCTTACATCATCACCAGCGTATCCTTCCATCCATCGTATCCATGAATGCAGATCATTTTTTCCGGCTACAAACCAACCTACCCAGAAATAGGCCGTACCTACCAGCAATATTCCAATAGCTGCATATATTGCTATGGCAGGCAATAATTTTATATGTTTTCTTTCCTGCCACAGTTTGTACAATATTACCAGTGTAAAAAGGATATTTATCTGGTGGAACAAAATAGCCAGTGCATGCAGTATAAAAACCTTCCGGGCATCTTTTTGGGTGAACTCTTTTTTAGTAATAATATACAGTGCACACAACAGCAGGAACATGGGCGGTGCATATACTTCAATATTGGTACTGTAAAACCACACACCATATGTAAAGGATACAAGTACCGTACCTGCTACAGATATTGATACCGGCAAGCTGAACCTGTTGCGAAAAAAGCTGTAGACTACGGCCATACTGGCGCTACCCCAGATAGCCGTAAAAGCTTCTACCAGGAAATAATCTTTGATATGTGGGAAAACAGATTGGGTAACTACTAACCAGCAGTGTGCAATATAGTGGTATACCAGGTGATGTGGATGAAACAAACTTCTCCCCTTCACAATACCATTCAAGTAACCGATAGAATCATGCGGTCCCGAAAAATTGCTTGCAAGCGTGCACAGAAAAAAAATCAAAAAACCGGTAAAAACAAATACTTGTTCCGGAATTCTTACCTGCCGGTCCATACTCATTCAGTGTTTGTTAATGCATTTCGTTATCGTCTCATATTGGTGCAGCGTTTCGGTTTAAAGGATATGCATTTACGTTACAAATTAACAGTAATTACCTGGTAATAAAAGCAAACCTGTTTTTTAGTTTCAGAAACCACTTTTCGTACAAATGATATGATGCCAGGCTAATGCCTACAGACAATACCAGCGCTCCTACTGCCGATCCTGCTGATACCCACAGGTTTTCGAAAGGTAATCCCAGTTTATTGATAATGCGTACCGCAGCATACATACCCAGCAAATGCAGGCAGTACAGGCCGTACGTATAAATACCTAATTTACTGATAAGCCTGAAGTCTTTCATTTTAAAGAAAGAATTCTGTGCATAGTTCTGTTCGGCTATTATCAATGCAAAGAAGATCCCTATTACCAAGCGTTCAAATATAATAGGAATGCCATAGGGGAATATATAATTTTTCAGCAGTGTTACGCATAATGCGCCGGCATAAATGAACAGTATAGCCGGTTTGCTGAGATGGATAATAAAGTTCTTAAACCTGCCGGGAAATGAGCAAAGCCATGCCAGCAATGCACCCAATGCCATATCTCCAATCAATGAAAAAGTATGGAAGTACCGTACTGCATAGTCTGCGTCGGTATTGGCAGTATAGAACGAGCGAAATCCCAATGAGAAAATAATAATAGCCGCAAATATATAACGGTACCATTTTATCGGTACCAGAAAAAGGATAACCGGCCAAGCCAGGTAAAACTGTTCTTCCACACATACCGACCACAAAACGGATAATAAGATGGCATCAGGCTTTACAGGCCAGGTATGCAGATAATCGAAGTTACCTGCAAAAAATATATAATACCATACACTGGCGGTTTCGTGTGGTATTTCACCTCCCATTTTCTTCATTAGCGGAAATGCCACAAATCCGAGAATAATACACAGGTAGTATAACGGCCATATACGCAGTATACGACGTACATAAAAATTACCGATATGAATAGTACCTGTAAACTCTCTTTCCTTGATGAGCAGATAGGTGATCAAAAAACCACTGAGCACAAAAAAGAAGTTTACTCCCAATGTGCCGTATTGAAAAAGAAATGCCTGCAACTTGTATGCTGTGGGAGAAGACGTTTTCAGATAACTGAAAAACGAAAGATAACAATGATGCAGGAATACTACCAGGAATGACAAAAACCGCAATCCGTCAAGATTCGGAAAGAAAACCTTGGCCGTTGCTGAAGCAACTGCATTTTCGGGTTGGGGTTGTTGCAACATCATTACTTGGATTGAATAGATGCAATTACTTCTTCGATGGTAACACCGATCATTTCTTCCAGCTCAAGCTTGGCTACGTTATAGTTGCGTTGCATTTCTGATTTACGCATCTGCTGATCAAGGTAGTTGCTTTCTGCTTTATTGAACTCTTCTGCTTCCACCTGATTATCTTCAAAGTCCTTTTCTGCTATTTTGTATTTAGTATATTCCGTTTGTGTACGTCTGCTTTGTAATTCAAGTTTTTCTTTGTGCATCAGGTAGTCTTCATATTTAGCCAGCACTTCCCTGCGTAAAGAACGGTATTGAATATTTTTTTCTGCCTTTGCGATGTATAAATTTTCACGGGCAATTTTTACATCATTTTTCTTGGCTGAAAAGAAGTCCAGCGGCAGGTTCAGACTGAAGTTGTACCTGGGAAAGTACAGTGAGCCATTGGCGCCGCTATTTCCTTTTATTGACAACTCGTTTAAGTTGCCCGATGCAGCCAGGATACCCAGCCAGGCACCTTTGGCCCTGTTGAGCGTATACTGACCGATATTTACTTTGCGGTCTGCAATTTCAAAATTGGGATTTTGCATGGCCAGCAGTACCAGCTTTTCCCTGATATCGGTTATACGGCTAGTATCTGCGTTGGTAGCACGGTAAGTGGATGAATTGCGCCCCGTTATTACCTGGGCACCTGCTGTAGAGGTAACAGCGATCAACAATACAGTGGTTAAAAGTCTATTCATGATAAAAGGGTTCATATTAGTTTGTATTCAACAGGTTTATCAGTGTCGTACTTGTGCAGCTTTAAAAATATGGCCATTACTGAATAAAAATACAACACACTGGGATATTGGCCGATAGCCATTTGTGAAAACTGCCCTACCATCAGGCTGAATACCGCCACCATATGCCCGAGGTATATTGCCTCTATTTCAGGGTCCCGTACCCTGTACAGCCATTTGATGCCGGTGCGCATAATGATGTAGTAGAAAATAAGCATAAATGCCAACCCGATAGGTCCCTGCTCCATCATTACCTGCATAAAAGAGCTATCTGCGGGGATCTGGTTAAGAAAATGCCCGGGATTATACAGTTCGCCCACAATACCGCAGGTAGCATAGCCCCCACCAATGGGATGGCTATATACATAAGGTTGCACCCGCTGCCTGTTTACATCACGTACTTTGGCCGAAGGATCTTTGGACCCTTCAAACGTGGAACGCAGGCGGTTAATGATCATATTATCATAAATGGGCGCTACCATTAATGCTGCAAACGCCACCACAAATACCGATGAAAAGATAATGGTACTTTTCTTATACAATGTTAGTATACAATAGAACGCAATACCTGCCACGATCATTAATGTAGCCGTACGGGTACCCGTATAGCTGCTGGCCATAAAATGAATGAATGCCAGCACACCGTATAATACACGTTTGCTGTTGGTTTTTGCACACTGCATCATTACAATCAGCAATACTGTCGAACAGGCATACAGAATACCTGCAGCAGAAGGATCGGACAACAGGCCAAACCTGCGCACAAATGCACCGTTCACAAAAAGATTGTAACGCACCGGGTCACTGATCAGCCACTCATATTCAACCGATGAAAAACCAAACCACTGCTGTTTACAGCAGTACAGGGCTTCTATGGTGGCAAGTATTATCCAGAACTTAGTAAAGAAAACAATAGCCCTGCGCGAATTAAAGAAACTGTAACTAGCGTAGAAGAAAGCCAGCAGGCTGATCTGCTTCCTGAAATACATGAACCAGCCCAGTTTCTGGTTCATGGAAGGATTAAAGAACTGCAACAATGAATAACCAAACAACACCAGCAGCCATATTGTAATGGCCGATTGCCAGAACTCACGGGTGATCTCTTTCCGGTAGGTCTGCTGTGAAATAATACCCAGCAGGGCCAGGTAAGAGATGTATTCCGGAATAAGGCCGGTAGGTATCATGGCCGCCGACTTCAGAAACCATCCCGGAAGCATCAGGAAAAGACAAACCGAATAAGCTGAATAAAATCCCAGGGACGGATAAATAATACACAACACACAGAAAAAAATACCTGCAAAGCCCAGTACCACGCCCACACTCAGCCCCATGCTTCCCAGCACGGTACTGTATGCCATCATTACTGTAATGATCAGTAGTATAGCAATACCTGCCGGGCTTACCATCTTCTTTTCAAGAAGATGATACCGTATCTTCTCTATTACGGAACCAGAAATCCTTTGCAGAAAACTTTTCTCCATACGATCTTAAAAGAAAAGGAATTTTACGAACATACTTACACAAAACAGTACAATAACTCCGGTACTGATGATTTCGTATATTTTGTATGTATTCCGCTCTTTTTCCATACTACGGTTTGATATTAAAGATAACATTCTGTACAATCGCATTACTCTTTATCCGTACTTTCTCTGGGTGTAGTGGCGATGCCCGCACCAAAGAAACTGTGTCCGGCTGAAGACCTGGCAGCGGTTTTGGGCTTTTTAAGCGAAAAAAGCCACCATGCTCCGGCACGTTCCAGCATATTATAAATTATAACAGGCAGCAATACGCCGGTGATAATAGAAATGAACAGCAAAAACGGGATGTTCTGTATATGCAGTACCTGACTCAGTACAATACGCAATGCAGCAGTAATAGTAAGATGCATTACATAAATGTACAATGAGTGGTACCCGATTACCCTGAGAAACCGCAGTCTGTTTACACGCTGCAGAATGAATGATACGTTCAGTACAAAAACGCCGCCTATCAACGCCGCCAGCGCAAATATCTCCGGACGCTGAAACTGTACAAAATAATCATCTTTATTGGTAAGATTGAGGGTGGTAAAGTAGTGCTGTACCAGTACAAAGAATGGTACTACTGTCAATAATAGTTTATAGGATGACAGTAGCTCGTAATTGCGGGGATTCAGCACCATATCCGATACCAGGTCGCCGATTGCGAAGAACATGTAGAAAAACAGTACATCCAGCAGAAATCCGATGAAGATATGCTTTGAATGACAGTATCCTGCTATAGCGTACATAAAGATCCCCAGCATCAGTTGTTGTGAAGGCCTGAATTTTCCATAATGCTTTACAAGTGCATATAGCACGCTTACACAGAATAACGCATTGAGATACCAGAACTGTTCAATTTTACGCGGATCTATCAGCAGGTTCACATAGTCCATAGGCGTGCGTGACGCAGTAACATGACCAGCAAAAATGAGCTGCAGGGTTACCTGTATAGAACCCCATACCAACAGAGGATAGAATATATTCCTGAACCTGTTGTCAACATACGCACCAATTCCCTTTCTGGCAAGGCTTCCTCCCAGGAAAATACCTGACACAATAAAGAAAAGCGGCATGCGAAAGCTGAAAAAGAAAATATTGAAATACCGCAATACAGGATAGCTGTAAGAACCCTCGCCCACATAGATCAATCCTTCAAATACATGACGGTACACCACTAGTATGATGCAGATTCCGCGGGCGTAATCTACCCATGGAAAGCGGCTTCTTTCCAACACCTTGCGGGCATTGAATAAATAATTAATTGTGTTCAAGTGGTAAGGTTAGATTATTAGGTATAAGGTTAATGTGTTGTACCCGGCTCTGACTACATCTCCATATTTTCCAACTGTACCTGGTTCAGTACCGCACCGATAAATTTATCTCCCATACCGGTAAGGTATTGAACCGATTCTTTATCAGTATGTTTTAATGAAGATTTAGCAGAGAATATTGCAATAATGCCTTCTGCATATTTTACCAGCTCTTTACTGTCGGCATGATTGTTCAATGCCGCACCTTCAATAAAGATAAAATCGTAGCTGCCGGTAATATGTGACAGGTTTTCCAGCAGGTTGTTCTTGGGCAACACCTCTGCAGGGGTATGCATTCCCTGCGTACATCCTACTACATCCGTATTGGGGATGGTGGTCATGCTGGTAATACTCCAGAATTTATCCATTGAATTTTGCTGGTTACCCAGTGTAAACTGCTCCAGCGTGGGTTTGGCACCGAACTTCTGCGTCAGCGCATTATTGGTAAAATTGGCGTCAATCAGCAATACTTTTTTCTTGGTAAGGCATAAGCTATTGGCCAACGCTTCTATCATCAATGTTTTGCCCTGTTTAGGCTGGGTGCTGGTAACGAGGAATATCTTTTTACCGCTGGTTTCAATTTCATAACGCAGTTTACGCAGGTTTTCAACAAAGCTTTTACCTGCTTTATCTTCAACAGCTTCACCATTCGGTTTAAAATAATCATTCAGCTCTCTTTTCTTCAGATCAATTTCATTTACAGAGCTCAGCAATTTCAGCTTCGATACACGCTGGAAAATAGAAGGCGTTCTGAACGAAGAATCCATAAATTCCAGTGCGGCAAAAATGAAGGTAGACAACATGAACATCAACACACCTGCCAGACCTACAATTACCGTACGACGGGTTGCTTCCGGGCGATAAGAAGGCTGGCCTGCAATGGTAAGCTGGAAGTTGTTTTCAGGATTCACGTCTACATCCAGTGAAGATTGTAAACTTTTATTCAGTGTTTCATATTCCTGTGTTGCAATTCTCAGTTGTGTTTCTTTCGACTGCAGGATTACTTCTTCACCACCACCTGATGAGGTGATACGGTCGTACTCTTCTTTCTGGGTTTTGAATAATCTTACGTTCACCTCACTGGCTGCGATCTGTTGTTGCAGCTCAATTTTTTTATTGATCAGCTCGTCTCTCTTATTCTGGATCTTTTCTTTCGCTTTTGCAGCATCTGATGACCTGCTGGCACCGGTAGAAAGTCGCTGGATCTCTCTCATATTGGCATCGATCTGCTCCTGCAGGCGTTTTACTTCATCATCAGGTTTACCATTCTTCTGCAAATCCAGGTCAGAGTTTTTCCTTTTTAATTCGTTGATAGCAGCATTGTTATTACCAGTAGTACCCACATCCGTGTTTGCGGTGGTTTCCAATGAGCCCATTTGAATATCGACCGCGTTAAGATCTCCTTTCAATCCATTCAGTTTTGCAAGCTCTGAGTTGTATTTGGAGGTCATTTCACGCACCACTTCCATCGCAGCAACCGATCTGTCTGCTACATTGGGAGTACCTATTTTGGCCTTGTACTCCTGGAATTTATCTGTCAGGCTATCTACCACCCTTTTTTTGGCAGCCGTAAGGCTATCGAGTTTGGCAGCAGATTCCTGTGTACGCAACCCGTAAATGGAATTGAAGAACCGGATAAATTGGGTTCCGATTGTATTTACCACAAAAGCGGATAATTCGGGCGACTCTGATTTAAAAAAGATATTGATAAAATCGGTATGCCCTACCCTGTCAAAGCTCAGGTTTTTACCCAGTAATTCATCATTGTATCCATACAGGTTCACCAGGTCAAACACCTTCTTTTCTTCGGGATTAAAGGGAGAGATCAGCTCCATCTGTGCAATTTTCTGACGCAGGATGGATTTTGCAGCTTCCAGGTTGGCATTCTTATACGCATCACTTTGCAGTTTATCGTTGTTAAGCGTGCGGAAAGGATGACGGTCTTCCAGATCGTGCAGTAACAGTTTGTAAGAAAGCATGCCCATTACTTTGGGCGATCTGAAAGTTTCCGTTACGTTGTTAAAGCGGATATCGATCTCATACACGTTGAACGATTCATCCTGTGTGATCTTTACTTTCTGCTGCATGGTAAACCCTGTAGAATACTGTGCCAGAGAAACATAATACTTAGGCATGAACAGGGTAAATATAAAGCCGGCTACTAAGCCTAAAGCCGTACAGGAAAGGATGATCCATTTTTTGCGGAACAGAGAATACAATAAATACATTAAATCCATAAGGACTCAGTTTGCGGTTTCGAGCGGAAATGTACCTAAAAAATCCGGGAACCCATAGCAGTTCCCGGATTCTGAATGATACTATCTTACCTAGATAGGGTTATTGTTTGTTTTTAATCAGTTTAATGGCCTGTACCACTTTACCGTTTACATTCAGGGTAATGGTGTACAAACCTGTTGGAAGATTTGCGGATGCAGTGTTCACACGCAAGGTGTTGTACCCTTCAGAGATCCTGCCAAAGCTTTGCACCAATACCTGTCTTCCATTCATGTCGAACATATTTACACTGATGGCATTACCTGCATTGGAATTGTTAAAGTCGAGGTTAATGATATCAGTAAACGGGTTCGGATAGATCCTGGTCCTCGTAATTGTTTGCTGCTGAGGTGTAGCTGCCGCAGCATCTTCAGTTGCAGCACCGGTAGTTACAGTAGAGTCAGGTGTAATGTTCAGTACTGTACCTGCACCTGAAACCAGATCATCATACGCTTCTACAATGATGCCGGCATTAAATCCGTAAGCTGCTTCATCTGTGGTAGTAAAGTTCAGCATCAGTTCTCCGTTCTGATCAGGAGTGAGATTGCCGATATACGCTACCTTACTTGAGTTCATCCAGGAGTTCAGGTATACTACCCTGTCGTTTATCATATACTTACAGGTATAGTTGCCCAGGAACCAGCCGTTGGTGCTCATGCTACCGATAAATCCGATGCGATAACGTTTCTTCAGGTTCAGACCAGACAGTTTCATTTGTGCCAACTGTGTTCTGTCTATCCAGTAGTTGGATTGCAGTACACCATCAGGCACCACACCTGAATTATTGCCGGTTACCACGCCATAGTTGTTATCCCCGTTCATTGTTTTTACAATGGTCAGGGTTAAGCCGGTAGGCTGACCACCCTGGTCTGTAAGATTGGTGAACGCGTTGTAATAGATCGGGAAGGCATCCCAGTTATTCCAGGGGAATGCAGCATCACCGGTTGAATAATTAAAGTTGATATATACCAGCGACTGCGGAGTGATGGCAGCCTTGATATTGCTCCATTCTGTGAATACACCACTCACTTTAGCACGTACGCGATACCAGTATTTGGTGTTTGCAACCAGACCGGTGTTGGTATACACTGTTGTATTATTAGCCAGGTTAATACTGGTTACGCCTGAAGTGAACAGCGAATCTGTTGCACGTTGTAACTGGAAGCCACCTGATACATCTTCATTATTGGTTCTGTCGGACCAGCTGATCTTAATACTGTTTCTGTCAACAGGTTCTGCATACAGGTTCACCGGGTTCAGCGCAGATGTTGTTGTATATTCTTCGATCTGAACAGCATTCAACAGGGCAAAGGAAGCCGAAGCAAGTTTTACAACATTTACAGTAAGCGTACCACCGGTCGGTGTCAGACCATTCAGGTTGGCTGTCTGGTTGCTGTTATAACTACCATTCAATGTATCACTGATGGAACCACATATAAATTTAGTAGAACCATCAAGACCTTCATTTCTGCTGCCTACAAATACCAGGTTGTATTTTTTGGCATTGTCAAGACCGGTGAACTGGATCTGGCGGGTAGTTGTATCGCCATGTAGTATACCGCTGCGCAATACCGTATCAGGGAACACACCAGAGTTATTGCCGGTTACAAAGCCCAGAACATCGTTATAACCATTCCATGCATTTACAAACTGCATTTTGATAGCAGAAGTAGTATTATTCTCATCCACAAGATTGCTTACTGAGCCACCTGCGGTAGCATAACCGTAATAATTGTTCCATGGAGCAGGTGCGCCATGATTATAATCCACGGCCATGTTAATATAGAATGAACGTGTATTCTTATCAGAAATGGTAATGGTTACGTTAGAAGTAGAATATGCTCCTTTATCATCTGTAGCATACACCACCAGGTTGTACGTACCGATATCGCCTGTAGCAGGTGCTACATTCAGCCTGTAGTTACTGCCACCCAATGGTACAATAGTAACGAAGTAAGGCTTACTTGGAATGGTTACCGTTACCACATCACCCGGGTCATCTGTTGCTGTAAAGTTCACCTGTGCAGTAGCATTTGATTTGATGAACACATTACTTAGGCTACTGATAACAGGTTTGTTATTGCTGCTCTGGATAGCAATGGTATCGCTTGAAGCACCTGTACCGTAGCGGTTTACACCTGCCACATAATAATAGTATTGAGTGTAGGCACTTACTGCCACGTCATTGTAACCGGTGCTGTCTGCATTGGTAGCGGTTGGGTTAAGCACTGTATATGGTCCGGCAACATTGGTTGCCCTGTATACACGGTAAGCATCTTCAGACAGAGAGTTGTCTTTCCAGTTTAACTTGATACCGCCGGTAATGATCTGACCATTCAGGTTAAGTGGTTTGGCAGGAGGTAGTCCGTCATCATATTTAGACTGTACTACCAGTGCATTCAATACACCACCGGAAGACTGGTTACCCGCATCACCGATCATATCAATAAAGACCTCACCGTTAATATTTGGTTGTACCTGGTAAATGGTACCGGTTTCAGTGCTGTTATTGCTAAAATGTACAGCGGTACTCTGGTTACCGATCTTATAGGTAGTTACGGAGTTGGAAGTCATTCCGCAGAAAGCACAAACATAGCTGCCGAAGAAGGTAAAGTTATACCTGCCATTGGGGTTCAGACCAGACACACGCACTGTTAAGCTATCGTATGTTGAGTTATTGAAAAAGCCCCATTGCAATCTGTCCTTCATAACATTATCAGGATATACACCTGAATTATTACCGGTTTGAACACCGCCATCAGCAGGAGCCCACGTGGTATTACCGCCAACTATATTAAAGCCCACGGTAGTTACCTCATTACGTGTATTTTTCAGGTTAGAGAAAGAAGAGCCTGACTTCAGGTCCAGGTCATTCCACAATGAAACCCCTCCGGTATAATACATCATATTAAGCTGGATAGACTCATTGGGATTCTTATAATTAACTATTGCATTAAATGTACGCTCAGTCCATGCGCCAAAACCGTCATTCACATTTACTGTAATAGGATAGGTACCGGAAACAGTATATCCGGGTTTCAGAATAACAGCCGCTTTACCATTACCATTATTGATCAGTGTTGCAAATGGAGGCAGATTTTTTCCGGTCCATACCATAGAACCATTTCCTTCCACATCATTGGCATTCAGGGGAACATATATTGAATCACCCTGGAAGATGGTTGTATCTGCAATCGAATCCAGCACAGGTACATAATTGCTGCCTACAGACATTGAGAATGAAGCAGTATCCTTACCACCGAATCCGTCTGCCACATATACCTTCATATTATATACACCCTGTGAACGGATGTTAGTGGTAAATGAAATCGCTGCATTACCATTGCTTACATTTTGTGTGGTAGCAAATGCAGGCAGGTTACCAAAGCTGAAGGTCAGCTGGTCACCGTCAGCATCTGTAGCTTTCACATTTAATGTAAACGGTAGACCATACCGGATAGTAAAATTCGGAATAGCTGTAATTACCGGTTTGGTATTCTTGGTGGTAGTAGATGCTTCGTTTGAAAAGCCAGACTGAGCAACAATACCTGTAGCGCGTACTTTATAATAATAAGTCACGTTTGCAAACAGGGAGTCGTCCTGGTATGACATAGTACCGCTTCCGGGTGCTACAACAGCTATTTTGCGATAAGTGGTATTATTTTCAAAAGAACGCCAGATCTCATAACTGGTTTCATTCGTAGCATTGTCTGTCCAGGTAAGTTTAACTGAACTTACAGATAATGCAGTAGCCGTTAAGCTGGAAGGATTGGCCGGGGTTGCAGGTGCTGCCTGCGTGGTAGCCAGCGATTGTTTGAATGTAGAGTTCATCAAAGCAGCAAAATCTGCGGCATTCAATGCACCATTGATCACATAGATATCATCCATGTAACCGGAATAATAATCATTTGAAGAAGAAGATGCATCATTAAATACGTTATCAGTTGCAGCGGTACCGCTGGAGAAGCCCAGTCTTGCAAAGGCTGATACCGGCAAACCAATACTGCTAAAGCTTAGTGCATTATTGGCAGCAGCTTCAACACCATTGATAAACAGTTTTAATGAATTCTGGTTATATACTACAGCCACATGATTCCATCCGCTGCTGTTCCATCCGGAAATAGAAGTAAGCGTTGCTGAAGAAATCATAGCTCTTACATTATTGCTGGCAACACCTGCCTGCAGAATGCCGGCATTAAAACGCAGCCCCAATCCATTTGTACTGTTACCAAAATCAAATACTACTTTTTTGTTGGTAGTGGCCGATTGCCTGATCCACAATGCTACTGTACGCTGGTTGTAATAACCATCACTGGGGAAAGCTCCGGTATTACTGTTGTTAACGTTGGCATAAGCATTGGTACCATTAAACAGTATGGAGTGCGAACCTTCTTTTACCTGTGCGGTAGAATAAGTTGCATTGGTCAGTGACAACGTGCGGGTAGCACTGCCCAGAGTATCATTACCATTATTGTTTGCTTTCCAGTTTACTTCGCTATAGCTGTAAGCATAGTTTGATTCACCTGCAGCACCTACTGCCCGTACCTTATAATAATAGTCAGTATTGGCAGTAAGCCCGGAATCGCTGTACGAAGTACCTGTAACAGTTGCAACAGGTACAAATGTGCCGGTAGCACTGGTAGAACGGAGCAGTTCAAAACCGCTCTGGTTAGTACTGTTGCTTACCCATGTAAGGTTGATCTTGTTGTATGACACAGCTGTAGCCACCAGGTTAGAAGGTGCTGCAGGTGCAGATCCACCGGCATTGTAGGTTCTGAACAGGTTGGCATTAGGCACTTTTGCTTTTGACAGACCGGCATCATTCTGCCAGTTGAAAATAAGGGTATCGCCACCGGTAATCTGGAAGAATGGAATAGCGATGGGATAATAACCTGCCTGCAGATACATGGTACCAGATACACAGGTGTTACCATGTGCACCATCATTGTTTATCAGCGGAGTTGCGTTAAAGTTATAGGGTTGGCCAACATATAACTTACTGCCATCATCAGAACAGATCTCAAATGTATAGTTAGCAGTTGTTGGTATTTTAATATAGCCTTCGTACAATATACCATAGTAATTGGTCTGAAGCTTTGTGCCAAACAGATCAATATTGGAACTATACCCTGATTTTATGATCTGCTGGGCATTGAAATCGGGCAATGTGCTCCATGTACCCTGGTAATATTTATAGTTAATGCCATTAGCAGTAAAGTTGGTAGATGCTGTAACCTGATTACTGGGGTTAGAAAGATTACCTGCAGCATCTTCTGCTTTTACATAGAAGGTATAGACCTTATTGCTGTCCAGGTTAGCGGCAGCAAAAGTAGTATCACTGGTAGTATATGTTTTTACACCATTGAGATAAATATTATACCTGATGACACCTACATTATCGGCAGATGCATTCCATTGCAGGTACGCATAAGAGGTAGACATACCTTTCAGCACAAAGTTAGCTGGTGCAGAGGGTGGCTGGTTATCTATGTCTGTTTTTGCAGATGCCTGGTTGCTATTGGAAGCAGCTCCTGAATTTCCTACAGCTCTTATAACATAATAATAAGTAGTGTTGGATGGCAGGTTCTGATCAAGATAAGTGATTACACCAGGAGCGGTGATATAGATGAGCGTATATGGCCCGCCTGTAACGGTTGATCTGTAGATTTCATAACCGGTTTCCTGCTCGCTGGCATTTGGATTTCTGCTCCAGTCCAACTGTATGCTGGTAATAGATGCAGCTGTTGCTGTCAGATTTTTTGCAGGCTCAGGCTTGGGAGTACCAGACGCATCCACCACTTTAAATACGGGGGAAAACAGCGTACCACAACCATTGGTTTCCACCACTTGTGCTGTGTAACTGCCAATACCAGCCGTATAGGTACTGTCTGAAGCTCCGGATATCAATGTTCCACTTTTGTACCATTTATAGCTACTGTAGCCGGCAGGCAGCTTGAGTGAAACAGTAGTATTGCCATCAGGAGCAGGTAACACATTACTTCCAAGACCATTTACCTGGATAGGAGGTGTCTGTGTCACAGACTTCTGAGAGATGACAGCTGGTTTGCGCGACCAATCGGACCAGTTGGAAGTAGCCGTTCTTTTAAAACGAGCACGGTAGCTGCCGTAAGCATTTACTGTAATTTCATTACCGGTAAAGGCAGTAATGTTAGTTGAAATAACAACAGTATTTGTACCACCTGTGCTGGTAGCAATGGTTACACTGTCTTTCTGCCATTCATAAGCATAGAAACCAGGTGTTAAACCCAGTTTGGCACTGATGGTAGTTTCAGGACAATACTGAAAACGCTGAAAAAATACCAGCGGGTTAGCTTTGTGTACATCATTCATGTAATCGACAAAACCAGGCTCAGCCCAGTGGTTATACCATACACTGTGACCAAGCGTAGGATACAGTGTGTATTTGATATCTGCACCCAGGTTCAGCAGGCTGGTGTAGCAGGTGTTGGCAGAACCGGGAGTAGGATTGGTATCCATACCACCGCTTGCAAACCATATAGGAATATGCACAATAGTGCTGAAGTTAGAATTGTAAGCCAGGGCTGCTGAAGAAGGAGCAGCTTTCGCTACTCTTTGCGGGTATACATAGGTCATGTTCCACGCAGCACCGCCACCATCAGATAAACCATCTACAAATACGCGGTCAACATCCACACGGGCATATTTTACCAATGAGTCAATAACCTGTATAACGATGGGAATTTTCTGAGAATACGGAGGCAGACCCCACTGGCTGGAGCAGGTATTGGTCATAATACTCTGCGGATAGAGCAGGAAGCCATCGAATTGGCCGCCATCTACCCAATCGCGGAATACTTTACCGCCATGCAGCAATTGAAGCTCGTTATTATATACACCATTATTGGAAGGACACCCACCTTCACCTGCACCATGGAAAAACAGCATAATCGGATACTTTTTTCCTGCGCTATCGGGGTTGGAAAAGCTTTTGGGATATTTCAGACGGAAAGGTATCTGTTCAGCACCTCCGTTCATGAAATAAGCTTTAAAAGAACTTACATCGTACGAGTTGCTTCCCGTACTGATGCCATTTACAGAAGTGGCAACCCATTTCTGCAAACCGGATGCTGCAGGGTTTGGTTTACCGGTAGTACCCAATGTAGCACTGGAATTATAGCGTACCAATGCATCGCTGGGATCAAAAACGTTCTGTGCTTGTGAAAACATGACACAAAACAGCATTCCAATTGTGGTAAGAAGTAATAATCGCTTCATAATAAGCTATGATTAAAAACGTTAAAATCAAACTGTTTAAAATCCAGATTGGTTTTAAGCAAGGATATCTTTATCCAAAAAGGCAATAAGAGTAATAGAGAGGCATATTGGAGACGACGCTCTGGATGGTTTTCTCGAAGAATAATTAGAGGTAAAGCAATAAGGTAATTCTGAAGGGATAGTTGGAGGCAAGGCTAAAGCAGTGGCCCAAAAGTAATAATAATTTCTAAAAAGCGAAATTATTTGAACCTTATATTACGTACAATAACCTATTGTGGGTATTTTTATGCGCCTATATAATATTAATACATAGTTCCCTTTCTTTACGCACGATCTGTAAGCCATTGTAACAATTCGTTTTAGACCAATCTTATGCTTATAATTCAGTTATCATCTGTAGCACTTGTTATTTTCTGGTTAAGCCTGGCTATTATATTTTACAGTTATGTAGGTTATGGCATCCTGGTATGGCTGCTGGTTGCCATCAAAAAACGCCTGAAACCCACGCCTGCAGACACTTTGAACACCTATGAAGATGCTCCGGCCGTAGCATTGGTAGTGGCAGCATATAATGAAGAGGACTTCATCATTACAAAAATTGAGAACACGCTGGCGCTGGATTATCCCAAAGACAAGCTGGAACTGATTTTCATTACAGATGGATCATCTGATAATACACCTGCTATCATAGAACGTTATCCACAGATCCGGTTACTGCATCAGCCCGAAAGAAAAGGTAAAGTAGCAGCCATGAACCGGGCTATTCAGTATGTACAATCGCCACTGGTTATTTTCTGCGATGCCAATACTTTATTAAATACAGCCTGTGTACGGGAAATTGTAAAACACTACAAAAACCCCAAAGTGGGTGGTGTAGCGGGTGAAAAAAGAATATTGCAACAGGGTGCTGACGCTGCTGCTGCTGCCGGCGAAGGCCTTTACTGGCGTTACGAGTCGTTTCTGAAAAAACTGGACTCTGATCTGTATACCACGGTGGGCGCTGCCGGTGAACTGTTTTCAGTACGGAAAGACCTGATGGCTAAAGTACCTGAAGGCACTATTATTGAAGATTTTGTACAATCGCTCAAACTGTGTATAAATGGCTACGTAGTGCGGTATGAACCACAGGCTTATGCGGCAGAATCATCATCCGTCTCTATACGCGAGGAAATGAAACGCAAAGTGCGTATCAGTGCCGGTGCTTTCCAGGCTATGGTACTGCTGAAAGAGTTGTTCAATATATTTAAGTACCCGGTGGTTTCATTCCAGTTTATTTCACACCGTATTCTGCGCTGGACAATCTGCCCTGTAGCCCTTATTACATTACTGCTAAGTAACATTGCACTGGTATTGCTGGAAGTTGGTATTTTTTACCAGATAACATTTGTTTTACAATGTTTTTTTTATGTGGCTGGCATTACAGGCTGGATCTTTGCTAACAGAAATGTACGCGTCAAAGCAGTATACGTTCCTTTTTACTTTTTATTCATGAACCTCTCTGTTTTCGCGGGTTTCAGCCGATTCCTGCGCAACAAGCAAACAGTGTTGTGGGAAAAAGCATCTCGCCAAAAGCTAACATAAATACCACATAAAGGGTATTTTTATTACCAGTAGTTATACTCATATTTGCATATAATAAAAATATAATAAAGCCCAATATTTGGTTTATTGATTTTTGTTGCTATTTTTACATCCGGTTTCCTACCCTACCTATTAGCCAAATTCAAGATCCTTTGCAAGCACTGGTACTGTGCCAGTTTCACAAGATAGCTTATACTCAACTACCACAAATCCTTAGAAATTGCCAACTAAAGTCTGATTTGAGTTCAGACAAATCCACGCATTCATCCTGTTAAAGCTGAGTCATTTATTCCGGCCACCTGGCCTTATTAATAATCTGTATTTCCCAATACCTCATGTAACTACCATGTCCAGATGCAAGCCTGTTGAAAAATTGCGATTTCATTTTAGACTAATTTATTTCTGCCCATGAAAAAGAAGATACTCGCAATTGATGACAGTAAAGCAATGCGTTTTTTGCTACAGACTGTATTGGGGAAAGATTATGAGATCATCACTTCGCCGGATGGCTGTTCGGCCATGTATTGGTTATCGAAAAGAAATCTTCCCGACTTAATTATTGTGGATGCACAACTTCCCGACATGCAGGAATGGGAATTGATAGAGCAATTCTCGTCCAGCGGTCTGTACAGAGATATACCCCTTATTGTACTGTCATCACTTGATCAAAATATTACTCAGGCCAAATGTCTTGAGTATGGCGTCACAGAATATTTTCTGAAGCCTTTTAATCCTGTATTGCTTGCTGAGGCTGTAAACCGCATTGTAAACAATGCAAAAGTTAAAACAGCTAATACAGCTCTTACCGAACAAAACTAAATATACACCAAAGCGTGTGACCTCTTAACCTTACTTTATGGAACTTAAATATTTACTTAACGAAGAGAAAGCTACCAGGAGGACTTACAGACACTTTACCATCAATACTTCCGGTACGGAAGCTGCGACTGTAAAAAAGCTGGAGTTCTTTTACATTGGTAAAAAGTCCGAAAACATTGATATACTGATCCGCTCATTTGAAAGCGGATATGCTGCCGAAAATATCAGCAATGCCAAAGCAATGCTGACCCGCCTTATGGGTAGCAAAGACAGACAGGTTGCTGTTCCCGATGTTATCATTGCCGATATATCTGTAGATACTGAAGGCCTGCAGGAACTGAACCGTTTTCTTGCTTCCAATAAAATACTGGCTGCTATTCCTTTTGTAGCCGAAGCATCCGGCGCTCATCCTGCCGATATTGAACGTTTCAGAAACTTCACGTTCATTGACGAGATCATTTTTCTGAAAGATTATAATAAAACCACCATTCACCGCAAAGTGAGCTTCCTGAAAAAAGTGAAAGAGCGCCAGGTGAATGAATTCAGCAACACCGCCATTTCTAACAATGCAAACGCCCGTAAGGTATCCGGTGTTATTTTCAAACGCGCCTTCGACATTACAGTATCTTCGCTGATACTACTGGCTGCCAGCCCTGTAATGCTGTTTGTTGCACTTGCTATTAAACTGGAATCACGGGGCCCAGTATTTTACATCTCTAAACGTGCCGGCCGCGGGTATAAAATATTCGATTTTTACAAGTTCAGAACCATGCAGGCGGATGCCGATACTAAAGTGAAAGATTTTTCACATCTGAACCAATACAATACCAACCAGACGCAGGGACCTGTTTTCTTTAAGATCAATAACGACCCACGTATCACCAAAATAGGCAATTTCTTACGCAACACCAGCCTTGACGAACTGCCACAATTGCTGAATGTTCTGAAAGGCGATATGTCACTGGTAGGTAACAGGCCCTTACCGCTGTATGAAGCTGCTACCTTAACTACTGATGAATGGGCCAAACGTTTCATGGCGCCCGCAGGTATGACCGGTCTCTGGCAGATCAAAAAAAGAGGCAAGGATGAAATGTCTGTGGAAGAAAGAATTACACTGGATATTGACTACGCAGACAAATACAGCTTCCTGTATGACCTCTGGATCATGGCTAACACACCTTCTGCCCTTTTGCAGAAAAGCAATGCCTGATATTATCATTACATATTTACCGACTAAATAAATCACAATCTCCCGCGTGGAGATTGTATTTTTATTACACAAAAAGAAAGCATGGTATGCAACAGGAGCATCAACCTTTCATATCCATCATTACACTGAATTACAACCAGGCCGACGTAACCTGCGCTTTCCTGGCCTCTACAGAAAAGCTGCAATACACCAATTATGAAATACTGGTGTGCGATATGGCCTCTGCCGAAGATCCTTCTGCCAAAATACTGGCCGGCAATTACCGCAATACAAGACTATTACTCAGCAAGAATAATCTGGGATTTGCCGGGGGCAATAACTGGGGTATGGATCAGGCCAAGGGCAACTTTATTTTTGTAGTGAACAACGATACTGAAGTAACACCCAACCTGCTGAACGAATTGCTGCAACCTTTTTACACCGATCCTTCCATTGGTGTTACCTGTCCTAAGATCATGTTCTTCGACAAGCCGGACACCATTCAATATGCCGGTTTCAGACCCATGAACAATTTTACAGGCCGCACCTTCACCGTAGGTATAGGCGAAGAGGACAAAGGACAATATGATACCCCGGGCGTTACCTATGGTGCGCATGGTTGTGCCATGATGATCAAACGCGAAGTGATTGAAAAAACAGGTCGTTTCCCGGAAAAGTTCTTTTTGTATTACGAAGAATGGGACTGGTCTGCCAGGATACAGAAAGCAGGCTATAAAATATGGTACACGCCTTCTGCCGTAATCTATCACAAGGAATCCATGAGCGTAGGAAAGGCCAATCCCATGAAGGTATACTATCATACCCGTAACAGGATATTGTATATACGCCGCAATGCAGGCCTTTTACAGAAAGGCGTGTTCACTGTGTTCTTTGTATTTTTCACAATGCCCAAAAGTATTTTCAGTTACCTGGTAAACAAACAGTTTACACACCTGAGATATTTTCTAAAAGGTGCCACCTGGAACCTGTATTCATCCAGCGCCTCAGCGGTATAACACAAAATATTGTATCTCAAAAAACGTTAGCGTAGCATGATACAAGGTATACTACATATATTTTTTCTGGTATTATTTATTTACATGGCCATCAATACGCTTTACTTTTTTATTACAGCGGTTGCCGGCAAATTGTATCGCCCCAAAATATACCAGACGCAGCCTGGAAAAAAAAGGATTGCAGTACTGATTCCTACTTATAAAGAAGATGAGGTTATCCTGAACACTGCCCGCAAAGCCAAAACACACGATTATCCTGAAGCATATTTTGATGTGTTCATTGCTGCAGACCAGCTACAACCCGCTACCATTGAGCAATTGCGGGCCATACCGGTACATGTGATGGAAGTGCAGTTTGAGATAAGCTCCAAAGCCAGATCACTGAACTACCTGCTGAATAATATTCCTGAAGATCAATATGATATTGCCATTATTGTAGATGGCGATAATATTATGATGCCCGGCTGCCTGGAAAAAGTAAATGCCGCTTTCAACAGCGGGTTCCGGGCCGCACAATGTCACCGCATCGCTAAAAACAAGAATACACCAGTAGCTGTGCTGGATGCTATGAGCGAGGAGATCAATAACAATATCTTTCGCCGCGGGCAGCGCGCACTGGGCTTTTCGTCCAACACCATTGGTTCCGGAATGGCCTTTGAGTTTAAAAAGCTCAAAGAGATCTATAATAAACCCGGTATATTGGGCAACCCGGCCTGCGATCGTGAAGTGGATTTTGAAACGATGAAGGCTGATATCTGTATTGAATTTATAGAAGACGCCTATGTATTAGACGAAAAAGTATCCAGCAGAGCTGTGTACCAACGCCAGCGTACCCGCTGGCTGGAGTCGCAGATCATTCATCTGCGCTTATTTTTTGACAAAAAAAGCGGCCCGCTTCCCAAAACACGTGACTACTGGAACAAGCTGTTTTCCAACCTGGCCCCTCCGCGTCTTTTGTTCCTGCTGGTGTACTTTGTTATTTTTGTAGTATACGGCATTGAATACATTACAAAATTTTACATTTTATATCCTCCATACATTTACTGGTTTACCATCACTGTAATGTATGTGCTGGTATTTATTGTATCACTTCCACGCAGTTTCTATTCCTGGTCTACTGTAAAAGCACTGAGTCATGTCCCTGCACTGGCATTCTCTATTATAAAAGCGCTGTTCTCTATGAAAGTGAGCAGGAAAGAATTTCTGCACACACCCAAAGCTTTTACACAGGACGGAGCTACGGAACATTCCTGATATTATTCATTGTATTTATTTATAATATAGACGCTGCACCTGAAAAAGCAGCGTTTTTATTTGTAATTATTATCGAATTTGAAAAATAACCGCATTTTCATTGATTGATATTTATCAATTTCTTATACGCCTAATTATTGATAAACAGCTCAAGTTTATTCACATTTTATTCACTTTATGTCCCATATATCTAATTGGTCCCGATTTTGCAACAAAAATACCCGCTTACCCTACCACTTTTAACCCGTACCTGGCTAAACGAACCACTCGATTTGCCATTTTACATTAAAAAAAATCCGGGGTTACATGTACCGAAAATTGACTTTTGACCGTTACTTGGTAAGGTTTTTGTACTCGCATGCGCGCCCGTGGCGCAGATTTGAACATCCGATAGATCCTGAATCCGTAAAATCAACCTTATGAAAAACTCTACCTATTCGCGTAGGAAGTTCTTTTTCCTGATCGTACTTATTTCACTATTCTCTTCTAAAAGCTATTCGCAATTAACAGCGAAAAGTCTTACTGCCTCCAATGGCGTATTCATTGGCTTTTATGAATTTAAGCCAGCTAATTACGATCCCTCTAAAAAGTATCCGCTGATCATTTTCATGCATGGTATTGGTGAGCGTGGCAATGGTACTACCGATCTTCCCAGCATCCTCAACAATGGTTTGGCTGCCAATATTAAAAATGGCAACCAGATGACCTTTACCTGGAATGGTAAAACAGAAAGCTTTGTTGTACTGATGCCCCAGTTAAGCGGCAACTATGGCTCCTGGCAGAATTTCTATACTGATGAAATGATCAAATATGCCCAGGCCAACCTTAGCTACGACCCCAACAGAGTGTATCTTACCGGGTTAAGTCTTGGTGGCGGTGGCGTATGGTCATACGCTGGTGCTACGCTGGCCAATGCCCAGAAATTTGCCGCTATCGGCATTTCCTGCGGTACCCAACAATATGTAAATTTCTGTAACATTGCTAATGCCAACCTGCCTACATGGGCAATGCACGCATCCAACGATGGTACGGTAAACTATAGCGCTACAGTCAATTCTATCAATGCAATCAACAACTGTAATCCTGCAGTTAAACCTTACATGACCATCTGGCCCGACGGTGACCACTGGATCTGGGGAAGGGTTTATGACACAGCACACGACTGGCAAAACCCTAACCTGTATGAATGGTTCCTGGGTCAGAACAGAACATTGCCTGTCAACAAACGCCCTATAGCCAATGCAGGCGCTGATCTTGCCATTACCACCGGTACAGGTGTTGTTACACTGAACGGTTCTGCTTCTTACGATACTGACGGAAAGGTGGTACGATATGTATGGCGTAAGATCGGCGGGCCGGGATATGGCTCTATTACCAATGCCACCTCTGATAATGGCGTTGCTACAGTATCACAATTATGGCTGGCAGGCACTTATGTATTTGAAGTAAAAGCCATAGATGATCGTGCAGACTGGTCGTTGGATACAGTGAATGTAGTGGTCAGTAACGGAGGCAATATCAATACGCCACCTACTGCCAATGCAGGCTCTGATATTTCCATTACCCTGCCTACCAACAGCACAACCCTGAATGGCACTGCCTCTTACGATCCTGAAGGGATCACTTCCTACGCTTGGTCGTATGTAAGTGGCCCGTCTCAATACACTATTGTTAGTCCTTCACTGCCCGTAACTGCATTGACCAACCTGGTAGCAGGTACCTATAAATTTAAATTGACAGTAACTGATAACCTGGGTGTGGCTTCTTCTGCAACGATCAATGTGAATGTAAACTCCAACGGAGTGAACCAGCCCCCGGTAGCCAATGCAGGCTCTGATATTTCCATTACTTTACCGACCAACAATACAACATTGAATGGTACTGCTTCTTCTGATCCCGATGGCACTATTGCATCCTATGCATGGTCATGGGTAAGCGGACCGTCTCAGTACAGTATTACCAATGCTGCTGCTGCCACCACAACGTTGACCAACCTGGCACAAGGCACTTATGTGTTCAAACTGACAGTGACTGACAACAGTGGCGCTTCGGCCAGCACTACTGTAAAAGTGATTGTAAACCCCGCTCCTAATCAACCACCCGTTGCCAATGCAGGTTCTGACATCACCATTACTTTACCAACTAACAGTACTACGCTGAACGGTACTGCTTCTTCTGATCCTGATGGCACCATTGCATCCTATGCATGGGCATGGGTAAGCGGACCGTCACAGTACAGTATTACCAATGCTGCTGCTGCTACCACTACACTTACCAACCTGGCACAAGGCACTTATGTGTTCAAACTGACAGTGACTGATAACAGCGGTGCTTCCTCTTCGGCCACAGTGAATATAACTGTAAACATTGCATCAAATCAGGTACCTGTTGCCAACGCAGGCAGTGATATTTCCATCACCTTGCCTACCAACAGTACCACGCTGAACGGCACTGCCTCTTATGATCCTGATGGCACTATTGCATCCTATGCATGGGCATGGGTAAGCGGACCGTCTCAATACAGCATTACCAATGCTTCCGCTGTAACCACAACATTAACCAACCTGGCACAAGGCACTTATGTGTTCAAACTGACAGTGACTGATAACAGTGGGGCTTCGGCCAGTACCACAGTAAAAGTAATTGTGAATGCAGCACCTAATCAGCCGCCAGTTGCCAATGCAGGCAGTGATATTTCCATCACCCTGCCTACCAACAGTACCACGCTGAACGGTACTGCTTCTTCTGATCCTGATGGCACCATTGCAGCCTATGCATGGTCATGGGTAAGCGGTCCGTCACAGTACAGCATTACCAATGCCTCCGCTGCAACCACAACATTAACCAACCTGGCACAAGGCACTTATGTGTTCAATCTGACAGTGACAGATAACAGTGGCGCTTCGGCCAGTACCACTGTAAAAGTAATTGTGAATGCAGCACCTAATCAGCCGCCGGTTGCCAATGCAGGCAGTGATATTTCCATCACCCTGCCTACCAACAGTACCACGCTGAACGGTACTGCCTCTTATGATCCTGATGGTACTATTGCATCCTATGCATGGTCATGGGTAAGCGGACCGTCTCAGTACAGCATTACCAATGCTGCTGCTGCCACCACTACACTTACCAACCTGGCACAAGGCACTTATGTGTTCAAACTGACAGTGACTGATAACAGCGGCGCTTCGACCAGCACTACTGTAAAAGTGATTGTAAACCCCGCTCCTAATCAACCACCCGTTGCCAATGCAGGTTCTGACATCACCATTACTTTACCAACTAACAGTACTACACTGAACGGTACTGCCTCTTATGATCCTGATGGTACTATTGCATCCTATGCATGGGCATGGGTAAGTGGACCTTCGCAATACAGCATTACCAATACCGGTGCAGCCACCACCACACTCAACAACCTGGTACAGGGCAACTATGTATTCAAACTAACTGTAACTGATAATAATGGTGCCTCGACCAGCGCTACAGTGAATGTAACTGTGAATAAAGCGCCTAACCAGGCACCTATTGCTAATGCAGGCAGCGACATCGTAATGGAATTGCCTACCAACAGCACTATACTGAACGGTACTGCATCCAATGACCCCGATGGAACAATTGTTTCTTTTGTGTGGACATGGGTGAGTGGTCCTTCTCAATACAGTATTGCCAATGCTACTACTGCCACTCCTTCACTGAGTAATCTGTCACAGGGCACGTACGTGTTCAGGCTGACAGTAACCGATAACGAGGGTGCTTCTTCCAGCGCAAGTGTTACCATAACTGTATTGCCTCCGCCCAATAAACCACCAGTAGCCAATGCAGGTAAAGACACCACTGTAGTGCTGCCCAATCCTGTTATTACACTAAACGCCACAGCATCTTATGATCCTGACGGACAGATCGTTTCTTACAGCTGGACAAGGATCAGCGGTCCGGGAGCCCTGACCATTGTTAATTCATCTACTGCCACTCCTACTGTAGTGGGCGTACAGATAGGTACTTATGTATTTGAATTAACTGTTACGGATGACAAAGGCGCTTCTGCAAAAGCACAGGTTACAGTTACTGTACTGGCAAAACCCAATACCCAACCGGTAGCCAATGCAGGCAAGGATATTTCCATCGGTATTCCTGCAACCTCTGCAGTATTGGATGGCAGCAAATCGTATGATCCTGATGGTACTATCACCGCCTATAGCTGGAAACAGATTGAAGGACCGGGAAAAGCCACCATTGCCAATGCTGCCAATGCAATAACTACGGTAAGCAACCTGCAACCCGGCATCTATACCTTTGAACTGACTGTAACTGATAACAGCGGTGCTACTGCCAAAGACAGTGTACAGGTATCACTGGTCAATAATCTTCGCAATGAAGAATCATTACTGGTATATCCCAATCCTGTTGTAAGCATTACCAACATGCGGTTACGCTGCATGAGCGACACACTCGGCCTGACAAAAGTCACCATTTTTGACATGAATGGTAAACTGCTTAAAACGTTTACTACATACAAAACACAGTCGTTCCTGGATATTGCAGTACCTGTAACCAACCTGTTATCGGGTATTTATTATATTGAAGTGAACATTGACAATAAGAAACGGATGCTTACCAAATTTGTAAAACAGTAAACATCAACGTCTATCAATAAAAACGGGGTGGAAAGTATTCCACCCCGTTTTTATTTTTGTCAATCTGTATTATAATTCCACAAAAACTGCATAACATTGCAAAAGAGCTTACTACCTTGCAATCCAGTGCTGATCTGGTTTTGATGAGAATGTGAACATCATTTTTGTGTATACCCCTATCCACAGACAGAAAAAAATTAACGCACATAATTTATTGTTGTTGTTGATAAAAATGAGTTGCTTCTTAACCAAGATTGGTATAGTAATTGCAACTTTTTTAACACCCATTACAATCCTCTTCCCTGTACAAAACGGTTATAGTTCGATATCAGATCTATCATCTTCTTTGTGAAACAGATAGATTTCTCATCGTTCGTACGGGATAGTTTTCTTAACCATTAATCATTTATTCAGTCATTTCTCTATGTGTATTTGCCACTCGAAAGAGTGGGGTATGGTATTTTATTTTTTATAACCTGTGAAAGTGCTAAATTTTATTTCTTCTATGAGAAAACTACTGGTGGCCCTATGCTTGTGTGTCTGCTCTGTAATGGCTCACGCGCAGCAGATTGCAAAAGGACTAACTGCTTCAAACGGTGTATTCATTGGGTTTTATGAATATAAACCAACGAATTACAACACCAACACGAAGTATCCGCTCATCATCTTCCTCCATGGCATTGGCGAACGAGGCAACGGAACAACCGACCTGCCCAACATCCTTAACAATGGTACGCCTAACAACATCAAGAACGGCAGTACCATGACCTTTACCTGGAATGGTAAAACAGAAACGTTCCTGGTATTAACGCCACAGCTCAGTCCCAACTACGGTTCATGGCCCACATTCTATGTGGATGAAATGCTGAACTATGCCAAAAAGAACCTCAGTGTTGACACCAACCGCGTTTTCCTTACGGGATTAAGCCTTGGTGGCGGTGGTGTATGGTACTCAGCCGGTAGTTCGCTGGCCAGCGCCAAACGCTTTGCAGCCATTGGCGTATCCTGTGGTACCTGCCAGGGTATTGACTGGTGTAATTTTGCCAAAGCCAACTTACCGGTATGGGCTTTCCACGCCAGTAACGACGGTACAGTAGGCGTAGGATGTACTACCAGCGCCATTGCCAACATCAACAACTGTAATCCTGCGGTAAAACCATATATGACCATCTGGCCTGATGGCGACCACTGGATATGGGGACGTGTGTATGATGAAGGTTATACCTGGCAGAATCCCAATATCTATGAATGGTTCCTGGGTCAGAACAGAACCCTGCCGGTGAATGTTCGTCCTGTTGCAGTTGCAGGTGTTTCACAAAATACTACTACTGGCAACGGTACCGCCACACTGAATGCATCTGCATCATACGATAAGGATGGTAAAGTAGTTCGTTATGTTTGGCGTAAAATTGATGGTCCAGGTTATGGCACCATCCAAAACGCAGTTTCTACAGATGGTAAAGCTTATGTAAGCCAACTGTGGGCTGCAGGAACTTACCGCTATGAAGTAAAGGTAATTGACGACCGCGCTGAGTGGACACTCGATACCACATCAGTAGTAGTAACTACCGGTGCTGCCACTAATCAGCCGCCTGTAGCCAACGCAGGTTCTGATATCAGCATCACATTGCCTACCAACAATACCACGCTCAATGGTACTGCCTCCAAAGATCCGGATGGCACCATTTCAGCATATGCCTGGTCGTATGTAAGTGGCCCCTCACAATACAGCATCGCTGCTCCGTCAGGCGCTACCACATCACTGACTAACCTGGTACAGGGTACATACACCTTTAAACTGACTGTTACTGACAATGCAGGTGCAAGTGCATCTGCAAATGTGAATGTAGTAGTGAACCCCGCGCCCAACCAGCCACCTGTAGCCAATGCAGGCAATAACGCCACCATTACCCTGCCTATTAGCAGTGTAACACTGGATGGTTCTGCCTCCAAAGACCCGGATGGCACCATTACATCTTATGCCTGGACATGGGTAAGCGGACCAACACAATACACTATTGCCAATGCATCAGCAGTATCCACTACAGTATCCAATCTTGCCCAGGGTACTTATACTTTCAAGCTGGCAGTAACCGACAACAGCGGCACTTCATCATCAGCTACTGTACAGGTAGTTGTGAACGCTGCTCCCAGCAACGGCGATAACAGTACAGGCGGCACTGCCCCCATCATTAAAGTAGACGCTGGTCCGGATATCATTGTAACATTACCCGCCAACAGTACCACACTGAATGGTTCAGCTTCCGATTCACGCGGCCCCATTCAGCAATATAAATGGGTAAAGATCGACGGCCCAGCCCAATACACTATTACCAGCCCGTCATCTGCAGTAACCACAATAACCAACCTGATAGCAGGCACTTATTCTTTCCGTTTTGATGTGTGGGACAATGCCTGGAACGTAAAAAGTGATACGGTGATTGTAACTGTGAAAGCCTCAACCGTTACTTCTCCGCTGATCACGGTAGACGCAGGCCCGGATATCACCTTAACACTGCCTGCCAACAGTACCACACTGAACGGTTCAGCATACGATTCACGCGGCCCTATACAGTTGTTCAAATGGGTGAAAGTGAGTGGTCCCGATCAATATACATTTGGCTCGCCCGGATCACCGGTAACTACATTGTCTAACCTGGCAGCCGGCACTTATATGTTCCGTCTCGATATCTGGGATTATGCATGGTACCCAAGAGGTGATACCGTGATTGTAACTGTGAAAGGCGGTACCACCCCATCTACTCCGGTGATCACGGTAGACGCTGGTCCGGATATTACTTTAACACTGCCCACCAACAGCACTACACTGAATGGTTCAGCATACGATTCACGCGGTCCTATTCAGCAGTTCAAATGGGTAAAAGTAAGCGGACCCGATCAGTATACATTCGGTTCGCCCAATGCGCCGGTTACTACATTGTCTAACCTGGTAGCGGGTACCTATATGCTGCGACTGGATATCTGGGACAATGCATGGTACCCAAGAGGTGATACCGTGATTGTAACTGTGAAAGGCGGTACCACCCCATCTACTCCGGTGATCACGGTAGACGCTGGCCCGGATATTACTTTAACACTGCCCACCAACAGCACTACACTGAATGGTTCAGCATACGATTCACGTGGTCCTATTCAGCAGTTCAAATGGGTAAAAGTAAGCGGACCCGATCAGTATACGTTTGGTTCACCCAGTTCACCGGTTACTACATTGTCTAACCTGGTAGCAGGCACTTATATGCTGCGACTGGATATCTGGGACAATGCATGGTATCCAAGAGGTGATACCGTGATTGTAACTGTGAAAGGCGGCACCACCCCATCTACTCCGGTGATCACGGTAGACGCTGGTCCGGATATTACTTTAACACTGCCCACCAACAGCACTACACTGAATGGTTCAGCATACGATTCACGCGGCCCTATACAGTTGTTCAAATGGGTAAAAGTGAGTGGACCCGATCAATATACATTTGGTTCGCCCAATGCGCCGGTAACTACATTGTCTAACCTGGTAGCAGGCACTTATATGCTGCGACTGGATATCTGGGACAATGCATGGTACCCAAGAGGTGATACCGTGATTGTAACTGTGAAGAACAACACTTCATCACCGGTGATCACTGTAGATGCAGGTCCGGATATTAACCTTAAACTGCCTACTAACAGTACAACACTGAATGGTTCAGCATACGATTCACGTGGTCCTATCCAGTTGTTCAAATGGGTAAAAGTAAGCGGACCCGATCAGTATACATTTGGTTCTCCCAATGCACCGGTTACTACATTGTCTAACCTGGTGGCTGGCACCTACATGCTGCGACTGGATATCTGGGATTATGCATGGTACCCAAGAGGTGATACCGTAATTGTAACAGTTTCCAGTACCGGTAATGCTGTTGCAAACCGTATAGCTTCTACAGATGTAGCAGCTGATAATAGTAATACAGAAACAAAACTATCTGTATATCCCAATCCTGTTACAGATGCCTTTAACCTGCAGTACACCAGCAATATTAATGGTAAAGGTGTGATCAACATCTACGACATCCATGGCAAACTGTTGCGCAGAGTAGCGATAGAAAAAACAAGTACACTATTCCGCCAGAATGTTAATGTGTCCAATCTGCCTACAGGTGCTTATTATGTAGAACTGATCATTGAAAACCAGAAACGCACCACTGCCAAGTTTATCAAACAGCAGCAGTAATCATATTTCTGATATCCTTTAAAAGATTACGAGAGGCACTCCATTCCGGGGCGCCTCTCATTTTTTTGTGTAAACTGTAATTTTACAACATAGATAAAAGCCTGTGTCATTGAAGCAGGTAATGAAGTAAAATATTGAGCTTTGATACATGGAAATATGGAAGGATCCCCTCCGATTCAACAACACATAACATTAATGAGCAGCTAGTTTAAAACTCAATTATCGGAATAACCAGTTTTCATTTTCCTTCACTCAAGCAGTAGTAAGTCTGCACAATAGCTCCATTAATACAACTTCTCATCATTTTCCCTGACGATACAAAACGAATCAGATATTAATCAACCAATGCGAAGAATGTAACATGATAAAGCCAACCAGTAATTGCCGGAGAAGAGAGATCATACAACAGCAGAATAATTCTGTTTTGGCAGACAGTCAATAAATCTTACTAATACATACATTTTCGCGGCATATTTTAATACTTTACATAGTGACATAAAAAAATCCGGCTTGCGCCGGATTTAATATTATATCCATCTGGAATAAATGTTCTGTACTATTTGACATCAGCAGCTACTGCACCTTCTACCAATACTGTAACCTTGTTGTTGATCACTTCCACAAAGCCACTCTGTATATCGTAATAAGCCAGGTGATTGCTCTTATCTTTCAGCACTTTCAATTTACCGGCTTTCAATGCACTTACCAGCGGAGCGTGCTTATCCAGCACCTCAAACAAACCGGTAATACCGGGCAATTGTACACCATATACATCGCCACTGAACAACTTACGCTCCGGAGTTAATATCTCTAAGTTCATAATTTGAAAATTTGCGAATTTGAAAATCTGAAAATGACATTCCAAAATTGATGTGCTAACCATTTTCAAATTAGCACACTTTCAAATTTTCAAATTAACCCTGAGCCTGCGCCAACAGTTTCTTACCTTTTTCGATAGCGTCGTCAATAGTACCTACCAGGTTGAAGGCAGCTTCAGGATACTCATCAACTTCACCGTCCATAATCATATTAAAACCACGGATAGTTTCTTCGATGGGAACCAGTACACCTTTCAGACCGGTAAACTGTTCTGCTACGTGGAAAGGTTGTGACAGGAAACGCTGTACTTTACGGGCGCGTGATACTGTTTGTTTATCTTCATCACTCAACTCATCCAAACCAAGGATGGCGATGATATCCTGCAGCTCTTTATAACGCTGGAGGATCAGTTTTACGCGGTTAGCACAGTTATAGTGAGCATCACCCACAATTTTTGGCGTCAGGATACGACTGGTAGAATCCAGCGGATCCACCGCAGGGTAGATACCTAAGTCAGCAATTTTACGGCTCAATACGGTAGTAGCATCCAGGTGAGCGAAGGTAGTAGCCGGAGCGGGGTCAGTCAAGTCATCCGCAGGTACATATACCGCCTGTACGGAGGTAATAGAACCATTGCGTGTTGAAGTGATGCGTTCCTGCATCAATCCCATCTCAGTAGCCAGTGTAGGCTGGTAACCTACTGCAGAAGGCATACGTCCCAACAGAGCCGATACTTCGGAACCTGCCTGGGTGAAACGGAAGATATTATCTACGAAGAACAGGATGTCACGACCTTTACCTTGTCCGTCACCATCGCGATAGTACTCAGCGATTGTCAAACCAGACAGGGCCACACGTGCACGTGCTCCGGGGGGCTCATTCATCTGTCCGAAAACGAAGGTAGCTTTAGAGTCAGACAGTTCTTTCATGTCTACTTTGCTCAGATCCCACCCGCCTTCTTCCATGCTGTGTTTGAAAGCATCACCATATTTCATGATACCTGCTTCAATCATCTCACGCATCAGGTCATTTCCTTCACGTGTTCTTTCACCTACACCGGCAAATACAGATAAACCGGAGTAAGCTTTCGCGATATTGTTGATCAGCTCCTGAATCAATACTGTTTTACCTACACCCGCACCACCAAACAGACCAATCTTACCACCTTTTGCATAAGGCTCGATCAGGTCAATTACTTTAATACCGGTAAACAGAATTTCTGTAGAAGTACTGAGGTTTTCAAAAGCCGGTGGTTTAGCGTGAATGGGGCGGCCATTTACTTTAGATACAGCAGGCAAACCATCAATAGGATCGCCGGTTACATTGAACAGACGGCCTTTAATGCCTTCGCCGGTAGGCATGGCGATCGCAGCACCGGTATCAGTTACTTTCATACCGCGTACCAGACCTTCGGTACCATCCATAGCGATGCAACGAACACTATCTTCACCCAGGTGCTGCTGGGTTTCAAGCACCAGAACTTCACCATTAGGGCGTTTTAGTTCCAATGCATTGTAAATTTCAGGAAGCTTTCCTTCAAATTGCACGTCCACTACGGCACCAATGATCTGTTTGATCTTACCTACGTTTGCCATATAATTTTTTTAATGTAGAGATGTTTTATGGGCTCAGCCCGGTCGGTCAGGCTGACAAGCAGACTTTTATTTAACCCGCTTTTTCAGGCCGCAAAGGTAAGTGAGGGCGGATAATTTCCCAATTTGTTAAGGAGACATTTTTTAATGTATTGACAGATTTCTTGGTGGCGGCATCTTTTTGGTATTAAAATTTTGATTTTCAACATTTTGCACAAATGTTTATAACTACAATGAAGCAAAAAAATGCTTCCGGACCCTCTTTTTAGTCATTTTCCGGCAGCAGAAAAATCCTCACCCTGAAACCCGGTACCTCCAAACTACGTATATAATATAGTTGTTACGTGCTTACCGTTTATTAAAAGGAGAGGCTGTCAGTCTCTTCTTTTTTATTTCTCCCCCTCCGGAATCACCATCATACCATCGATTATTTCTTATCTTAATGGCAGGTTTCCTTATGCAAACAACCGCTCTCCTGCCCTACTGCATCCATTAAACCATTTAAACCAAAATACATTTTATGCAGAAATACATTGTAGCAGGATTGCTTTTTGCCTGCATATACGCCTGTGATCAATCTAAAACCCCCGCCCCCAAACAGGTAGCACAATACTCCATCGAACAGTTTTACAAAAGCACCAGTACCAGTGGTGGTACTTTTTCCAACGACGACAAAAAAATGCTGATCAACAGTAATGAAAGCGGTATTTATAATGTATACGAAATAGATCTGCAATCCGGGCAGAAAAAACCGCTGACCACATCTGTTAAGGAATCCATTTTTGCAGATGATTACGTGCCGGGCACCGAAAATTTCATTTACGATGCAGATAAAGGAGGCAATGAGAACGATCATCTCTACCTCCAAAAAACTGATGGTACTGTAAAAGACCTGACACCCGGTGAAAAAGAAAAGGCCGCTTTTATGAACTGGAGTCGTGATAATAAATATATGTATTACACCAGCAACAAACGTGATCCACGTTTTTTTGATCTCTATAAAATGGATATTGCTACGTGGACACCCCGGTTACTGTACAAAAACGACAAGGGCTTTGATGTGTCAGCAGTATCAGATGACGAACGTTACCTGGCACTTGTACAGTCCATTACCACTTCTTCCTCCAATATATTCCTGGTAGACAGGAAAAACCAGAAAACCATCCAGCTTAATTCTGACAGCATTGCATCCAGCAATTCTCCGTTACAATTCTCTACAGACAATAACACCTTATACTATACTACCGACGAAGGCAGCGAATACCAGTATGTAATGAAATACGATATTCCTACCGGCAAAAAGGAAAAAGTATTTTCTGCTAAATGGGATGTCATGTATATGTACCTTTCTTACAACGAAAAATACAGGGTGATAGGCGTGAATGAAGATGGCCTTAACAAACTGTATATTTTCGATCACAAAACCGGTCAGCCAATAGATTTTCCTAAAGTAGAAGATGGCGATATACAGGCTGTAAATATCAGTCGCAGTGAGAACAAAATGCGTTTGTCAGTAGGCAACTCCAAATCGCCCAACAATATCTATGTGTATGATTTCAATACCAAAGAATTAAAACGCCTTACAAACACGCTCAACCCTGAGATCAAAGAAGATGAGCTGGTGGCAGCAGAAGTAGTACGATTCAAATCATTTGACGGTCTTGAAATCCCGGCTATTTACTACAAACCACTGCAGGCATCCAAAGACAATAAAGTGCCTGCATTGGTGTGGGTACATGGCGGTCCGGGCGGACAATCAAGAACAGGATATTTTTCACTGATCCAATACCTGGTCAATCATGGCTATGCCATATTTGCAGTAAATAACCGCGGAAGCAGTGGTTATGGCAAAACCTTCTTTAAGATGGATAATCGCAATCATGGAGATAAGGATCTGAAAGATTGTATCTGGGGGAAAAAATACCTTTCATCGTTACCATATATAGATTCCTCTAAGATCGGCATCATTGGCGGCTCCTACGGCGGCTATATGACATTGGCCGCGCAATGTTTTCATCCCGGCGAATTTAGAGTTGGAGTAGACCTGTTTGGAGTAGCCAACTGGCTGCGCACGCTGAGGGAAATTCCTCCTTACTGGGAATCATTTAAAAATGCTTTATACGAAGAGATCGGTGATCCCAATACTGCAGATACTATTCGCTTGAAAGAATATTCGCCGCTGTTACACGCCGGCAATATTAAAAGTCCACTGATGGTATTACAGGGAGCTAATGACCCACGGGTATTAAAAATTGAAAGTGATGAAGTAGTTGCAGCGGTAAAAAAGAATAACGTACCTGTTGAATACACTATTTTTTCCGATGAAGGACATGGCTTTCGTAAAAAAGAAAATGAAATAAAAGGATACGGACAGATATTACAGTTTCTGGATAAATATCTGAAAGAAACGCCTGCAGCAAATAAATTGAATTAACAGTATATTTGAATATTAACGACTAAGGTGCTTTTTTGAGCACCTTTTTTGTTTTATTTGCGTTTCGCAATTATTGCCAGCAGACATGCAGTTACAGGAAATTACGAATGCAGCCGAAAGCCGGGATTTTATAAGGGTAAATGTTGAATTGCTTCAGCAGGTGCCAAACTATATCCGTCCACTGGATAAAGATGTTGATGCGGTATTTGATCCTGCCCGCAACAAGGCTTTCCGGCATGGTATCTGCAAACGCTGGTTACTGAAAGACAATAATGGCAAGTTGATTGGCCGTATTGCCGCATTTGTCAATAAAAAATACAAGAACAAAGGAGATGATGGAGCTGTAGGCGGAATTGGCTTTTTTGATGTGATCAATGATCAGCAAGCTGCCGATATGCTTTTTGATGTTGCCAGGCATTGGTTACTTCAACAGGGTATGCAGGCCATGGATGGTCCCATTAATTTTGGTGAACGCGATCGTTGGTGGGGATTGGCTACAGAAGGTTTTCAGGAACCACTGTATTGCATGAACTACAATCCGCCTTACTATAAAGAGTTGTTTGAAAATTACGGGTTCAAACCTTTTTTTAACCAGATCTGTTTTGGTATGGATCCCCGTGCGCCCAAGAACCCCAAGTTGTTTGAACGCCATGCAGTATATGCCAGCAATCCTGCTTTCAAAGTGATCACAATCCGTAAAAACAACCTGGAAAAGTTTGCCGGTGATTTTACTATTGTTTACAATAAAGCATGGGCCGGTCATGGAGGCATGAAGGAACTGAAAAAAGACCAGGTGCTGACCATGTTCCGCATGATGAAGCCGGTAATGGATGAACGTATCATCTGGTTTACCTATCACCATGAAGAGCCGATTGCCATGTTCATCAATCTGCCCGATCTGAACCAATGGTTCAAATACCTGGATGGCCAATTCAACCTGCTGCATAAATTAAAATTCCTGTGGATCAAGAAAACAAAACGCAACAAAAAATTCACAGGCATCGCTTTTGGCATTGTACCGGAATTCCAGGCAAAAGGAATTGACGCTTACATGATCATTGAAGCAGATAAATTTGTTGGCACTACGCAGTCTCCTTACTCCGAATATGAGATGCAATGGATCGGCGATTTCAATCCTAAAATGATCAATGTGGTGGAGAACCTGGGTGATGTATTCCGCTCACGCACACTTACTACTTACCGCTACCTGTTCGACAGGATGAAAGAATTTAAGCCGCACCCGGTGCTGGTGTAGAAGAAATCGGAAAGAGAGAAGGAACAAGACTCAAGGAGTAATAGTTGAAAAGTTGGCAAGGGCTCGCTAATAGCAAAAACCTAATTCCCAACCCCTATCTGTACACATCTGCCGTAGCCCTGATTCCCTCCGCATACGATGTTGGTGTAAATCCGAACTCCGCATTGAATTTTGAAGAATCAAACAAGTATGGATATACGCTTTGGTAATTCATTTCCACCAGTTCAGCAATATTTCTGTTAAACAGTCCTCCCAGTTGCATCATCCAGGAAGAAATGACGCTTACTGATGCATTTTTCTGCATAGCTGCAGCAGCCTGTTGTACAAATTGTTTACCGGTTAAAGGATTGGCTGCTGTTGGTAAATGCCAGGTTTGTCCGAAGGCATTATCGCGGTTTGCCAGCAGGTACAATGCCTTACCGGTATCCGGAATATAGGTAAAGGAGTGTGGTACATTTGCGTTTCCCAGCCACTGCGCCTTTTTCCCTTTTTTTAAATTGGCAAACACCAGCATATTGGGTACACCGGTTTTATCTGCACCCGGACCATAAAAATCGGCCGCACGGGCAATCTGTGCCTGCAGATTGCCGGTATTCATTTCATGCAGCAATTGAGAAGCAATGGCAGCCCTTACCTCTCCTTTCCTGCTGACGGGATTGAACGGTGTTGTTTCCGTCATTATCCCATCTACTCTGCCATACATATACACATTGTCAAAAAATATCAGTTTGCTTTCGGTGGCTTTACAGGCATTGATAACATTACTGATGATTTTGGGCCAGCTTTCCCGCCATACACGGATATCATATTTCAACCCGGCCAGCAGATAAACAACAGAAGAGCCCTGAATCGCCCGCAACGTTTGCGGATAATCCGTAATATCTGCACTTACTACTTCAGCATGACTGTTCGGAGCCGGTTGCCTTGAAACCAGTCGCACCTGTTCTTTATTTTCCAGCAATACTGGCAGCAATTGATTGCTTACAGTACCACCGGCGCCAAGTATGGTATGTAGTTTCATGATTGCAGTATTTTAAAAATGCGGCATCTAAAAATAACTTACTGACTCTCAACAAACGACAGCCGGGTATGGTTTAATTTTCCACATAATTTCCTGTTACTGTTATTCCTGTCAGGGGAGAGTGGTTTTCATCTCCAAAGGTCTCTGCTAATTACTTACATTTGCCGCAGACAGGTACCGACATGGATAAATTTATCGTTTCAGCACGCAAATACAGACCCCAGACTTTTGACACAGTAGTGGGGCAGGCACATATTACGACTACACTTAAAAATGCCATCAAACATCAGCAACTGGCGCATGCCTTTTTGTTTTGTGGTCCGCGGGGCGTTGGTAAAACCACCTGTGCGCGTATTCTTGCTAAAACCATCAATTGTGAAAACCCCACTAAAGATGGTGAAGCATGTAATGAATGTCATTCCTGTACATCTTTCAACGAAGGCACTTCACTGAATATACATGAGCTGGATGCTGCCAGCAACAACTCTGTAGATGATATCCGCACGCTGGTAGAGCAGGTACGCTTTGCCCCGCAGGCGGGCGCCTACAAGGTGTACATCATCGATGAGGTACACATGCTCAGTTCTTCAGCTTTCAATGCTTTTCTGAAAACGCTGGAAGAACCACCACCCTATGCTATTTTCATCCTGGCCACTACCGAAAAACACAAGATCCTGCCAACGATCTTAAGCCGATGCCAGATATTCGACTTCAAACGCATTACCACACAGGATACAGTAGCGCACCTGCAGGATATCTGCCGCAAAGAAGAGACACAGGCCGATGCAGCAGCACTACAACTGATTGCCCAGAAAAGCGAGGGTTGTATGCGCGATGCGTTGAGCATTATGGATAAAATAGTCAGCTTTACCAATGGTGAAGTTACCTATGCCAATACACTGGAGCACCTGAACATCCTGGATGCAGATTATTATTTCCGTCTTATAAATTGTATGCTGCAACAGGATCTTGCCGGTGCCATGCTGTTGTATGATGATATTGACCGTAAAGGTTTTGAAGGTGACCTGGTGCTGAATGGTCTTGCTGAATTTATACGCAACCTGCTGGTATGTAAAGATGAAAAAGCAGCCAGGTTGATGGAAGTGGTAGAAAGCTTCCGTGACAGGTATGTACGTACTGCACAACAGGTATCAGCGGCTTATCTTATCAGCGCATTGAACATATTGAATGAAGCAGAGATCAACTTCAAGGCAGCCCGTAATAAGCGGCTGCATGTTGAATTAGCGCTCATCAAACTAACCTATCTGCAACAGGCTATCAGTTTCACTACTTCAGACGAAGGAGTTGGTAAAAAAAAACTGATTGAGACAGCAAAACCGATTGCATTCCGCAATATCAATGAGGTAAGAAAGGCTGATGCGCCTAAGGAAAAGAAAGTAGCGGCAACACAGCCGGAAAAAGTGCCTGTTGAATACCGCACATCTGCTTCACAGAACGAGGCGAAACTGATCATTGAGGAACCCAAAGTTCCTTATCAGACAGCTTCTACTCCCACACAAGCACCACCAGTTGAACGTCCGGCACAGCAAATTGCTTCGCAGCAAACACCTGCAGCCGGTGGCAGCAAGCTGGGCATGCTACAGAACATCCGGCAGCAATTTGCCAACAGGCCTACACACGGCAATACGGCTGCTATTCCGCTTTCTACAGATAAACTGATGGAATATTGGAACCAGTTTGCCAAAGACCTGAAAGACAATCGTAATCCGGCCTTCCAGTCATTTTACATGGCCACATTGAATATCATTAATGATGGTTGTTTTGAAGTTGTGACCAATAATAACCTGGAACAAAAATTTATTGAACAGGAACGTCGTGTATTATCAGAATACCTGCAGGAAAAATTCAATAACCGCCAGTTGTTGTTCAGCATCCTGGTAAGTGATAATCCAACGATCGATACAGGGCCCGTAGAAAAACCTCTTACCACCCGCGATCAGTTCATCAAAATTGTAGAGCAGTACCCGTTGGTACTGGAATTAAAAGACAAGCTGAAACTGGGTGTTGAGTAGTTTCAGACCGATTCTTTGCAGGTAACTATACTATTTCCGGCATTGCGGTCCTGTTGCAAAAACAATGGGTGGCATTGCCTTGTATTTTCGCATATCAAATTAACACCATATATCAACGCGCTTTTTCTTCAAAAATCTGCAGTTTTTTGCCCTGTGAATGCAGCATTTACCATATTTCCATGAAGCATGTTTTCAATTCCTCATTTTGCTGTAATTTCGGCGTCGCAAATGAACCGGAACCCAATTTTCTCAAATTATTGATACACATATGGCTGAAGTGATTTTAATGCCCAGGTTGAGCGATACAATGACAGAAGGCGTCATTGCGGCCTGGCACAAAAAGGTAGGCGATACAGTAAAAAAAGGCGATCTGCTGGCCGAAGTGGAAACAGATAAAGCCACCATGGAACTGGAAAGCTACAAGGATGGCACTCTTTTACATATCGGTACTCAAAAAGGTGGCAAACTGCAGGTAAATGATCTGCTGGCCATTATTGGTGCTCCGGGCGAAGATATCAGCTCACTGGTATCAGGTGGTGGCGCTGCTGCCGCTGCTCCTGCAAAAACAGAAGCTCCCGCACCAGCTCCTGCTGCTGAAGCCAAAACCGCACCAGCCGCTCCTGCTCCTGCGGCAACCGGTGGTGCATCACTCGACCTGTCTACCATGCAGGAAGTGATCCTGATGCCCCGTCTCAGTGATACTATGACCGAAGGCGTCATTGCCGGCTGGCATAAAAAAGTGGGTGATCCGGTGAAAAAAGGTGACCTGCTGGCCGATGTGGAAACAGATAAGGCCACCATGGAACTGGAAAGCTATAAAGAAGGTACGCTATTATATATCGGTGCACAGAAAGGCGACAAGGTTCCTGTAAACGCCCTGTTGTGCATTATTGGCGATGCCAGTAAAGTAGATGTTGACAAGATCGTTGCAACTGCTAAAAACGGCGGTACTACCGGCAGCGGCGCATTGCAACAAGCTGCAGCTCCTGCTGCCGAACAGGCTCAGCCTGCCGCTGCTACTGCTACAGCCACTGCTGCTACTGAGGCACCCGCTGCTGCTTCCGAAAATGGCCGTGTAAAAGCATCTCCGCTGGCTAAAAAACTGGCTTCTGAAAAAGGCATTGATATTGCTAAAATTGCCGGTTCCGGTGATGGTGGACGCATTGTCAAAAAAGACATTGATAACTATACGCCTTCTGCGGCATCAGTTCCTGCTGCTGCTTCCGGTGCGCCTGCTGCAACATCAACTGCTCCGGCCGGACAGGTAAGCTTTGATGATGTACCTGTTTCACAAATGCGTAAGGTGATCAGCCGTCGTTTGTCTGAGGTTAAATTCTCGGCTCCTGAATTTTACCTCACCATGGAGATCAACATGGACAAAGCAGTGGCAAGTCGTGCTAAAATGAATGAAATTTCTGCCAACAAAATATCTTTCAATGACATGGTGCTGAAAGCATGTGCCATTGCATTGAAAAAACATCCTGCTATTAACAGCAGTTGGATGGGCGACACCATTCGTGTAAACCACCACGTAAGTATCGGTGTGGCAGTAGCGGTTGAGGAAGGATTACTGGTACCCGTAGTTCGTTTTGCAGATACTAAATCGCTTTCACAGATCGCAGGAGAAGTAAAAGACTTCGCACAAAGAGCAAAAAGCAAAAAGCTGCAACCATCTGAGTGGGAAGGCAACACTTTCACAATCTCTAACCTGGGTATGTTTGGCATCGAAGAATTTACTGCTATCATCAACCCGCCGGCATCCTGTATCCTGGCTGTAGGCGCTATCAACCAGGTACCTGTTGTGAAAAATGGTCAGATCGTGGTAGCCAACGTTATGAAGGTAACCCTCACCTGCGATCATCGCGTAGTAGATGGTGCCACTGGTGCAGCTTTCCTGCAAACCCTGCAAGGTTTTCTGGAAGAGCCGCTTACCATGCTGGTGTAATACAAAGAACCAATATATTTTCAATATGCAAATCCCGCCTTCCAAAGCGGGATTTTTTTATGGTACAACTCTGCCCGATCAGGTGTAGTAACAAACAGCAAGCAATAATACATGGAAAACCACATTGGCTATGTTCACAGTAATTTTCCTTAACTTACTGATAAGCATAACCGGAGCTATTCCATTTTAAACCATTAAAATTTATCCTTTATGAGAATCAAATCCTGCATCGCAGCTATTTGCTGCATCATTTTAAGTACATCCTTTACCAACGCCACTACTCACACTACTAAAACCTTAGCCGAAACAAGAATTATTGTGGAAGGCTATTTTAATGATGGCAATGTTATTGTAACCATTGATTATAACCCCGGTCGGCAGAAAGTGACAGGCATCACTGTATACTCTCCTTCAGCCGGAGTTGCTTATACCGTTCTAGGTTACGACAATGATACCCGAATTTCTTATTCAGCAGGCACTTTAACCTGTACCGGATTTGTGGTATCCTATCTTATTCCCGGGCAACCCAGTCCTTCCTATACCAGTTGGACCGGTGATCTGACCATGTAAATTATTTAGCTCCGGTAATGCTTTATGGAGATATCTTCAGCAATGTTACTTTCCCATCCATCGTAGCTACAACCAGGTTATTTTTATCCAGCACACGCACTGTATTGATCATGGAGTTATCAATTTTATACGCCCATATTACTTTTTGCTGTGCCGGGTCAATGGCATATACCACACCACTGCGCGTTCCGAAAAACACCTGTCCTTCTTTTTCAATCAGCATGGAAGGAACATGCTCATAGCCAAAACCGGCATGCAATTTCCACGCCGGGTGTTGCGGTTCACGACTGGCAGCATAAGCAACAACGGTATCCTGCATGGTTTTGCCATAAATCCATTTACCATCATTGGAAATGCCGATTGATTCACGCACTGTCGCTTCATTATTACGCCATAATGTAGTGCCTGTAGCTGCATCAATGGCACTGATATAACGGTCAGGTGCTACTACAAATACAGCTCCGTTGTGCACCACCGGAATACAGGAGGCCGGCGAGAAGTTGATCACAGACGATCCGTTGCTCCATGTCCACAACAGGTTGCCGTTACTTCTTTCCAATGCATACAGGTTCCTGTCCCACGCGCCAAATATGATCTTGTTCTCATATACCAGTGGTGTACTTACTACAGGACCATTCAGTCCCGCAAATTGCCATAGTACTGAACCATTTTTTATACTCAGCGCATGGAAGTGATGATCACTTCCACCTATAAATACGGTATCCTGCACTATGACAGGACATCCTAATACTGCAGCACCTGTTTTCGTTTTCCATAATAATTTACCGGTCGCAGCCTGCAGACAATATACATAGCCGTCGCCGGAACCCAGCACCACCTTGTCATCCTGAAAAGCGGGCGATGAAAAAACTGAGCCCTGTGTAGCAAAAGACCATTTCTTTTTTCCTTTCCGCAATGACAACGCCACGACTTCTCCCTGCTGGTTGCCAAAGATCACCAGTCCATTGGTAGCAGCAGGCGTGGAAATAACATTGGCATCAGATACAAAGATCCATGCAGCACGCACTTGTTTATAGTGCGTATTGATACTGTAATCAGGTCGCTCAGAGGATTTGGAAGGCTCATACACATGCCGCTCTGTTTTAACAGCTGCCCATGATGCCAAAGTCTCCACACCAGGTCGCCTTTCCTGATACACAATGGAATCAGTACGCACATCTACCAGGTTATAACCACCAATAGCAGCTTTTGCACGCAGGTTTGAACGGCCCATAATACCGGGAATACCTTCAAAATTGTATACTTTGTTTACATGCCCGTGTCCACAGATATCCAGGATGGTATTGTGTTGCTTTAGTCTGTCGATTGCTTCGTACCAGTTATCGAGATCTTTGGTAAGCGGATAGTGGTTACAAAAAATAACAGGTTGTTCACGCGGGGTTTTTGCCAGTAATTTATCCAGCCAAACAACTGCATCACGCGGAATATGTCCGTCACTCATGCGTACATACGGACCCGATGCACAACCAATAAAACGTACACCATGATAGTCGAATGTAAACTTATCATACCCGAAAGTGCGAACGAAACCTACACCACCACTTTCACTCCATCCTGCATCATGATTGCCGGGAATAATATAGTAAGGCAGTTTCAGACTGTCCAGTATCTGTTTGGCCAGTTTTAGCTGCTCATCTGTTCCCAGTTCGGTAATGTCACCGGTAATAATGGCAAAAGATACACCGGGTTGAGCGTTGAGATCATTCACCGTACGTCGCAGATCTTCTTCAGCCGAGCCGTTGGGCGAACCTATGTGCGTGTCGGAAATATGCGCGAAACGAAAAGGTGTAAACTGGCTATAACCAGTTGTACAGCAACATGCAAACAGCAGCAGGAGCAATTGTTTCATACTACCAAGATAAATATCATTTTTTTCGCATTACTGCCATCTGTCCTTTTGGTACATTTTTAATTCACGGAATCCCCTGCAGTAGGAATCTTTTGTATATTTTCGGCCCACAAACCCTGACCAACCATGTTATTGAACATTTCTTCCTGGTGGCAATCGATGGAGTTGTTTCACAAGATATTCTGGATCATTGCCATTTTGTTCTCACTATTATTCCTTTTACAAACCGTTTTTTCTTTTGCAGATACAGATGCCGGAGCAGATGGTGACGCCGATCATGCAATAGATCACGACGGTGGTATCGGTTACCAGTTTTTTACCGTTAAAAATCTCATTGCTTTCTTTACCATTTTCGGATGGGTTGGCATAGCCAGCTATAATGTGGGCATGAGTAAAATCTTTACAATAGGCATTGCCTTTGCCGGCGGCTCATTGATGATACTGATCATGGCATTTTTATTCAGGAATGTTGGTCGCTTAAAACACAGCGGCACCCTGGAACTGAACAATGCCATAGATAAAATAGGCAATACCTATCTTATCATTCCTGCAAAACGCAACGGACTTGGCAAAGTACATGTTAAGGTACAGGGTGCATTAAAAGAATTGCCTGCCATGACCGATGATGAAAACGACATTGCCACCGGAAGGATCATTAAGGTGATTGATGTTGTAGACGATCGTATTCTGCTGGTGAGCAAAGTATAAAAATCCCTTCTTAAAAGAATAGCTAAAACCCCTCCTATTATGGATTTTATTCTGATAGCAATTGCCGCTTCGGTATTGTTTATTTTTATTCTTATTGTTTCCATGTTCCGGCGCTACAAGCGTTGTCCCAGTGACCGCATCCTGGTAGTGTACGGAAAAGTTGGTAAATCAAAAGATGGTTCAGATGGCAATCTGGCCGCTAAATGCATACATGGCGGTGCTGCTTTCATCTGGCCCATTATACAGGATTATTCATTCCTGGACTTAACACCCATTTCCATTGAGGTAAATCTTACCAATGCGCTGAGTAAACAAAATATCCGCGTTGATGTGCCTTCACGTTTTACGGTGGGCATTTCAACAGAACCCGGTGTAATGCAAAATGCCGCTGAACGTTTGCTGGGATTGCAGCAGGCCCAGATCCACGAACTGTCAAGGGACATCATCCTGGGACAAATGCGTTTGGTAGTAGCGATGATGGATATTGAAGAGATCAATAGCAACCGCGATAAGTTCCTGGCCAATATTGCCGCCAACGTTGAAGCAGAACTGAACAAGATCGGTCTGAAAATGATCAACGTGAACGTAACGGATATTAAAGATGAAAGCGGTTATATTGAGGCACTGGGTAAAGAAGCCGCTGCAAAAGCATTGAACGAGGCCAAGAAAAGTGTGGCAGAACAGGATAAAGTTGGTGAGATCGGTAAAGCTATTGCTGAAAGAGAACGTGATACCAGCATGCAGCAGACACAGAAAGAGCGCGATGTAAAGATTGCGGAAACACAACGTGACCGCGATACACAGATCGCATTGGCTACAAAAGACAGAGAGATCCTGATCGCAGCCGCCAAACGCGACGAACAGATCGGTAAAGTGGAAGCAGACAGAGATACCCGTATCAAATCTGCCGAAGCCAACTCTATTGCCATCCAGGGTGAAAACCTTGCACGCATACAGATTGCCAACTCAGAAGCAGAACGCCGCGAAAAAGAAGCAGAAGCTACCAAAAGGGCAACAGCTGCCGAAAAAGTACAAACTGCAAAAGCACTGGAAGAGGCCTATTTAGCCGAACAGAAAGCAGAAGCTGCCAGGGCCGAAAGAGAAAGAGCATCACAAAAAGCCAACGTAGTGGTATCTGCTGAGATACAAAAGCAAAAAGCCATTATCGAAGCACAGGCCGAAGCTGAAAAGATCCGTGAAAAAGCCAAAGGCGAGGCAGACGCTATTTTTGCCAAACTGGAAGCTGAAGCAAGAGGTATGTTTGAAATACTGACCAAACAGGCCGAAGGTCTTGATAAAATCGTAAAGGCTGCCGGCAACAATCCCAAAGATGCGGTACTGTTACTGGTTTCAGATAAACTGCCTGAACTGGTAAAAATGCAGACAGAGGCTATCAAAAATATCAAGATCGATAAGATTACTGTTTGGGAAAATGGAACAAATGGCGATGGCAAAAACGCTACAGCCAATTTTGTTTCAGGATTATATAAAGCTGTACCACCGCTGAAAGACATTTTCGATATGGCAGGCATGGATCTTCCCAATTACCTGGGCAACAAGAAAGATGATAATCAAAACGGAAACGAAATTGAGCTGATCAAGTAATTGTTACTTTTTTACAATACTGTAAGCGGCGGCTGTTACAACAGCGCCGCCTTTTTATATCCCGGCGATGCAACACATTTTTTTCTTACCTTAAACCAGTGTTACAACGTTCAACTATACAATTACTCCGTTTTCATTTTTCATTTTTCCTGATGCCAGTGTACCTGTTTGCACTGAGCCAGGTACCACACATTCATACTGTACGGGCATTGCTGGTATTTATTATACTACACCTGCTGGTATATCCCTCCAGCAATGGATACAATTCGTACATGGATAGAGATGAGGGCAGTATTGGCGGCATCCGGAATCCTATGCAGCCTACCAGACAATTGTTTTATACCAGTGTGGCAATGGATATTGTTGCTATTTTACTGGGCACCCTGGTCAGTATTGTTTTTACAACCGGTATTGTTGCCTATATCCTTGCATCACGGGCTTACAGTTACCGGGACATACGCCTGAAACAATACCCGGTAACAGGTTACCTGACAGTAGTGATCTTCCAGGGTGCCGTTACGTTTTTCCTGGTATATCACGGCAGTAGTGTAAACCTTACTACTGATGTACCCATTTCTGGAATGGTAGCCTCTTCGCTGTTGATCGGTGGTTTTTATCCACTTACCCAGATCTACCAGCACGAGGCCGATCGTAAGGATGGTGTGCGTACAATCAGTTCTGTACTAGGCTATCGTGGCACATTTTTTTTAACTGGCATCATGTATGTACTGGCAATGGGTAGCCTTTTTTACTGGTTCAGCAGCCGGCATGCACAAATAAATTTTGTGATCCTGGCAACTGTTATGCTGCCTGTTGTCGTATATTTTTTTATATGGTTTGCCAAAGTATGGAAACAGGAAACTGCCGCCAGTTTTGCTAATACCATGCGAATGAACATACTGGCATCTGTTTGCACCAATGTAGCATTTCTGATCTTGTTAATCCGGAGGTAGCGTTTGAGTAAAATTATTTCGATAGGTACAGCAGTAGCAGCTTTTAAACACAGGCAGGAAGATATTCTGCAGTTCATGCAACAGGTGTATACATTTGATGAGGCAGAGAAACGTAAACTACGTTTTTTGTATCACCACAGCGGTATCCAGACCCGCTATTCTGTTATTCCCGATTACAGTCGACCGTTGCCGGAATGGAAATTCTACCCACATACCGAAAATATCGAGCCGTTCCCTTCACTGGAACAGCGGATGGCCTGGTATCACAAATATGCCGCGCCATTGTCCCTAAACGCCATCAGGGATTGCCTGGATGGAAAGCTCAAAAAAGAAGAGATCACGCACCTCATTACAGTAAGCTGTACAGGAATGAGTGCACCTGGCCTGGAACTACAATTGATGGAACTGCTGGATTTACCCCGCAACACCTTTCGTACATCAGTAAACTTTATGGGATGCTATGCAGCTATCCACGCACTGAAAATTGCAGATGCCATTTGCAAAAGCGAGCCCTGTGCCAATGTATTGATCGTTTGTACTGAACTGTGCACCTTGCATTTTCAACGCGAAGGCACTATTGACAATATTGCATCAAGCCTGCTGTTCTCAGATGGCAGTGCAGCAGTAGTGGTATCCTCAGACAATCATGCCGCCAGGGGTTTACATATTGATAGTTTTTATTCCGAGGTGGTTTCCAAAGGCAAACAGGATATGGCATGGGAACTTTCTTCTTCCGGTTTCTTAATGACGCTGAGTGGTTATGTGCCCGACCTGATCGAAGAAGATTTTGATAAACTGGCGGCCAGCGCTTTTGCCAAAGCAGGTATTACAACCCAGCAAGTAACCCGCTGGTGCATGCATCCCGGCGGAAAAAAAATACTGGAAGCCATTCAAAAAAGCCTGCATCTGCAAAATGACGAACTGAATGCCAGTTACGATGTATTAGCTGAGTATGGCAATATGTCTTCACCCACTATCCTGTTTGTTTTGAAAAAGATCATGCAATCCATCGGCAGACAAAACGCTGCAAAAGAAACGATCTTTGGCGCGGCATTCGGACCAGGATTGACCATGGAAACATTTGTAGCTTCAGCATCCGGTCTGTAAAAGACCTTTTTTGCATACATGGATCTTACACATCGTTCATATCAGTCTGAATTACTTGACCGCGATGATATTCCGCAGGAAGATATCCGTCGTAATATGCAGGAACTGGATTTTATCAATACATGGCTGGGCGGTCATGCCATTACGTTAACAGGATTTAAAGCACTGTTATCTGCTTCCGGAAAAACCACCGTCAGTATCTGTGAGATCGGGTGCGGTGGTGGAGATAATCTTCAGGCCATTTTAAAATGGTGCAGCAAAAACAATATACAGGCTACAGTAACCGGAATTGACAGCAATCCTTTTTGCACAGGCGTAGCCATACAACGTCTTCCCCGCGAAAAATCTACGATCGTTACTTCCGATTACAGAAATGTTCAGTTTGAGCAACAGCCGGATATTATTTTCTCGTCACTTTTCTGTCACCATTTTACAGAAAATGTATTGACTGAGCAATTGCGCTGGATGCAGGCGCATGCACGCATTGGTTTTTTCATAAACGATCTGCACCGGCACACACTGGCCTATTATTCTATAAAATACCTGACTGCATTGTTTTCAAAAAGCTACCTGGTGAAAAACGATGCTCCGTTATCAGTAGCACGTGGATTCTCAAAAAAAGAATGGCAGGAATTGTTACATACAGCAGGAATCGCTAACTTTTCGCTCCACTGGAAATGGGCGTTCCGCTGGCTGATCACAGTAACTTCAATTTAACAGTGTATTAAATATCTGCATTGTATTTTGTTACAACATACTCACAAACCTTTATCCATGTATGCTGTTAAAGGCAGCTAACACCATTATAATTATTCATGTACCTTGATCACAGAATCTAAATATGATGTGGCGATTGTTGGTGGCGGGCTTGCCGGGCTGGCGTTATCCATCCAGTGTGCGCGTGCAGGATACCGTACCGTGCTCTTTGAAAAAGAGCAGTATCCCTTTCACAAGGTATGTGGCGAATACATCAGCCTCGAAAACTGGAACTTTCTACAGGAGTTGGGCATTCCGTTAAGCGATATGCAATTGCCGGTGATCAGCCGCATTCTGGTCAGCTCACCAGATGGAAAAGCACTGGAAAGTACATTACCGCTGGGTGGTATTGGCATCAGCCGGTATACCATTGATAATATGCTGGCAGACATTGCACGCAAAGAAGGTGTAGCTGTACAGGAAAATACCAAGGTAAACAACGTAACCTATAGCAATGGCGCATTTACTCTGTTTACCAGCCAGGGAGAAACAGCCGCCAGCGTAGTAGCCGGTACTTATGGCAAACGCAGTAACCTGGATGCCAAATGGAAACGACAGTTTACACAGGTAAAACCCAGCAAGCTCAATCATTATGTAGCTGTAAAATATCATGTAAAAATTGACCTTCCGTCAGACCTGATCGCATTGCACAACTTCGACAATGGTTACTGTGGTATCTCCCGGATCGAAGATGATAAATATTGCCTTTGCTATCTCACTACCGCCGCCAACCTGCGTAAAAATCACAATGATATTGCACAGATGGAGCAAAATATCCTGATGAAAAATCCTTTTCTGAAAGAGATATTTACAAAAGCAGCATTCCTGTACGAAGAGCCACTTACCATTTCACGCATTTCTTTCAATTCCAAAACACAGGTGGAGAACCATGTGCTGATGCTGGGCGATGCTGCCGGTATGATCACCCCATTGTGTGGCAATGGTATGAGTATGGCATTACACGCCAGCAAACTGGCTTTTGAAGAGATACAATCATTCCTGCTGGGTAATATCAGCCGCTATGAAATGGAACTGCAATACACCCAGCAATGGGAACGTAAATTCGGGCGTCGCTTACAGGCCGGCAGGATCATACAACGCTTTTTTGGCAACAATGCTTTATCGGGTTTTCTGATCTCAACAGTGAAACCTTTCCCGAAATTTGTTTCATGGCTTATCCGCCAGACACACGGAGCTCCTTATTGAATATTAAAGCTCAAAACCAGGTCTTGTATTTACCGGATTCATATATTTTCAAAAAGTTTTGAAAATTCAAAAACAACTTATACCTTTACAGTATAAACAGCAGTTGAATGAAATTGGCAGAAGCAAAGGCACAGTTCATTAATTCGTGGGGAGTATTCGGAACCTACTGGGGTATTAATCGCACTATGGCACAGATACATGCATTACTGATGGTAAGCGCAGACCCGTTGAGCCAGGATGAAGTGATGGAAGAACTAAAGATCAGCCGTGGTAATGTAAACATGAATATCCGTGAATTGATTGACTGGGGGCTGGTAGAAAGAGTATTGATTCCCGGTGAAAGAAAAGAATATTTTACTGCCGAAAAAGATATCTGGAAAGTAGCCACACAGATCATTAAGGAAAGAAAAAAACGCGAACTGGATCCTATGATGAAACTGATGGGCCAGTTGGAAGATGTAGAAGGCGATAAAAAAGACAAAGATGTAAAACAGTTTACAGAAACTATCAATGGCATTAAACGTTTCGGTCAGCAGGCAGATAAAATGCTGGATGTAATGGTAAAAGCTGACGAGAACTGGTTTATCAGCAGCCTGATGAGATTTTTCAAATAATATAATACAGAAGCGGCCACCCGCTTTTTTTAAAGCTTCAATATTTCAATTTTTACTGAAAATTCAAAATATTCATTAACAATAAAATAAAATTATATGAGCTACATCGTTCTGGCTTATACCATTTACCTGGCAGTAACCCTGGCACTTACTATCTGGGTAGCCCACACGCTTTTTCGTAATGGACATGTATTCCTGGTAGATATCTTCCACGGTAATACCACACTGGCAACGGCAGTAAACAAGCTATTGCTTACAGGTTTTTATCTCATCAATATCGGCTATGCGATATACACATTACAGGTACACAGAGCCATCATTACTGCACAGGATATTATTGAAGGCCTGAGCATCAAGATCGGCGCCATCATACTCATTCTTGGCTGTATGCATTTTATGAATATGTTTATTCTTTTCAGGCTGCGTAAAAAAGCAGATCACCAACGCTCACATACACAAGGTGCCCAGTATTGATCTGTGCTACCAAACATTATTTAACCCCTAAATACAGGGCTATGAAACAAAAAAAAATTGTCATTGCCGGCGGTACCGGTTTTATAGGACAGGAGCTGGCCAGGTATTTTGGCAAAGAAAACCATGTTATCATTTTTACCCGTCAGGCAGTACATGCACATAACAATAATTACAATAAAAAACTTGTACAGGCAGCAGAAGGATATAACATCACTTACTGGCGCTGGGATGGTAAAACCGTAGAAAAACACTGGCTCAATGACCTGGAAGCTGCAGACATTGTGATCAACCTGGCAGGGAAATCAGTAAACTGCCGGTATCATGAAAAACAAATGACAGAGGTCATCAACAGCCGCATAGATGCTACCAATACCATTGGTGAGGCGATCCGTCAAACCATTACTCCGCCTAAACTCTGGATCAATGCAGCTTCTGCCACTATTTACCGCAATGCTACTGACAAGCCACAGGATGAGTTTACCGGGGACATCAGTCCCTGGAAAAAAGACAATATGCCTTATTCATTCCTTGATCAATGCCGTACAAGATGGAAACAGTTGCTGGCACACATTGTATATGGCAAATATTCTGAACAATACCAGGCACCTACACTTGATTTTTCAGTAAAAGTATGCAGGGAATGGGAGAACGCTTTCCTGTTACAACGTACGCCCTTTACACGCAAGATCGCTTTGCGTACTGCCATCACATTGGGTGATGGTGGTGTAATGGAACCTTATTTCAACCTCTTGAAATTTGGTCTGGGTGGTCACCAGGGAGATGGGCAACAAATGTATAGCTGGCTGCATGTAGAAGATTTCTGTCGCACTATTGAATGGTGTTATGAACATCCGGACATGGAAGGCATCTACAACTGTGCAGCACCCGCCCCAGTTACCAACAAAACATTTATGCAAACCCTACGCAAACTTACAGGTTGTAAAGCAGCATTGCCTGCGCCTGCAGCTTTGCTGGAAATAGGCGCAGCACTGATGGGTACCGAAACAGAACTGATCCTGAAAAGTCGTTGGGTGCTTCCTGCCCGGTTACAACAAACCGGTTTCCGCTTTAAATACAATAAGCTGGAAGACGCACTTCAGGACATTGTACACAATACTCCCCGCAGCCGTTACCATCTTTTTTAAAACTTTTTGTCATGAATATTCTGCATGATCCGCGGTTAAAAGATATCCGCTGGCAAGACCTTACGCGTCTTTCACCCAAAGATGTCTTTGTTGAAAATGCAGTGAGTGCTCCCTGGATCACTGCATCCTGGATACTGGCCTGGTATGAATTGTACTGGTTTGCTGTTCCATGTTCCTTTATGTTCTTTCTTACTGCATTGCGACAGGTGCACAATGGATTTCATTATACGCTGGGCATCAGCCGGGGTTTAACCTGGTGTGTTCTTTTTCTCAATAGCATGCTAATGCTGGCATCCATGCATGCAGTTAAGTACAATCACCTGCGTCATCACAAACACTGTCTGAACGATGAAGATATAGAAGGCAGATGCGCGCGCATGCCTGCATGGAAAGCCATCTTGTACGGACCTGTATTTATTGTACAATTGCATGTCACTGCATTAAGATCCGGCAACAGCACAGTAATAAGAAATGTAATTACGGAATTGCTGGCTGTAGCTATATTTATCACAATAGTGTGCACATTCCATATCCGTTTTCTACAGTATCATCTCATCGCAATGCTCATTGGTGAATGTATGACCAGTTTTTTTGCCGTATGGACCGTACACCATGACTGTGATGAAGAGGTCTTTGCCCGCACGCAACGCAGCTGGTGGAAAAACTCCTTCACCTACCAGATGTTTTACCACCTGGAACACCATCTGTTTCCCCAAGTACCTACCAGCAAGCTGCCCGAACTGTCCCGCCGTATTGATAAGATTTTGCCGGATGTGGAGATGAAAGAGGTGTTCTGAGAAGTATTAAGTTATAGTTTGCAGGTATTAGGTTTGGAACATCTCTGCGTAAACCTATGCTCCTCATTTTCTCTGCGGTTGACCTTTTAGACTCCGGTATAAATACAATCTTCCCCCCGCAGCGATCCCTAACCTATAACCTATCACCTACAATCTACAACTTCTCTCTGCAAACAAATCCCCTGCCTCATTGTTATAATTAGATACATTCGCAACAAAGCAGTAAAGCAATGGCAACCACAAAGAAAACACTGGTATTGGGGGCATCTGAAAATCCGGCGCGCTATAGTTACCTGGCAGCAAACCGTTTACGCGCCAATGGTCATCCCGTGGTGGCAATAGGCCGCAAAAAGGGAAAAGTGGCTGATGTGGATATTGACACTGAAAAAAAAGCGCTTACTGACATAGATACAGTTACACTGTACCTCAATCCCGGCCACCAGCAGGAATATTACGATTATATTATCGGGCTGCATCCCAAACGCATCATTTTTAACCCTGGCACCGAAAACCAAGCACTGGCCGAACTGGCCCGCAATAACAATATACAGCCCGTAGAAGCCTGTACCCTGGTTTTATTAAGCACCGGGCAATACTAAACTTAACGAATTATAATTTTTTTGCTCCCGCGTAAAATAATAGCCTCATATCTCCGTTGTTATCACTAACAACCAACCTTATCCTGTAGAATCGTTGACCGTACCCCCAAGATGACTGACAATCCAATTCCTGAACGTTAAACTTAACGTAATGAAAAACCTATGTGCCGCAGGGGGGCTGCTGGTATGCCTGCTTTCCACCACAATGGTTTCTGCACAACACGCAGAACCACAATTCAGACAGGTTGCTCCTTCCAGACCTGAGCTATTTGCGAGAGTTTCCGCAAAAACAGAATGTAATGTAAAAGAGCTGCACAGGCTTTGTAATGCCCGTATGGCAGACGCTGTTACCATCCAGCTATCCGGCGATATTTCGCTGAACGGAGAGGTTACAGACAGGGTACAGCAAACAGATAGTGTAACTACCCTGAATCTCCGTTTGGCCAATTATGACGGAGCACTACTCAATCTCACTTTACTAACCCAACCCGATAATACATACAGGATCTCAGGCAGGATTATTCATCCGCAGTCTGGCGATATTTTACTGCTGAAGCAGGAGAACAACAGGTATTTCCTGGTAAAAGAATCACGCAAATTCTTAATGACCGAATAACCTGCCAACATGAAGTACCTACCATTTGTGAACCTGTAATGCTGTATCATGAAAACATTTTACGCTGTACTTTTTTTTATTGCAATATCCAGTCGCGCAGAAGCGCAGGTACCTGTATTAAGCAGTTACCCATCTTCCAGGGCTACCATTTATCTTGATTTTGATGGTGAATATGTACGTGGTACAGGATGGAACTGGGCCGGTCCGATCAATGCCCAGCCACCAGCACTTTCCGCTGATGCGATCACCGAAATATTTAACCGGGTATCGGAAGATTACCGCATTTTTAATGTCAACATCACCACAGACTCTAATACCTACAAAAATGCACCTGTTGCACAACGGGTGCGCATCATCATTACTTCCACCTACCAGTGGTATGGCAGCAGTGCAGGCGGCGTATCGTATGTAGGCTCATTTACCTGGGGCGATAATACTCCCGGGTGGGTTTTTGCGCCGCTGTTGAGCAACAACTCCAAAAATATTGCCGAAGCGATATCACACGAAGCAGGACATACACTGGGTTTACAACACCAGAGCAATTACGATGACAACTGTTCACTGAAAGAAGAATATTCCACTGGTCGTGGTAATGGCGAAATAGGCTGGGCACCGATCATGGGCAAATCTTATTCACGCAATCTTACCACCTGGTATTACGGCCGCAATATCAAAGGTTGTAATGTATGGCAGGATGATATCAGTATCATTGCCGGAAGCCCTAACAATTTTGGTCTGCGTCCGGATGATCATTCCAATACACATATAGGGGCTACGCCCATTACAATGTCTGGTATTGATTTTGAAGCCAGTGGTCTTATCAACAATGAAAGTGACCGGGACGTATTCAAGTTCACGCTTAACTCTCCCACTAATTTCAGGCTTAGTGCCATACCACAAAACGTGGGCAGCAGTAATGCCGGCGCTAATGTGGACATCAAGATATCCCTGCTGAATCAGTATGCGGATACTATTAACCGATACAATCCTGCAGAATTGCTGAGTGCAGGTATTGACAGCAACCTGAACAGTGGTACTTATTACCTGGTAATAGATGGTGTAAGCAATGCTTTTTTATCCGATTTCAATAGTGTTGGTTATTACCTGATCAGTGGTTCGATCGGTACTGCATTACCTGTACACCGGTTAACCCTGAAAGGCAATGTTACCACAACAGCACATACATTGAACTGGGATTACCAGGCTGATGAACCCATCAAACAGACCGAACTGCAATATTCAACCGACGGCAAACAGTTCAATACCTTTGTACAGTTGCCATCCGACACCAGGTCGTTTTCCTGGAAACCCTTTACCAACGGTACTTTATACTACCGCGCAAGGGTGATCACGGTATCGGAAGAAAGAGCTTACTATTCCAATATATTACCGCTGCGCGAATCAGCAGAGAGTGGTTTTACCGTAAACAATACACTGGTAACAGATATCATAACCGTAACAGCATCAAAAGAATATCAATACCAGCTATTGGATGAGACCGGCCGTTTACTGCAGAAAGGAACACTAACAGCAGGATATAACCGCATTAGCACTTACAATACGCCCAAAGGATTATTGCTACTGCGTGTACAGGCTGGTACAGAAACACAAACCCGCAAACTGGTTAAACAATAAAGAGCAACCCCTGAACCCACAAGGCAACCGCAAGGGGATGGCGTAATGCCATCCCCTTTTTTTATTTGTCCGGGCAGCTATCAGCCCCCCCGGCATCCGTTAATTAATTGTGATTTAAATACCGCTAAAGCCGCTTTTTTGGCCATCAGCCTGTTTTTCGTTAAATTCGGAAAACCCAATTCACTATGATTTGGAGAAAATTTAATGGCGAACAGATTGATTTGCCTATCATCGAAGCAGTTGAAAAAGCTATTCAACGTGAGACAAAAAAAGGCTACCATCTTAAGGTATGCATCGGTACAGATTCACAGGTAAAAGGTTCCGAAACTGAGTTTGCAACAGTAATTGTTTTTCTGCGTGAAGGACATGGAGGATTCATGTTCATTCACAATGAAAAAACAAGACAGCAATACAGTATCAAGGAACGTATGTTGGTGGAAGTAGCAAAGAGCATTGAAATTGCTTATGACCTCTGTAACCTGTTCAATAAGTACGATGTGGACATGGAGGTGCATGCGGACATTAATACCAATCCGCATTTTAAAAGCAATGATGCGCTGAAAGAAGCAATGGGATATATACTAGGTATGGGCTTTGCCTTTAAAGCCAAACCAGAAGCCTTTGCCAGCAGTAGCTGCGCCAACAAGATAGTGAACTAGTAACCTCCGTTGGCTTCTCCCCACCAATGATTCAAAAGCTGTGTACGCACGGCTTAGGGAATTGTCTCCCCTATAAAAAAGTAAAATTGCAGATTTAAGTTTCACGCAAAGCCGCATAAGGATTACGCCAGGACAGCAAAGGTATTTCCGCATTAAGCATTTGGCCTTACTTACAACCCATCTTCGCGTTAAGCATACTGCCTTATCACATCTTCAAATTATCTTTCACCTCTGCATTCGTTTCTTCAATGAACTGCAGCATTTTATCTCTGCCCAGTTTTTTCACGGCACTGGTTACAAAATGACGTGGTAAGAACTGCCAGGTCTTACGCATAGCGTCCAGGAAAGAACGTACGTTCTTTCCTACTTCACGCTGGCTTTCTTTATCGGCCTTGGTAAACACCAGGCAGAACGGAATGTTCCAGGCTCCCAGTTGATCTACAAATTCAAGATCAATTTTCTGTGGTTCGTGGCGACCGTCCAGCAATACAAATACATTGATAAGATTCTCCCGTTTGCGCAGATAGTTTTCGATCATCTGCTCCCACTGTCTGCGCTGACTTTGCGAAACTTTGGCAAAACCATAACCCGGCAGATCGACCAGGTACCATTTATCAGCGCTTTTACCACTGGCAACAGTACTCTCAATGATAAAATGATTAATGAGTTGCGTTTTACCGGGAGAACCAGAGGTTTTTGCCAGCTTCTGGTTATCGCACAGCATATTGATCAGCGACGATTTACCCACGTTACTGCGACCAATAAAAGCATATTCAGGCCTGTCCGGCGCAGGACATTTGGTATAATCGGGACTGCTGATAAGATATTGCGCCGTTTTGATAATCATGGGTGCAAGATACGGCAAAGGCCGTAACTGGTTCCGGGTTCGGTATTCCGGGTTGAAAGGGCTGCTCAGAAAAGGTAGCTGCATAGCGTGGTATAGTACAAGTGTGCGACGCAACGGCGGCTGATAGTACCACCATTTGCCGGTAACAAAATAACCCGGACCTTGCGGTACCGGGTTGTTTGCTATCGGAGGTCCTTATACTTTTATTGCGCCCAACGCTGAACCCTATTATTTCCCTTGTCGCTGATATAAATATTGCCAGCAGCATCTGTGGATGTAAGAAGTTTTCAAACCATCAAAAGAGGTATTGAGTACGCGCGAAAAACAAGTGCTCAAAGAACTGATCAATGGCAATCAGAGTAAAGAAACTGCCACCATTTTGAATATCAGCCGGGAAACAGTGGACAAGCACCGTAAAAATATGATGACTAAAACAGGCGCCGGAACCAGTGTGCAACTGATAGCCCGGGCAATTCGCGAAGGATGGATATAATATGCCTTTCACTATCTTTGCTGCCTCATGTCAAAATATTCACACGATACGATAGTACCCTTCGGAGAGTCGGAGCAGAGCAAGAAGCAGCAGGTGGCCAATATGTTTGACCAGATCGCATTCAGGTACGATTTTTTAAACCGTTTCCTTTCAGGCGGAATTGACATTTACTGGCGAAGAAGGGCCATACGCGAGTTGCAGGAAATAAAGCCCCAACTGGTGCTGGATGTGGCAACCGGCACTGCCGATCTGGCCATTACCACCTATAAATACCTGCAACCCAACAGTATAATTGGCATAGATATTTCAGAAAAGATGCTGGAAATAGGTCGTCAGAAGATCGATAAACTATTGTTAAATAATCATATAGAACTACAGAGTGGGGATAGTGAGGCAATAAATTTTGCGGACAATACGTTTGATGCGATTACTGTTGCCTTTGGAGTGCGCAATTTTGAGAACCTGGAAAAAGGATTGAGTGAAATGTTCAGGGTATTAAAACCCGGTGGTAAGGTAATGATCCTGGAATTTTCGCAACCCCGCAAGGTGTGGTTCAAAGGATTGTACAACGTGTACATGAAAGTGATTGCACCGGGTGCAGGGCAACTGGTATCAAAGAACAAAGAAGCATATCAATATTTAAACAAATCAGTAAAAGCATTTCCTGAAGGCGAAACATTTCTACACATTTTACAACAAGTCGGGTTTAAAGAAACCACGCTAAAACGCTTGAGTCTAGGAATATGTACAATCTATTGCGGAAGAAAAAGAATCGGTTAGTACAACCGGCAGCAGTGCTGATGTTTTTATTGGTGGCCTCTTTATCATGCGTGGCACAGAAGGAACTCAATCTTCCCAATCATGATGATAAGCCGTACTACCTTGGCATAGGGCTGATGTACAATACCTCGCGCCTGCAGGTAGCACAGCACCCGTTGTTTCTGCAGAACGACAGTATAACGGTAGTAGAACCTGAAAATGCAGGTGGTTTTGGATTATCCGGCATGTTTACATTCCGCTTATCCAAACGGTTTGAGATACGCGCCAGCTTACCCGAATTTATGTTTGCGTACAAAAACCTCACGTATCATCTTAAATATCCCGATCCTACAAAGGATGAAAAACCTATCATGACCAAACGTATTGAGTCAATACTGGTAGGTTTACCCATACATTTTAAACTGCGTTCAGATCGTATTGATAATTTCCGGGTATATATGTTTGCGGGTGGTAAGTTTGAATACGACCTTGCTTCCAACTCTACAGCCCGTCGTGCGGAAGACCTGGTAAAACTGAACAAATACAACCTGGCAGTAGAAGGCGGCATTGGTTTCAACTTCTATTTCCCGGTATTCATCCTGTCGCCGGAGATCAAATTCAGCAATGGTATCTCCAACATCCATTCACGCGACGCAAACCTGAAATATTCCAACACTATCGATCGCTTAAGCACCCGGATGATCGTATTCTCGCTGATATTTGAAGGATAGCGAATAAATACGAAGTACGGTTAGCCGCATACTTAAAGCAATCCGATCATAAAAGTAATTGGGTTATAAAAAGATCAAGGGCCGTCATCTTTCAGGATGACGGCCCTTGATGCAATATCAGATATCTTACTTCATGCCTCCTGCCTCATCTCCTAATAGTCATATTCTCTCCTGAACATATTCATGCGTACTGCAATGGTGAACAGGTTTGTTTTGGTATTTAATGACGGATCAAATGCAGCCTTCCAGCTACGGATCAATGCAGAGGCATCAATAAACAGGTTTTCTTTCAACTCGTAAGACACCAGCAATTGTGTATTCAATGCGGTAGTACGTGGCCCTGCAGGCAACCTGAATCCGTAATCACCCGTACGGGTACCGTTGAGTTTGAAAATATTGGAACCATAATTGGTATTAGCTGTATCAGCACCCTGCCTGTACAGGATCAAACGGGCAGAGGTGGTCCATTTAGGATGCGGCTGATAACGAACAATACCAATTGCTTCCATAAAATTTGCCCCCAGCGGATGTGCCAGTGGCTGGTTATAATGCGTATAATTAGAAACAGAATCAGTATGTGTATACGTAAACGGACGTACCAGGTTGATCTCACCCTGCAGATCAAGATTTTTGACACCAAAGGCATTGATATATTTAGCCCCGCCCTGGATACCGAATTTATTGGCCCACCAGCCTTTGCCGGCTTTCAACTCTTTCAGATTAAACTCATCGAACAACACCTGTCCGTACAACTGTAAACGTTTAGCCACATTGGCTTTAAAATCAAATCCCACCAGGGCATTATCCGCACTGCCATTTTGTTGCTCGGCCACACGCAAAAAGATAATGGGGTTGAGATAAGCAAAATCGAAATGATTTTTACGGCCAAATACCACGGACTCAAACAAACCAACATTCAGCCAGCGGGTTGCCTGTAAGCTCAGGTGATGGATAGCTGCATATTTTTTATCCAGCAGGTTATCTCCATTATTATTGGCAAACTGGTTGGTAAGCTCCATAAACAGGTTCATGTAGTCCAGCTTCCAGATGCGGGTATTGAGTTTCAGAAACAGGTAGCTGTTGCCATAATCGCTCAGGAACAAACTGCGGTAACCATTGCCAATAAAGTTCTTATCATATCCAAACTGTACATCTATATACTTTACAGCAGTGAAGTTGATAGAACCTCTGGCATCAAAATAATCGGTAGCGGTGGTTTTAAAAGGTTTATAAAAACCGGCGCCCGGTACTGCATTAAACTCGCGTATACGTTGTTGAACAAACAAAGGTCCCCGCTCCTGGTTATCGGTAGCATAAAAAGAAAATCCCAGTTTTTTTGCGATCATCCCACGAAAAGTAGCACCCTTGGAGTTGAGAAAAATACGCTGGCCGCTATTGCCGGTCTCAATAGATTGTTGTTGCTGAATTACCGGGTTAATAGCCAGGTAAAAGTCTTTCTCGTTGACCTCAAAAAAATTCGCTTTGGTTTTATAGAACGTGTTCCAGATACTTCTTTTGCTGGTAAAAGAACTTTTATCGCCCTGCACCCATTCATCATTATTCATCAGCAGGCTTTGCAGGTTGTACTGGTCAACTTTCGACAGGTTAAGCGAACCTGCCTGCTGCAGTGAATCTGCATATTCACCCACACGCACAGCCACTTTACGGCTAAGCGGTTTTGCTGTACTTACGTTCAGATCTGTATTATTCTGCAACATAATTTCCAACCTGTCAAGCAGGGGTTGTTGTTTAAAGCCTTGTGGCAAATAGGTAGACTGGGCAGCAGTGGTAAGGGGTAACAATAAAATCAGCAGCCGGACAATGGTTTTTACAATAAATTGCATGTTCAGATTTTAACAGATTAGCATTTCAAGTTATGCAAAATTACCTGATTAAGAATATCACTGTTGTGAACGAAGGCATTTCTGCCGTAAAAGATGTGTTGGTTAAAAACGGACGCATCGAAAAAATTGCCGACTCTATTCAACCAGCTTTTCCTGTTACCGAAATAAACGGAACCGGCAAACATTTATTACCCGGGGCTATTGATGACCAGGTACATTTCCGTGAACCCGGTCTTACCCATAAAGCTACTATTTATACCGAATCCAAAGCAGCAGTAGCAGGCGGCGTTACTTCCTTTATGGAAATGCCCAATACTGTGCCTCCTGTATTTACCCAGGAGCTACTGGAGAATAAATACCAGATCGGCGCCCAAACATCACTGGCCAATTACTCTTTTTTTATGGGTACTTCCAATGATAATGCAGAAGAAGCCCTGAAAGTAAATGCCCGGAAAAGAGATATCTGCGGCATCAAGATATTTATGGGTTCTTCTACCGGCGGCCTGCTGGTTGACAACTATCTTACCCTGAACAGGATCTTTGAAAACAGCGAGGTATTGATTGCCACGCATTGCGAAGATGAAAAGATCATCAAAAACAACCTGGAAAGGATCAAAAAAGAAAAGGGAACGCTGGAACCGGCAGATCATGCACGTATACGCGATGAAAATGGTTGTTATGAATCTTCTTTCTCTGCCATACAACTGGCTAAAAGATATGAAACGCGCCTGCATATTCTGCACATCAGCACAGAAAAAGAACTGATATTATTCACTAATATATTGCCGCTGGCCGATAAACGCATTACTTCCGAAGTATGTGTACACCACCTGCATTTTACCAGTGAAGATTATGCAACACTGGGCAATCGTATTAAATGCAACCCGGCCATAAAAACACCCAACAACCGCGAAGCGCTGTGGAAAGCATTGCTGGACGACAGGCTGGATGTTATTGCAACCGATCATGCTCCGCATACACTGGAAGAAAAAGGCTATTACAGAGATGCCAACGGTATTTTGCGGGAAGCCACTGACAGCTCTTACGAAAAATCGCATGCAGGCTTACCTCTGGTGCAACACTCGGTACTGATGATGCTGAAATATGTGCAGGAAGGCAGGATCACTATTGAAAAAGTAGTAGAAAAAATGAGCCATGCAGTAGCTACCTGTTTCCAGATTGAACAGCGTGGTTTTATCCGCGAAGGTTACTGGGCCGACCTGGTGATAGTGGATATGAACACCACTACCACTGTTACGCCACAGAACATCCTGTTCAAATGTGGCTGGAGCCCGCTGGAAGACACAACTTTCCCCGCTGCGATTACACATACTTTTATAAATGGACATCTTGTATATGGAAACGGGGTATGGGATGAATCTCAACAAGGACAACGATTACTTTTTAATCGGTAACTTTCTGTAAACAACCCTGCGCATCATTATGGAATTAGATAATATCACCTATAGCGATCTTGCCATTTTCCAGGCAGAAGAAGAGTTTTCCATTTTTCACAAACTCAATTTTACCAATACTCTGGAAGGCAGGGAATGGCTGATGCGCTTTTTCCGTAATCCTTTCAATGATCTGAAACAGATACAGGAAACACAACAGATCATCCGCACCATATTTGAAAATATAGATCGCTGGCCCACAACTGTTACCAATGGTACGATCATGGTAATGGAACGGTTTTACGATACAGCTATTGATACTATTCCTTCCGGAAATTTTATTCTGAACGCAGTGACCTACCGGGTATTTAATGCACCCGATTTTGCACTGGTACGCTATTCTATCAAACACTTTGCTGATTTTGTACGTGGCATTTATGAACTGATCGAACTGTTGGATCACGACAACACGCCTTTACTGGCACGAAAATATCTTGACCGCGCGCGCGATCTGCTCAACCGGGATATCCTGATAGAACTGCGTCAGCGCGATAAGCTTAAAGAATTAAGCTGGAAAGAGACCATTCACTACGGAGGTTACATCAAAGAGCATTTTAAAAATGCAGCATTTGAACTGATCAATATTTTTGGCCGTTTTGATGCCTGGTATTCCATGGCACTGGCCATGCAGAAATTCCGGCTTACTTTTCCCGAGTTTGTAGAACAGCAGCAACCCATGCTTGCGGCCACACAATTGTACCATATCCTGCTGCCAATACCAACGCCGTACGATGTGAACATGAATAAGGACAGTAACTTCATTTTCCTTACCGGTGCTAACATGGCGGGTAAAAGTACTTTTATCAAAGCGGTAGGCTGTACAGTATTCCTTGCACACCTGGGCATGGGCGTACCTGCTACTCACATGCGACTGACACTTTTTGATGGGCTTTTAAGCAATATCAATGTGGTGGATAATATTGCAAAAGGCGAAAGCTATTTCTTCAATGAAGTACAACGGATCCGCAACACCATTCTCAAGATCAATGATGGCCGCAAATGGCTGGTGTTGATTGATGAACTGTTCAAAGGCACCAATGTACAGGATGCCATGAAATGCTCTTCTACAGTTATCAAAGGACTGATCAAAATAAAGAACTCGTTATTCATTCTCTCTACCCACCTGTACGAGATCGGTGAAGAACTACAACAATACCCCAACATCTCATTCAGGTATTTTGAAACTACTGTTAAAGATGATCAACTGGAGTTCAGCTACATACTGAAGAACGGTATCAGCAACGACAGGCTTGGTTATCTTATCCTGAAAAGAGAAAAGGTGGTGGAAATGCTGGAAAAATTGTAGCGGGAATGGCCTATCTTCCGGTAAAATCAATCCGGATGAAAAAGCTACTGGCACTTTGTACAGTATGTTACTGCTTCCTGGTAACCACGGCGCAAAAACCAGGTGCGGTTATTGATGTACAGCATTACCATTATGCCATCACGCTTTCTGACGACAACAACACTATACAGGGAAAAGCAACGATCAGCCTTTCTTTTTTGCATCCCACCGGTAACGTGTCGTTTGATCTTACAGAAAAAAGATCATCCGGCAAAGGTATGACGGTAAGCAGTGTTACCACCAGCAATAATATACCGCTTACTTTTACACATACCAATGAACAGGTAAACATACAACTACCGGCCACCGCGAGGCAGGGAGATACACAAACTATCGTTATCAGCTATTCCGGTATTCCTGCAGACGGGCTGATCATTGCCAGCAACAAATACCATCACCGTGGATTCTTTGCAGACAACTGGCCCAACAGGGCACATCACTGGATCCCCTGCATAGATCATCCTGCCGATAAAGCCACTGTTGATTTTACGGTAACAGCACCAGCCCATTACCAGGTAGTTGCCAATGGTCGTAAAACCGATGAAGCAACGCTGGACAATAACCTGAAACAAACTTCTTATACTGAAGCCATTGCCCTTCCCACCAAAATAATGGTAATAGGCGTAGCTGATTTTGCGGTACAGCAATCAGGCACAGTACAGAATATACCTGTTTACAGTTGGGTATATCCTGAAGATAAAGACAAGGGGTTTTACGACTACGCGCAGGCAGTTGACATTCTTCCCTATTTTATTGAACACATAGGTCCCTATGCGTACGAGAAACTGGCGAATGTACAGTCTACCACCATCTTTGGTGGCATGGAAAACGCGGGCGCTATTTTTTACCATGAAAATTCAGTAACCGGTACGCGTAAAAATGAAGCCCTGTTAACGCATGAAATAGCCCACCAGTGGTTTGGCGATATGGCCACAGAAACAGATTGGCGGCACCTGTGGCTAAGCGAAGGTTTTGCCACTTATATGACCATTCTCTATTTTGAAGATAAATACGGACAGGATACTGCACGCCAGATGCTTTCCAATAACCGCAACCAGGTGATCGCTTTTTCAAAAAATAATCATGGCCCGGTGGTTGATTCAACAGTTACTGATTATATGGAACTGCTCAATGCCAATTCGTACCAGAAAGGCGGCTGGGCATTGCACATGCTGCGCATGCAAACGGGAGACAGCGTATTCAGAAAAGCTATACGTACTTATTATGCACGCTATGCCGGAAAAAATGCATCTACTGAAGATCTGCGAAAAGTATTTGAAGAAACATCAGGACAGGATCTGCAATTATTTTTCCGCCAGTGGTTGTACACACCTGCGCAACCATCAATAGCCGCCACCTGGAAATATGACGCAACAAAAAAAGCAATCCATATTACACTTTCACAAAAGCAGGACAGGATATTCACGTTCCCTATTGAAATAGCAGTTACAACAGCAAGCAATAAAACCACTATACATACATTTACCGTAAAAGATCAACAGCAGGCTTTCACCATCCCTGCCGGTAATACACCTGCAAAGGTTTCGCTTGACCCTAACGTAAAACTGCTGTTTGAAGGCACCATAACAGAAGCACTATAATCATCTTCGATGGATATGTTGAAAACATTTTCCCTTACGGAAAAGGATATCTGCTGTCTACCAGATACATTACAAATATTTTTTATTTATCTTCCCGGTTCAATATTCTAAGCATACCATAATCAATATCCATGCTTGTAAAAACCTTTGGCAGCGCAGTATACGGCGTAGATGCCATTACCATTACCGTAGAGGTGAATGTTATGGGCGGCAGCAATTATTTTATTGTAGGGCTGCCAGACAGTGCAGTAAAGGAAAGCCTGCAACGTGTGGAAAGCGCCATTAAAACCAACAACTTCCACATGCCACGTACCAAGCTGGTGGTAAGCCTGGCCCCGGCTGATATCAGGAAAAGCGGTTCAGCATTCGATCTTGCCATTGCTATCGGCACACTGGCTGCCAGTGAACAGTTGCTACAAACAGATAAGCTCAGTGAGTACATCATCATGGGCGAACTGAATCTTGACGGTACCATTCAACCCATCAAAGGCGCATTGCCCATTGCCATTACAGCAAGAAGGGAAGGTTTTAAAGGGTTGATCCTGCCGGTACAGAACTGCCGTGAAGCAGCCATGGTCAATAGCCTGGAAGTATATGGTGTAAGTCATATTACCGAAGTGATCGGTTTTCTGAATAATGAAACCTTCTTACAGCCTACTATTGTAAATACCCGGGAAGAGTTTTTCCAGGCGGGTAATCATTTTGAGTTTGACTTCAGCGATGTGAAGGGGCAGGAAAATATTAAACGTGCACTGGAAATTGCTGCTGCCGGTGGCCACAATGCCATATTGATCGGGCCTCCGGGAGCAGGTAAAACCATGCTGGCCAAACGACTTCCCACCATCCTGCCACCGCTTACCCTGCTGGAAGCACTTGAAACCACCAAGATCCACTCAGTAGCCGGCAAACTTCCGGACAATGCTTCCCTGATAGCCCGGCGTCCATTCCGCTCACCCCACCATACAGTAAGCGATGCTGCATTGGTAGGTGGCGGTGGTTTGCCACAACCAGGTGAAATTTCGCTGGCACATAACGGTGTATTGTTCCTGGATGAACTGCCGGAGTTCAAACGCACTGTGCTGGAAGTAATGCGTCAACCGATGGAAGAACGGAAAGTGACCATTTCACGGGCAAGGGTTGCCGTAGACTTTCCTGCCAGCTTTATGCTGATTGCATCTATGAACCCCTGTCCCTGCGGATTTTACAATCACCCTGAAAAAGAATGTACCTGTGCTGCCGGTGCCGTGCAGAAATATCTCAACAAAATATCCGGACCGTTATTAGACCGTATTGACCTGCATGTGGAAGTCACGCCCGTAACGTTTTCAGAATTGTCAGGAACAAAGAGTGGTGAAGGATCAAATGTTATCCGGGAAAGAGTGATCAGGGCAAGAAGTATCCAGGCTGAAAGATACCGGGAACAACCGGGTGTTTATTGCAATGCGCAGATCAGCAGCAGAATGCTAAAAGAAGTGTGTGTTATTCGTCCGGCCGGTGAAAACCTGTTAAAAACAGCTATGCAGAAACTGAATCTGTCAGCGCGTGCATACGATCGTATACTGAAAGTAAGTCGTACAATAGCCGATCTGGCCGAAAGTGACATAATACAATCTGAACATCTTGCAGAAGCCATTCAATACAGAAGTCTGGACAGAGCGGGTTGGGCGGGGTAATGCCGAAGCAGCTAGTTCAGTACGGTAACTGATTGGGAAGCCTCTTTGAGTGTAGCGATCCTGGGTTCTTCCTGTTTTTTGCGGGAAGACAATTTGAGAAAAAGCGACTTGATCGTTTGTGCAGCAGTCTTCCGGATGATACGCATATCCAGCCAGAAATTGGCATTGCGTACATAGAAAGCGTCAAACTGGTAGCGGTGGAAAATGCTTTCAAAATTCTTGGTAGGACCTCTGTATCCCTTTACCTGTGCAAGACCGGTAATGCCCGGCTTTACAAGGTTCCTGAATTTGTAACCGGTTACAGTTTTGGAAAACTTATTGCAATCTGCGTGCATGTGCGGACGTGGGCCTACAATGCTCATGTGTCCTAATAACACATTTATAAACTGAGGAAATTCATCCAGGTTTGATTTGCGTAAAAACATACCCACCTTAGTAATACGCACGTCATTCTCCCTTGCCTGGCGCGTATTGGCCTCACTGTTCACAATCATAGTTCTGAACTTAAAGCAGGCAAAAGCTCGTCCACCCCGGCCCACACGACGTTGTACAAAGAATACAGGGCCACTGGATTCCAGTTTGATCAGAATAGCTATAATGGGAAATAACCAACTTAAGATAAAAACAGTGACAAGAAGTGAAACGGAAAGATCGAATACCCTTTTGAAGAAAAAGTAGTTCTTACGCTCATCAATAAACCTTCTTAAAGGTTCCTTCTCCGCATTACGCCTTTGCTCAAAGGATTGGATTTTGGCAATAGTTACTATCATGGGTTATTCGTTAAGCCTTATAAAACACGCATCTTCAATTACTTGCAACTAAACTAATCAGTAAAAATCCTGGTTGCAAAGAAATTTAAAATTCCCGGGAAGCTGATACCACGAAGTGGTAATTTTTCCCTAAAACCGGTTTTTGACCGGTAAGCATTATGACAAGCATGATATTACAAACGTTGCACCAAAAACAACCTGCTAACACTTTTGAGCCTAAAAACGGCTAAAAAAAATTAAAATTGCCTCTCACCATACGTTGTTCTTCGTTTGTTATTGCAGTTACTGCACCAAGATACTGCAAGTTACGATATATATACCTGTTTATAATTTAACAGTTCTTTGCTTGCTGAGTCTACAGCGCAATTGCCTAATGGTATTTTAATAGCTGCTTCGTAATGGTACCAATAAAAATAAAAACTTTTGTACCGGATACACCACTTATGTTAGTTTTGCAAAAATCAAAACAACAGGCAACAGGCACATACAGCCATTCATTCTTTTGCCCTTTTAAAGTTTTCATGACTTCGAGAAACCTATTCAGAACATTATCAGCCAGCACGGTACAAATAGTTCTAAACCAATTTTTAGGCCTTGTTGTTTTCTATCTCACATCCCGCTTCCTAAGTAAAACAGATTACGGTGAACTAAACTGGACCATTGCCTTTGTTTCGGTTATCACTGCCATCTTCAGCCTGGGAACTGATTTTATTGTACTCAAACGCATCGCATCAGGTCACAACATTAAACAGATTACAGGACTACATATATTCCACAACCTGGCAGCAGGTATTGTACTTGTATCAGCCTTATTCATCACACGCCACTTTTTTCCCGGTTTCTTCTTAAAGCACTACCTGCTTACTTCCGTTGGGCTCAGCGTACTGATAACATTCCTATCAAGCCCGTTTAAACAACTTGCTAATGGTAAAGAAGCATTTACACATCTTGCCGTTATGATGATCAGCAATAACCTTGTAAAAGGCGTTTTGTTATCGTTACTGATCCTGATAGGTGTTTTCCAGACTGAAAAGGTGGTACAAATCTTTATCGTTGCAGCTGTTTGCGAATTAGCCGTTTCATTATTGCTGGCACGTAAAAAATTCGATATTACGCTTGTCCCCTACTTCAACACAAAAAAATATTTTTCACTGGTAAAAGAAGCCCTGCCTCAATTGGGTGTAATGATATTTGACTCAACACTTGCACGTGTGGACTGGATCTTACTGGGTATTGTTGCGGGGGCATCTGTAACAGCCGAATACTCCTTTGCATATAAGATATTTGAAATATCCAGGCTACCTATGCTGATACTGGCACCGGTAATACTACCCAAGTTTGTACGCTATTTCAGCAACGAACAGTTGTCGCAGGAAAAAACGGCTGAACTGGGGTTACTGCTGCGTATTGAGGCTTTTCTCTCGGTGCTGATCCCGATCTTTTTCTGCATAACATGGGTTCCCCTGATGAACGTATTAACAGCCGGTAAATACAGCACCTCCAGTGAACTGGTCTACCTGTTGCTGGCCGTTTCAGTGCCATTACACTATTTTACCAACTTCCTCTGGACCATGGCATTTGCCCAGCGCCAGATGCGACTTACCTTTTACATTACAGTAGCCGTATCACTGTTCAATGTATTGCTGAACGTTATTCTTATTCCCCTGCTGTACGCCACCGGGGCTGCTATTGCTTTTTCTGTAAGCACAGTGCTACAGATTATTCTGTATAAGTACTTTGTAAAACAACAACAGGTAAAAGTACGGCTCACACCCCTCATTGTCAGCATCATCATCTCTGCGATATCGGTATTCATTGCAAAAAAAATATTTACTAATGTAGTTATATCAACATCGGCAGGGCTTTTGCTTTATCTGTGTGCTGCGTATATGGTAAAGCTGATCAGGAAAGATGACATTACGCAATTAAAAAAGCTTTTATCACGATGAAGATATTGTTCATTTGTGAAGAATACCCGCCGGGAAGGAATGGTGGTATCGGAACAATGGTCAAAACGCTGGGCAGGGAACTGGTTCGCCAGGGACATAGTGTATACGTAGCAGGATTATACCCGCATGGATATGGTCAGAAAGATTACGAAGAAGATCACGGTGTAAAGGTATGGCGGCTACGGTATGTCACCGACAAAGGCCTGTTTAACAGCAATGCCGGCACCTTTAAGGACAAAACAATATTCCGTTTACTGAAGTATTCGCTTTTATTACAGCTTGACACCCTTTATTCTGTAGGGAAAATGTTTCGCTTTATCAGCAACCTGGTACAGAAAGAGCAGATTGATATTATAGAGTGCCCGGACTGGAACACTTTTTTTCAGAACAGTTTTGCAACGATTTCCTTTCCCCGCTTGTCAGTGCCACTGGTGATAAAATTCAATGGCTCACATTCATATTTCCGGCAAGAGTTGGGTTTACCTGTAAAACAGTACGTGTATCATTCTGAAAAAAAACTACTGACTACAGCAACCGCTTTGTGTTCTGTAAGCAGGTACACAGCGCAGAAAACAGCCGTTCTATTCGGTCTTGACCGCCCAATTAAAATATTATACAACTGCATCAACCTGCCGGAGCAACCGAGCGTAAGCCGCAGCAACAATAAGATCATTTTTACCGGAACGCTTACATACAAAAAAGGCATCTTTTCATTATTAAAAGCCTGGAATGAAGTATATGCCAGCCATCCCGATGCCACATTAGATATTTATGGCAAAGGCGATACGGCCGCATTGGAAGTATTGCTGACACCTGCAGCCCGCAGTTCTGTGCATTTTAAAGGGCATGTATCACAGGAAATATTATTCAGTGAATTATCCGCAGCAACAGCAGCAGTGTTTCCATCGTATTCAGAATGCTTTGCGCTGGCACCACTTGAAGCTATGGCAGTTGGCTGCGCGGTTATCAATACATCACGCTCCTCTGGTCATGAACTGGTAACTGATAAAGAAAACGGTCTACTGATAGATCCCGATGACATACCGGGCATTGCTGATGCAATACACCTGTTATTGACAAACGATACGTTACGCAAAAAGATTGCAGAGAACGGCAAAAGAACCATTGAACAACAATTCAATATTACTGCATCCGTCAGGGATCATATACTGTATTATGATGAAGTAATAAAAACGATGCGCCATGTAACCTGAAATTCCTTATCACGATGAACCTTCTCACCACAAACAGATTAAAAAGTATAAAGGACAGTATCCACATTACCCTGCTGCTCTTTCTGCTTGTATTTACTGTTGACAAAATAGTACTGAAAGCTGCAGGCATTGTACTTATCTACCTATTGCACCCCGACTTTCGTTTCAAACAGAAAATACGCAACATACCAACGTTCTACCTGCTGATTGTAGCATTTGAGTTACTGAAGTTTGTTTTTTTCAATACCGATTTCAGCAAAGCACATATTGCGTCCTTTACTATAGGATGCGCTTTCTGGATCTGCAGTTTTTTATGCCTGTATCAACTCCGATCAATTACTGATACAATTGATAAGGAAAAAACTGCAAGAACCCTTACTGTATTTTTTCTTATCAATGCCGGTATATCATTGCTGAACTTGCTGCTCACCATGTATCAATCCGGATCGATCAATCCGTACACGGTAACCGATGAACGTTTCAATGCATCTACCGGTGATTTCATTAAGGGATTGTTTATGGCTCCCTGTTACATCAACATGATGGTGAATGCGTTTTTTATTTTCTTTTTCCTGTACAGGGAGAAAATAATCTACGCATTACTGGCTGCCGCTATCGCCATCATTACTACCAGCAATTTTGCCAATATTATTCTGATACCGGTGCTTGTTGCCTGCTTCATTTTTTCAGGTAAAAGAAAAATACGGTTCTCCATTATAGCCTGTTTCCTGATGCTGGGTCTCTTTTACGTGTTTGTTTCCCCCAGCAACCTGCGATATCTTAAAGACTCAATCGATACCACACCCAGCCAGACACACGAATTGATTGAATATGAAAAAGCCATTTTATCGCAAAATGCCGCCCATTTTCATGACGAGGTTAGGTATGGTGACTCAACAGAATTGATCACGCTCAGCGACAGGTACGGAAAAGTACTATCCCTTAGAGAAACCGGGGCCTACCTGCTTTCCGGTCCGGGACCATTTTTACTGGGCGCAGGTGTTGGCAGTTACTCATCATTCCTGGCGCTGCGTACTTCAGGACTGGGCAATACAGAAGGGTCAAGGTTATTCCGTTATGTGCCGGAATACCGTTCCCCTGCCTTTGAAAAAGATCATTATCAGATCTTCAAAATGATCTATCTGCTGCCAAAAGCTTTCCATTCTATCAAGCATTTCCCCAACTCCTTTGCCAACCAGCTTTTTGGGGAATATGGCATTATAGGGTTCCTGCTATTTATTTTTACCTATGTATGGTTCTTTTTTAAAAGATTTAAGCAACTTACATACGGCAAATACCTTTTATTTCTTTTGGGAGGCTTTCTGTTATTCGATTACCTGTTTGAATACCTCTCTGTGGTTGTTCTATTTGAATTGCTGATGTTGACCGATATGAAGAAAGGTACAGCAACAAACGAAACACAACCTGCAAACGCACAGTAACTGTTATATGGATAATCCGCTGGTCAGCATAATTGTTCCTTGTTATAACTATGCCCATTACCTGGGTGAAACCCTGCAGAATATTTTTTCCCAGCAATATCAGCAATGGGAATGCCTGATCATCGACGATGGTTCTACAGACAACACCGCTGCTGTGGCAGCCGGCTTTGTGAACAAGGACGCACGTTTCCGTTATTTTTACCAGTCCAACCAGGGATTATCTGCTGCCAGGAATCACGGTATCCGTCAATCATCAGGTCAGTTCATCCAGTTCCTTGACAGCGATGATCTTATTCATGCAAAAAAGATCCTGCTGCAGGTGGCCCTTCTGCAGCTTAAACCGACCGTTGACCTGGTATATGGTAATTCAGTCTTCTTTTTCAATGACGATCTGAACCAGCAATATGCCAATCGCGAAAGAAAGACCACTGCTGACAGCACCAATCATTTCCCTTTACGCATCACCGGGCAGGGTAAAACCATTACCCGGCAATTGATGGTGGATAATATTATGGAGGTGAGCAATGCGCTGGTCAGAAAAACGCTGATTGACAAAACCGGTTTTTTTGATGAAACGATGAAGAGTTACGAAGACTGGCAATACTGGATCAGATGCGCACTCAACGATGCTTTTTTTTATTATGATCCCCAACCGGGCACAGAAACATACATCCGTTTCGGACATGCCAGCATGATGACAAACAGGAAAAAATTAACTTTGCACGGCATACGGATCAGGAAGCTGCTGCATCCATATCTCAACTTCCGGCAACGCCTTTATAATTATTACAGGCTTTCCAAGTTATATACAAGATTATTACTAAATATCTTTTAAGCTATTCAATGCCTGAAACTGCGATCATAATAGTGAACTGGAACGGATGGAAGGATACCATAGAATGTCTCAACAGTTTTGTACATCCACTACCGGATGCTCATTTTTTCATTATAGACAATGCCTCTTCCGACAACTCAATAGCTGAGCTAAGAAGTTTTTTTGACAGTACATCTATATCATATACATACTGTACGGTTAACACTTTACCCACGGATTTTAATGCCAGCCAACAGGTAACACTGATCAGTAATCATTTCAACCAGGGTTTTGCGGGTGCCAACAATGCCGTACTAAAGTTTCTTATTGCACTAAAACAGTACCGGTATGCCTGGTTGCTGAACAATGATACTACAGTAATTGCAGACAGCCTGCCGAAACTGATCAGCAAGATACAGACAGATGAAGCTATTGCATTCTGCGGTTCTGTATTGCTGGACTATACTACACCTCAACTGGTACAATGCTGTGGTGTACGGCATTTTAAATACCTGGGTGTTTCAAAACTTTTTCTGAAGAACGAAGAATGGGCAGCTATAAAAAATAATATTCCACCCATGCCCGGAAATATTTTTTACCAGAATGGTGCCAGCCTGCTGACCGATATTTCCAAACTGGAGCAGATCGGCCTGATGGATGAACGCTTTTTCCTGTATTCTGAAGAAGCAGACTGGCAGCTAAGAGCACAGCAACTTTCGTATATCAATACTACCGCTACTGAAAGCATAGTGTATCATAAAGGCAGTATGAGCACTGCGGGCAAAAAGTATATATTCTTTTACAATTACAATCGCTCTGCCATTTTCATGACCCGAAAAAATTTTGGCATCTTTGCCAGCCTTACAGCTACTGCCTCTTTGCTGCTCATTACCATTATACGGGCAAAGTTGAATCCAAAATCAGTTGCACACGGCATCAAAGGCCTGTATATGGGCTGGAAAATAGCTTTCTAAAAATTCTTATACATTTACCTGCCCATGCAAAAAGTAAACCTTTTCGGTCTCGATTTCTGGAATGCTTCCGGTGAAAAGGAAGTAGCAGATATCCTGGTTGACAATAGTCAAAAGGAACTTTTTGTTCACGACAATATTGAGTTTGTAATTACCCCCAATGCTTTTGACATAACCTTGTTCCTTACAAAAAACAAGGATATCTATGAATCTCTGCGTCACTCGGCAGTGATCCTTCCCGACGGGATGCCGCTTGTATGGCTGAGTAAATTTTACAATCCCTCTTTACGAAAAAGAATTGCCGGCAGTGATGTATTTCCCCTGCTGTGGAACAGGATCAAAACACAGCACAAAAAAGCTTTCTTTATTCTGCCATCAGAAAAAATAGGTATACTATTACAAAAAGAGTACGGGGATATACAGTTCAGTGTGCCTGATTTTTTTGACGAAAATGACGACCAGTATATTCAGCAGTTTGTTTTATCGCAAATAGAGACTATCCGGAACTTCCGGCCAGACTTTATTTTCCTTGGATTATCCAATCCCAAACAACAAAAAATTGCGCTAAAACTTCATACCTTGCTATCTTCAAAAGCTGACTTCAATTGCATATTGGTATTGATTGGAGCATCATTTGAGTTTTATCTCGGTTTGAAAAAAAGAGCACCTGTCTTTTTTCAAAAAACCGGTACTGAGTGGTTGTATCGTTTTTTACACGAACCAAAACGGATGTGGAAGCGGTATACAATTGGAAACGCTGTTTTTATTTTTCTGGCAATAAAACACCTGTTGCAAAAACGCCGCCTAAAAACACCTAAATGATAGCACCCCCCGAATTCTCTAAACTATCCTGGAAAGAGCGCATCCAGCTATTGGCAATGATGGCCTTTGTTGCCACGTTGACATTTGCAAGAGAATTGAACCAGGTTTTCCTGATCATTTTCCTGGTAAGCTGTATTCCGGTATGGAGCAAGACCAAATGGAATAACCAATGGAAGAATATTGCGATACTGTCATCTACTTTTCTAATATCTATAGCCACCAGTTTTTATCCCGATAACTTTTTACCGGCATTAAAAGTACTGGAGATACAACTGGCCATGATTCTGGTACCTTTATTGCTTTGTTGCAGTTACGAACCTACTCCCTTTAAAAACAAAGCGATCTTTATAGCCTTCGGCGCATCCATATCTGTAGCATTGATCTACCTGCTGGTATTTTTTGTTTATAAAATGATCTCAGAAGGTATTCCATTATCAGGATGGTTCCAGGAGCAATACCTTAATCACCATTTTTCTGCACCGATCGATATGCATGCTACCTTCCTTTCCGCATACGCATCCATCGCATTATACTATATCATCATCTCTTTCAGTCAAACAAGATCCTCACTCATAAAAGGGTTGTTGTTATTGCTGATTATGGTGTTCTTTATTGCACTTTTTATGCTGGCAGCAAGAATGGTACTGGCATTAACCTGCTTGTGCCTCATCCTGTTCATTCCTTATGAAATAGCAAAAAGAAAATGGTTTAACCGGCTATTGCTGGGTGGTGTCATTGTAGCATTGCTGGGTTACTTTTTTACCAGCAGCAATTACCTCGAAAGCCGTTTTACCAGTCATGTAGACAAGGATGTAAAACTGGCACAGCTGATTGATTTCATCAGGCACCCGGATTCTGCCACACAACATGATCTGATGAAAAATGATGGTGCACGTATTGAACGCTGGGTGGCCGGTTGTCAGTTGGTAAAGGAAAATCCTGTATTCGGGTATGGAACAGGCAGTGAAAAACGCGTATTATTCCAGCGTTATGAAAAACTGGGCTTAACGGTTACGCTTGGGCAGGGGTATGATTCACATAACCAGTTCCTGGCATTTGCCCTTAAAAGTGGCATTTTCGGCCTGGCAGCATTTCTGCTGACCATGATATTTTCCTTTTACCATGCCTTCAGATCACGTAACTTCCTGTATGTTACCTTCCTGGTAGTTGCTACCGGCATATGCCTGATCGACAATTTACTGGAGGGTAACAAAGGCGTATTTTACTTTGCTTTTTTCAACACCCTGTTTTTTCTGAACACTCAAAGTCCGCTGTTAACAGGCAAAAGAGCCCGTTAACACCACCTATTTTTTATCATTTTTACCGAACTTGTACAGGATTTGCTTTAAACTTCCTGTAGGTTCAACTGTTATCTGGTATATGAAAATATTATTCACGTATCTCAAACCCTATCGCTGGCTGGTTGCATTAACCATGCTGCTGACGGCTATCAATACAGGGGTCTCTTTAATTGACCCCATTCTTTTTGGCAGACTGGTTAGCCTGGCCACTCACTATATAGAGCACAAACTGGCACCCGGGGTTGATTATTTCTGGTCATTTTCCTGGAAATCTCCCGGCGTTGTAATGATCATCATATTGTCCATGTCGGTTGCCATGGTCAGCCGTATTGCCAAAAACTTCCAGGATTATTTCCTGAATGTTATCATTCAGAAATTTGGCGCCAAAGTATTTACAGACGGCTTGAAACATGCCATGAAACTACCTTACCAGGAGTTTGAAGATCAGCGGAGCGGTGAAACCCTGAGCATTCTGCAAAAGGTACGTACCGATACAGAACGGTTTATGAATTATATGATCAATGTGTTGTTCAGTGTCATTGTGGGTGTATTGTTTGTATGTATCTATGCCGGCATCTGGATCCACTGGACCGTACCGCTGGCTTATTTTGTAGGTATCGTTCTGCTTACGCTCATCACCAATGTGCTGAGTAAAAAAGTAAAAAGTATTCAAAAGACCATTGTTGCACAAACAACTGCACTGGCAGGTTCTACCACAGAATCATTAAGAAATATTGAACTGGTAAAAAGTCTTGGACTTACTCACCAGGAAGTAGAACGACTGAACAAGAATACCTACAAAATATTAGGACTTGAGCTGACCAAAGTAAAACGTATACGCAGTATCAGCTTTGTACAGGGCACCTTTGTAAATACGTTGCGCCAGGTGATCCTGTTCATACTGATGTGGCTCATCTTCCGGCACAGAATGGATGCAGGTCAGCTCGTAACCATGCAGATCTATTCCTTCTTTGTATTCGGACCATTACAGGAAATTGGTAATATCCTGCTGGCTTACCGCGAGGCAGAAGCTTCCCTCAACAACTTCAACAACCTGATGAATAAAAAGCCCGAACAACAACCTGTAAATGCCAGGCATCTGGGTCCTGTGCAGACACTGGAGTTTAACGAAGTTGGCTTTAAACATCAGACAGCACGTCAACGTGCCATTGACAATATTAATTTTTCTGCCCGTATAGGAGAAACCATTGCATTTGTAGGTCCATCAGGATCAGGCAAAACAACACTGATGAAACTGCTGGTTGGTTTGTATCGTCCGCAGCAGGGTAAAATATTATACAACGGTATTGATGAAACCTCCATCAATTTTGAAGATCTCCGCAACCAGATCGGATTTGTAACACAAGATACACAGTTGTTCTCTGGTACCATTAAAGAGAACCTGATGTTTGTCAATCCTGCTGCAACTGAAGAAGACCTGATGCATGTACTGAGCCAGGCATCGTGTCAGAACCTGCTGTCACGTGCTGAAAAAGGATTGGATACTATGATTGGTGAAGGAGGACTAAAACTTTCCGGTGGTGAAAAACAACGCCTGTCCATTGCACGTGCTTTATTGCGGCACCCCAGGCTGCTGATCTTTGACGAAGCAACATCTGCACTTGATTCACTGACCGAAGAAGAGATCACCAATACCATCAAAGAAGTTTCATCGCAACGCGATCAGATCACGATCCTGATTGCACACCGTCTTTCTACCATTATGCATGCCGACCGTATTTATGTACTGGAAAAAGGCGATGTGGTGGAAACAGGCACGCATGAAAGTCTGCTGGCAGAAAAAGGACTTTATTACGCAATGTGGCGGCAACAGATCGGTGAACGTAAGAAAACCGGCATTGTTGCATGATAATGACCGGGACACCTTTCTGATGCGATTTTTGTAACTTTGCAGTTCATTTTTTTGTTACATGGCCAAAGAAACTTCAAAACCGAATTACTTCTGGAGTATCCTTACTATGAAATGCCCGCGTTGCAGAAGAGGGCCCATGTTCAACAATAAGAATCCCTGGAACCTGAAGAAGGTATTTGACATGCCGGAAAAATGCCCCGAATGCAGCCAGCCTTATGAACTGGAGGTTGGTTTCTGGTATGGTACCGGTTATGTAAGCTATGCGTTGTCGGTAGCACTTTCAGTAGCAAGCTTTGTTGCCTGGTATGTGCTTATCGGTATGTCTACCTCTGATAACCGTTTCTTCTGGTGGCTGGGTCTTAATATTATTTTATTAATCGTAATGCAGCCCTGGCTGATGCGCATCAGCCGAGTTATTTACCTGTACTTCTTTGTACGGTATGATCCTCATTATAAGGAGACGAAGGTAAGCACCTTCGATTATGAAACCGGTTCTTATTACAAAGACAACAAGCAGCAGAATCAGTGATCTGCTCTGTCGTCTTTTGACCTGAGAATATTTACAAACAGGTTCCTGTCATTTGTCAGTTCCTCAATATCGCGTAGCGCTACTTCCAGCGCACGTGTACTCAATGTAATTTCCACCAGGGAAAGCACCAGTGAAATAACAAAGGCAATAATGCTGAATGCAAAGATCACATAAGCAGCCTCATTCCATCCTCTGAATATACAGAACATACAAACCACGCAGAACAGGAAACTCACTACACCAGATGCCTGCATGGAACGTATAAGCCGTATGCGTGTGCGCAGGTTGCGGATCTGTTCTACAATATGTTTCTGGTTGGCATCTTTCTGATATTTTTCATGCAGGTTACGGATCAGGCTGGCAAGTGCCAGAAAACGGTTGGTATAGGCCAGCATCAATAATGAGATGGCAGGAAACAGCAATGCAGGTGTGGTGATAGACAGTTCCATGATAAGGGTTTACAGGCTAAAATACAACGTTACGGATTATGAGGAACAGACAATCAACAAACTATCAGCCCATACAACAAAAAAGCCCCGCCGTAGCGGGGCCTTATCCAGTCCTATATGTATGGGTTAGTAAGCCATGTATACATTACTAACGCCGTTTATATTACAATTATTATGTACCTGTTGTTCAACGACCGGTTATTTACCGGTTGCGAATGATAAAGGCACATTCAGTTTAATGCTGAAGTTACGGCCCATAGCAAACACGCCTGTACGACCGGTAACCAGGTTCTCAGCAGTATATTTCAACCTGCTCAGGTGGTTCTGGTAAGCAACATCACTGATATTGTTGGCACCCAGGTACAGGCTGAACAAGGTTTTACCCTTTGATACAAAATCACCACCAATACCTGCGTTCAACAGGCTGTAACCCGATGTAGCAGTTTCTGTATTAAAACCGGTAAATGGATTGTTCTGTGCAAACGTGTTATCCAGTTCCACTTTCAGATAGATATTCCGGGCAGATTTTCCCTTTTTAAAGAAATCACCTCTTACCTGGTTAATCAGGCGGGCAGCCGGAATAAAGGGCAGGTTATCGCTGCCGTCTTGTTTCTGGCTCAATACGCCACGTACATAAGAGAAGGTGTTTTCAATATGCAACCAGTCCAGCGGATGCGGGTGAATATCCAAGTTGGCTTCAACACCATACAGGTTGGCATTGTTCTGTGAAAAACGGAAAGCATACAGGTTATTGGTTCCATCTACAATAATGGAATCACCCCCAAACACAGAAGACAGTTTTCTATAATAAATGAAGTTGTTCACGTGGTTATAGAACAGGCTCACTGACATTGATACATGTTCTGTACCAACTTCCACACCACCGTCTATCTGCCAACTGTTTTCAGACTTCAGATCCTGTTCGCCGTATTCATAACGATTAGTGCCTTCATGTGCGCCATTGCTGGCCAGCTCAGGTATACTGGGTGCACGGAAGCCTTTGGCCACATTCAATTTAAAAGTCACCGCTTTGGTAGCTTCATAACTAAGTCCTGCGCTACCAGACACATTGTGGAAGTCTTTGGTAAAATGCTCAAACTTGATATCGCCACCATCTTCCATCTGTTTGGCGTTAACAGAACGATTGTCGTAACGGATGCCACCACTCAGGGTCAGCTTATCAATTTTTTTCTGCGTGTATACAAATGCACCAATATCAAACAGTGAATAATCCGGGATCAGGGCCTCGACACCTTTATTGGTATTGGTTTGTTGCATACCATTAACACCAATAGTAGTTTTCCAGTTATTTTTTTCAGCCAGGTGATATTGTACATTATAGTTCACCGTCTTCAGATCAAAATACAGGTCTTTCTGATCAGGCACCAGCACATCGCCAAACTCCTGGCGCTGATTGCGCTGGTATCCTACAGTAAGTGTTAGCCTGTCTTTACCGATATTAAAGCTGTTATCAGTAGCTATTTTAAAATGCTGAATACGCTGACGGGGAATAAACGGATCTGTTGATTTAAAATCTTTATCAGTAGCTATTTCTTCATCTTCTATACCACCATTGTTTACAGCTTTTGTGAATTTGCCCGTAGCATCATCACGATCACCTTCTACCAATCCCAGGTGCTGGTCAAAATTGCTGGCATACAGGTGGCTGAAACCCCAGTGTTTATTGATACCGATGTAACCACCAAAATCCTTCTCATTGAATTTGGAGTTGAATACATAACCATCGTATTTGTTCTTGTAATCAGCCGCTGCTTTGTAAGAACCATATACACCCCAGATAAAACCATTCTGGTTGCCACCGATATCAGCATGCACACCACGCATCATGTTATTGGTTTGATAAGTACCAAACACATTGCCTTTAATAGTGCCTTCATCTGCAGGTTGAATAGAAATGATATTCACTACACCGGCCAGCGCATCGCTTCCGTACATCAGTGAAGCAGGGCCTTTCAATACTTCAGCCTTGCTTACATTAAATTCATCAATCTCAATACCATGCTCATCACCCCACTGTTGTCCTTCCTGGCGGATACCGTCATTTACTACCACCACACGGTTGTAGCCCAAACCCCTGATCACTGGCTTTGAAATAGCCGGACCGGTAGAGATCTGGGACACGCCCGGTGTATGCGACAACGCATCTATCAGGTTGGTAGATACACCTGCCAGCAGATCTGTTTTTTTCAATATGCTTACCGGGATAGGTGTTCTTTTTACAGAAGTGGCAGAAGAAACGCCGGTTACAGTTACCGCATCGTTCTCCACAGAAGATATTTTTAATGAAAAGTCCTTTTTTACATTACCTGTCAGATCAACGGTTTCCGTATAAGAAGCATATCCCAGGAAGCTTACTTCCAGCAAATACCTTCCTTTGGGAATATTCCGGATGATATACTCTCCCTGGCGGTTGGCGGCTGTTCCGGTTTTCAGATCGGGAAAATATACCGAAGCGCCGGCCAGGGGTTCACCCGTTTTGGCATCGGTTATTTTACCGGATAATACTACATTCTCAATATCAGTTGCAGATACAGGAACAGGGGTGGTTTCACTATTGGTCAGTTGCTGGGCATATACTACATTCATCAATGACGGTAAGCATACCGCCAGGAAAAACATGATCTTTTTCATTACAATTTTTTTGATACTCAGAAGTTGAAAATCACAGCGCAATCATCAGCCTTGCAGCAACACCACTACAGCCGCTGAGGCTGTCAGCAATACATTGCCGGAAGTCTGAAACAATAAAACACGCAAGAACAATCAGACTGTTACCGGAGGACCTCTGTGCTCAAAAAAGAAATAAGTGCAGGAATAGAGTGCAGGAAGTTTGCCACAAATATGTTCGGGCAATACCAGGCTGATAACCTGAATAATTATAGGATCTGATGTAGCCGTAAAAGGCGATTCTGCCACCAGGCTTTCACAATTACAATTAAAGCCGGTTTTATTCAGCAATGCCTCTCCCGCCTTTACGTGCATACCCGACTGATCCTTGTGATCAACAAGCCAGTCGTGCAGTGTTTTCTTCGGCATGATACTGAATGCAAAAAGCAACAGCAACAAGCTGGTTATGACACTTTTTATGACGGGATATTTGTTCAAATAATATGCTACTTTGTTGCAAAAATAGACATTTTCGCTTCAACTGATTGCTATTTTTTCCGGTGGTGAGAATTCTATGTGAACGGTGAGCATATAGTTTATAGAATACTGAACATCACTTTTTTAATACAACAGTAAACAGCGAGCCCTGTCCCTGCTCGCTTTCGCAGTATATTTTACCATTCAGTTCTTCAACGATTCTCTTTACAATGGAAAGTCCTAATCCATTGGACACTTCGCCATCAGTAGTTTGTGAAGAAATCTTACTGTAACGGGAGAATAAATAAGGTAACTCTTCTTTCGGAATGCCTACCCCTTCATCACGCACTTTTATATTAACTACATCATTGTCTTCAACAATGCTGAACCAGATACGTTTTCCACGCACAGTGTATTTGATAGCGTTGGAAAGCAGGTTTTCACATATCCTGCCCACCAGTTGTTTATCACTCATCAACAACAGTTGCTTTTGTGGTATGTCAGTATAAAACTGCAATTCTTTTTTAGTGGCAGCAGGCTTGAATTTTTCTGCTATTTCTTTAGCCAGTACAGCAATGTCAAAGTTTTCCAGGTACATTTTGTGTGCACCAATATCTGCACGCTCAATATTCAATATCCGCTGGATCAGCTCTTCACCATAATAACTTGCCTGCAATATTTTCTGCAATGCTTTATCCTGTTCTTCTGTAAGATTGGCGCTTTCTGATTCCAGCACCTGTCCCCATATCTGAATAGTAGCAAAGGGGGTATTCAGGTCATGTGATACAATGCTGATCAGTGAATTCTTTTCATAATTCAACTCCGCCAGTTTTTCGTTCTGCAACAGTATCTGTGTATTGGTATCCTGCAAACGCTTATTAGCATTACGCTTGATCAGGAAGGCAATTGCAATCAATATCAAGATCACCGATAACGCTATTGCAAACAGCGTAATACCCTGGCGACGCAGTTCTTCCCTTTCAATTTTACCCTGCAAAACCTTGTTCTGTGCTTCACGCTCTTTTGCATTGAAACGCTCCTGCAGCTCTGCAATTGAGTGATAGGTATCAGCATTTACCAGGGCTGTATCAAGCGTATACCAGGCCTTCAGGTAGTGAAAGGCTTTATTGTAATTACCCTTATGCTCATACAGCTTGGCCAGGATAGAATAACAGTCCGCCTCCTTGCTTTTAGAAGCAAAATGCTGCTGTGCCATTTCCATGGCTTCACGTGCGTACTTATCAGCCGAATCGTATTGCTTCTTTTCAATATATACGTCTGCAATATTCAGTATAGATATCCACAGATCGTTGGACACATCTTTGCTGATATGTGTATTGTAATTCTGTTTGAAGTATTGTAACGCTTCATCATATCTTTTTTCCCGGAAATACACATTGCCCAGGTTGTTGTACTCACTGGAAAGATCCAGCCTGTCCTCATAAGGTTTCGCAATCCTGATCGCTTCATTCAGTAATATCCGCGCACTGTCATATTGCCCCAGCTGCGTATAAATAACCCCCAGGTTATTATAGGTATTGACCAGCTCGTTGATACGTTTCTGGCCTTTTGATACCTCGGCACTTTGCAGGTAAAATTCTTTGGCTTTCAGCGGTTCCTTAATAGTGGCATAGGTAATAGCAAGGTCACTCAGTGCAGATGATTCATATTCGCGTGTAGGCAGTTTGCGGGCAGCTTCCAGCGATTGCAGGTAATATTCAATAGCCCTTTCATAATTGCCCGCCAGGTCTTCCCGTATTCCCCGTAAACGCAGCGACAATACATCACCTTTATCAAAATGCAGTCTTGCAGCCTCGCGTTTAATGAAGCGGGCATAATAGGTAAGGGAATCCAGTTTATCTTCTGAAAAATCAAGACAACGATCGTATAATGTTTTGAGATACGTAGTGTCAACCTGCTGTTCAACGGAGCGGGTAACGCAGGTAATCAGGAGCAATAATAATAGCCAGTATTTCACTGATAGAGGGATTACAGTGAGAATATATATTTAACACTACTTAGGTCCGGCAGGCAAGAAAGACTTATTCTATCAATTTATTTTTCAGCGCAAATTTCACCAGGCCAACAGTATTGTTAACCCCTAACTTTGCAATCAGGTTCTTGCGGTGTGTTTCAACAGTGCTGATACTTAGGAACAGCTTTTCGGCAATATCCGAATTGCTATACTCTTTGCAGATCAGTTTCAGCACTTCAATTTCACGTTTTGACAGTATTTCGTCTATCTTTTTATCTTCTATGGTAATGGTACTGCGAAAGTCCTGTTCAGCATCCAGGATGTTTATTTCAGGACTAAAATACTGGCCTCCGCCTGCAATTTCCAGCAGCGCTTTATAGAGCTCTGTAATGCCGGAATTTTTTAACAGGTATCCCTGTATATTATGTTTAACCAGTCTGTGAATGTATCGCGTACCGCGCATGATGGTGAGATACAGAATTTTGATGCCCGGTTTCATTTCCCGGATCTTTTTCAGCAATTCTTCCTCGCCGATGTCAGGCAGGTTGACATCCAGTAATAAAATGTCAATGTCATCGTGCCGGGGCAGTTGTTCCAGCAGGCTGGTGCCCGTTAAAGCTGATCCGATAACCTGTATTCCTTCCTGCTTGTTTAACAGCAGCACCAGACCTTCCAGGTACAGCTCGTGATCGTCGGTTATGAAAACTTTCACCATAAGCTCACTGTCCTCAATTGGTTTAGGTAACCGGCAACATACTAATCATTGCCTTGGGCAGCAATATAAACTATTTGGGTAGATTTTAACAAAAAAAGTCCCCGCCTGGGACCAGAAAGCTATTGAGACACAGAAAAGTAGTGTATTACCGGACCTTCAGCATGGTGCGCACGTGCTGTAACGAACCGTTCTGGAAACGGGCATAGTAAACGCCTGTAGGCATTCCATAACTACTGAAACTGACGGTATAACTGCCAGCCATATATTCCTTGTCTGTCAGCGTGCGTATCACCCGTCCCATGGTATCCATTACCTGTATCAGCGTATGCCCTCCTTTGGTACGGAAAGTAATGTTGGTACTTTCTACAAAAGGATTGGGATAATTAATGATCAGCTGCTCACCGGTATTGTTCAGGATATCTTCTATGCCTGTTGTTTTACAGGCAGCATTGATACATAACGGAAGCTCCTGGAAGTTCTTCAGCATAATGGTTTGCAGATCTGCATCCTGTACACAGAACCATTGTTTCAGGATAGAAGCATAAATACTGCGGAAGTCATACTGAAAAGGCACATTGTCGTTGGCTGCTGTATTACTGGGAATTTCGGGATTATTGCCTATAATTCCGGGACGCACATTTTTACCAAATACAAACACCGGCGCTGCTGCACCGTGATCTGTACCCATGCTGGAATTGGATTTGATACGACGGCCAAATTCAGAGAATGTCATACCGATCACCCTGTCATCAACCCCCAGCGATTTCAGGTCATCCATAAAACATTTAATGGCATCTGATACACGCGCCATGAGATTGGCGTGCAAACCGGTAGAAGAATCCAGTGTATTTACCTGGCTGGAATGCGTATCAAACCCTCCGGTACTTACCATGTACACCCGGGTTTTCAGACCGCCTTTTACAAGACGGGCTACTATTTTAAGCTGTTGCGCCAGATCATTGTTTTCAGGATAAGTACCCTGGCTGCCTACCTGCGCTGCGGCTGCTTTTATTACTGTTGAATATTTCTGGGTCTGCTCCGCTATCAGACGGATATATTTTAATTCCTTTCCCCACGGCGTATCCGGAACAGGATCTTCCACCCCGTCCAGCATGTGATAAAAATTAGTGGGATCACTGATGCTGATACCCATACCGGATGCCGGCCCCTGCAACGTTAATGAACTTACCGACCCGATCTGTATGGCTAATGGATCAGGCATCTGCGTATTCGGATATCCATTAGGATAATCAGGAAATTGTGTCCCCAGGTAACGACCGATCCAGCCACTTGGCAACACCTGGTTTGAATCAGAAGCTGACATCCAGATATCGGTTGCCCGAAAATGTGAGAAATTGGGCGAAGGATAGCCTACCGCCTGTATAATGGTCAGCTTTCCTTCATTATACAAACTTTGCAAACCGGTCATGCTGGGGTGCAGACCGGTTTTGGCTGTACCGCTCAGCGCCAGTATTTTATTTTGTTTGATGGCGATATTGGCCCTTGCATTATAATAGTTAGAATACAATTCAATTGGCAATACCATGTTCAAACCATCGTTGCCGCCATTCAACTGAATTAATACCAGTACTTTATCTGTTTCAGTAGTGCCACGCATCAATGCCTGTACCAACGGAGAAGAGCCGGTATATGCCTTTACTGAAAAACCGTTCAGCAAAGCAGGCATCGTAACAGAAGCAGGTAGTGTATGTCGTAAAAAATCTCTGCGTTTCATAGATATCGGTTTAGGCATCAGGACAGTTGATATTCTGCCAGGTTCATAAAATATTTGAACAGGCTCTGTAACCTGGTATATACAGTCTGGTAAGCGGTCATATCACCGGGATTGGCAATCATGGCGTTCCATGCATTGCTCCAGTAATAATCCTGTTCCTGGCTGCTTAATAATATCTGTTTTTTGATAATGGTTTTGGAGTTATCAGAGATCGGTACACGATACAATATATCCAGCGATTCATTGATCAATACGTTCGGATCTGCAGGGTTGGACAGGGTTTTTACAAATGCGATAGGATCAATCTGTATGGTTTTACTGTTACGTGTATAACCGGTAGTGATCATCTGATCGGTAAACATATTGCGTCGTGGCAAAGTATCTGTATTGATCCACATTTCATGATACTGTGGTAACTGGTAATAGGCAGGCCATCCTGATACACTGGGTGGATCGCCGATATTCTGCTGCACATTACTGGCCTGGTTACGTGTATACTCCCACATATTATAGGCGTTCACATAATCTGCACTGTCGGGAAATACCACGTTGAATTCACGCATCAATCCCACAGCCATGTCAACCGGGCTTTTGATCAGGCAGCCCTGGTTCAGTGGATCAAAAAAATGTTCGCTTTTAAATAATGCAGCCAATACTGGTTTTATTTCCCAGTTGCTGTTGCGAAACAGTTGCGCCAGTGGTTTAATCACATTGGTTTGCGTGGCTGCGTCAATAGTATAATAACAGAACCAGCGATACAGTTTCCCTACAATAAACTCTGATACTTCCGTTTGTTTGCTAAAGATCATAGTCAGCAGGTCATCCAGCTCTGCATCACCGGCAGTAGCTCCTGTACGACCGGCCACTACTGTACCACCATAAAAAGAAGAAAACGTTTTGCTGTTCTTATCGTGTTTGGTATCGTCAAAGTATACTGTATCATCTGTCCATTTAATACGCCAGCCCGTTAATACACGTGCGGCCTGGTATACATCATCTTCGGTATAATTGGGATTGTTCTCTTTACCCAGCGTAAACAGTTCCTGCAACTCACGTCCATAGTTCTCATCAGGTGCTGTATAAGTATTCAGATAACCATTCAGGTAACGCAGCATGGCCCCATCAATGGTTACTATTCTTACCAGTGTTTTAAAATTTCCCAGCGCATGTTCACGCAGCATCGCATTATGACGGTATCCCAACACACCGTGATTATATTCATTGGTTTCTGTAGAAAAGTGATTGTGCCAGAACAATACCATCTTCTCCTGTATGGTCCGCTGCTGGTTGATCATCAATCCCATCCACCAGCTTTTCCAGGAACCGGTCCTTTTAGGCTGAACCACGCTTTCATCGGTTGGCGTATTAACCCAGGTAGTGCCTGCAGCCACTGTCAGATCCGGGTTGCCCGATGGAAAACTACTGTCATCATAATTTTTCAACGGAGGCAGCGGAGCCGTAGCATATACATTCAGCAATGTATCTACCGCCTGCTCCATAGACATACCCCTGAAGTAATCAACGTCGGCTTTTTTAGCTCCAAACATGGTGCGTTTCAGCAGGTGCGCTACCTCTGCAGTGGTCCATGCGCCTGTATATGTATTTAATCCGGAATCAATATTGCGGGGAGTAGCAATAGAAGCTGATTGTGCAGTTTTGGGCGTTCTCTTTTTGAGTGCAAAAAAGTCTCTTCTGTCCATAAGCTGGATTTTGGGGTGGATAGTATGTATCAATCTGCTTTCCGCCATTGTTACAACGATCCCGTAAAACCTGTTCCTATTAACAAAAATGCTGCCATAAGCCTGCACACCAGCAAAGTAGCGTACATTTTCAGTGAAGCTGACTGGTAAAAATACGTATATACCTCGCTGCCGGTATTGTTACAGACATTAATGGCAAAACATCAGCTTTCTGTGGCAACATTCCGTCGCTTTTTCTCCGAACGATCGATCACCAATAAAATTGTACTGAGCGTAGCCGCAATACAGCCCCAGTAAAAGTATCTGAAGTCTGTATCGACCTGGAAAATAAAGAATTGCGGAAGATAGTATAACAGAGAGGAAACAGGCAACAGTAAACAAAGCTGTTGCAAAGGTGAATTCCGGCGCCGGGCCGCAATGTATATCAGTACAACAGCCGCCAGCATCCAGAACCAGGGCGTCATATATGGCATGTATTCCTGAAACTCTATTACACCGGTAATGGCTTTGGAAAAAATATTATCCTTAAACGTAAACCCGTATTGATTGGGTGGCATAAATAAAAAGTGATAATAGAAAGGACCAGGTCTTTTCCTGATACGCAGAAAATACAGGTATCCGTCAAAACGATCTTCAAGATAAGCAGCAGGGTTTTCACGGATGCTTTGTTTCCATGCTGCTGCCAGTACCGGTTTGGTCGCTTCATTCAACGGGGGAAAAAATTTTCGGTCATCGGGCGGCCACCAGATATTATCAAACGTAGCAGTAGTGTAGTGCTCTTTAATGTAACCAGTATCAAAACCATTGTAGCCGGTAATAAAACCAGGGAAATACAGTTTGCCCGTTTTTATATAGATACCTGCTATATCATGTGCAAACAATTTATATTCAGGATAGCGCTTTTCCGGTTTAAATATCCATAAGGTCAATGCGTTTTGTACCAGTACAATAATGATCAGGATCAGCACACTGAACAGCCAACGCCGGTATTTACCAACTGCCGGAAAAATATTGCTAAACCATACAAAACATACCGGCAAAGCGCCCGGCAGTGCATTGATCCGGATCATAGTGCCATACGTTATCAGCAACAGTGAAATGATGGCTTCCAGAACAGACATGCGTTGCCGGTAGTACATGGCCTTTAAAACAATAGCTATTGCCAGCAACCAGCTCAATGCCATCTGCACATCTTTGATAATATAGGGTGCAAAATTCTGTATATACGGCGCTGCAAACAGCAATATGAAAAGGATCAAAAATGAACGCGGCGTACGGAACCAGGTAGATGCAAGGATATAAAAACTACTCCACAAAAGCAGTAGCTGGAAAAACAACATGGACTCCGGGCCTTTATGGATATAGTTAAATACGCTCCACAAACCTGCCATAATAGGCGGATGCCAGTCGTTGAACTGCAAATGCTCAGCCTGCCAATACTGGTCTATAGAGTCGCCAGATAAAAAACCGGGATAGAATATAAAAAATTCGGCCAGGCAACTACCTGCCGCCAGCAACAATATGCCATAGCGACTTTGCAGTATACCTTGTATTTGTTGTACAATAGTGCCTTTCAGGAGGGACATATTAAAAGCAGGGAGTCTTTTAAAGTTGTCAAGGTACGACTTTTGCCGGCGGCGCCCACACTGACATAAAAATGCCTCAACGCAGTGAATGCATTGAGGCATCATTATTTTTAAATAAACAGTGCTCTCCTGCTTAATTGATATTTTCTATAATTCCGGCAATACCCTGTCCGCCACCTACACAGGCTGTTACAATGCCATATTTCTTTTGCAGACGTTTCATATCCTGTGTGATCTGTATGGTGAGTTTACAACCGGTACATCCCAACGGGTGCCCCAATGCAATAGCACCACCATTGATATTTACAATATCAGGATTGATCTCCAGTTTGCGGATCACAGCCAGTGCCTGTGAAGCAAACGCCTCATTCAGTTCTACAAGGTCAATATTACCCAGGTTCATTCCTACCTGTTTCAACGCTTTGGGTACTGCTTCTACCGGGCCAATACCCATAATACGCGGATGCACACCTGCTGATGCACAGGCCACCAAACGGGCAATAGGTTTCAGTCCCAGTTCATTCACCATACGCTCGCTCATTACAATTACAAAAGCAGCGCCATCTGAAGTTTGTGAAGAATTACCTGCCGTAACAGAGCCACCTGCAGCAAACACCGGTTTCAATTTTGCCAATGCTTCTACACTGGTATCCATACGCGGACCTTCATCAGTATCTACTACGTAATTCCTGGATTTCTTTTTACCGGAAGCTGGATCTACATATACCTCCTCAACAGTAATAGGCAGAATACCATTTTTGAAATAACCATTCTTAATAGCGTTGATGGCTTTCTGATGAGAGTTGTAAGAAAAAGTATCCTGGTCTTCGCGGCTTACATTATACTCTTTGGCAACAGCTTCTGCCGTAAGTCCCATGCTGAGATAATAATCCGGTTCATCAGTGGCAATAGAAAAAGCAGGTACGGTTTTCCATCCTGCAGTAGGTACCAGGCTCATACTTTCAGTACCGCCGGCCACAATACATTCTGCCTGCCCTGAACGGATCTTGGCAGTAGCAATGGCAATGGTTTCCAGTCCCGAAGCGCAATAACGATTCACCGTCATACCCGGCACCTCAATACCCAGTGCACGTGCGGCAATAATACGCCCCACCTGCAATCCCTGCTCCGCTTCCGGAACGGCATTACCTACAATTACATCATCCACTCTCCTGGTATCCAGTTGCGGAACACTGGCCATCAGGCCTTTTATTACGTCAATAGCAAGGTCGTCCGGACGATAAAAACGAAAAGCACCCCTTTTTGATTTTCCGACAGCGGTACGGTAACCCGCTACGATATAGGCTTCCTGCATAAAAAGTTGTATTTAAATCAGCAATCTGAAGGTTTCCACTATCATAAGATAGTTGTTTATGCAACCTTGTAACCAAAGTTAATTCTTCCTGTGCAATCCTGCAAACAGCTATCGTTAAAGTTGCATTATCTTCGCAACCCAATATGTACCAGTTAATTCGAAAGTTGTTGTTTACAATGGATGCCGAAAACGTGCATCACTTTGCTATGAACAGTTTTAAGCTGCTGTGCAGTACCGGTACTTCCCGGAAAATAACCGCGGGCCGGTTTGCTGCCAAAAGCCTCCCCACTCATTTATTAGGACTTGATTTTAAAAATCCTGTAGGGCTTGCTGCCGGGTTTGATAAAAATGCCTTGTACCTGAAAGAACTGGAAGTGCTGGGTTTTGGATTTGTGGAAGTAGGTACCGTTACACCCAAACCACAGTCCGGAAATGACAAACCGCGTCTTTTCAGATTGTCGCAGGATAAAGCCCTGATCAACCGTATGGGTTTTAATAATGACGGTGTAAAAGCAGTGGCCGAACGTCTCAGAAAATGGCAGGAACAACAGCCTGCCGGTAAACAACGCTCCCTGGTCATTGGTGGCAATATTGGTAAAAACAAAGTAACTCCCAATGAGGAAGCATGGAAAGATTATGAACTCTGCTTCCGCGAGTTATTTGACTGCGTGGATTATTTCGTGGTGAATGTAAGCTCCCCCAACACGCCCGGTCTGCGTGCTTTGCAGGAAAAAGATTCCCTGCACAAAATATTATCGCACCTGCAAACCATCAATACACAACTGGCACAGCATACTGCTGATAAACAAACAAAGCCATTGTTGCTGAAAATTGCTCCGGATCTTACGCCTTCACAAATTGATGATGTAATTGACCTGGCACTGGAGATCAGGCTGGATGGACTGGTGGTTTCCAATACTACCATCAGTCGTGAAGGGCTGAAAACCCCTGCTACAAAGCTGGAAGCTATTGGCGCTGGTGGCGTAAGTGGCAAACCCCTTACACACCGTTCTACTGAAATAGTAGCCTACATTGCAGCAAAGACCAACGGACGGGTTCCCATCATTGCTTCAGGAGGCATTTTTACCGGGGCAGATGCAAAGGAAAAACTACAGGCCGGCGCCTCACTGGTGCAGGTATGGACAGGTTTTATTTATGAAGGACCTTCCATTGTAAAAAATATCTGTAAAGCGTTATAAAAAACTGTCAGTTCTTTTTCCATTCATCAATAAAGGAAGCATAGCTTTCGCTGATGGGCAGCTCAACCTGTGAAGATAACTGTACTTTACGGTTAGCAATAGCTGTTACCTTATCTACAGACACAATATAACTTCTATGAATCCTTTTGAATTTATCGGCAGGTAGTTTTTCCAGCACTTTTTTCAAAGGCATTAAGGACAGTATAGGCTTTGCATTGGCAAAATGGATCCTGATGTAATCATTCAGGCTTTCAATATATTCAACATCTTTCAGTTCAATTTTCAGCAAACGGTATTCCGAATACACAAACAAACTATCACTTTCTTCTTTCCGGGAATGTTTGTACCGGTAATATTCCAGGGCCTTTTTTATAGTGCGGGAGAAACGATCAAAATTCACCGGCTTTAGCAGGTAGTCCAGTGCTTCCAATTCAAAACCCTCAAATGCAAATTTTTTATGGGCAGTAGTAAAAATAATAATCGGCTTGCTGCTGAGTGAGCGGGCCAGCTCAATTCCGTTGATATCAGGCATATTGATATCCAGGAAAACAAGATCAATATGTGTACTGCGCATAAATTCAGCAGCAGAAATAGCATCATCAAACGTTTGCACCAGTTGCAGCGCAGGAAACCTGGATGCATATTCCCTGATAATTTCCAGGGCCAGCGGTTCATCGTCAACGGCAATACATCTTATCAACATGAGAGTTTCTTATCTTGATTAGGGTTTGCCAATAAAGTTAAAAATTTACTTCACCCCTGAAGTGTTAATTGTACTGTAAAAAATCCGTCGTCCGTATTAATGTCCAGGAAATACCGGTTATGATAAAGATGCTCCAGTCGTTTTTTTGTATTGACAATACCAATACCGCTTCTGTCCATCTGCTTTATCACCGGAAAAATTTTATTCCGGCTGAAAAAAGTAATGCTTTTTTGTTCAGCAGCAATTTTAATAGTGATCACAGACTGTTCGTGGTTGCTCAGTCCGTATTTGAATACATTCTCTATAAACGTCATCAATATCAGGGGAGCAATGATCTTATTTTCCAGTTCACCTGAAACTTCAAACTCCAACCGCACTTTTTTGCCCAGTCTTAACCGTTGGAGATCCACATAATCAGCAATACAATCAATTTCGCTTTGCAACGATACATAATCATCCGTTACATCATCTGTTACATAACGCATAATATTGGACAACTTCATAATACTGGCTGCCGTATTCTCATTTTTTGTAATGGCCATGGAATAAATATTATTCAATGTGTTGAACAAAAAATGCGGGTTGATCTGCGCTTTCAGGAACGACAGCTCTGCATTGGCCCTGTCTGCCTCTGCCCTGCTGACACGTTGTTCGGTGATCCGCCAGCGCTGGGTGATTTCAATAGCAAGACTTAAAGCAATCACCATCAGAAAAAGAAAAATACTGATGATATCTATCTGGTTGCCCCGTTCACCATGCGGAGGTCCGCCGGGTTCAAAAACTTCAGGAAGACCGGGTATCATTCCCGGCATATCACCCACAGGTGGGGGTGTACCACCTGCACGCGGGGCATTGGTGAACAGCATGTCAAACGGTTTCACATAAAACACCAGCACCAGCAGCAATACCAGGATCGCTACATATCCTATAAATTTCTTTTTCAGGAAAAGTTGCGGTACCAGGAAGTAGGTATGGAAATAAAACAGGAAAATATAGCACAGGCCAAACCACCAGTAATAGGACGAACTGAGAATAGAGAGTATCTGTCTGCCTTCATTCTGTCCTGTCATGAACAACAAAGGCAAACTCAGAAATATCAGCCAGCCTGCAATATGAATAATAACGTTATAGGCCCTCATCTGAAACATACACAAAGAAATAACTTGCCATTACTGACAAGCAAATGTATCGGTAATCGGGCAGATTGTATGGACAGACAAAAAACAGGCTGCTTTATAAACGCCACGCTACAAAAGGGCCTGCATAGCTGATGCCATCATAGGCTTTGTACAACGCAACACGTACCCCAAAGTTCAATGGCAGATCGGTTAGTGCATACTGATATTCACCCGAAAGAATAAAGCCCTGCGTACGTCCCTGCTGATCCTGCAATTGCCAGGTAGTACTTTTATCACTATTGGTTACAGGATATGAGCGACGTATGCGGTAAAATGAAAAGGAATACCCCAAACCAGTACGGATGGTATGTGGTCCTGATTGAACCAGCAGAAAATACAGCAACATATCTATGGTAGTTGCCCTGGTATATTCATTCACCGAAGCTGTGCGTGGGTAACCGCTTAATTGTACACGCTTCAGACCCACAGCACCTTCCAGGTAATTACTGATCTTTTTGGAAAATTCCCCACTGACGGTATAACCATTCAAACCCGGAAAATCATGCGTGTAACCGGTACTGATTTTCAGTGAACCAAAACTTTCATCTTCATACTGCGCATACGTGGTGGATACTGCAACTACGCAGAGAAATACAATAAGAATTTTTCTCATAAAATATAAAACATTAAGGTAAAAGGTGTTGCTTTTTCGGGAGTTGTAGTGCCTGATGTTCTCCACCAGTCACACAAAAATCACTTGTAGCCCGGCAACATTCAATATCAATGCGTAGTAGAAATATATACGATAGGCTGGTACGGAATAAATGATAACAGAAAATAATATACTCTTCACATAACACAGCAACAGACAAAAAATTGTGCCGGAATGAACGTTTTAACGGGTTATTGGGTGTTTTTATATAGAATCTGTTAAAGCCCCCTATTTTTGTGCCCGTATTTATCACCGACCAACATGCAAGAACTTTTTACCCTCGATGCGCTGATCAGCCTGCTTACGCTGACCACCCTTGAAATTGTATTAGGCATTGACAACGTGATCTTTGTGTCCATCCTGATGGGCCGCCTGGACCAGGCACAACGTTTAAAGGCCCGCCGTATCTGGATGATAGCCGGTATTGCCATCCGCATTGGTTTGCTGATGGGCATTGGCTGGCTGGTCAATAACGGCAGTAAGGAATTGTTCGGGTTTGACTTTTCTGATCGCCATATTGCTTTTAACCTGCGCAATGTGATCATGTTTGCGGGGGGTATTTTCCTCCTATACAAAACGGTAAAAGAAATTCACCACAAACTGGAAGGTGATGAAGAAAGCTTCAACGCAAAAAAAGGAACAGCTTCATTCGGAGCTATTGTGGGGCAGATCATCGTAGTAGATACCGTTTTTTCATTCGATAGTATTATCACCGCCGTGGGACTGGCCCGCGTGGTAAAAGTGATGATCATTGCTGTGATCATTGCCATGATCATCATGTTTTTCTTTTCTGAAAGGATCTCCACCTTCATACACAAACACCCTACTTTAAAAATGCTGGCACTGGCATTTCTGCTGATGGTAGGCTTCAGTCTTTTCTTTGAAGGACTGGAACCCATACATGGAAGTCATATTGCCAAAGGATATATCTACTTCGCCATGGCCTTCTCATTTGGCGTGGAATTGCTGAACATGTGGATGCGTAAAAAGGAAAAAGCTAAAAAACAACCGGTAGAGTTGCGGGAGCCAAAGTTGCCCAGTGAGTAATTAATGCAGAATGCTGAACGCCTTATAAGTTTTAAGTAAGAGACTCAACGAAGATAAAAGTTTAATAAATCTTTGCTGTCTTTGCGCAACCTTTTGCGGCTTTGCGTGAAACTGGCAATTGGTATCCTGCATCAACGTATGCTCAGCAATGTTGCGGCTACCACACCGGCAGTTTCTGTACGCAAACGGGTTTCACCTAAAATAACCGGGGCAAAATTGTGCGCAAGCGCATGGTCAATTTCAGCTTTGCTAAAATCACCTTCAGGGCCTATTAATATGATCTGTGAGGTCATGTTTACATTCACAGCTGTTGCCAATGAAGTGCGTTCTTCTTCCAGGCAATGCGCAATGAACTTCTGTTGTTGTGTGGCCTGTTCAACCAGTTGCAGCAGGGGTTGAGGTTCGTGCAGCTTCGGCATCCATACCTGCTGGCTTTGCAGCATGGCGCTTATCAGTATACCCTGCATCCTGTCATAACGAAAATGCTGGCGCTCGGTACGTTCACACAAAAGCGGTACAATTTCACTTATACCAATTTCTGTCGCTTTTTCCAGGAACCATTCCAGCCGGCTGGCGTTTTTCAGTAAAGAGATAGCAACAGTTACCTTACGGGTGTTATGTGCCACAAAGCGTTCCTCCACAATATTCACCACACATTTTTTACGATGGTCATCTGCCACTTCAGCGGTCAGTAAATACCCCTCGCCGTTAGTAAGGTGCAATTGTTCCCCTTTCTGCATACGCAATACACTCACCACATGTTTGGAAGTATCCTCATCCAGTGTTACCACCCGCTGACCGGATTCAAATGCAGGAATATAAAAAAACGGCAGTGCCATCAGTTGTCTTTTTTGCAAATGTAGTAGGTCCTGATCATTGACCATTCAATATCAACAGCAACATTGACTATTGACCACTCCACTATTCGCCACTTCTTCCATAAAAAAAGCTCCCCGTTTCCGGGAAGCCTCTTGCTTGACGTATAATCATAGCAACCTCAAAGTTCTGGCCATCGCCAATATTTTTACTTTTCTGTTCTTATTTTAGAAAGGCGCTTCATCATCATCACCAAACGGCATGTCATTCATTTTACTGCCTGCCTGGATATACAATTTAGCACCATCGCCACCGGCACCTGCATCAGGCGTAACGGGTTTCCAGTTACCACTGCCACCACCAATACCACCAAAGTTGTCATCCTCCATTACATTGAATTTCTGGATATGCAGCAGGGCGCGCAGCTTGATCGTTTCCAGGGAACCGTTACGGTGTTTGGCAATACGTACGTGTGTTTCGCCCTTATTGCTTTCTCCCAGTTCATTGGAAGTAATATCATAGTATTCCGGACGATAAATGAACATTACCATGTCCGCATCCTGTTCGATGGCACCCGATTCACGAAGGTCGCTCAACTGCGGCATCTTGTTACCATCTTTACGCGTTTCCACCGCACGGCTTAACTGCGACAGGGCAATAACCGGTACCTGTAACTCCTTTGCCAATTGCTTCAGGTTACGGGAAATAGTACTGATCTCCTGCTCACGGTTGGTGTTTTTACCTTCACCGGTTCCACTCATCAACTGTAGATAGTCAATGATGATCAGACCGATGTTATGTTTATTTTTCAAACGGCGACACTTCGCACGTAATTCAAATACGTTCAGGGCAGCGGTATCATCAATAAAGATGGGAGCCTGTGCCAGACGCTGGATACCTTTGGCATACAGTTGTTTCATTTCATGCTCTTCCAGTTTACCACGAGCAATTTTTTCCAGCCAGATCTCACTTTCTGCCGACAGGATACGCTGTACCAGCTGACCGGCACTCATCTCAAGGCTAAATACTGCCACCGGAGTAGGCTTGGTAGCGCTCAGGGCTGCATTACGCGCCAGGTTGAGGGCGAAGGCCGTTTTACCTACTGCAGGACGTGCAGCCAGGATGATCAGGTCGGTATTCTGCCAGCCATAGGTAACTTTGTCCAGTGTATGGAAACCACTAGGTACACCGGTAATATCTTCATTGCGATGCCGCATATCTTCAATACGCTGCACAGTTCTTACCAGTACAGTATCAATACTGTCGAAGTTTTTACGCAGGTGATTATTGGTAATCTCAAATAATTTGCTTTCAGCCTCGTCCAGCAGGTCAAATACATCGGTGCTATCCTCGTAAGATTCGCTGATGATCTCACCGCTGATGCGGATCAGTTCACGCTGGATGAATTTCTGCAGAATGATGCGGGAGTGCGCCTCAATATTGGCAGATGATACTACTGCATTGGTAAGACGGGTTACATAATAAGGGCCGCCCACCATATCCAGTTCCTCGCGCGAGCGCAGTTCTTCCACCACCGTCAGGATATCGATCGGCTGGTTTTTCTGCTGCAACCCTTGCATAGCGCGATAAATACGCTGGTTGGCATCTACATAAAAACAATCTGCTTTCAAAATCTCCACTACAACATCAAATGCACTTTTTTCAAGCATAATGGCGCCCAGAACGGCTTCTTCCAGATCTTTTGCCTGCGGCGGCACCTTTCCGTACACCATGGTACTCAGGTCTACCGAGGCCTTGCGCCTGTTATTTTTTCTGTCCTTGTTAAAATTCGTTAATTCCATCAGTTACACGGCAATACAGGTTAAACCATTGGTTTGATAAAATCCCTAACAGCTACGGTTTTTTACAGGGTGTAGTGACGACAATAACGCCACTCAATTGGATTATTCCCAACCAATGACTGCGGGTTAATTTTTCCAGGCTTGTGTTACTTAAATGTTACTACACGGTTAACGGAATGTTACCCCTTTGAGTCAGGAGGGCGAATATATGTCCGTCCTTCCCGCAAATAATTTTTTCAGGAGTCTATATTTCTTACCATGCAATCCTCATCATTATCCACAGCAAATCCCAGCTTGTCCACAAAAAATCAGCAGGCTATCCACATTTTGCAAAAGTTTGCCACCCTTTTGCAAAGGTAATGCACATGACCTGTGCGAAAGAATATTGTGCGTAAAATTTGGTAATCAATCCCATCTGGTAAGATATAGCAGCATGGCCGATCGGAGCCCAACCAAAACACTAAAAGTCCCGTAAATAGAGCAATACAACTGGCTTTAGTGGATTTTTTGCCCATTCCAAAAGGCTTTCAGGCTGTGATGGCATCATTTTTTAGCCACTGGTAAGCATTTGGGAGTATTGCAGCGCAGGTTTTTTGGAATTTAAACGTCAAAATAAAAGCACCACTATATTTTTTTCATCAACCGTTGTTACTTTGCAACGATCTAATTGCCGATGGCTATGCATGTTTACCAATTAAGGAACTATGAAGTAATGGTGCGTGAAGAATATTTCGCAGAAGCACAACACCTGCTGTTATATGAACAGTGGTGTCATAACCTGCTTACTCATAATGCCCTTTGCCATTCTGGTTCCATTGAAATTGCACGCATCGCAAAAGGCAAAATGGAGCAACATCCCAAACGCATGCACCGTATCCTGGCCGGAGACGAACTCCCTCCATTTAATTTTATACTGGGTAAGAATTAGCATCGCCTGTTATAGCAGACCTTCCATCATTACTCTTTCCCGGCACTGATATCCGGATACTATATCACAATTTGTCATTGTCATTCTCCTGCTTATTTCCTATACTGCATACCATAACAGTATCAGCATGGACCTTTCAATCAACAACGGGCAGCCAGCACCAGACAATAATACCGGAGATGCCATTGAAACACCTGTTTTTGTATATCCACCCAAACCATTACCAGAACCTCCCGCAGGCAATTCCATTGTGCGGTTCATTATCAGCATTGCATTGTTTGGACTGGCATATTACTTCCTGGTCAGTAAAAATATTTACCTGCTTGTTGTGATAGCTGTGGTATTGCTGATCCATGAACTGGGACATTTCTTTGCCATGAAATTTTTCCGCTACCAGGATCTCAGCATTTTCTTTATTCCATTATTAGGTGCAGCAGCCAGCGGTACCAAAGAAAATATCTCCCAGAAAGAAAAAGCTATTGTTCTACTGGCTGGGCCCCTGCCCGGTATCATTGCCGGACTTGTACTTTTCTTTATTGCCCGCAACCAGCCGGATGGTCTGCAGCTACTCAGGCTGTCTTATGCGTTTGTGCTGCTCAACCTTTTTAACCTGTTGCCCATTTACCCCCTGGATGGCGGCCAGTTATTAAAAACGCTGTTCATGCGCAGCAACAATACTGTTTCCAACATTTTTATCCTGGTTTCAGCGGCATTGCTGACCTGGTATGCTGTTACCCGCCATTTATGGGCGCTATTGCTCATTGGCATGTTCCTGTTACTGCGACTGGTAGTCCAGGCCCAGACCCGGAAACTGCGGCAACGCCTGGATGAACTGTCCATTTCCTGGCAAAAGAATTTCAGCCAGTTGACCGATGAGGAATACTGGCGCATTCGTGATGAAGCACTGACTATCAATCCCCGCCTGTCCACCGATGCAGCGCCGCAGGTGTATGAAATGTCACACGATGAAAACAGGATCATCAGCTATATCCAGGGTGTACTGAAAACCACCGTACGCAAAGATCTTTCAGCAGCCGGTGTAGCCATTATTATAGTGATCTGGGTGGCCGCAGCAGTAGCTCCTTTATGGTTCATGACCCGTCTTTGGTACGTGCTGTAAACTGCCAATCCGTTATCTTTGCGGAGTTTAGAACCGGGTAACCGGCGCCGGTAATCATTTACCGGCACCTGTAACAATACCTGACATGCATCTGAACCGCAGATGGCATACCTGTTTGCGAGACCCGGACCTGTAACCTGAAACATTAATAATACCCGATAAATGACGATTTCGTATAACTGGCTGAACGAGTATCTGCCGTTGACCATCGAGCCGGAAAGACTGAGTAAAATACTGACGGCTGTAGGCCTGGAAGTGGAAAGCCTGGAAAAGTTTGAAAGCTTTAAAGGAGGACTGAAGGGATTGGTAATTGGTGAGGTATTGGTTTGTGAAAAACATCCCAATGCCGATAAACTGTCCGTTACCAAAGTATCTGTGGGCAGCGGCGAACCTTTACAGATCGTTTGTGGTGCGCCCAACGTAGCTGCCGGACAAAAAGTGGTAGTAGCACCGGTTGGCACTACCATCTATCCTAAAAACGGCGATCCTGTTACCATGAAAGTGGCCAAGATACGCGGCGTGGAAAGTCATGGCATGATCTGTGCCGAAGACGAGATCGGGCTGAGCGATGATCACAATGGTATTATGATACTGCCTGAAACGCTGAAACCAGGCAACTCTGCTGCCAGTTATTTCAAACCATATAACGACTGGGTTTTTGAAATCGGGCTAACACCCAACCGCATGGATGCCATGAGCCACCTGGGTGTGGCGCGCGATGTATGTGCATACCTGACCCATCACGATAAAAAAGACTTCAAGGTTAAAAGTCCTTTCAACAATAGTTTTAAATCCGACAGCAACAGCATGCCGGTAGCCGTTACTATTGAAAATAATACTGCCTGCCAGCGTTACAGCGGTGTTACCATCAATGACGTTACGGTAAAGGAATCGCCACAATGGTTGCAGGACAGACTGCGTTCTATCGGCGTACGTCCTATCAATAATATTGTAGACATTACCAATTTTATACTACACGAAACCGGCCAGCCTTTGCATGCATTTGATTACGATGCAGTAAAAGGCCATAAGATCGTTGTAAAGAATCTGCCCGAAGGCACGCCTTTCATTACCCTTGATCAGAAGGAAAGAAAGCTGAATGCTGCCGACCTGATGATCTGCAATGCAGAAGAAGGAATGTGTATTGCCGGTGTGTTTGGTGGATTGCGCAGCGGTATTCAAAACAATACCAAAGCCATCTTCCTGGAAAGCGCCTGGTTCAACCCGGTGGATATCCGTAAAACATCTTTCCGTCATGGATTGCGTACTGATGCTGCTACCCGTTTTGAAAAGAACGTGGACATCAGCAATACAGTGAACGTACTGAAACGCGCAGCCCTGATGATCAAAGAACTGGCTGGCGGCACTATTGCTTCTGACATTGTAGATGTATACCCGCTGCCCGCTGAAAAAGCACAGATCCAGTTAAAATATCATTTCCTGCGCAAGCTAAGTGGTAAGAACTACCACTTTGATACAGTACGGAAAATACTTACCAGCCTGGGTTTTGAGGTAGTACGGGAAGGCATGGATGATATCTGGGTAGCTGCTCCGCACAGCAAACCTGATGTACACCTGCCTGCAGATGTAGTGGAAGAAATCATGCGTATAGATGGCCTGGACAATATCGAGATCCCATCCTCTATCAACATTTCACCTTCTATTGAAACCAACGGTTTTAAATATACCTACCAGGAAAAAATTGCCAATTACCTGTCTGCACAGGGCTTCAACGAGTTGTTCACCAACTCTATTACCAATGCAGCCTGGTTTGATGAACAGGAACTGACTACTGTAGTAAAGCTGTTGAATAACCTCAGCGCTGAACATAATATTATGCGCCCCTCCATGCTGCATACCGGCCTGGAAGCAGTAGCCTATAACCTGAACCGGAAGAACAGCCATCTCCGCTTTTTTGAATTTGGTAAAACCTATAGCACATCCGGTGCCGGTCATTATGCAGAGCATGTACACCTTTGTTTGTATGTAACCGGCAACCTGGGCGAAGATCTGTGGAAAGGTAAAAGCACAGCCGCCGACCTGTATTACATTAAAGGCATTGCAAGCGCTATTATTCAGCTAACCGGTATTACAGATGCTTCCTGGAATGTAAGTACCAGTCACAGCCTGGCCAACAGCCTGCAACTGGTAGCCAACAATGAAGTACTGGCCGAACTGGGTACAGTACAGGCCCATGAACTGAAACGCTTCGACATTAAACAACCCGTATACTTTGTAGACCTGGATTGGGAAGCCATTCTGAAACTGGTATCCAAAGTGGTATTAAAAGTAAAGGAACTGCCCAAACAGTTGCCGGTAAAACGCGACCTGTCAATGGTAGTAGCTTCTTCCCTGCCCTATGCTGAAATAGAGAAAGCAGTGAAAAAGGCAAAAGCCGCCAAATTGCAGTCCATACAGTTGTTCGATGTTTTTGAAAGTGACAAACTGGGCGCGGGTAAAAAATCGCTGGCTGTAACCTTTACGTTCCTGGATGCAGACAAAACACTTACCGACAAGGAAATTGACGGTATGATGGATAAGATCATGTCGGCGCTTGAAAAAGACGTGCAGGCAGAGATCAGGAAGTAGTTTGCCCGATCCTTGCACGGAAATTGCACAGCATGGAAAACAACTGATGCTTGTACAACAATGCTGGTATATGCATTATAATGCATCCATCCTGGCAACGAATAGCAGAGCCATTGTACAACGTATATTATACAGAACCCCCAACTTTACACCCGTATTTGTAAAACGGGACCGCTATGTCGCAGGCAGAACAAACATGGAAACGGGTAAATGATAAACTGCAGCAGGTGCTGCAGCAATACCAATTGCTGCAAAAGGAAAATGAACAACTCAGTAAGGAACTGGCTGCCCTGCAAGAGAAAGAGGAATTACAGCGTCAGAAAATGGATGAGCTGATGCTGAAAGTAACCGCATTACAAACGGCTACCGGTCAACTGGATGACGCTGAGAAAAAAGAATTGGACAAAAAACTGGCCCAATACGTCCGGGAAATAGACCGGTGTATTGCCATGTTAAGCAGTGGGTAAAAAGTGATCAGATCCTTTTGACCAGACGCATTTTCATTTCGTCTTCACCCTGCGACAGTTCTAATGTGTATACACCGTAGGGCAGATCGTTGAGGCCTTTCCAGGTAAGAGTTTTATCGCCTTGCGGCACGCTGGTTTCAAGACGGCTGCATTCACAACCACGTTCATCGCGCAATATGGCTTTAAGGCTGGATCTTAAAGGTGCTACCAGTTCGAGCGTCAGGGCGTCAATGAAGACGGGTGACTTGATTTTAGCGAACATGTTCATTGTTGGGTTTTGGTTTGGTACAGTAATCATAGAATATCTCTTTTTGTTTCGCGTCTATCTTTTGCCCGATAAAAATTGTCCAGAGGTAATGTGTGAATTGAATGTGGATAAATTTATAACAAGCTTTTCAAATTAGCAAGTAATGGAAGAATTAATTCCGGTAAATATTGTAATAGGCGACAGAACTTACCGCATCCGCATTGCAACTGCCGATGAAGAGGTAGTAAGGAAAACCCTTAAATTGATAAATGATAAGATCATTGAGTTCAAAACGCAGTTTGCCGGTAAGGATATGCAGGACTACATTTCAATGGTAGTGCTGTGGTATGCCACACAACAAAAAGCGACCGGAAACCAGTCGCTTTTTGAAGCAGAGGCCGAAGGGCATCTGCAGGCCTTTGAAAAGGTGTTAGATAAAATACTTCAGGGATAATTATTTCGGATTAACATTTTCGCCCATCGTCATCTTCATGGTAAAAGGCACAGACTGTCCCATGATTTCCATATTACCATTTCCGGTCAGTTCCATTGAACGTTTTTTGACAATGCCGGTAGCTACATCCACCAGCATTTCACCAGCCATTTTACCTTTCATATCCATGTTCACGGTCATACCTTCAGCTTCGGTTTCACCTTTACGGCTTACCGTTCCGTCCAGTGCTATAGTAGCAATATTATTGGCAATACTTACCACTTTATAGTTGCTCACCTGTTTGCTGTCCTTATCAATTGTAGAATCAGACCAGGTATCGCCGGCTTTCAGTACTTTGTCAGGCACAGGGGCAACCAGTTCAAAAGTAGCACCCACTTTGCCCTGTGCAGCACTCAGCCCGCTTATCATACCACTGCCCATTCCCGGAAGCTGGCCCATTCCATCACCGGCGCTTGTAGTATCGTCTGATGCAGTGATATAACCCTTTTTATCTACAGAAAAATTAGCGGTTTTGCCTACCATCTTTTTCATCACCTTGGCCACCTCGTTGTCTTCAGTTCCGGGTTTGTCAGAATCATAGCTCATGTTCTGTCCCATAGCTCCGGTATTGGAAACCACGTGCTTAATAATACTGGAAATGTCATACCCTTTATCTGATACGCTTTTTACTGCCATCAACGAAGTAATATTGTTTTCACTTATAATTTCGATCGTCTGGCCCATCATTTCCATACCAAAGCTGATCTTCATATCAGCCTTTTTTTCCAATTGCTGATCCTTGCTAAAAACGGCTTTACGATTCAGGGTCTGGCACATAGCAGTACCCGATACAAACAACAATGTAAACAGTGCAATACTTCTCATATTATATTAAGTGGTGTTTAGAAATAAGTTGGCTTTTCCGGCAGTTATTACAGACGTGTCTTTTTCTTACCGGGTTGCAATATGTAACAATCCGGGCATTTTGTAAAAAACGCAGTCAACAAACCATCAACAATTAATACGATTCTATGTGCCGACATAAAAAAAAGCTCCCTGCGGAGCTTTTAAATGAGATGCTGTATATTTTTTAATTGGCTACGCCCATTGCATCGGCCAGTTTTTTCTCCAGTTCTTCACCACGCAAACTTCTGCCGATGATTTTACCCTGCGGATCCAGCAACAGGTTGAAAGGAATACCGCGTACATCGTACTGCAAAGCCACGGCATTTTTCCAGTATTTCAGATCTGATACATGCGTCCAGGTAAGCTGATCTTTATGGATCGCTTCTATCCATTTGTCTTTGGCTTCGGGTCTGTCCAGCGATACACCTATAATGGTAAATCCTTTGTCCTTAAATTTATTGAACGCCTTTACCACGTTGGGGTTTTCAGCACGGCAGGGGCCGCACCAGCTGGCCCAGAAATCAACCAGTACATATTTGCCTTTAAAAGAAGACAGGCTTACAGGATTGCCCAATGTATCGTTCTGGGTAAAATCCATAGCATACTGGCCGATACCAGTTTTCCTGGCAATTTCAATACGGCTGCCCAGTTCTTTTCCGGTAGGCAGTGAACGGGTTGCAGCGGGTAATGTATTAAACACCGGTTCTACTTCAGTGGCATTGATCTCATAACCTGCAAACTGACCCAGTGCATATAAGGCTACCGGTGATTGGAGATTTTTTTCAATGTATTCTTTATATCCTTTTTTGATCTCAGCTTCTGCCTGGCTGTATTTTTCACGTATCTTCTTAATGTTCTCTTCACTGCGGTCTTTCATGGTCATAGCTTCGTCGCTTACAGCTTTCATCTGAGCATTATACGGTTTCATGAACTCTTCCATTTTCACAAACGCCGCATTGGATTTGGAGCCGTTCAACTGCAGATTGACAAAAGAATCCACATGGCTGATCTTCATGGAAGCTGGTTCTATAAAAATGGTTTTGCTGTTTTTGGGTAGGCTGTAAGTATAGTTTTTACCCTTAATAACGGTATCGGTCAGCAGGTATATCCTGGCCGCCACAGGTTCTACCAGTTTACCCGCAAAATTGTATTTCCCGTCCTTTACCTCAAAACTGTCCGATTTGGATTCGCCGTTTACCCGGTAGGACAGATATACTTTGCTAACGGGGTAATTTACTTTACTTACATCACCCTGGATAGAGAAAGGTTTTTCCTGGGCCAATGCCACGCAGGTGCTCACTACACTGAGTATCAATAATCCTGTTTTCTTCATTGTTTAATGGAGTTAATGTTGCACAATCAGAGCATTAAATGTACCAAAATGCGCTCATCCACCTGTTACCGGCTATACAAATCAGGCGGTTTCCCCCGGTATCCAGCTATGGTTATTGGTTTCCTGAAGCTGTTTTTTCGTATTTTCGCATAATTGCATCCTCCTATGGCCTTTTTATTATTCATGGAAAGGATGGTCAACATAACAGAACAATCAAAATTTGTAAAACACAATGGATCAAAATATTCTTACCTATATAGTGGGGGGAGTAGCCCTAGTGGGCGGAATTGTAGCGGGGAAATTCATCTTTGCCAAAAATACACAACAACGTATTGACGAAGCCGAACAACAAGCCAAAAAACTCCTTGCCGATGCACAAGCCAACGCTGAAACGGTAAAACAGCAGAAACAATTAGAGGCCAAAGAGAAATTTCTTCAGTTAAGGGCAGAACACGATAAAGAAGTACTGGAACGTAATCGCAAACTGGGTGAATCTGAAAACAGGGCCCGTCAGAAAGAACAGTCCGTTAACTCCAAACTGGAGCAACTGGAAAAACAGGTAAAAGAGAACGATGCCATTAAAGAAAATCTCAATCGCCAGATTGAAGTAGTGAACCTGAAACGCACTGAGCTGGAAAAACACCAGGAAGAACATATCCGCCGCCTGGAAAAAATTGCCGGTTTAACTGCAGAAGAAGCAAAGACACAACTGGTAGAAAGCCTGAAGAACGAAGCTCATACACAGGCGCTGGCACTGCAACAGGACATTATTGATGATGCCAAGCAGAAAGCCAACAAAGAAGCCCGCAAGATTATTATCCAATCTATACAACGTACTGCTGCTGAACAGGCTATTGAAAACTCCATTACTGTTTTCAACCTGGAAAGCGATGAGATCAAAGGCCAGATCATTGGTCGTGAAGGACGTAATATCCGTGCCATTGAGGCAGCCACCGGTGTTGACCTGATTGTAGATGACACCCCGGAAGCCATCATCCTTTCTTCATTCGACCCCCTGCGTCGTGAAATTGCACGTTTAAGCCTGCAGCGCCTGGTGGCCGACGGCCGTATTCACCCTGCCCGTATTGAGGAAGTGGTAGAAAAAACACGTCGCCAGATTGAAGAGCAGGTAATGGAAATTGGTGAGCGTACTGTTATTGAACTGGGTATTCACGGTTTACATAAAGAACTGGTGCGTATTGTAGGTAAAATGCGTTTCCGCTCTTCTTACGGTCAGAACCTGCTGATGCACAGTCGTGAGGTAGCCAACCTCTGTGCTATCATGGCTTCAGAACTGGGTATGAACCCCAAACTGGCAAAAAGAGCAGGTCTGCTGCACGATATTGGCAAGGTTCCTGATGAAGAAACAGAGCTGAGCCATGCATTGCTGGGTGCTAAACTGGCCGAAAAATACGGCGAGAACCCTGCAGTGGTAAATGCCATTGGTGCCCACCACGATGAGATGGAAATGCAATACGTTATTTCGCCCATCGTACAGGCTTGTGACGCCATCAGCGGTGCACGCCCCGGCGCACGCCGCGAAATTATGCAGCAATACCTGCAGCGTATCAAAGACCTGGAAAACCTGGCCATGTCATATCCCGGTGTTGAAAAGGCATATGCCATCCAGGCAGGTCGTGAATTGCGTGTAATTGTTGAGGCTGATAAAGTTACAGACAACGATTCCGATAAGCTATCGTTTGAAATAGCTCAGAAGATCCAGACCGAAATGACCTTCCCAGGCCAGATTAAAGTAACCGTGATCAGGGAAAAACGCGCCGTAAACGTAGCGAAGTAAAAAATAATAGATAATAATTCGGGGTAAATGGGATTTTTTAGCTACCTTTGCCTCCCTTAAAATTTGAAAGTCATGAACGCAGCAGTTCAGTTTATACACGAGCAGTTGACCACCACAAAACAGTTCCCTAATTTTAAAGCAGGTGACAATGTTACCGTTAACTATAAAATTATTGAAGGTGGTAAAGAGCGTATCCAGAGTTTCCGTGGAGATGTGATTAAGCGCCAGGGTACCGGCGGCACTGCCACTTTCACTGTACGCAAAATCTCTGACAGCATAGGCGTTGAAAGAACGTTCCCGCTGTTCTCTCCCAATATCGACTCTATCGAGCTGAATAAAACAGGTCGTGTTCGTCGTGCTAAATTGTACTTCCAGCGCCAACGTAGCGGTAAAAGTGCAAGGATCAAAGAAAAACGTATGGCTATCGCTAAATAGGCTGTTGCTGCAGTTTATTTACCAAAATATACCGGGTGAGGTTGCCTTCAACAGCAACCTCATTTCGTTTTTAACAACCCGCTGCCAACCCCCGGCCTTGCTTTTTCGTTAATATCTCGTAAAGGATAGATATTTCACCGTATCAAACTGCAATTTGCCCGGTGGAACTTCGTTTTACATTTATAAAAGGCATAATTTTGCCCTTCACACTGTAAATACTTGATCATGTTACACAATATCTTAATGCTCTCTATGCCAGGTGGTAGCGAATGGATCCTGATTGTGATCGCAGTACTGGTGTTATTTGGCGGCCGTAAAATTCCTGAGTTCATGAGAGGTCTGGGTCGTGGTATCCGCGAATTCAATGATGCGAAAAGCAACGTGAAAAGAGAGATTGAAGAAGGGATGAACGAGAAGGATACTACTAACAAAGCTTCCAATCCTCAGTAATCACTGTACCTCTTTCTATATTTTTTCAAACCGATTGTTCCCCCCAAAGACGGTAACAGGGATTGTTTACTTACACATCAATAACACAATACCATGCTGACCTGCTGAGTGCTGCTACTTCCTGTACGGAAGCAGTGCAGTATTATATTCAGCAGATTGAAAGCAAACGTCATCTGAATGCCTATATCAACGTATATGCAGCAGAGGCCTTGCAACAGGCAGCAGCCCTGGATGCCCGGCGTAAGGCCGGCGAGCCAATGGGTAAACTGCACGGTGTGGTCATTGCACTGAAAGATGTTATCTGTCATAAAGATCACCCGGTTTCAGCCGCTTCGGCCATTTTAAAAGATTTTACCCCGCTGTATCACGCTACCGCAGTAGAACGATTGCTGGATGAAGAAGCCATCATTATCGGCTCTACCAACTGCGACGAGTTTGCTATGGGTTCTACCAATGAAAATTCGGCTTACGGCAAGGTATTGAATGCACTGGATGAAGAACGTGTTCCGGGCGGCTCCTCCGGAGGTTCCGCTGTAGCTGTACAGGCTGGCCTGTGTATGGTGAGCCTGGGTAGCGATACCGGTGGCTCTGTGAGACAACCGGCCGATTTCTGCGGCATTGTAGGTCTTAAACCCACCTATGGTCGTATTTCAAGATATGGCCTTATTGCCTACGCCTCTTCTTTTGACCAGATCGGTATTTTTGCCAATAACATCCCCGATGTGGCTCTGTTGCTGGAAATTATGGCTGGTGCCGATGATTATGACAGCACCGCTTCCCTGGAACCGGTAGACCACTATACTACGGCTAGCACCACTGCTGCCGGCAGGCCTCTGAAGATTGCTTATTTTAAAGAAGCCCTTGAAAGTCCGGCACTGGACCAGGAGATCAGCCGCTCTATTATGGGCCTTACGGATAAATTACGCGCCGACGGACACCAGGTTGAAGCCGTGGATTTTGAGTTCCTGGACTATGTGGTTCCCACTTACTATGTGCTGACCACAGCCGAAGCTTCTTCCAATTTATCCCGTTTCGATGGGGTTAAGTATGGTTTCCGCCCCAATGTGGAAAAAAATACCCCGTTAACAGAATTTTATAAACAGACAAGATCGCAGGGTTTTGGCCCGGAAGTACAGCGTCGTATTATGCTCGGCACCTTTGTATTAAGTGCGGGTTATTACGATGCCTATTTTACGAAGGCCCAACAGGTGCGTCGCCTGCTGATTGAAAAAACCGAACTGGTTTTCAAAGATTTCGACGCTATCATTCTTCCTACTGCTCCCACCCCTGCTTTTAAAGCCGGCGAAAAGATGGAAGACCCCATCGCAATGTACCTGGCTGACATTTTTACAGTTTTTTCCAACCTGACCGGCATTCCCGGTATCTCCATTCCGCTTTTTTGGCACAGTAATGGCATGCCTTATGGGCTGCAGATTATGACAAACCGATTTCGCGAGTTATCTTTGCTGCGTATATCCAACGATTGGATAGAGCGGTACAGAGACGCTAAGTAAAATGAAAAGCCCAAACCTTCGACCCGGGGCGTCCTGTAATCAGCACACTTTTTCCATCCTATGTGAAGCGTTTCCAAGTTCATCCTATTTAAAACATCATTCGTTAATCCATACCTGAGGGTCGGCATTATTGTGTTAAAAAAACGATGATGAATCGAAAACTATTAATGGCATGCATCTTTTTAATCGGATGCTTTTCAACAACTTTTGCTATCGGAGGAGGAAAGAAAAAGAGTACTTCAAAACCTGCTGCCAAACAGGTTTCCGGTAAAAACAACAACACCAGCAGTAAAAAAGTAACCACTGTGGTACTCCGGGACACCATCCAGTCTCCCGCGAAGGCTGCTACAGCAGAACCGAAAGTGGGCTTTAAACAACTGTTTGTAAATGCGTCAAACGGTGTTCGCCTGAATCCCAAAGCCATTTCGTTTGTGCAGGATTATATGGAGAATAACACGGACGATCTGTTGAAGATCAAAGAGCGTGGCCGCCCTTACTTCAATATGATGGACGCTGTTTTCAGTAAATATGGTCTTCCTACGGAGTTAAAATACCTGGCAGTAATTGAATCTGAACTGAAAACCACTGCCGTTTCCTGGGCTGGTGCAGTGGGTCCCTGGCAGTTTATGCCGGTTACCGCACGTGAACTGGGCCTGGTAGTGAACCGTAAACTGGATGAGCGCCGCAACTATACCAAAAGCACCCAGGCTGCCGCCCGCTACCTGAAAGACCTGTATGAAGAATTTGGGGACTGGTTGCTGGTAATTGCTGCTTACAATGGCGGACCCGCTAAAGTATACAGTGCCATCCGCAAAAGTGGTAGCCGTAACTTCTGGAAGCTCCAGAATTACCTGCCTGCAGAATCGCGCAAACACGTAAAAAAATTTATTGGCACTCATTATATCATGGAAGGCCAGGGTAGCGTAACTACCTTAACCAAGGCAGAAGCTACAGAACAGATTGGTGTTACCGCCACTTACCTGCTGGCCCGTAAACTAAGCCCGGAAGAGTTGAACAACGCCAAAAGTATTACTGTTTCCGGTAAATTCTACTCCGTGGCCATTGCCAACAACGTTTCCATGAGCATGGATGATTTTAATAGGTATAACCCTGACTTTGACAAGAAAATGGCCAGTGAAGACAATACCTACGAGTTAAAATTACCAGCCGATAAAATGGAGCAGTTTACAGCCAATAAATACGCTATCCTGAATGAGTCGGTTCAGTTGCTGCTGAATGGTGCTACTGTTTCAGGAAAATAAGCTGATACAATATTTCCGAAAAGGTTGACAAGGTATAATCCTGTCAACCTTTTTTATTTATACATTGATTTACCCGGTAAAACCTGTTAAATGGTGTGTTTTGCCCAATACCTGCCGGATGGCGGTTGCTTTGAGTAAACATTCTTCATATTCCTGTTCCGGATCGCTATAGAAAGTAATGGCCGAACCAGCCTGGAAAGAGAGATAGCGGCTGGCAGCATTGTAGAGTATACTGCGGATCACCACATTAAAGTCAAAATCACCGGCAGGTGTTATATATCCTACGGCACCTGAAAATACCCCGCGTTTTGTCTGTTCGTACATTTCAATCAGCTCCATCACTCGCCTTTTGGGTGCGCCGGTCATAGACCCCATGGGAAAGGTTGCGCTCAATACCTCTGTAATGGCTGCATCCTGGCGCAGGGTTCCGCTTATGGTGGAGATCATCTGGTGTACCTGCGGAAAGCTGTAAATACCAAATAATTCATCTACATGCACTGTACCTTCTTCGCATACCCTTGACAGATCATTCCGTACCAGGTCCACCACCATCACGTTTTCCGAACGATCTTTGGCACTGTTGTACAGCTCATCCCTGTTGCTGGCATCTTCCGCCTGGTTATTGCGGTTACGGGGAGCAGTTCCTTTTATAGGTTGTGAAAAAACCTGTAGCCCTTTTTTCTGCAGGTACCGTTCCGGGCTGGCGCACAACAGGTATTTGTCTTCAACCTTATAAAAAGCCGCAAAAGGATTGGGTGATGCCTTGCTCAATGCATGGTAGGTTGCCTGCGGATCTAATGTAACGTTTTCTGCAAAGAACTCCTGGCAGAAGTTCACTTCATAACAATCGCCGCGCAGAATGTGTTGTTGCAGTTGCTGTACTGCATGTATATACTCACTGCGCGCAAAGCGGCTGCGTACAATCATGTTTTCCGGTTGCTCGTAATGCGGGGCAATAACTGTATCTGTTATTTGCTGATAAATAGTTTCAGCAGGTGTATGCAGGCTGCCTATCCGTAGCTCTTTTTCAGAAAGCTGTATTACCACTACAGGCACAAAGAAAAAAAGATCCGGAAAGTTTATGCCATCATGATGTTCACTATGCAACGGCTCCAGTTCGTTTTTAAGATCATACGCCAGGTGACCAAACAGCCAGTCTTTTCGTTTTTCGTATAGCCCTTGCAGTTGCCCAAAGGCATTACCGGCTGAAGCTGTAATATACTCATCAGCTCCCGCGGCCAGCAGGCATTCATACCGGTGATGGGGTAAGTGATACTGTTGGTTATCCAGAAAACAACAGATGTTGAACCGGTTAGCCCAGCTCAACATCTGTTGTTTGACTTGCTGATAATCAGCTATAGTAAATGAAGTAAAGTATCTGTTCACGTTTGCGAGAGGTAATCTGCAAAGCTACAGCGAACGTTTCGATTAGAAATCATCTTCTTCGTCATCGAAACCGTTGGAGTCATTAAAAAGATCCATGTCTTTGAAGTCATCTTCAAAGTCAAGATCATCATCACCTTTGCCTTTTTTAGCACCGGTGCTGCTGCCACTGCTTCCACCGCCAGACTTCTTGGTTTTTGATTTGGGTAAATCAAATTCTTCAAAGTCGGGGTCCCAGCTGTCGTCTTCTTCGGGTTTATCCCAATCATCTACCTCGTCTTCACCCAGATCTTCATCATCGTCTTCCTCGTCTTCATCTTTCTTTTTAGATACACCTTTAGCGGGTTTCTTAGCTCCTTTGGTAGTTTCTATATCATCGTCACCCAGATCTTCATCGTCCTCATCATCTTCTAATTGCTTCTTGGACTTAGATGCTGTTTTCTTTGGAGCCTCCTTAGAAGACTTTGGTGCAGAGTCTTCGTTGGCTTTTTTTTCCTTGTCAGATTTTGCTGCCATAGCCTGGTAAGATTGAACTGTAAAATTTCAGCGAAGTTTTTAATTCGCCAAATTTTTTGAAAAAATTTTTATTGTCTGAAACAGTTATTGAAACTACTTAATTTCTATCAATTGATCACGTCCGGGACCATTGGAAATATATGCAACTTTTACGCCCAGATACCCATTAATAAAATCTATATATTTCACCATGGTATCGGGTAAAGCAGCCTGGGCTTTAATACCGCTGGTGTCTGTTTTCCAACCATCAAACGTTTTCCATTGTGGTTCAATGGCAATCTTCGACATCTGGAAAGGCACCTCTTTTACCGCTTCGCCATTGATAAGGTAGGCATCGCATACATTCAGCTTTTCAAACGGATCCAGCACATCGGCTTTGGTCATTACCAGTTTGGTAACACCGTTCACCATACAGGCAAAATTCAGGGCCACCAGGTCAATCCAGCCACAACGGCGTGGACGTCCGGTAGTAGCACCAAATTCGTTTCCTATACGACGTAGCTCTTCGCCGGTTTCATCATGCAGCTCTGTGGGGAAAGGACCACTGCCCACTCGTGTACAATAGGCCTTGGTAACGCCAATCACATCTTTAATTTTTTGTGGCGCAACACCTAAACCGGTACATACACCTGCAGAGATGGTATTGGAAGAAGTAACAAAGGGAAATGTACCGAAATCAACATCCAGCATACTACCCTGCGCACCTTCTGCCAGTACTTTTTTGCCTTGTTTTATTTTGTCGTTGATGAAATATTCACCATTTACAATTTTGAACTGGCGCATGAATTCTATTGCATCAAAGAACTCTTCTTCCCATGCTGAAATATCTTCATTGAAATTAAGACTGTCCAGCATTTTCTGGTGTTTCAGCCTCAATTTAATATACTGAGTGGTAAAGCTCTTGTCCAGCAGATCGCCTACACGCAGACCATTACGGCCTGTTTTGTCCATATACGCAGGGCCGATACCTTTGAGTGTAGAACCGATCTTATCAGTGCCTTTTGATAGCTCGGAAGCTTTATCCAGCGCCCGGTGCGTAGGCAGAATAAGATGTGTTCTTTCTGAAATATACAGGTTCTTGCGGTAGTCTATGCCAAAAGACGCTACTTTTTCGCATTCTTTGCGAAGTGTCACTGCATCCAGCACTACACCATTACCTATCAGGTTGGTAGTGTTCTCATGAAAAATGCCGGAAGGTATCTGGTGTAATACTACTTTTTTATCGCCGATATACAGTGTGTGACCTGCGTTGGGACCGCCCTGGAAACGGGCAATAATATCATAATCAGGAGCAAAGTAATCTACAATTTTCCCTTTTCCTTCATCGCCCCACTGGAGACCTAATAATACATCAACCATTGAACAGATTTTGAGTGATTAGCTGAACGAGGCGGCAAAAATAGGAGAAAAACAGGAGTGAATTTCGTGATTCAGAGATTTTGAATTTTTTCTGTTTAAAAGCAATGCCTGGCAGGGTGTAAGACAGCAGGTTAGCAGAGGCAGGTTTCCGGCCTATTGGGTTATTTCACGCAAAAACGCATAAGGTTGCGCAAAGGCGCAAGATTTGTTGAACACTTACTGCGTTGTGAACGCTGCCTATCATTTACAACTTATAACCTGCCACCCGCAGACGTTTCACGCAAAAGCGGCAAAGATTTATTGAGTGTAAGCACTATCACTTATAATTCAAAATCTCCACTTTCATCACACTGCTTCCGTGTCATACCGCTCTACCGTTTCAATACCGGAAAGACGTTTGAGTTTATTCACCAGGTCGTCCAGTTCTTCTTTATCATGAATGTATACTCTCACATTGCCATAGAACAATCCATCCCTGGCTTCAATGGTCATAGCAGCAATGTTGATCTTCATCTCACCTGAAATAAGATTGGTGATCTTATGAATAACACCCACATCATCCAGACCCACAATTTTTAAACCTGTCAGGAAGGAAATCTCTTTATTTTTCGCCCACTTGGTTTTCACCACCCTGTGACCATAGTTGGCCAGCAACTTTGCAGCATTGGGGCAGTTGGTGCGGTGAATGGTAAGTCCTTTACCAGTAGTTACAAAGCCAAACACGTCATCGCCCGGAATGGGTTTACAACAGTTGGCCAGTGTGTACATAATCTTGTCGCTGCTTTCTCCAAAGATGATCAGTTCTGCATCTTTTTTAGGCAGCACAGGCGCCAGTCCTTCCTGCCTCAGCTCTACAGCAGGCTTGGCAGGTTTGGGTGGCTCCAGTTTATCTCCCAGTATATTGAACTCCTGCAGGTCTTTCAGATCAAGCGTTTTGACGGCAACCTGGTAAAAGAGGTCCAACTGTGAAGGCAGCTTATAGAACGAAGTGAGCACATCTACATTATATTGGTTAAACGCGGCACCCATATGCTCCAGCTTGCGCTGCAACAGGTATTTGCCATCGTCGGCCACCTTGCGTTTTTCTTCTTTCAGCGCATCTTTGATCTTACTTTTTGCCTTGGCGGTAACCACAATATTCAGCCAGTCTTCATTAGGCTTTTGTTTGGCAGAGGTAATGATCTCCACCTGGTCGCCACTACGCAGTTTATGACTGATGGGAACCAGTTTGTGGTTCACTTTAGCACCAATACACTGTGATCCTACCATACTGTGAATGGCAAAGGCAAAATCCAGTGCAGTAGCCCCTGTGGGCAACATTTTCACATCACCTTTCGGGGTGTATACATAGATCTCTTCAACAAGAAAACTGGTTTTGAAATCCTGCAAAAAGTCAATGGAATCGCTGTCCTGGTTCAGCACTTCGCGGATCTGCTGGAACCATTTGTCAAAGCGGCTTTCATCAGCTGCTCCTTCTTTGTATTTCCAGTGTGCAGCCAGACCCTTTTCCGCAATTTCATTCATACGCTTGGTACGAATCTGTACTTCCACCCATTTACCCTGCGGACCCATTACAGTAGTATGCAGGGCTTCGTATCCGTTCGATTTCGGATTGCTTAACCAATCGCGCAAACGCTCAGGCGAGGGAGTGTATTCGTCTGTAATGAATGAATAAACTTTCCAGCAGGCTTCTTTTTCCTGTTCGGGTGGAATGTTCAGGATAACACGGATGGCGAACAGATCATACACTTCCTCAAAAGCCACTCCTTTTTTCTTGATCTTATTCCAGATGGAGTGAATACTTTTCGGACGACCATATATTTCAAATACAAAGCCGCTTTTTTCCAGCTTTTCTTTGATAGGTTTAATAAACTCGTTGATATAGCGAGAACGCTCTCTTTTGGTTTCGGCCAGTTTCCGGGCAATTTCACGGTAGGCTTCCGGCTCCAAGTACTTCATTGCCAGGTCTTCCATTTCCGTTTTGATGTTATACAATCCCATTCTGTGTGAAAGGGGGGCGTATACATACACGGTTTCGGAAGCTATTTTCAACTGCTTTTCACGTTTCATGCTGTCCAGCGTACGCATGTTGTGCAGGCGATCGGCCAGTTTGATGAGAATGACACGGGGGTCGTCAGTAAGCGTAAGCAGTATCTTCTTAAAATTTTCTGCCTGCTGGGACGCATTGACATCTATGACATTGGAAATTTTAGTCAATCCATCTACAATGCGGGCTATTTCGCTACCAAACTCGCGTTCAATATCTTCCAGCGTAATGTCGGTATCTTCAACAGTATCATGGAGTAACGCACAGATGGTTGAGCGTACGCCAAGACCAATTTCTTCAATACAGATGCGGGCTACGGCTATGGGATGCAGAATATAGGGTTCGCCGCTTTTACGGCGCATGGTTTTGTGGGCATCTACAGCCATTTCAAAAGCATGCCGCACCAATTCCTTATCGCCGGGCTTCAGTTTGGGTTTGAGAGAACGCAAAAGTGCACGGTATTCCCTAAGAATCAGCTTCTTTTCCTGGTCGTCACTAAGATTATATTTTGGTATCGCAGCTACTGTATCCATACCGTACGAATTTACTGAAAAGAATGTGTTTTATCTTTCTCACAAAACTCCTACTTTTGCAATCCTTTCAAATTCAAATCTGAATATTTGATTTTGAAAAAGCAAGCGGATGTGGCGAAACTGGCAGACGCACTAGACTTAGGATCTAGCGGGGTGACCCATGTAGGTTCGATTCCTATCATCCGCACACTGTTTAACGGGACCTTCCAGGTCCCGTTTTTTATTGGAGTCATTATTATAAGACGGATTTCAAGAGCCTGGCGTTGTACGGGTTGAAGCCCCCATAGTTCTTACAGTGGCTATAGTTTTTAATTGTATTAGACTTTGGTCTTTCCCGCCTGACTATACCTTGACCACCCACCACCAAAACGATCAATAGCACTGAGTTCATTTACCAGCTTCCAATCAAGAGCTATTTCAAAAGTATGCAACATTAAAATATACGATTAGGTACGAAAATATACGACCTTATTTAAAATATTAAATAAATATCTAATCTGATACGAAGATATTCGTAATATGATTAATGCTACTTGATAACTTATTAATTTTTAATTGATTGAAGCCTTGTAAGTTCTGCTTTCTGTAACACCTTTCCAGCTATCGGTGCGGAATGGAGCAGCCGGAAAACCGGCATTATTGAACAGGTTGGCATTGCCTGCATCATCTGCCCAGGCATACCGTACAGCTACCGGACTGGTCACTGCATTGGAAGTGACTATGATCTGCATACCTTTTATAGTTGCTTTGGCTGGATAGAATTTTTTATCGCTTCCGGCTATTTCAAATCCATGCAGCTCTCCATCAGTCTTTGCCACCATAGCAGTACCATTTACCGTAAAATCCAGCACTATAGCGTTACCCGTTACCTGCATTTTTTTATACACCGGACCGGAAGCTGGTACATTGATATGGTAAGTATGTTGCAAAGCCAGGGCAGCAAGCCTGAGGCCCACATCCTGTTTATTACGTGGATGTATGTCTTTTGCATCTCCAATATCGGTAGTAACAGCCATGCCGGTATTGGGCAATGACAAGGTCAAGGCCTGTGCCTCTCTCAGTTCAGCCCAGTTACTGCCATTGTTGCTATTGCCATTATTGGAATTAAAGCTGGCCAGTTGTACAAAGTAAAAAGGAAAATCACCCTGCTGCCAGTGTGTTCTCCAGTCTTTTATCAGCAACGGAAATGCCTTGCGGTATTCAAAAGCACGGTCGGCATTGCTTTCACCCTGGTACCAGATAGCGCCTTTGATACCTAACCTGATGAAAGGATGGATCATGGCATTGTACAAAAGCGAGGGATACTCATTGGGACTAACAGCACTGGAAGGCATCCGTGCCTCCTGGATACTGAAACTCCAGTTGCCTGCCAAAGGATAGGTATGATTGTTTACCACCAGCTTCATTAAAGCTGAATCACCATAAATACCACCGCCACCACCGGTATCTTCTACTTTTACCACGATAACGTTTTTCCCTTTCTTCAATACACTGCCTGCCAGGTTGTAAATACGTTGCAGTGAGTAGCCATTGGTAGCGCCCACTCTGATGCCATTTACATAGGTCTCATCATTATCATCTATCATCTCCAGGCGCAATACTGCCGGCTGACCGGCATCTTCAACACTGATATTGATCTCTTTTCTGAACCATATCAGCCCGTCGAACATAGGACCGGGTTGCTGGTTCTCCCACAAACCCGGCAACCTCATCTGTGGCCATTTTGCAGCATCATAGGTAAGTTCTTTCCACTGAAACTGATGGTCTGTATCAATAAAATAAGGCTGCAATGTTTTTATCATTGCTTCCATTTTCTGTTTTCGCAGTGCGTATAATGAATCGAAACTTACTTCGGGAATTGTGTTGATAATATTTTTAAAATACGGATCGTTTTGAAATCCTGTTCTGCTGATCCAGGTCTCTACATTGGTGCCACCCCATGTGGTATTGATAAGCCCGATAGGGATACTAAGTTTTTGCTGTAATGCTCTTGCAAAAAAATAGCCTACTGCTGAAAAAGGATTAATGCTGCCGGGGTTGCAACTTTGCCACAAGCCGCCCTTTATATCTGCTGCCGGTGAAGCTGCTACACTTTTATCTACTGTAAAAAGACGAATAGCAGGATAATTAGCTGCGGCAATTTCTTCCGGCGCATTGTACACACTGCTCCAGCCGCTTACAGGAAACTCCATATTCGATTGTCCGGAACATACCCATACATCTCCTATCAGGATGCCATTGAGTGTAACAATATTTTTTCCCTGTACCTGTAAACTATACGGACCACCTGCCTTTTCAGGTGCCAGCACAGCCAGCCAGTTACCTTTTGTATCGGCTTGTACTGTTTTTTTCTGGTTGTGCAGTTGTACCGTGATCTGTTCACTAGCCGTACTCCATCCCCATATTTTCAAAGGAATTTCCCGTTGCAACACCATACTATCACCAAAGATCCGCGGCATCTGTACCTGGGCAAAAGATTGCTGGCCCATGCAACAGGCAATAGCAATAACAATGAAAACACGAAATTTCATACAACGATCAACATTTAAATTATTTACCTTTTTTATAAGGCAATGCTGTTACTTCATGCACTTTACCATTCACCAGTACCTTTACTTTACGGGCAGCCGGAGCTGTGATGGTATAAGCAGTAATCACTCCGTTCTTCCAGGCAAAATCAACTGTTATATTTCCTCTTGCCTTCATGCCTGTTACAGCCCCTTCTGCTTTCCATACATCAGGAATAGCGGGTAGTAAATTAATGTATCCCTCGTGACTTTGCAACAACATTTCGGCAATACCGGCTCCGGCACCAAAATTGCCATCTATCTGAAATGGCGGACCAGCTGAAAGCAGGTTGGGATATACACCACCACCTGCACCATAGTTGATATCAGTTTTCAGTGTGGGTTTCATAATTTCCCTGAATAATTTATAAGCACGATTGCCATCGTGCAAACGTGCCCAGAACAATTGTTTGTAGGCTATTGCCCAGCTGGGTCCGTCATCACCTCTTACTTCCAATGATTTTTTACAGGCTTCTGCCAGATCAGGCGTTTGGGAAGGCGTGATCAGGTTGGCAGGATAAAGACCATACAGATGCGAGATATGCCTGTGCTGAGGGTCGGTTTCTTTATAGTTTGCAAGCCATTCCATCAGCCTGCCATCCGGGGCAATACGCCCTGCCGGTGGGATCTGTTGCAGCTTTTGTTGCAACGCTTTTCTGAAACCGACATCAATACCCAACTGTTCGGAAGCTGTAATAACATTATCAAACAATTCACGGATGATCTGGTTGTCGATGGTTGCACCCATACAGATACTTGCATGATGACCGCTGCCATCGGGCATATAAAAAGAATTTTCCGGTGAAGAGGAAGGTGAGGTTACCAGCCAGCCTGTTTTGGGATCTTTTACCAGTATACCGGCATAGAACTGTGCAGATCCTTTCAGTACCGGATAAATTTCTTTCAAATATGCTTTATCGTTAGAAAACACATAATGATCCCAGAGATTATTACAAAGCCATCCCGATCCGGATTTGGTAATACCCCAGGAAGCACTTTCGCCGGGTTCGGTAAACATCCAGGGATTGGTGATCACATGTGCCACCCAACCATCAGCATTGTAATAGGCTTTGGCGGTACGCTCACCGTGTGGCACCAGTGTCTTTACCAGTTGCGCCAGTGGCAGGTTCAGTTCTGAAAGATTACCAGCTTCTACACCCCAGTGATTCATCTGTACATTAACGTCCAGGTGATAGTCGCCATTCCATGGTGTATGGATCTGGTGTGCCCATAATCCCTGTAAGTTCGGTGGCAGCAGACCTACGCGTGTACTGCTGATACTCAGGTACCTGCTATACTGGTAAAACAATGCTGCCAGGTGATTGTCGGGTGTTTTATAAAAATGATCCAGTCGCTTATCGGTAGTGATATTGTCTGTTGCTGATCCCAGGTAGAGTTTTAACCGGTTGAACAACTGCTGGTAACCGGCAACATGTTTTTTCTTCTGTACTTCATAAGGCACACTCATTGCTTTGGCAAGCAATTGTTGTGTATGCGTACGAAACTCTATATCCTTCCAATCTGTTTTGGCTGAAAAGAACACGGTTACTTCTGATGCGTTTTTTATTACCAGCTCATTGTCTATAGCCTGCAGACTACCGTCTTTCAGTTGTACGGCTACTTTGACAAGGTATTGCATGCCTTTGCCATCCGTACCATTTTCCAACTGGCCGTACATTTCCAGCGTATTGTTGCTCACCGATACCGCACCCTTTTCTTCACGTGTAATAGCAATATGCATGTTGATCTGCCCGGCTTTATCAGCACTCAGTTTGATAATGCCTGCATCATCTCCAAAGCTGGTAAAATATTCACGCTTATAGTTGACACTGTTTACACGATATGTGCACTTTGCAATGGCATTACTAAGCGAAAGTTCTCTTGTATAATTTTCATACTTCACTTCTGCATCACCAGTGTTGTTATACCGGAAACTGAATTTCAGGTTTCCCATGTTCTGGAAACAACCAAAAGGCTCAGCACCCGATCCTTTGCCCGTGCATATAAAATCTTTGTCGATCAGGGCTTGCGCCTGGTCATTTTTTCCTTCCAGTAACAATTGCTGTATCTGTGGCAGTTTTTTATACGCGTTATAATTATTGGCATCCTGCGTAGCACCGGACCAAAGCGTAATATCATTCAGTGTAATGTTCTCATGCATTACACCACCATCCGGCATCATACCCAAACGGCCATTTCCCAATGGCAGGGTTTCCTCCCATTGTACCGCAGGTTTATCGTACCAAAGCCGTAAAGGTTGTGCAGGAACTGTAATGTTATTTTTTTGCTGCGCCATTGTTCCATGCACCAGCAGCATCAGTCCGCCTATCAATAATGATCTGTTCATCTTTTTAATCAACAAGCTTACCATCATCTTACAACGCTTTTATTTAAACTGTTACTGTTTATCCCAGAATGTTATTTCACTAAGATTTGAGGAATTGGTTGAACCGGATGCTACATGCAGTACCCGCATCCTGATAAAGCGGATAGGTGCAGGGGTATTTTTCAATACAAATTTCATAGGTGCCTTTGCCTGGTCGTCGGTACGCACTGCTTCCAGTAACAACGTCCATCCTTTGGCAATGGTTTCGTTGCGCCAGCCTGCATTCTGACTGGGCAACGTTTGTACAGCTCCTGTGGTATCTGCAATACCCCATATTTCAAAATTATCCGGATTATGACAACAATCCCGACCCGTAATCTCCACCGTATTGAGATTGTTGTATACTTTACCCATATCAAAACTGAAGGTCTGCGGCATATCCTTTGAACCATCACTATGAAAAATATTGGGATAACTCTGGGGCCCTACACTACCATCCCACAATTTACTCAATGGTGATTCACCATAAGCCCCTACGTCATTCGACAATTTCATTTCACGGAAAAAACTTTTATCACACTGCACCAGTCTGAACACTTGCGGAAAAGTATCGGCTGTAAGTGTTTTAAAGGTATCTATTGCGTTTCTGAGTGGCACATACGATGATTGATACAAAATTGACGCTCCGGGTTTATAACTGGGTAAGGTGATCGTTTGTGCATCCGGTGCCAGGTTCACCTGCTGAACCTGTCCTGCGGCATTGGTGTATTTTATCACCGTAGTAATATTAACAGTATCCGGTTGTAAAAAATTCAGTATTACAGAACCATCATCTTTTACCACAAAAGGGTTGCTCTGATCCGGCAAACGGTTGTGCAGATTGGCACGATAAATATTGCCGTATACTTTAGCATTGTTGATCTCTGTGGTAATGGACTTATTCCCAACAGCATCATAAGAAATGATAAAGAAGGTGTAAATATATTCCGCCAGGCTGTTGATAATGGTCTTAACAGTATCCTGCGGTTTATGTGTTGTGGCATTAACTACAATAGAGTCAGCATAGTTATTCCAGTATACTACATACCTGGCAACACTGGGATCGGGATTGGGATGCCAGGTCAGCATCAGTCGCCCGTTGCCCGGCAATGCTGTAGCACCGGAAACGATACCCGGGTACGTGCGTTCTTCACCATTAAGAAAAGAACGGTAATCCGTGGGCTTTTTCTGGCAGGATGCAATAATGAGCAGGCCAATCAGCCAGATTGTTATGGTTGTATATTGATTGCGCATAAGAATAGTTTTTATTGTCAGTTGCTGAATATGGATGGTCACACTTGCTGTATTACCGGGGATCGCCCCAGAAACTGATTTCTGTAAGGTTGAAGAAATTATCTGTATGCGCTGCATTGTGCAGGCATTCAAACCTGATGTAACGGATCTTAGGTAATGTCAGGGAGAAATTAAAGCCAAAACCTGCATTCCAGAAATTCAGATCATCCGTTGTGTATTGCGGGTTGGGCAATCCCGATGGTTTGGGCGGCAATGTATATACACCAAGATTGATCCATCCTTTGGCACTGGTTGCTCCTACTGCAGGCAGGTTATTTTCATCCGGCATGGTCTCATCTACCGGAGTATCTGACCTTCCCCACAATACCCATTGCGTAGGTGCACCCGCCTGCCACAGCCAGTTACCGCTGCCATCTATACCACGGTTCCACAGTGTATAACGGCTCAGTCTTACACTTTGTCCCATATCAAACGTAATAACAGCAGGCCATACAAGTGGCTGGATCGGTTGCGTGGTATGATATCCCGGTGAACCAATATCGCCATTCCACAGGTTCTGCAATATCCATCCGAAACCGGTAGGCGCATCACTATTCAACACATAGGGTTGAAATTTAGATTTATCCATCATGGTTTCATAAATGGGTTTTATATCAGCATACACCGTGTCAGAAATATTCCCCCATTTGTCCGTTACATAAATACCAAATTTCCTTACAACAGTATCATACCCACGCAAACTGTATGCAATGGTATCCCTGCTGGTATAATTCTGGTCAATGATCTCCAGTTGTTTGGTGGTATTATCAGGACCAATGGTTATGATACCGATATCGGCCTTGAGTTTGTTCAGTGCAGCAATGTTCACACCGCCAAAATCATTTTTCATTACTATGGTAGGCAATACCATCAGGTACGGCGGCGTGTCAGGGTGTACCGTTACTACTACAGGGTCTGACTTTACTTCTGCACGTGATACTGTATACAGGGTAACCTGGTATTCCTGGCTTTTGGCAAAACCACTTACAGTAATACTATCGGAGTAGTAGGAAGACTTGGTTTGTCTTGTGGATTTACTATTGATGTTGTATTCCGCCTGCACATACAAAATATTCTTTGAATCGGGTAGTGTGTAGGTAATGTATGCACCACCGTTAAAATTCACCACTTTTATATTGGTAACCGGTCCGGGTTTGGTCTTGTCATTGGATACAACTTCATTGTAGCCATCTATTTTTTTACACGACCATTGTGATACTGCGATAACCGCTACCAGCCATAGCAATCTGCTTATATTGTGTTGTACATATTTCATAAAAAGAATTGAGGCATTAAGTAACAATCGTGATTTACCAGTACAGGGTCTGCACCAGGTTAGGGTTGGTAAGCAGATCATAATCCTGTATGGGATAGAGATAATTTTTCAGACTGAAAATGGGTTGAAATACATTGCTCAACTGGTAATACCCGGCAGTGGTTCTGTTGAATACGTTCCATCCCTGTACCGGGGTACTTAATACATTCTGTAATTCTTTCCATCTTCTCAGGTCCCAGCCTGCCTGTCCTTCAAATGCCAGCTCTATTCGACGTTCCTGGTGTATGATCTGGCGCAGTCCATCCTTAGTGGTGGGTTTTGAAGGGTTGTTGGAATATTGCGACCATGAGGTGAGCACTCCCGGTAACCCTGCTCTTGAGCGTACTTTGTCAATCCATGTATATGCTTCTGCAGAAGGACCGTTTACTTCATTTAAACATTCTGCATACAGCAACCACAAACTGGTAAGACGCATAAAGGGCCATGAGTATGCCTGCCATATTGAGTTCTGACCAGCGGTAGATTGATAAGGTACCAGTTTCTTTGCCCAATAACCGGTAGCGTTGTAGCGCAACTGGTCAGGGGGTGATGCAAAACCATTTACTGCATTTATAAAATTGGGATTGTTATCATCTGTATTGCCCGATCCAAACCATACGCTGCCATCAAATGCCACATCAGCATAATAGCGGGGCTCGCGTGCAAAATTCCCTTTGGCACAGGTGTATCCCTGCTTTATGTAATAGCGATGTGTTGCGTCACCCTGCTGTAGTTTGTAACGGTTGGTATAATCCCAGTTTTTGTCTTCATTGATGGGTACACCGTTGTTGGTGTAAAACAACTCAGACTGACCGATAGGAACAGAAAAATTGGAATATACAGCAAATACATTTGCAGCCGCATCGGCAGTAACCCTGGGCGATGCCATATACTGCCATCCGAAAGAAGGATTCAACGTCCAGATCTGTTCAGGGTTCCAGCTATCGGTAAATGCACCCTGTATGGTAAGCATTCTGCGCGTGGTGTCGGACATGTGAATGATATTGCCGCTCAGTCTTAACTGGTACAGATCTCCGCCTATAGCAGTAGCAGCATCAATAGCTGCTTTACAGGCATCAGCAGCTTTTTTCCATTTTGCAGGATCGGCTGTAGCAGCAAAAAAACTTTGCCCGTCTTTTCCTTTCATACCCACATAATCAGGATTGCCGTTGAACAGCGGGCTGGCCTGTGTTGCCAGCACTTCTGCTTTTACTGCCAACGCAATAGTAGCAGTAACTCTGCCTGCTTCTGCTGCCACATTCTGAATAGCATTGGGCAAATCAGCAATAGACTCATCCAGCAGTTTTACTACATAATTGAAACAGGAATCAACAGTTTGTTGTTTTAAACGGACTTCTTCTGTAGTAGCACTTACCGGCAATTCAACATCTGCAATAGGAATAGGACCATACATGCGTATCAGCCAGTAGTGAAAGTAAGCTTTCAGAAATTTCGCTTCGGCAATCCATCTTGTTTTCTGGAATGCAGCCAGGTCAATAGGTCTGTCTATATTGGCCAAAAAGATATTGCATTTCCTGATGGCCTGCCACATGTTCAATCCCATGTTGTAGCCATCCCAGTAATTCAGAATAGGATTGGCGCTATTTTGAGTGCCACGCAGTATCTGGAATGCACCGTCACCACCCTGGCCACCCAGCGTTGTCTGATCCTGCAACGGATAAGGAAAGATCACTTCACCCGATGTGGTGAAACCAGCATTGCGCCGCACATCAGACAGCGACTGCATGGTAGAGTAACAGCCAAACAGGTATGCCTGTGCTTCGTTGGCATTGCTGAATGCACTTTCCAGCGTGGCTACATCATCGGGCACCACATCAAGATATTTTTTACAGGATGACATTAATATAACCACTGATGCTATCGTTAATATTGCTTTTATGAAGATTTTCATATAGCTGTTTTTGAAACTTAGAAATTTAGGTTCACACCCACATTCACTACTTTCTGTATCGGATATGCAAATCCTTGCCCAGCCTGCTCCGGATCCCACAGTTTAAAATGACTGAAGGTGAACAGGTTCAACCCGCTGAAGTAGATGCGCATGTTTTCAATAAACAGGCGTTTGGTCAATCGTTTAGGAAGCGTATAGCCTGCTTCTATCGATTTTAAACGCAGGAAACTTCCGTCGCGCAGCCACCAGCTGCTCTTCTGCTGGTTATTGAGAATATCAGTAGTTGCCAGGCGCGGCCATAATGCATAAAGGTTCTGATTTTCTTCACTCCAGTGATTTTGTGCGTAAGCGTCCAGTATCTGCGCATTGTTTACAAAGGGTGCCGTTCCATATAAACCATGATACCTGTCATCCTCCGAGGTAGCATTGATAAAAAATGATTCACGACCCAGGCCCTGGAAAAATGCGTTCAGGTCAAAACCTTTATACCCTACAGAAAAACCAAACCCATAGATGACGGAAGGAGTTATAGGTAAACCAATGGGTACCTGGTCATCCTGGTTTATAATTCCATCACCATTCACATCGCGGTATTTAATATCGCCCCCTTTAGGTAAAGGAGATGCTCCAAACAACTGCGTGGGAGAATTGGCAGCTTCTTTATCATCCACAAACAGTCTTTCTGCTATATATCCAAACTGCTGGTTAATAGGCTGTCCTGATAAGAACCTGTAAGGATATTTATATTCAGGCTCTTCATAATGGCCATATCTGCTGGAAGTAACAGTAAGATTACCCAGCACAGAAGCCCACAGGTCTTTTGTAATATTTTGCTTGTAATCAATGTGCAGATCCAGGCCTTTTGCATAGGCAGTTCCCACATTCGATTTGATAGTGGCTTCCAGACCTGCAGTAACAGGAATGTATCCGCGCGCCTGCAGAATATGGTACCTGTATTCATGATAGTACTCTGCAATAATGTTCAGGTTCTTCAGAATGGTCAATTCGAGTGCAATATTGCTTTTGCGTGATGTTTCCCAGGTTACATTGGGATTGGGATAGTTCTGTATAGTAGTGCCACGCAGGGTAAATCCATTCGTATTACCAAAGGTTGCCGAAGGGCCATAGGGATCGTTGGGCGTTACGTTGGAAAGATAATAGAATCTTGTATTGTCAATATTATCATTACCCACTAAACCATAACTTCCCCTCACTTTCAGGCGGGTAATGATATCTGCAACTTTGCCTGTCCAGAATTTTTCATTGGATACAACCCATCCGGCTCCTATAGTTGGAAAAAAGCCCCAGCGGTTTTGTGTAGAGAAACGTTCTGAACCATTGTAACCAAAGTTGAATTCAAGAAAATATTTGCTGCCATAAGAATAAGTAGCTCTTCCTGATACACCAAGATTACGGTAAGGCAGCGAGTATTGCAATGAAGGCTGGCCGGTATTGGGGTCATTGGCTTCTGCATTCAGGATCTGCTGACGCGTGCCTACCAGTGATGCGTTGACACTGTGATCACCAAAAGAACGACTGTAATCCAATGAACCCAGCATATACAGGTACGTATTAATGTTTTTGAAACCGGGATAATAGCTAAGATATTCCTGTGCTGCACCCGGCTGATTGTTCAGCCATTTCAACGTATAGGCGTTGTTGACCTTATCATAGTTCTGCACACTATAGTAAAATGGTTTGTATGAACGGGTAAGATCAAAGTATGCATACCGGTTGGTACTGAATAAACCATGGAATGATAAACCCTGTGTAATAAAACTCAGGTTCTGGTTCAGTTCAAATTGTGCAGACAAACGCGATTCTGAAAAACTTTTGTATCCATACATCAGGTCAGCATAGGGATTTGCCTGCAACGAACCACCGGTAGACAGTGAATTGCCAAACAGGATGTGTTTACTCAGTATATTGGCACTATCTGCCGGAAAATAAGCAGGAAAAGCAACCGGGCTGGTATGCAGTGCCCTGTCGTACAGATCGCTGGCAAGCCCTGACTGATCACCGGTGATAGGGCCGGTATATTCATTGAAATTTCCCCACAACCGCACAATCACCTCTGTGGTTTTAGTTGCTTTTACATTGATATTGGAACGCAACTGGTAATTTTCATACTTCATGCCAGAGTTGAAGTTGTTAACAGGGTTGGTTTGTAAAATACCATTATCCCTGTCATACGAACCGGCGATGTAATACTTGGTAATATTGTTGCCACCAGACACATTGAAATTGGCACGATGGGTAGTCGTTTGTTTTTTAAACAATGTGCCCATCCAGTCCACAGCAGGATATACATACGGGTTATATCCCGGTGCTTTGTCCATAGTAGCCTGTGTACTGATGATCTGGTTGGGAGTGTATAATGGCTTTGCCAGCGGATTACGTGTGGTAAGCGCTTCATTATACAGTTTCATAAAGGTTACAGGATCTGCCAGCTTTACTGTTTGCGTAGGTCGTGAAATAGAAGATTCATACCGCACGCCGATCCTTGCCTTACCTGTTTTACCTTCTTTAGTTGTAACCAGTATTACACCATTGGCGCCTCTGGCTCCATACAGCGCAGCAGCACTCGCATCTTTTAAAATGGAAAAACTAGCGATATCATCTACCTGCAAGCGTGCAAGGTCATTGGCAGAAAGTTCTATATTATCTACCAGTATCAGTGGACTGGCACTGTATCCGAAAGTGGTAACACCACGTATAAAGAACTGCGAGTTGTCCAGCCCCGGTTGTCCGCCACGCTGGAAAGATATTACCCCTGCCACCTGGCCTGCCATAGCATTGGTAAGGTTACTGGCAGGTATGCGCAATTGTTCAGGGTTAACACTGGCAACCGAGCCTACCACCGCTTCTTTACGTTGTTTGCGTCCATAGGCTGTTACCACCACTTCATCGCCCGTCAGCGCAGTTTGCAGCAGTATCACCTTCAGTTCCCGGATACCCGCAGTAATGGCAAACCGCTGTTCAATAAAGCCTACATAAGAAATGATGATCTCAGACCCTGCCGGTACTTCCAGGATAAAACGACCATTCCTGTCTGTACTGGTAGCTGTTGTTTTTTTGGTGTTGGCTATCACACTGGCCCCATCCAATACCCTCCCCAGCGAATCGGTAACAATACCGGTTACAGTAACATTAGCGGGAGTTTGAGAATGGGTGTTAAAAAAGGAAAGAAGACACAGTAGCACCAATGGCATACTGAGCAGTCTGTTGCCCGGAGCACGTAATCCCCGACCAGAGCAACCAGGTTTTCTTTTCATAAGCGAGCAATCTTTGGTGTATAATGAATAAGTGAATTAGTTTCTGTGAAATTCTATTCTATCCTATACTATACTACATATCAAGTATAACGAGTTTGGAGACTTCAAAAAAATTATCGCAGCGCAAAAGTTATCCGTTTATTAAGCTTATTATTCATCTTGTAGCACTCTCTAATACTGCTCACATTGCGATTTTAGCCGCTTCAGAAAGTCTGTAAGAACACTCTGAAGTTGTTGCTATACGGTTTGAAAATGAATAGGATACGCCTCAGCCGGATAGCTATATCCGGACTTAATTGTTATCGATTACAGGGATTGTGTTTTGTTATTTTGTACGGAAAAGAAGCACATCGGTTGCAGGCACTTTCACCGAACCATTCAATACACTGGTCTTCCCACTGAATAACTCCAGCGCAGCAGTACCGGATACTATACCGGTTTTATTAGCCGGTATACTGAATACCGTATCCTGGTTGGAAAAATTGAATACCGCCAGGTAACGGTATCCACCGCTTTGCTGTACCAGCACATTAACGCCTTTGTTGCCGGTATCTGCCAACAACGGGCGAAATGCTTTTCCGGAATGAGCCAGTTGTAACAGGCATTGATTCTGTAATAATGTGGCGGCTGCCTGTTTCCAGGGACCATAGGAAGCGTAGTCATCACCGGTAATAAGCGTTCCGGTTACCAATGCGCTGGCCAGTCTTGCCCTGTTGCAACCGGGTGATTCATGACCAAACACCACATGGTCTCCGTCAATAAAATCATAGATTTTTCCCTGCCACCAGCCATAGCCTGTACTGTTCAGTGTATACTCCGTATTGTCAATGGCACTGAAAGCATCACAGGCAATACGACGCATATGTACATAGCGTGCAGTAGCAATATTGGGCGATATAGCAGCGTACAGCAACATTTTTCCATTCACCACGCTATCCAGCAACTGCATGCCACTGCTGAATGCCTGCATACCGGTAGTAACTTTTGTATCAAAAAAACTATCTGCCTCAAAGGCGCCATGTACCAGGAAGTCAATTTTTACCATTTCAAATCCCAGTTGTTTGAAACGCTCAAAATAATGCACCAGTCTTTTTCGTGTAGCCGGATGCGTAGGATCCATTGCCCTGCCGCCATCCACATCCACTACTTTACCATTTTGCCGCACCCATGTTGCTGTATAGTCCACATCAGTGCCTTCCACTTTACGTGCATATTTCCCCCAGTCTACAAAAGGTGCCCAGTATATACCCGGTTTGAATCCTTTTGCTTTACAATGTTTCACAAAGTCTGCTAATTGAGAAGTTTCTCCATCAATACCACCGGAGGTCATATTGTCCCAGTAAGAATCCAGGTCGATATACAATGTTTTATTGCTGGTGCGGAAAGCCTTGCACGAATCATAGAAATAGTCAATGATTTTACCTGCATTATCGGCATTCAATTTTGTTTGGAGAGCGCCCCAACTGTTCCAGCCCATAGGCACACCCTTTTTCCAGGTGTTTATTACACGTGGTTCTGCCTGCACATTCATCGCTGCGTATTGTTCCATGCCATCACGCCAGTCAGAAAACAGGCCAATCAGCATCCTGGGTGATCTACAATAGCCATCCACGGGCTGCACGGTTCCATGTGGCAGGCTATCATGGGTAATGACCGTGCTGGTAAAACCGGCATATAGTGCCACACTTCCATCCTGGTTATTATCATTGCCTTTAAACCGGATACCCGACTTCCAAGTAGTATGCTCCAGTGAACCCATCACAAGACCTTTGTAATGATCATTGTTATACACAGCGAGCACTTCACTCCCGGTAAAATCGGCCTTGCTAACCGGTTTTGCATCATAACGCACCCACATGTCATTGTCAAAAGGAACAAATAATGCCCGGTTATCACCATTTTCATGCAACTGTACCTGGTCAGTAGTTAATGGCGACATGTAATTGCATGCTCCTTTTACCCGCATTTCTGCTACGAAGTATGTTTTATCCGGAAATACATGAAACATCAACTGCATGGTCCTATTATCGCAGGCAAGGGTATACAATTTTCCTTTACCGAACCCGATACCAGAAGTTGTTACACTATATGTCCAGCTATGTATTGCTCTGCTGTCAATAGTTTCCGTACCCCCGGCAGTTACATATGCATTATTGAAATATACCTTTCCACCAAAGTCAACAGTATAAATACCAGCAGTAAGATCGAATACTATTTTATTGTTCTTCCCAAAAGGGATAGAAAGCTGACCCGGTTGTGCTTTAGCAGTTGCTACAACCAACAAACATGATAGCGTACAAGCAATTGCCAGCCGGAAATATTTTATTATCGGTAGCCTGTTCATTTTGCTTTGATTTCAATAACCGCGCTGGTCAGTTCTGTAGAATTGGTTAATGCAAGTCCTACATTCATCAGGTATTCACCGGTGTAGCTCTTTCCCTGTTCTGCCAGTTGCGATTGTGTACCGGGATACAGGTTGATCTCTGTTACTACATAATTCTTCGCTACATCAAGTCCTTTCAGTTTTACAGTGGGCCAGTTGGTACCATACCGCGGATGCAGGTTGTATGCAAACAACACGGCATTGTCTTTGTGCTGATCTGTATACATCACTACAGCTCTGTCGTTGTTGTAAGGATTGATCAAACGATACATATCACCCTGCAGGATAACAGGATTTAAACGCTTGTAGTTAGCCACTGCCTGTTGACTGAAACTAAGGTCATTGGCTGTCATGTGTGCCACATTCAGATCATATCCCAGGCGTCCCATCATGGCTACATCTGTCCTGAATTTCAATGATTGTTTTCCCCAGGATGTAATGTGACAGGCAATGGATTTTGCCGGGAAGAAGTAAGAGTATCCCCATTGAATAAATACACGCTCCACAGGATCTGTATTATCGCTGGGCCAGAATTCAGTAAAATACTTTAATGCACCATAGTCAGTTCTTCCGCCTCCGCCACTGCACAACATCATAGGCAGTGCAGGATATTTTTTCTGTACCCTGTCCAATATGGCATACAGGCTTTTTACATACTCAATATACAGGTGCGTCTGTTTGTTTTTCAGGTAGGGTGAATAGGCATTGGTGATCATCCGATTGCAATCCCACTTAATAAAAGCAACACCCGGATTATCGGTCATTATTTTATCCAGCACCCCAAATACAAAATCCTGCACTTCGGGATTGATGATATCCAGCACCAGTTGGTTTCTGAAATAGTGCTCTTCACGGTTGGGTAGTTTCAGGATCCAATCTGGATGTTTTTCATACAACTCACTTTTGGGATTCACCATTTCCGGTTCTATCCAGATGCCAAACTTCACTCCTGTTTTCTGTGCCTCTTTTACCAGGTACCCAATGCCATGGGGCAGTTTCAGCTTATTCTCCTGCCAGTCACCCAATCCTGCATGATCATCATTACGTGGATACTTATTCGCAAACCAACCATCATCCAGCAGGAACATATCCACGCCCAGTTGCTTGGCTTCTCCAAATAAACCGGCCAGTTTTGCTTCGTTAAAATCAAACTGTGTAGCTTCCCAGTTGTTCAGCAGGGTCATACGCGGGCCATTGCCATCTTTAATGCCATAGTTACGTGCCCACTGGTGCAGGCTTCTGCTGGCTTTTCCTTTACCCTGATCAGAGTATGTAAAAATGAATTCAGGGGTAATAAATTTCTTATTGGGCTCCAATACATATTCTGATGCATATGGATTGATGCTGGAAACGATCCTCAACTGATTTTTTTCATCCAGTTCAAACAGGAAACGGAAATTACCAGACCATGCCAATGTACCAGCAATCAGTTCCCCTTCATCTTCTGTAGCCTTTGCATTCAGCGCCAGCAGAAAAGCTGGTGTCTGGTACATGTGCGCACGACTACCCAGTTTGCTGTCAATGATCTTGATACCACTGGTCAATTGCGATTCCTGCAGATGTACTTCTTCGGCCCAGTCGCCATGAAATTGTGACAACCAGTAACTGTCTGAAACAAAGTGCAGCATGGAAGATGCAAATCCCGTCATGGTAACATTTCCTTTTTCACGTTGCACGATCTCAACCCACGCTTTAATAACGTCTTCATTATAATAGGCAGAAAAATTCAGTACCACACTTACAGGATACACGGGATCTTCCAATGTAATACTGGTCATCGTATTGTTATTATCAACCCGGTTTTCTTTAAAGTCCTTTACTTTCAGCAGTAAAGACGGATTGCCGTCGGCATGGATCATACGCAATGCGGGCTCAAACAGATTTTCACCACCTGCCACCTGGTAGCTTTCAATATTCTGCGTGCTCACCTGGTTTAAAGATGTTTCTGCAGCAATCCTTTTTCCAAAATAACTCTGGTACAGTTTACCATCCTTACCTGTTGTAAACAACAACGTAGAATTTTTGGTATGGATGGGAATACGGCTTTGTGCCTGCAATATTTTACCTGCCATCAACAGTGCAAACAATAGCGTGCTGAAAATGAAATACTTTTTCATTTGATAATTTTTTCTAAGGTCAGCCCATACAGGCTTATCCTTCCATATAAAAAACGTGTAAAAATTTATAATCATTCACCATACATCAGGAGGCCAGCCCTAGCGGTGAAAACAATACGAATACAAGGATCATCAGTATGATCAATATACCAAAATACCAGTGCCGTTGTTTCCATGGCTGTATATCTACTGCACCTGCCGACGGCAGTACAAAGGGTGCAGCCAGGGGCTTCAATTTTCCAATCGCCATCATCAGCACCATGGTAATTACAAACAATACCGCCAGCACATGCAGGTAATGCATTCCTGTATCAAATACAAACTGCGTAAGAAAATACACTCCTGTAAAAAAGAACAGACCGATCTTAGCTGCAATAGCAGGCACACGCTTCGTTATCAATCCTACTGCCATTACTGTAAAAACAGGCACACTGAAAAAACTGGTGGCGCGTTGCAGGAAGTCATAAAATCCTCCTTTAAAGAACATGATATAAGGCGAGCAGCATATTGCCAGCACAATTACCAGGAACTGGAATTTTTTACCGGTCCGCAATGCCCTGCGTTCTATATCATCCGAAACAATATTGCGTTTTGACCAGGGCATATAAAAATTCATAACGAACAATGTGCCCAGGCTATTCATGCCTGCATTGAATGTGCTCAGTGCTGCACCAAATATAACCGCCGCAATAAATCCTGCCAGCAATGGAGGCAAAACATCCCCTACCAGTGCCGGGAACACCGTAGCTGTATTTTTTATACCCGGGTATAATTGCAATGCTATCAAACCCGGTATATTCAGCAATAATGGAGAGATCAGCTTACCCACACAGGCCAGCGAAATTCCTTTCTGACTATCTGCAAGACTTTTAGATGCCAGCGCCTGCTGCACAATATATTGCTCCATACCCCAGTAGTAGATATTGATGAGCAGCATACCGGTAAACAATGTGCTGAAGGGCAGCGGATCATGCGGGCCGCCAATAGCATTCAGATGGCTTTTATTTTCTGTGGCCGTTTTATACACGCCTGCCCATACATCGCCATCGCCCAGCTTACTGAAAGCAAACCAGCATAGTAACAGTCCTCCCGCCAGCATGCCTGCTCCCTGCACCACATCTGAAACTGTAATGGCCTTTAAACCACCCAGCAACACATACATGCCACCCACAGTGCCTACCAACAATACCAACAACCTGATGGCAGAAAAATAACTAAGTCCAAAATGCACATCAATGTGAAAAATGCCATTGATCGCTACCGCACTGCCATACAATACTGCAGGCACCAGGTTCACCAGGTAACTTAGCAGGAACACCACCGACACCATTTTTTTGGTCTGGCTGTCAAACCGTTTTTCCAGGAAATCTACCGTTGTAATAGCACCTATTTTCAGATACACCGGCATCAGAAATTCTGCTACCAGTAGCATAGCCAGCACAGAACTCATACCCCATGCCATTACAGACATGTTGGTGGTGTACACAAATTCATTTTCGCCAATAAACTGGTTGGCACTAAGATTCGTCAGCAATAACGAACTGCCTATCATCCAGAAACCCAGGCTACGGCTTCCCAGAAAAAAATCAACCGACGTGTTCTTTTTCTGTTTCCTTGTTTTATACACCGCAATGCCTGCCGACAGCAGGGTAAAAAGAAAGAAACTTATAATAACGCCGGTGTTCATAAATTATCAATCACAGCGATTTCCTTCTTATCAATACGGTAGGTATAATTTCCTGTATCTTTTTCCGGTTCAGTACAAACTCCGCCGACTTTTCAGCCATCTTACTGAAGTCGGTGGAATAAGTAGTAATGCCATCACAAATGATCTCCTTCACCAGGTCATCGTTGTGCGAAAGAATGCCCACATCTTTTCCCAGCCTGTACCCTTTTGCCATGCAGTCTTTCAGCATTGCCCACAGTTCTGTGTTGTTGATGGTAAAGTATACATACCCTTTTTCAATAGTACCGGGCACATATTCGGTGCGGATAGTACTATTGATCTTAAAGTTTTTAATAAACTTATTGTAGGCATCCAGTATTTCAATAGGTGTATCTGCAGCCGGGCGATGATAATAGATCATGCCTTTATACCTGCGGATGGTATCTGCCAGTTCAGCAAAAGCATCGTAAGATGATTTTTCAAACTCCTGCGTTACATACGAATAATCATCCGGCATATCATGATATCTGTCTATCATCAGAAACTTATCCAGCGGAAGTGTTTCTAGAATAGAAGTTGTTTTTTTATGCGGAATGGGCGCCACTACATACATGCCGTATTTGCCACGTACATTGGAAATGATGCTTTCAAACATATCAATATTGTTATGATGAAAGAACACATCAATGTGCACGCCGCTGCCTAAACGATCGCGGAGTGTTTTATAAAATACTTCCTGGAAGCTGTCGAAAGCAAAGATCACCAATGCCAGTTTCAGGGTTTGATCAGTATCGTCATTGGCTACAAAAAAACCTACCCTGTTCTTGGGTTCTACAATGCCCCGGTTGGTAAGTTCTTTGTATGCTTTGGCTACTGTTTCTCGGGCAAAGCCAAATTCTTTAATGAGGTTGTTTACGGAAGGCAACATATCGCCCTTGCCCAGAAACTTTCCGTTAATGGCATTGATAATGCCCTGAACCAGTTGTTCATGTTTTGACAAGCCGCTGATATTTTCCAGCTCATGGATCTGTTGATACACGTCGTACATAACAAATTCGTTTAGAATACAATAGACAAACTCCTGTGCATTCGTGCAAGGTAATCTGAAAGTGACAGGTGGGCAATCGTTATTAGCCTGTCCTATTCTATCCTACTATACGAATATATTAACTTTTATCGGAGAGCAAAATATTTTTCTGGATGAATGCTGAAGAAAGTGTTGTTGTAGATTTTACGTTGTAAGTGATAGGTAGAGCAATCCGTCCAACGCTTAGTGCTGACACAAAAACGATTGCAGGTTATACGTCCTGAATGATAGGCCGGGTAACGTACTGAACGCAGGAAAAACCTTTACCTTCTTTGCGATAACGTATACGACTTTGCGCGAACAGGCCCCGAAACCTGCAACAGTCAACCAACCATCCATAATCACTCAATACTTACTAACTTTAATATGTACCAAAGCATATAGTCATGCAAAACATTCTTGTTCCGGTTGATTTTTCTGCTATTTCCCGGAATGCAGCTGTATATGCCGCAGAGCTGGCCCGTGTATTCAAAGCACGTTTGTTATTGTTCCACTCCTACATGATCCCTGCTCCTGTAAGTGAGGTACCCTACAATATGATCACCATTGATGAACAGCAACAGGAAAATGAGCGCCTTATTAAACAGGAAGCGGACTTTCTGCATACCACGTACGGTATTGAAGTAGAGTGGCTGGTACGCATTGGCATTCCTTCGGATGAGATCAGGGCACTGACCACAGAAAAAACCACTGACCTGATTGTGATGGGTATTAAAGGAGCCGGCGGATTGGATAAAATTATCGGCAGCACCACCACCAATGTTGTGTATAAAGTAAAAACACCGGTGCTGATCATTCCGAATGACGCAGCTTACCTGCCGGTAAAAAATATCACCTACGCCAGTGATTACAGCTATCCCGCCAGCGCACAATTATTTGCTCCCCTGCTGGAAATAGCTACCGCCTTCAATGCCCATACACAAATTGTATACGTGCAACGCAAAAAAGACAAAACAGTAATCAACCGCAATAAATACGAAGGGGTTTTTCAGCAAATACAACACGAGCATATTACTGTAGAAGGCACTACCATTAAACAAAGCATTCACGACTACCTGCAGCAGCACAACAGCGAGCTGCTGGTAATGGTGGCACACAAACACAGTTTTTTTGAGCGCCTGTTCTCCAAAACCTACACTGCCGATATGGCGTACGAAACGCATATTCCTTTACTGGTATTGCAGAATAAAATATAGATCGCAGTCGCTTCATGCAAAAAAATCATTGCTCCACTTAGAATACCGCGACCTTTAAAGTATATAAAATCCTGAAAAACAATTATATACTAACAAACTGACATGCTATAGCACTTCGTTACAGATCCATTAATCTGTTCGCCAATCACTGTTTAATATTCCTGAATAAGCCCGAAAGAATACCCTTACTTCGCCCTGAAAGCGGGCCTACCGGTTATAAACTCTAAACCCGGCACTTTCTTTTCCACGATTTATCCTACCTTTGCAGCCCAATTTAAAAAAATTGTTATGGCAATAGTTACCAGGGAGAACATCGGGCTCCTCAATGATAAGATTACCGTTAAAGTGGCCAGTGAAGATTATCTGCCTTCTTTTGAAAAAGCGCTGAAGAGTTATAGCAAAAACGCTAATATACCGGGCTTCCGTAAAGGAATGGTGCCCTCCGGCATGATTAAAAAAATGCACGGTCAGTCTGTATTTACTGATGAAGTACTGCGCACAGTAGAAAAGTCATTGACTGACTATATGCAGAACGAAAAACTGGAAATCTTTGCCCAGCCCCTGCCTATGTCTGACAACGATGTTCGCCAGTTAGACATGAACAAACCTGCCGACTACACTTTCGCTTTTGAAGTAGGTCTGAAACCTGATTTTGCAGTAGCTGATCTTGCTAAAGAAAAAGTTACCCGCTATAAAGTGACTGTAACCGATGCTATGATCGACGAAGAGATTGGTCGTCAGCAGGTACGTCACGGCAAAATGACCGATCCTGAAACTGCCGATACCGACGAGCATGTACTGAATGTTACTTTCACTGAAAGCGACAAAGACGGCAATCCTGTAGAAGGTGGCATCAGCAAAGACAATTCTTTACTGGTTAAATATTTTGCAGAATCTATCCGCCCCAGCCTGATTGGCAAGAAAAAAGACGACAGTATGGTGCTGCAACTGGCAACTGCTTTCGATGAGCGTGAAAGAGAATGGGTACTGGGCGATCTGGGACTGGATAAACACGATGCAGCCGCGGCACAGAAATATTTCAAAATGACCATCACCAAAGTTGGTCTGATTGAAAAAGCTGAACTGAATGAAGAATTCTTCAATGCAGTATACCCCGGCAAAAACATTAAAACGGAAGCTGAATTCCGTGATGTAGTAAAAGCTGAGATCGAAGGTTATTGGGATACACAGTCACGCAATCATTTGCAGCATGAGCTGTACCATGTTTTACTGGATCATACCAATATTGAATTCCCCGCTTCATTCCTGAAACGCTGGATCCAGACAAGTGGCGAAAAGCCCAAAACTGAAGCTGAAGCAGAGCAGGAATTCCCTTCTTTTGCCAACCAGTTGAAATGGACCCTGATCGTTGACAAAGTAGTACGCGATAATAACCTGGAAGTGCTGCCTGAAGACATTCAGAACTTTGCCAAACAACAGTTGTTCGGTTATATGGGCATGAATCCCGGGGGTGAAGAACAGCCCTGGATTGCTGACTACATCAACCGCATGATGAAAGACAAAAAGTTTGTGGAAGATGCTTACCACCGTATCCAGACCGATAAGGTGTTTGCACTGGCAGAAACACAGATCAACGCGGTGGAAAAACCTGTAAGCGTAGAAGAGTTTACAGCTGAGCTGGAAAAACACCAGCACCAGCACCACCACCATTAATAGAGATAGATACGAAGTTTGAAATACAAAAGGCCATCCTGCGGGATGGCTTTTTTTTACTCTACTCTACGGCATCCGTCACTACGTCACACCGGGAGAAATGCCGGGCTGGCCCGGATTTGGTATGGCAATCTGCTCAAATAGCAGTTGGCGCTGTACCTGAAGCCTTTTTAAAGGCCAAAATGTCTGGTTTTTTGTGTAGCATGGTATTTGGATGATGACAAAAACCTAAATTGCTGACCCAAACAGGTGATTATACGTTAAACCGAAATAAGAATCTATGAACCTCGGAAAAGAATTTGAGCAATACGCTGTGAAGCACAGAGGCATTTCCAGCAACACGTTAAACGATTTTCAGAAATACCAGGTAACCAATCTTACCCCCAATATCATTGAAGAGCGCCCTATGAACATCGCTGTAATGGATGTATATAGTCGCCTGATGATGGACAGGATCATTTTCCTGGGTTATCCTATCAATGATGAAGTAGCCAATATTGTTACTGCCCAGTTACTGTTCCTGGAAAGTACAGATCGCACACGCGATATCCAGATGTACATTAACTCTCCCGGTGGTAGTGTATACTCTGGCCTGGGTGTGTATGATACCATGCAGTACATCACTCCCGATGTATCTACCATCTGTATCGGTATGGCAGCTTCTATGGCAGCGGTATTACTGTGTGCCGGTACCAAAGGCAAACGTACAGCGCTTAAACACAGCCGTGTAATGCTGCACCAGCCCAGTGGCGCCATCGGCGGACAGGCCAGCGATATTGATATCACCGTAAACGAGATCAAAAAGATCAAAAAGAACCTGTACGATGTGATCTCTTTCCACAGCGGCAAACCGGTTAAAACAGTAGAGAAAGATTGCGACCGCGACTACTGGTTAACTTCAGAAGAGGCCAAAACCTATGGCCTGGTAGATGAAGTACTGCTGATCAATCCACGCAAGGAAAAAAGGGACTAAATGATAAGAGATAAAGAGGAAAGGAGAAATGCTTCTTGCTCCTGGCTCAATATCTCCCGGTTCCTGATTGTAATCGAAAAATTAAAAACCAATATAGAGGATAGAAAAAGAAAAGCTCTGTATCTCTTTTCCTCTTAGCAAAATATAAACACATGGCACAATACTCAAAATATTGGAACAACAAACCTTACCGCCTGGACGATGGAGATGAAGATGAACCACAGAATGACAATAAGGAAGAAAAAGGTCCGGAAGCCGGTATGCTGATGAAAAAGCTGGAGCGTTATTTTTTCGATAGCCGCAGCGTGCATTTATGGGGTGTGGTAGACGACAAATCTGCCAAAGACATCACTACCAAACTACTGCTGCTGGATGCCGATAAACCCGGCGAAGAGATCAAATTTTACATCAACAGCCCCGGTGGTGTGGTAACCAGCGGCCTGGTGATCTATGATACCATGAAAATGCTGAAAAGTCCCGTTTCTACCATCTGCATGGGTCTGGCAGCTTCTATGGGATCCATCCTGCTGAGCGGTGGCACCAAGGGCAAACGCTATATCTACCCGCATGGTGAGGTGATGATTCACCAACCCAGCCTGGGCGGTTATATCCAGGGCGTAAGTGTAGACCTGGAAATCCAGGCTAAACAGACCAAACGCGTAAAAGAGGTAAGCGCCCGCATTCTGGCAGATAATTGTGGTAAGAAATTTGAACAGATTATGAAGGATTTCGACCGTGATTACTGGATGGATGCTAAGGAAGCCATTGAATATGGCATTGTAGATCAAATAGTTGAGAAATTATAACAAATATTTCCCATTTATTGCAATCCCAAATCCAGGTAAATTACGTTTACCTTAGGGCTTGGGATTTTTTATTGGGATTTGGCATTCCATTTAGATACCTTTGTAAAATATCGACTTACCAAATAAAATGGCAAAAACTACCTTACATTGTTCTTTTTGTGGCCGTAGCCGGGACGAAGTAAAGATCCTGATTGCGGGCCAGGAAGGACATATTTGTGAAAACTGCGTGGAACATGCGCGGGAGATTATTGAGCAGGAGTTGATATCACGTAACGAAAGTACGCCATCTTCATCTTCTTCATTCAAGCTCAGTATTAAAAAGCCTATTGAGATCAAGCGTTTCCTCGATGAATACGTAATAGGACAGGATGATGCCAAAAAAGTACTGGCTGTAGCAGTGTACAACCACTATAAAAGATTACAGCAGAAACCCGGCGAAAACGATGTAGACATTGAGAAGAGCAATATTGTAATGGTGGGCGAAACTGGTACCGGTAAAACGTTGCTGGCCAAAACCATTGCTAAACTGCTGAATGTACCATTTGCTATTGTAGATGCTACGGTGTTTACAGAAGCTGGTTATGTAGGTGAAGACGTGGAAAGCATTCTTACCCGCCTGCTGCAGGTGTGCAACTATGATGTGGCTGCTGCCGAAAGAGGTATTGTATATATTGACGAAATTGATAAAATAGCCCGCAAAGGCGATAACCCTTCCATTACACGCGATGTAAGTGGTGAGGGTGTACAACAGGGTTTGCTGAAGCTGCTGGAAGGTACTGATGTACTGGTACCCCCACAGGGCGGTCGCAAACACCCCGAACAAAAGCTTATCAAGATCAACACACAGAACATTCTCTTCATTTGCGGTGGCGCATTTGATGGAATTGACCGTGTTATTGCTCGCAGGGTGAATACCAATGCCATTGGTTTCAACGTAAACAAAGAGCTGCAGGAAAATATGAAGAAAAACCTGCTGCAGTATGTGAACGCAACAGATCTGAAAACATTTGGCCTTATACCTGAACTGCTGGGACGTTTACCGGTGGTAACACACCTGAACCCGCTGGATCAGCCTACACTGCGTTCTATTTTAACAGAACCCAAAAACTCGCTCATCAAACAGTACAAACGCCTGTTTGAGCTGGAAAATATCCAGTTGCTCATTGATGACGATGTACTGGAGTTTATGGTTGAAAAAGCAATTGAATACAAACTGGGTGCCCGCGGTTTACGCAGCATCTGTGAAAGTATTCTTACCGATGCCATGTTTGAATTGCCTTCTTCCAAACAAAGTATATTCCATCTTACACTGGAGTACGCCCGTAAGAATTTTGACAAGAGTAAAATGAGCATCCTGAAAGTAGCTTAACGCAATGTTCAAATAATCAAAAACGCCGGAGAGACTCCGGCGTTTTTTTATTTCCTATCTTCGGAGAGTAGCCAAAAAATTCTGTGAAGAAAGATACGGGTCACCAGGTCATTGTTATTACTACATCCGTCATCTGCATACCTGATCTACATACACATCCATAAAACCATAAATACATTCTATATGCAGGAACTGATTCAACGCCTGATGGCGGAAGGGTTAACGGAACAACAGGCATATAAAGCCATCGAGATCATTAAGGATTTTGCCAAAGAGAAATTCCCTGTTTTTGGCGGAGCCATAGACAAGCTGTTCAGCAAGTATGGCCCCAAAGACGACGATGACTTTATGCCTTAATAACCATATAACTTATCAGATACTGAGAGAAGTTTTAAAAGGGCTTCTCTTTTTTATGGTACCTGGCGAAAAGCCATGAAATTTTTTGAACACTTTAATAAAATTACTCACCTTCTCGTATCCCACCATATCTGCCACTTCGTTCACACTCAGGCAATCTTCCTGGAGAATATTACGCGCTACCTGCATTTTCTTTTCCAGGTAATAATCATATACGCTTCTGCCAAACATCACTTTAAAGTAACGCTTGAGAGTGGATTCACTCAATGCTACCCGTTGTGCAATCACACTCAGGCGTGGAAGATCTTTGGTAAGATGTTCCATTAAGATAGATTCTGCCTCAATGATCTTCTCTGCGTGCATGATCCTGTTTTCGATCACATGCATCCGTTTATGGTTGTGCAGCTTTTTCCAGAATGCATTGATCAGGCCCAATATCTTATTCATCATGGCAGCCTGATCAAAACTACCGTTTACCAATGCAGCATGTATTTGCGCTACCTCGGTCAGTTCCGAACCGCCACAGGATTCCTGGATGACCACGGGCATATCTGTACGGGTCAGCAAACGCATACTTTCTTCGGTTGCAGCAGCCGTTTCCTCTGCATGCCGCAATAACCAGGCAGCAGGCGTGGTAATGGTCAGCACTTTTACCAGTCTTCTCGGTAATAGTTTAAAAATCATCCCCACATCATCCGCACTGAACAACAGCGCAGTAGCGCCATGTACCTGCACCTGGGCATGATTGTTAACATGCTGTAATACAAGTGCCTCAGGCGTAAGAATGTAGGTGAACGTAAACGTTCGTGCCGATTCACCCTTACAGGGCTCCCTGTACAGTAATATTTCCTTTTCTAAACTAAAATTGAAGGCTACGGCCTGTACACCTGCATACAGATTGACTTTTTTCAAAAGTCCTGCACCGTTTGTCTGGGGAAACTGGTAGCTGTTGGTAGTATGCGGCAATGCGCCTAAAGCGAGGGACAGTTCACCAAATCCTTCTTCTGTATGAAGGCACGAATAGTATATATTGTTTTCCATAGTAAGTCGGGCAATTTGCAGATTCAATACAAATGATTATAACGTCCGCTTACCAATCAGAGCACTAAAGTATGGATGTGGTGTACGATAAAATTATATATAAAATATCATTACGCCATAGATATTTCTACTTATTAAATTGATTATAGTCAAAAAACGTTTATCCATTTAGTTTACCAGGCTGTTTTCCAACCTGTTTTTTATAACCTGAACGGATAAGGGTATTCATTGACCTTGGTAAGGTAAATACCTGGCCTTTCCTGCTGCTACATTTGTACCACTACTTTAGTCAACACATCCAATATCTACCCACCCGCTAATCAATCACCTGTTTTCAGTAACGTCATCTGTATGTAAAACCTGGTCAACGATTGTTTGCCCGGATATTATTCCAGGCATCACTCCGGCAGTTTCCGTTTTCCATATCAGTTAAAAAATTATACGCTACAGCAACTACCCATTGCTGTGGCACAGAACCTTATTACCTCTTAACACACAAAAACACCGTGCCTTTATGAAATCCAGAAAATTTTACACACTATTTATTCCTTTATCACTGCTTGCAGGCACCCGTTTGCAGGCGCAGCAAAACCCCGCTGCCACAGCAGCAGATAAACCATTACCGGAAGGCGCCACTTCCGGCTGGTACCGGGCCGCTGTTTCGGATCTGCAACAAAAAGCTTATGCTTTTTATCCCACACCACTGCATCACAACAGTTATGTGGTGCAGAACAATGCGCAGGAAAATGCATTCTGTATTCAACCTGCAGCTTATACAGCACAATCACTTAACCAGGATAATCAACGCTGGAAAAGTACCCTGCAATTGCTGGGTGTGGGCAGACAACACATCACATGGTGTCCTGGCAATAAATACACCATTGCACAACAAAATAATGCATTGCAATACCAATACGATGCGCTGGATATACAGTACGTAAATAACGAAGCTGGTTTACGGCAGAATTTTATTATTAAACAAAAGCCTGCCGGGAAAGGTTCTTTGCGCTTACAGCTATCTGTAAGCGGCGATCTGCAACCCGCACTGCTTAGCAATAATAAAATGGTACTGCATACACCTGAGCAGGCCGGTGCGGTACAAATTACCTATGAAGACCTGCGTGTATGGGATGCTAACATGCAACCCCTGCAGGCTTCTATGGTACTGAACGATCAACAGGTATTGAGCATCGTGGTAAAAGATGAAAATGCCACTTACCCCATTACCATTGACCCGGTAAACCGCAAACCAGACTGGAATACATCCATGGACGGATTGACCACTTCCCTGTCACAACTGCAGTTAAAGACAGGTCTGTATGGCTATGCGGTTACCGGGCTAGGTGATGTAAATGGCGATGGTTATGGAGATGCCGCTATCAGCGCACCGGCTGTAATAGATATTTTTAGTGGCAGTGGCAGTATCCTGAGCGTTGGCGCAGTATATCTTTTTTATGGTTCAGATACTGGTCTTTCCAAAAAACCTAACAAAATATTGCAACCCAACTCTACTGTGAGTGCATTGTTTGGTTTTAGTATTGATGCAGGTGATGTGACCGGCGATAACATTAATGATATTATTATCGGTGCACCGCTTGACCAGGTAAGCATTGCTACCGGCACTTCAGGCGTGGGTACATTAACCGCGCAGATTGGCCGTGTATATGTATTTCCCGGCGGCAGCAACCTGGGTACTACCGGCAATGCATCATTCGTTACAATACAACTGAACAGCACACTGATCAATGGGTACAAACCCCTGTTCAGCAGCGCGGTGACCAATGCAGCCATAAAACCTTTATTCGGTTTCTCTGTAGCTGTTACAGAAGATCTGAATGGCGATGGTAAAAAAGATATTATTGTAGGTGCTCCCGGCTATTCTGAAATTCCGGTGGAAGGCATTGCAGGCATCCTGCTGGCCAAACCGGTAATACAGACCGGCGGTGCTTTTGTATACCTGAGCAACAGTGACAATACATTTTCTGCTCCTAAATACCTGCAGGCCCCCACACTAGACCTGCTGGGATTGGGTTCGCTGATCTCTTCGCTTGGCCTGGCAGATCTTCGCATCGGCGGTTTACTGTTTGGTTATAGTGTTGACGGACTGGGTGATTATAATAACGATGGAAAAAAGGATGTGATTGTAAGTGCCCCTGCCGGTGTGAACCTGGGCAGTTTGTCAGCCGTATTAAGCGGACAGATACTGGGCGGACAGGCTTTTGTATATTTCGGTACCGGCAACACCAATGGCGTTAATACCAATATAGGTGTTACACTACAAGCCAGTACTACAGGCTTACTCAGCAATGCGGTAAATCTTTTTGGCTTCAAAGTAAAAGGTATCCGCAATGCAGCGGGTGTGCGCAATGGCAATATTGCTATTGGTGCGCCGCTGGCCGGAGCTGTTTCCAACCTGCTGAGTCTTTCTATCAAAACCGGCAGCGTACATATCTTTAAAAAGAAAACTTCTCCGCCTACCGGCATCATTACTTCAGACCAGGTATTGGAGTCTCCCAAACCATCTTCAATATTGGGTGTGCTGAATACGTTGAGCCTGAGTGTGCTGTTTGGTGCAGCCATTGACAATGCCTACGACATTGACGGCGATAACAATCCCGACCTGGTAGTTGGCGAACCTTTGTCTACAGGAACTAACCTGGCCGGACTACAGGCCAATGCAGCCGGTGGTGCAGTATATGTGTTTAAAGGCGATGGTAATGGCGGTTATCTGCCGGTACCCGCATTTGATGCACAGGCTACTTACGGATCGGAATTTTTAAGCGTAAATGCAGCAGCTTTGTTCGGTTTCAGTGTAGCAGGAGTTCCCAATGTACGTGGTGCAGGTACAGCGCCCCGTATTATGATCGGCTCACCTTCCGGTTCACTTGATTTTGGCAGCAGCGTGCTGAACATTGGCGGCACACTCAACACACTGATGAATTTTACCAGCGGTGATAACGGTGTAGGAAAGGCCTACACATTCAATGCACAGATCAACGCGCTTCCTGCACGTTTGCTGGATTTTTCAGGCGAACTGAAAAACAATATCATCCCATTGAGCTGGACAGTAACACAGGAAGAAAACCTCAATGCCTACGAACTGGAAAGAAGCAATAGTCCTGCTTCAGGATTTAATACTATCGGAATGGTGTTTCCCCAGGAAGGTGGTTTACGCAATACCTATTCTTTTACAGACAAACAACCTTTGAGCGGTACTAATTTTTACCGTTTGAAGATCGTTGATAAAGATGGTGCCTATACTTATTCTGCCATTATAGCCATTCGCACTACCAATACCGCCACCACCAGCATAAGTGTAACCAACCCGGTACAAGAAAATTTTGTACTGCGCTGCAATGGTCTTGAAAAAGGCGCTTACCGTGTTGCCGTATACAATACAACGGGCATGTTACAGCAGTCGGGCGTTGTACAGGTATCACAAAGTCAACAGGTCATTACGGTTAATAAGACCGGCAAATTATCTGCAGGTCTGTATTGGTTGAATGTATACAACGACCGCAATGAGCTGGTGAAATCAAATAAAGTCTTTATTCCATAGCTGGTTTTCATACAGGCAATAGCGATGGGCTACCCCTTTGGGGTGGCCCTTTTTATATTGGGTATACTGTTTACAGGTATTTCAATTGATGTAATTTTGGGTAGTTGCTACAAAGCAAACCAACCTTATTACATGAAAAAATACGCACTACTGGTAGGCAACGATATCAATAACCTGGTACCCAACAATAGCTGGAAGGATCTGCTGCATGAAATTGTTGATTTCTGCAATGCGCGGCAACTGATCAGGAATTTTGATAATAAACCATTCCCCTTGCTGTATGAAGAGATTTTTCTGAAATCCATACAGGCAGACCGGTTTAAGGAAAGCGATCTGAAAAAATTCATCAGCAGCAAAGTATTACAGATTGCCGGCAACGAGATCCACGACAGGATCAGAAGTTTACCGATACGCCATATACTGACCACCAATTATGAGTTTACGCTGGAAGGACAGGTTCCTGGAAAAAGTAATGCGCTGGTGGAAGAAAAACTATACAGTGTATTCAGACATTACATTATAGGCAGCAAACGATACTGGCATATACATGGCGACTGTCGTGTGCCTAACAGTATCAATCTTGGTTTTGAACATTATGGCGGCCAGTTACAACAGATCAGGAACTATGTGGCTACGGGCACTAATTATGCCAACGAAAAAGTACCAAGGCTGCCGCTTACCCGCCGGATTGACAAAGACTTTATCACTGAATATTCATGGATCGAGTTGTTCTTTACTATTGATATTTACATCTTTGGTCTGTCGCTCGATTTTGTAGAAACTGATCTGTGGTGGCTGCTTACTTACCGGGCAAGAATGAAATATTATTCAGGCAAAAGCATCCCCAACAAAATATACTATTTCATACCAAAAGAATACAAAGAAGGCTCCCGTGAAAAGATAGATCTGTTACAGGCTAATGGTATTATTGTAGTGGACACATTACCTGGTAAGAACAGAAAAGATTATTATCAGCGGGTGCTGGATAGTATTGAGAAAAAATAAGCCTGCAGAACATTTATTGACCTCTCCCCGATCATTTAAGTAGTATAGGATCGCTTCAGTTTCATCATCTGTCAGATCAGGAAAAAGGTTCATCGGTATTCTATTCCATTTAATATAGAGCTCGTTAAAGTATTTATTGCCGGTTTTCAGAATTGCAGTATTGTTTCTGATCCACTACATCAAAACAAGCGATAGCAAAACTCTTTTGAGAATACAGGTCAGGCTATAAAGTTGCTGACGGAAAACGGCATTTGCAAAGCCGGCATTGCATTATGTTTTTATTTAATCAATATGACAGGAATAAACCTGCCACTGCAATACGGGAACGCGCCCCAAAAATAGAACCTGATGAATTTACCGGATGCTATTGATTTATAGATACAACCGGATTATCTTTCGTCAAACCAAACCGTAAACTCAATTCTTTTTTTATGGGAATGTTCCTGGCTATTTCAGGTATTATCGGAAAACCCCAAGCCGCTGTTGCCGAAAGTCTTGGCAGATATGCACAATCTGTTGGCGGAGGATTACAGCAACAATTGCTCAGCAACAATCACAAAAATTTCAGTGTAATAGAACAGGACAACAACAATACTTCTATCTTCTACCCGGATGATTTTCTGAACTGGGATGAAGCTTCTGCTTTTTTGTCGCAGGACCTGAATACACCTGTCTTTTCTTTCCATATACATGATAGTGATCTATGGATGTACATCCTGTATTACAAAGGTGAAATTATTGACCAGTTCAATCCTGTACCTGGTTACTGGAGTGACGACATTACTGATGAAGAAAAAGCAGCCTGGAAAGGCAATGCGGCTATTATTGAACAATATGTACCTGGTGTGCAAAAAGAGTCCATAGAAAAATACCTGGTAAGCTGGGAGACAGACACAGAACCCGTTCAGGCGTATGCAGGTGATACTTTTGTGCAGGAAGACTGGCAATTGCTTGATTTTATGAAGAAACTACAGCTTCCCTATCCGCTGGATGATGATGGGAACGCCAGGGCTACCGGTAATGTATATGCCTTGTGGACTGAAGATATTTTACTGGAGCCTCAGAAAGATGCTGCTACGGCAACACTTTCAGGCACCTCTTCAAAACCCTGGTGGAAATTCTGGTAAAACAATCTATCAGCTCATTGCTATAAACGAAAAGGCCCCGCGGGTGCGGAGCCTTTCTCTGACATGACAAGCAACCTTAAACTCTGAGAATCTTTACGGGTGAAGTACTTCCCTGGATATAACCAGTTTCTGAATTTCTGAAGTTCCTTCGCCGATGGTACATAGTTTACTATCGCGATAATATTTTTCAACGGGGAAATCTTTGGTGTAACCATATCCCCCGAATATCTGTACAGCATCATCTGCCACCCTTACTGCCACTTCACTGGCATAATACTTGGCCATCGCCGCCTCTTTCGTCATCTTAACGCCGCGTATCTTCATATCGCAGGCCTGTAGCGTAAGCAATTCTGCCGCAGCTATGGTAGTAGCCATATCAGCCAGTTTGAATGAAATTCCCTGGAAATTGGAAATAGGCTGATCAAACTGGTGACGCTCTTTTGAATATTGCAGGGCAGCTTCGTATGCTCCTTTGGCAATACCCAGTGAAAGCGCAGCGATGGAGATTCTTCCGCCATCCAGCACTTTCAGCGATTGTTTAAAACCGCCCCCCACTTCACCCAAACGATTGGCATCAGGTATCCTGCAATTATCAAAGATCATTTCAGCCGTTTCACTGGCACGCATGCCCAGCTTTTTCTCTTTTTTGCCAGCCGCAAAACCCGGTGTACCACGTTCTACAATAAATGCAGTAGCATTGTCTTTGGTTCTTGGTTCACCTGTTCTGGCTATCACCACTGCCACATCACCGCTTTTACCATGTGTGATCCAGCATTTGGTACCATTCAGCACCCACTCATCACCTTCTTTACGTGCGGTGGTTTTCATGTTTCCGGCATCACTGCCGGTGTTGGGTTCTGTAAGACCCCATGCTCCCAGCCATTCGGCAGAGGCCAGTAGTGGCAGGTATTTCTTTTTCTGCTCTTCATTACCAAAAGCCAGTATATGACCGGTGCATAAGGAATTGTGAGCAGCAAGGCTTAATCCTACAGATCCACAAACTTTGGCTATTTCCTGTATTATGGCAACGTATTCGAGGTAACTTAGACCCGCGCCTCCATATGCTTCCGGAACCATCACCCCCATCAAACCCAGTTTTCCCATTTCTTTAAATACATGCAGGGGAAATTCCTGGCTTTCATCCCAGTCCATAACATAAGGCCGGATATGCTGCTGGGCAAAATCGCGCGCCGTTTGTGTAACCTGTTGTGTTAGTTCCGAAATCTCAAAATTCATACATTCTGTTTACGGCAAGTATCGTCAAAGGCTTTGACAAAGTAAACAGTTTTTTTGAAAACTAACAAACGTTAGTAAGAATTTTATTTTCATCTAATCACTTTCCTGAAAAAAGTGTTTTACTCTTTTTACAATTGTTTGATCCATCTTTTTTAAAATCATACTATTACCAAACCGTTTTAATTTATTATGTCACACCATTCACATGTTAACAATTCTTTTACTTTAACAGGATTTGAAAAAGTTATTAATCGAGCTGTCCAGTTTATCTTTTTTTATAGAATGATTATTGTTATAGTTGCAATTTCAACACTTATTGTGTTGGGAACTGCAGTTTGGAGTACATCAGAAAAAACTGAAAGAATTAAAAATATATCAGCGGTATTTACGTGTGGGTCAGTAGTTATAGGAATTTTCTATGCTATCTTAAATTACGAAATAAACTATTATAAATATAAGACAGAAAAAATGCTGGCCCAGAAAAGTGCTTCGTTTCAAATTGCATCGGAATGGCATAAGGATTCAATAGTAAAAAATTTAAAAATCACGAAAAAGCTATACGAAGCGCATAAGCATTTAATTGATGAAAATAAGTCAAAAGAGTTCTCTGAACTTTTAGAAGATAATGAAGAAGCCAGGGCTGCTTTAATCTCAATTTTCAATTACTTAGAATGTATTTCGTTAGGAATTTCAGAAGGTCTTCACGACGAAGATTTTATGAATAAATTTTTTAAAGGGATTTTTATTTCGTATCTTAATGATTACGAATTTTATATTAGTTATCGCAGAAAGAAATACAGTAATGCTAATATTTGGATAAAATTTACAGACCTTGCAACAAAATGGCGTAATAAATAGTCTATTAATATTGACAATACTTGCAGTATCAAAACGTTATAATATATACCTTAATACCCTTTTTATGAAGCAAACTATGAAAGAGGCAAGCGGATGGTAAACCTAATTAATTAAAATAAAAAGCGGCAAGGATTACCTTGCCGTTTTTTATTAACCTATTTTACTCATAAATGCGTTTTTTTACTACCAGAATAGCTATTAATATTTCTGCTATTTAATCTACAGTAATATACGGCAATAATTTACGGAGCATATCAGGCGTCACAATGTCAACCTGCTGGAGTTCATCGGGCGTTTTAAAAGCCCCATGCTGCTGCCGGTAGCGTACTATGGCATTGGCAATATTCCAGCGCATGTAGGGATGTTGTTTCAGTTCTTCAGCAACAGCCGTATTGATATTGATCTTTCGCAGTGAGGTATCCGTACACTGAAGCCTGTTGCGGATACGCTGAAAAACAGAATCGGGCAGGCCGTACGTTTCTGCCAGTTGTTCTACTGCATAAAAACCACCCAGGCGGTCACGGAAATTCACAATGCGCTGTGCCAGCTTACTGCCAATACCAGGTAAAGCGATCAGTGCTGTTGTATCAGCCTGGTTTATTTCAATGACAGGTTTTGCAATTGCTGTACGGATCGGTGCAGATGATGCAGCAAACGTATTCTGTTGAGATCCGTCAACAACGATACGTACATACGGCATCAGTTGTTGGGCCTGCATTGCAGTCATTCCATAAATGCGCCCGAGATCTTCCGGTTTGCGGAACTTTCCGCCTTTCGCCAGGTATCGTTGAATGGTTTGAATAGTACGCTCCTGCAAACCCAGCTTTCTCCAGTCATCAGCCGGTAATGTGTTGGGGTCAAATTCAAATAATACAACCGGGGGTGTAGCCGCAGCAACATGATCATTGGCCTGAGATGAGAACGGTTTTTCGTTTATTGCCACATTCTGTGTAGTATCGTTTAACTGCTGCACCAGTGCCACCAATTGTTCATCTGATTGAACAATAGTATCGAACTGTACAGACCAGCAATAGGGCAATACGGTCACTGTCGCGATCAATACCAGTAATACAATAATACCGGTCCTTTCCTTTTTAGAGAAGGTAAAATAATCTTTCCATTGGTTTTCCATAGAAAATAACTGTTATAGCTGTTATCCATATACGAACAGGCAGACCAGGAAGTTTTATTTTTACCTGTAGTGGTAGTATTATAAATTTTTCAGAACAAAAAAATAACGAACTTTAACTGACCGGAATTTTTATCTATATCATTATCCTTATTCAGCAACAGTATCTCAGTTATAAAATGTTGCTGCCAGCTATATACCCCATTGCGGTACATCCCTGCTACTTCATTCCGTCCTTACTGCCATTTCAAGACGAATCACTCCATACAGATCCGGCGTAAGCCCTGAGTATACCCGGAGTAAACCCAGAGTATACAGCAACATAACAGGCATTATGCTGCATATATACAGTAAAGGGATATAAAATATGCAGCTTTAAAAAAATACCCATATCCGCAACAGGCTTTAACATATTGTATAGCTACTATTCAGTAAATTATATTTACTAAACAGAACCGGTATGGCAAGAATAAATGACCGCAACCAGCTTAGTGGTAGCATGGGGAAGTATACTTTTTGCACCACCGGTACCGGACAGATCGTCCGGAGCAAGAGCAGCCTGACTGCAAACAGGTTCCGGCACGATAAGGCCTTTGCAGGCAGCCGTGCGCATGCCGCTGAATTTGGAAGAGCCAGCAGCGCAGCCAGGTTACTACGCCAGACATTGGAACCACTACATGAACTACTGCCCGCACAGATGATTTCCGGTAAAATGAGTGCTGCTTTTGATAAGGTAATAAAATCAGACACATTGCATGTAAAAGGCGAGCGACAACTGGCTGATGGCGATCTTTCTCTATTAAAAGGGTTTGAGTGGAATACCCGATATAGTTTATATGATGCGCTGAATATAACACCCGCAGTGGACGGCAATATCCCTGAAAAAAAATTTTTTGTAACAATCCCTTCATTTGTACCGGACAAAAAGGTCACCGCTCCTGCCGGAGCTACGCATTTCAGAATAGTATCCTGTACATCAGTATTGATGTTACTGCAGAATTGTGCAGCTATGGATCACCGCCAAACAGCATTACTTCCCCTGAATAATAAAGCTACAGGCACTATTACACTACAACATTCTATGGAAAATGCCTGTGGTGAAGTTATGATTCTCACAACCGGTATTGTATTTTATAAACAATCTGCAGCAGGAATAATACAGCCAATGAAAGAAGGCGCATTGTGCCTGATGGCTGCCGGGAAATTATAATCTGAAAGCAGCAGTCTTACATTCGCAGTAACCCGGAAGAAACGCTATACATCGATCTGCAATCCATCGTAGGCAAAATGAATACCGGGTGGCAATTCTTTCTCTACTACATCATGCAATCCCATCTGGTGACTGATGTGTGTCAAGTATGTAGTAGGCACCTGTAGTTCCTGCGCCAGTTCAATAGCTTCGGGCAGGCTGAAATGCGAGATATGTTTATCCTTGCGAAGCGCATTCAGCACCAGCACTTCCGAACCTTTGATCTTTTCTTTTTCTGATGGTTCTATACGGTTTGCATCTGTAATGTAAGTAAACTTTCCAAAGCGGAAACCCAGTACCGGCATTTTAAGATGCCATACATCAATGGGCGTAACAGGTATATCACCGATCATAAATGACTCGGAGGGCATACTGTTCAGCTGAATTTCCGGCAATCCCGGATACTTGGTATCTGCAAAAGCATAAGGAAATTCACGTATCAGCACTTCCTGTGTCATTTCGCTTGAGTAAACAGGCATTCCCTTACCGGAAAAGAAATTGAAAGCACGTACATCATCCAATCCGGCTACATGGTCTTTGTGTGAGTGTGTAAAGATGATCGCGTCCAGGTGTTTTACACCTGCCCGCAACATCTGGTAACGGAAATCAGGACCCGCGTCTACTACCAGTGTAGTATTGACCGACTGTACCATGATACTGGAACGAAGACGTTTATCTTTTTTATTGGAGGAAGTACAAACCATACAATCACAACCAATCATCGGCACACCACTGCTGGTACCGGTACCTAAAAATGTAATGTGTAAACTCACAAGATAAAATTACGAAGGAATGATAATTTGAAAACGTAGTAATTTGAAAATATGTAAACCCGGTTGTGAGTTATATATTTTAAGTAAAGTTGAACAAAATTGCAAATTGCCAATTGTCGACTTCAGCTTCCTTTAACCCGAAACACTAAACTTCAAACCCAACACTATTTCTCTTCCTCTGCATGTTTCAGCAATACATCATCATAGGTTTTGCGCGCTTCGGGAGTGAGTGCGTCAGGATTGATCTTTAACTGGGGGATAATATCTATCAGGGTGTTTATACGCCCTTCCATCTGGAGGAATTTGTTCAGTACCACCACCTTTTTCTGCTCCAGGATACAATACCCGCTCTGGAAGGTACCCCGCTCATACCGAACGATGTATTCGGCCTCGTCCAGTATGCGTTCTATTTTATCAAGGGTAGTCTGTGTGTACTTCATAGTTGTTCTTCAGGTACTTAGCACTGCAAAAGTAACCAAATGTAAGCGTACAGGGGCATTGAGCCATTTAATGTTATCCACAAACAGTGAATTACAGATTTGGTATTTTGAACATTGGGTGATTTCGGAATTGCTCTAAATACAGCTTACTGCAAAATCACCCAATCACTAAATTCCACAATCAGCAATAGTTATTTATTCGTCATCTTGATCACCGGTACAATCATTTCTTCAAGGCTTACACCTCCATGCTGAAAGGTATTGCGGTAATAATTTACGTAGTAGTTGTAGTTATTGGGGTAGCACAGGAAACTGTCTTCCCGTGCAAAAATGAATGATGAGTTTACGGTTGGCACCGGCAACCCCGCTTCTTTCGGATCGCGGAAGGCCAATACATCACGGGCTTCATAATTCAGGTTGCGACCGTGTTTATAACGCAGGTTAGTAGTGGTTTGCTTATCGCCAATTACTTTCACCGGCGTTTTTACACGTACAGATCCGTGGTCTGTTGCCAGGATGATATTGATCTTTTTATCAGCAATCTTTTTTAATGCCTGGTGCAATGGTGAATGCTCAAACCAGCTACGTGTTACAGAACGGTAACTGATCTCATCACCTGCCAGCTCTTTCAGCACTTCCATTTCTGTACGTGCATGACTCAGCATGTCAACAAAGTTGTATACAATAACATTGAGATCATTTACCAGCAGGTTATGGATATTGTTCACCAACTCCTGCCCGGCCTGGTTGTTCAGTATTTTGGTATAGGAAAAACGCAGGTTGTCTTTGCGCAGGCGCTTTAACTGTGCACGGAAAAACTCTTCTTCGTACAGGTTCTTTCCACCTTCATCATCATCATTTTTCCATTGCTGCGGAAAAGCCTTTTCAATATCTATCGGTAACAACCCACTGAAAATAGCGTTGCGGGCATATTGCGTGGCGGTAGGCAGAATACTGTAAAAACTATCTTCTTCCAGTATGCGAAAGCTTTCTGCAAAAATAGGCTGTATGGCTTTCCATTGATCAAAACGCAGGTTATCGATCAGCAGGAAAAACGTTGGCACTCCTTTTTCTACATGCGGCAATACCTTGAACTGTACCAGTGAATGCGACATTACCGGGCCTTCCGCGCTTTTGGGGTTTACCCATTTGGCATAGTTTTTCGATACAAATTTAAAGAACTCGGTATTGGCCTCACTTTTCTGTGTCTGTAATACTTCCTGCATTTCAGGGCTATCACTTTTCTCCATCTCCAGTTCCCAGTACACCAGCTTTTTGTAAATGTCCATCCACTCATTGTGATCCGGGTTGCTGTTGAGCGCCATGAACAGGTTGCGGAACTGTTGCTGGTAGGCCGTAGTAGTTCTTTCTGCTACCAGTCGTTTATTGTCAATGATCTTTTTAAGACTCAGCAATACCTGGTTGGGATTAACAGGCTTGATAAGATAATCGCTTATCTGGCTGCCGATGGCCTCATCCATCAGGTTCTCTGTTTCATTTTTGGTGATCAGCACAATAGGGATCTGCTGGTTCACTTCTTTTATCTTGGCAAGGGTTTCCAGTCCTGTAATACCGGGCATGGTCTCATCCATCAATACTACATCTACAGGATTGTCGCGCACAAAATCCACTGCATCAAATCCATTGGTAAGTGCAGCTACCTCATATCCCTTGTTCTGTAAAAAAAGAATTTGTGATTGCAGACTTTCTATTTCATCATCAACCCAGAGTATTTTTCCTAATGCCATGTGCAAGGTTTAAAGTGTAAAGTTTAATGTTCAGGATGCCGCATACTGGTTACCGGCTACAAGATACGGGATTCGGGATACCGGATAGTAACCAGTTGGCAGTTGATTGCTGCTGTTCTTACTCACTGCAAATACTGATTTTGTTGCTTCTCAGACCTTTTACTTCCGACCTCAGACTTCCTGTAAGCCTTACTTATAACTTAAAACTTACCACCTACAACAAATTCCACCCTCGCCAAATGTAATTTAATCAGCCAGCCTTTGTACTTTCGTCTACTGTTTTTGGCAGTAATTTTAACAAAATAGCAAGCAGCGTATGACAGAAAGGTTCAGAAAGATCATCAACGACCCCGTGTACGGATTTATTACCATTGATCATCCGCTGGTGTTAAAGATCATTGCCCATCCTTATTACCAACGTTTGCGCCGCATTCACCAGATGGCTTTTGCACACCTGGTATATCCCGGTGCAGTACATACCCGTCTGCACCATTCACTGGGCGCCTACCACCTGATGTGCAATGCCCTGTACGAATTAAAAAGCAAGGGTGTGGACATTACCCCCGATGAAGAAGTGGCTGCCAAAATTGCCATCCTGCTGCACGATGTAGGTCATGGCCCTTTTTCCCATGCCCTCGAAAACAAGCTGATCAGCGGTGTTCATCATGAGTCTATTTCTATTCTTATCATGCATACGCTGAACAAGGAGCTTGACGGACAACTGCAACTGGCCATTGACATTTTTACCAATCAATATCACAAACCATTCCTGCACCAGCTTATTTCAGGTCAATTGGATGTGGACCGTATGGACTATCTCACCCGCGACAGTTTTTTTACCGGTGTATCGGAAGGTGTGATCGGGTATGATCGTATCATCAAAATGCTTACCGTGCACAATGGTGAACTGATGGTGGAAGAGAAAGGTATTTATTCCATTGAGAAGTTCCTGGTTTCACGTCGCCTGATGTACTGGCAGGTATATCTTCACAAAACGGTGCTGGGTGCAGAAAAACTCACTGTAAAGATCATTGAACGTGCCAAAGAGCTCATTGCACGGGGTGAAAAATTAGCAGCATCGCCGGTGCTGGATCTTTTTCTGCAACAACATGTTCCCATAGAACAGCACCTGGACAAATTCTGTCTGCTGGATGATGTGGATGTGATGGCAGCCATCAAAAACTGGGTATTCCATTCAGATGTGATATTATCTACCCTGTGCAGTTGCCTGGTACAACGCCGTTTACTGAAAGTTAAACTACAGGCTGAGCCTTTTGATCCTGCCTGGGTGCAGGAACAGCGGAACAGAATCTGCGCACAACTGAACATCAGCGAAGCCGATTGCCATTATTTCCTGTTCAGCGGGGAAGCGGTGAACACCACGTATGACCCCCATGAAGAGCGCATTAATATCCTGTTCAAAGACGGTTCGGTAAAAGGTATTTCTCAGGTAGATAATGCATTGATTCATCAGGCATTGGCAAGCCCTGTAAAAAAATATTACATTTGTTACCTTAAATAGCCGCCAGCTTTGAGCTACAAGCCCCGGCCTGAAAAACAGGCAGCTTTATTGCTCGCAACTGGTTGCTCACAGCTTATAACAAAAAAACATGCAATTCACTGCTGCACAAATAGCCATGCTCATCAGCGGTAAAGTAGAAGGCGATGCCAATACTGCCGTACATTCTTTTGGTAAAATTGAAGAAGCCAAAGCCGGTCAACTGGCATTCCTGGCCAATCCCAAATACGAAGATCACCTGTATACCACCCAGGCTTCTATCATCATCATCAATGAAAGTTTAGCGCTGAAACAACCGGTATCAGCCGCATTGATCCGTGTGGCAGATGCTTATACGGCCTTTGCTACCCTGCTGGCCAAATACCAGGAATTTGCGGCACAGCAATTAACCGGCATACAGGAACCCAGCTACATCAGCAAATCTGCCAAAATTGGCGAACAGGTTTTTGTAGGTGCCTTTGCCTACATTGGTGAACAGGTGGTTATCGGTAACAATGTGAAGATCTATCCCGGTGCTTTTATCGGCAACAATGTGAAAGTGCAGGACAATACAACTATACACCCTGGTGTGAAAATTTACCATGACTGTGTGATTGGGAAAAACGTTACCATTCATGCCGGCAGTGTTATAGGCAGTGATGGTTTTGGTTTTGCACCCCAGGCCGATGGCACATTTAAGAAAGTACCGCAGATCGGCAATGTGGTAGTAGAAGATTTTGTAGAGATCGGCGCCAATGCTACCATTGATCGCGCTACTATGGGTTCTACTGTTATTAAAGCAGGCGCCAAACTCGATAACCTGGTGCAGATCGCTCACAACGTAGAAGTAGGCAGCAACACGGTTATTGCAGCACAGGCCGGCGTTAGCGGCAGTACCAAACTGGGGAACAATGTTATGATCGGCGGACAGGCTGGTATTGTTGGTCACATACAGATTGCTGATGGTGCACGCATCAACGCACAAAGCGGTGTAAGCAAATCCATCAAAACCCCCAGGGCCGCAGTAACCGGTTCACCTGCGTACGACTATACCAGCGCATTGCGCAGCCAGGCAGTCAGCAGAAGTTTGCCCGATCTTGAAAAACGCATTAAGGAACTGGAGAAACTGGTACAACAACTGGTAGCAGAACGTACCAACAGTATATAATGATTTTGGCATTGCGGAATTGAAAGATTGATTTGAAAATTCCGCAATGCTGATTCCGGCTGGTGAGACACCAGCCGGAGAATCTCCTGGCTCTGATCTGAATCCCGGCATCCGCAATAACAAAATCTCCACTTCTCTACTTCTTTTTCAACGCTCCTGTTTTTGACGGTGGTAATGACTTCAGAAAATTATACAATGCCTTCAGATCATTTTCACTCATACGGCTGTACGAATTCCAGGGCATGTGACTGTAAGGAATGATCTTTCCCTGGCGGAAACGTTTCAGGAAAGTTTCCTGGCTCCATCCGAATAAACGGCTGGATGAATCGGTGGTAAGGTTGGGCGGTGTTAATGCCGGAGAAATGCCATCTTCGCTTTCCATCGGCCGGCCACCGGCAAGAGGTTCTCCAATAAAACCACCGGTCATATCACGCATGGTATGACAACCATTACATTCCGCCACATTGAATGCCAGGTATCTGCCATAAGCCGCTGAAGTGTCACGTTGCATACGCTCCGGAACAGGTCCGGAAGGGCCTACAGGTTTTACCATAAATGCCTTTATTGTCTTTCCTATGGCATTCAGCCGATGTTCAGGTACTTCATTGCGTACAGCGGGGCGGCTACGCAGGTATGAGATCACTGCCGTGAGGTCTTCATCAGCCACATCATGAAAGGCCATAAAATCAAATACAGCCGTACCATCGGGATGAACACCATAACGCAGTGAACGTGCAATCTCTTTGTCGGTGAACCCGCCAATGCCGGTTTCCTTATCGGGCGTAATGTTCATGGAATAGATATCGCCAAACGGCAACGCAAACTTTCTGGCGCCACTTAAAGCCGGTTCAATACCCAGGTTCAGCATTGAATCGACATTCATTACACTATGGCAATCGGCGCAATGCCCGGCACCCCATACAATTTCTTTACCGCGTGCAACCACTGCACTGTCTGCTGAGGCATGCAGATCGGGATAAGGGGCATCATAACGCAGGTTCTGGCGCAACGACACCGTTACTACCAATACTATGGTCAATAACAGAAAAACAATGCCTGTCCATTTCAGGATCTTCTTTATCATACAGGTTAAGGTTTAAACTGCGGCTAAGGTAGCCAGGCGGCAAAAACCGGGAAACCTGACATATGATGAATTGCGTGTGAAGCTGTTTGAAATGTAAAAAAATACTTTTGCCTGCAACACAATAAAACTGTTAACCCGTTTTTTACAGTTGTTCGGCTACGTATCGCTCCACTTTAGCGTCGTAATTGTATATTTGCCACGCTTTATCTTTTTATTAAATCATTAATGATCAGCTAATCTGTCGATTCATGAACGAGCATTTTAACCCGGACAAGCAGCATACACTGAAAGAGGCAACGAGTATTTCCGGTACAGGATTACATACCGGTATCAATGTGGATATGACGCTGAAGCCTGCCAATCCTGGATTTGGTTTCCAGTTTAAACGTGTTGACCTGGACGGACAGCCTACCATTAAAGCTGATTGTGACCTCGTTACTGACACCTCACGCGGTACTACCCTGGAAGAAAATGGCGCTAAGATCAGCACTGTAGAACACATACTGGCTGCACTGGTAGGTATGGGTGTAGACAACTGTCTGATTGAGGTAAATGGCCCTGAAATTCCCATAATTGACGGAAGTTCAGCACCTTTTGTAAAAATTATTGAAGCTGCAGGTGTTGCAGAACAGGATGCTGCCAAGACCTGGTATACCCTGGACAGTAACCTGACCCATTTTGACGAAAAGAAACGCGTGGAAATGACCGCCATGCCTTCTTCCGAATATAAGATCACTACCCTGATTGATTTTAACAGCCAGGTACTGGGCACCCAGCATGCCAGCATCAAAAACATGCAGGAATTTAACCAGGAAATTGCGCCCTGCCGCACTTTCTGCTTCCTGCACGAACTGGAAATGCTGCTGGAACACAACCTGATCAAGGGTGGCGACCTCAACAACGCTATTGTGGTGGTAGACAAACCGGTAACGGATGAAGAGATGAACCGCCTGGCAAAAGCATTTGGCCGTGAAAAAATGGCTGTAAAAAGCGAAGGGTACCTCAATAACCTGGAATTACGCTTCCCCAACGAGCCTGCCCGTCACAAATTGCTGGACATTGTTGGCGACCTGGCATTAAGCGGTTACGCCATCAAAGCCCATATTATTGCCAATCGCCCGGGGCACAGCAGCAACGTTGACTTCGCCAAAAAGATCAAGCAGTATATTAAAAAGAATAAACAGAATAAGGGTGTACCGGCATACGATCCCAACGCCACGCCTATCTATAACCTGCAACAGATTGAAGAGGTGCTTCCGCACCGTCATCCATTCCTGTTGGTAGATAAAATTATAGAACTATCTGATAAACACATAGTTGGTATAAAAAATGTGACCTATGACGAGCCTTTTTTCAGAGGTCATTTTCCCAACAACCCGGTAATGCCGGGCGTGTTGCAGGTAGAAGCGCTGGCACAGACCGGCGGTATTTTGTGCATCAACGCAATGCCTCCCGGTAAGTACGACACCTACTTTATCAAGATCGATAATGTTAAATTCAAGCAAAAAGTAGTGCCGGGTGACACCATGATCCTGAAGATGGAACTGATGGCTCCAATACGCCGTGGTATATGTGAAATGAGGGGTACGGTGTATATTGGCAACAAAATTGCCACTGAAGGTGACCTGATGGCACAGTTGGTAAAAAGAAGCGATTTGAGCTAAAACGAAGATTTTCCATAATTTAAGATTACTTTTGCACGTCAGTTTAATATTCTGACGTTCTTTATTTAAATATTTTCTTGAAACCCAATAATCAACCAGATCGTCCTAAGTTAAATCCTGTTGCAGACGACAGCGCGTCTTCAATTGCAGAAACGCCTGTACTTAAGAACCTGAATACAATGATTCATCCCCACACTTATATACATCCTAACGCCAAGCTTGCTACTAATGTAAAAGTTGATCCTTTTACCGTAATTCACCAGAACGTAGAAATTGGCGAGGGTACCTGGATTGGCAGTAATGTAACCATTATGGAAGGTGCGCGCATTGGTAAAAACTGCCGCATATTCCCCGGAGCTGTTATTGCAGCCATTCCTCAGGACCTTAAGTTTGAGGGTGAAGACACCATTGTAGAAATTGGTGACAATACTACTATCCGCGAGTTTGTAACCATCAACAGGGGAACCAAGGACCGCTGGAAAACCAAGGTGGGCAAAAATTGCCTGATCATGGCCTACAGTCACCTGGCGCACGATTGTATCATCGGCAACTACTGTGTGCTGAGTAACAATTCGCAGGTTGCCGGTCACGTAGAAGTGGGCGATTGGGCTATTCTGGGTGGTATGTGTGCCATTCACCAGTTTGTAAAAGTAGGTCAGCACTCTTTTGTAAGCGGCGGTTCGCTGGTAGGTAAGGACATTCCTCCTTACATCAAAGCAGGTCGTCAGCCACTGAGCTACTCCGGCGTTAACTCCGTTGGTTTAAAACGCAGGGGGTTCACTTTCGATAAGATCAACCACATTCTTGATATATACCGCATTATCTACAACAAGGGAATGAACACCAGCCAGGCACTGGAATACCTGGAAGAAGAATTCCCGGCTACTGACGAGCGGGATGAAATTGTAACCTTCATCCGCGAAAGCGGTCGTGGTATCATTAAACGCTATTCAAAAAATAGTGTGGATGAAGATATCGCTGACTAAAGCAGGTAAGCGTTTCAACCGCGATTGGATATTCCGTAACGTTACGTACGAATTTACTGCAGGCGTTTCTTATGCCATTACCGGTCCTAACGGGTCGGGCAAATCAACACTGTTACAGGTTATTGGTGGTGCTGTTGCTGCCAGTGAAGGAAAACTGCAATACGAGATACACGATACAAAGCCTAAAATAATAGAGGATACAGAGGTATTTCGCTACCTATCCATTGCTGCCCCTTACCTGGAAGTGATCGAAGAAATGACCGTAACTGAATTTCTCACTTTTCACAGCCAGTTTAAAACACTGTTGCCCGGTGTTAGTATTCCCGCCATCATTGCGCGGGTAGGATTAGAAAAAGCAGCTCATAAACAGATCAGGTTTTACAGCAGTGGCATGAAGCAACGTGTAAAACTTGCGCAGGCAATATTCAGCAATGTACACTGTGTGTTACTCGATGAGCCCTGTACCAATCTTGACGCAGAAGGAATTGCCCTGTACCAGCAACTGGTAAAGGACTATTGCAGTGATCGTTTGGTGATTGTAAGCTCCAACGACATACAGGAGTATGGTTTTTGCAGCGAAACCATCAATATTCTTTCCTATAAAAATGGTCACCAGTAAATTCAGCTTCTGGAATATCTACTTTGTATACGCCCTGATACTGGGTGGTTTTGCCGTAGGCTGTTACCTTATGATACATGGCGAACAACAGTTTAAAGGCAAACTGGGTATTAAGACCAGCGGTATGGTACTGGGATTACTTGTCTGTGGTTTAACCATTTTTTTTATTTACCTGCTATTGAAGCATACCAGGCGCATTCGCATTGAGCAGGAAGGCATCAGTGTCAGCAGCCTGCTGAAAACAGCATATATTTCCAAAACTGATATCAGTACTGTGATACTAACAGGCCGTGTTAACCTGGGTCTTTTTAGTAATCACAGACCCACCAGTGCAATTATTATTGAGTTAAAGACCGGAGAAAAACTTGTATTTGCCGATGCGTGGTACCGCAACAGTGCTATGCTGAAGCAAACTTTGCAACATTATCTTACTTCTGCGCGGGTATCGGCACCAATACAAACATCTGTAAAGGATCATCCAATGCCAACCGACCTGGGCAGCATGGAAAAATTTGCCGGTAACCATTTTTTCAACATCAATGGCCTGATGATCTATAGCACCAGTATTTTCTGGGCATGGATGGCTTTTGCCATGTTCCGCAACCCGGCACCTTCCAACGGGCATCCTGTAATGGCTGGAATGGTATTGCTGTTTGTATGGGCACTGCTTGTTTTTGCAATGGGCACCCAGTTGCATTATTTCCTGCTTTCTGCCAATTATCTGGTAGTAAAGAATCATGTCTTTTTGTGGAAGCAGAAAGTATTTCCGTTGAAAAATATAAGAGAAGTGGTGATTGAAACGCCTTATAAAAGATCTATCACCCTGACCATTATCACCAATGATTTCAGTCAGAAAAAATATGCCGCAGGCAGCCTGCGCAGCAAAACATGGAAACTACTGGCAGAAAAACTACGCGCAGAAAAGATCAGTGTTACTGATGAAACATAATTACTACTAATGCAGTGTTATTATCTGCTACTGGCAATCAACAGGTTCAGGTCTGTATATTTCAGATCAAAACGCTGGCTGAGATGGAAATTGGTCAATGCGCCTTTGAAAAGATAGATACCACTGCGCAAATGCACTTTGTGCCAGGCAAGATTTTCAAAACTACCGGCTTCGCCTGCTTCCAGTAACAAAGGCATCAGTACGTTGCTGATGGCCTGCGAGGCAGTACGTGCAAAACCAGAGGGGATATTCGGTACACAGTAATGGATCACCCCATATTTCATAAAAATGGGTTGTTCATGACTGGTAATTTCTGAGGTTTCAAAACAGCCTCCGCGGTCAATGCTTACATCAATAATCACACTACCGGGGCGCATATTGCTCACCATTTCTTCCGTAGCCACTACAGGCGTACGCCCGTTTTGCGAACCCAGTGAGCCTACTGCCACTTCACAGCTTTTTAATTGCTTGGCCAGGATGCGTGGCTCCATTACCGAGGTCCACATGCGCTGACCGATATTGTTCTGCAGTCTTTTTAAACGATATACGCTGCTGTCAAAAACTTTTACAGAGGCACCCAATGCCAGGGCAGCGCGTGCAGCAAATTCGCCCACTATACCGGCACCCAATATGATGACCTTGGTAGGCGGAATGCCCGAAATACCACCCAGCAATACCCCCTTTCCATGATTGGCAGAACTGAGATACTGACCAGCAATCAGCATCACGGCGCTCCCCGCAATCTCACTCATGCTGCGTACAATGGGCAGGCTATCGCTATCGTCTTTTAAATTTTCAAATGAAATGGCAGTGATGCGTTTCTCCATCATCTTCTGCAACAGTTCTGCCTTCATGGCCGACAAATGAATAGGCGAAATAATTACCTGGTTCATCTGCAGGTAAGGCAGATCTTCTTCTACCACCGGCGCACTTTTTACCAGCACCGGCGCTTTATATACTTCACTTTTATCGTATACTATCCGTGCACCGGCCTCACTGTAATCCTTATCGCGGAAATGCGCTGCCTCACCGGCATTGCGTTCTATTACTACCTGGTGACCATTGCTCACCAGCACACCCACCGCTTCGGGAGTTAATGCAATACGATTTTCCTGGAATGCTGTTTCCTTGGGAATACCAATATGCAATAATGATCCTTTGGGTTTTATATCCAGCGTTTCTTCCAGGGTTTCGTAACTGAATGACGTGCTGATAATCGGCTTTTGCTGGGACATGAAACAGTTTTCAATTTGCAGCCTGCCGTTATTTCAATAATTACGGCAGACAGGTTTACAGTTAAAAAATTCTGCAGTGTATGTATTAACTGCCGTTACTTATGTTTCAATTGAATGGGCTGGCAGATATAACCGTTCGGCGTTTTCGTCGGGTAAATGCCGGAGCGTTTTCCTGGCGGAGTAACAGGGCAATAGTTCCATTCTACTACTATTGTTCATATTCCCAAATATACTTATTTATCTGCTATCCTTATGTGACGTGTTTGTGAATCAAGGACCTGCAGGTAAACATGCACCGTATCATCGGGAAAAATACCCGGCGCCCTTTCCGGCCATTCCACCAGGCAGGTATTTCCCGAATACAGGCAGTCTTCCACACCTGCCCTGATAGCCTCTTCCTCGCTGTTCAGCCGGTACAGATCAATGTGGTAAACGGGTCCTTCCGGTGCGCTGTATTCGTTAATAATGGCAAACGTAGGGCTGCTTACAGTTCCTTTTACCTGTTTTGCAATACACAAAGCATGTACAAAGGTGGTTTTACCGGCTCCCATTTCGCCATGAAATGCCACTACTTTCCGCTGTGCTATTATATTCAGGGCCCACCGGGCCGCCTCTTCAATTGTATCCAGGGTAAAATGTAACTCCATATCCTTGCAAAGATACAGGCAGCAGCCACGCGTAAAGCAAAAATTGCAACAGGGTATAGATATTAATCGGCGCATGCAGCTTATACATTGGTAAATTTGCCACCGGACAACTCCCACTAATTATGCAAAATGTGACCTGGAAAGTGGAGGGCATGACCTGCTCCAATTGTGCCCTGACCGTGCATCAATACCTGGAAAAGGAAGGTATGGATTCTGTGAAAGTGAACCTGATCGGTGGTGATGTAAGCTTTAATATTAATAATGGGCACAGCAGGGATCAATTGATGAAAGGCATTGAATCTCTGGGATACCGTGTACACGACGAGGCAATGCCATCTGCCACACGCCGTAAAAAATTCCCGGCCAACCACCTGCAACGTTTTTTGCTTTGCCTGGTGTTTACGTTGCCGCTGATGCTGCACATGTTCAACAAATGGATACACCTGCACTGGCTGATGAACCCCTGGATACAACTGGCACTGTGTTTACCCGTTTACATTGTGGGCATGGATTTCTTTGGCCGCAGTGCCATTAAAAGCATCCGCAACCGTATGCCCAACATGAATGTGCTGGTAGCACTGGGCGCCACGGCGGCTTTTATCTATAGCCTGGCCGGTACATTACTGCAATTGGGTGAAGGCTACCTGTTCTACGAAACAACAGCCTCTATTATTACCCTGGTATTCCTGGGAAACTACCTGGAAGATGCTACTATTCAATCAACTCAACTGGCGCTGAATAAACTGGCCAAAACACAGAAGGTCACAGCCAACATGATCGCCTTTGATGAAAATCACCAGGAGATCATTTTTCCCGTAGACAATACTACGCTCCGCTCCGGCGACCTGATCCTGATCAAAAACGGTGAGCAGGTTCCGGCAGATTGTAAAATACTTTCCGGCGATGCCACTGTCAATGAATCTATCATTACCGGTGAGAGTTTACCCGTTACCAAAACCATTAAAGACAAACTGATTGGCGGCAGTATCATCATCAATGGTACCGTAAAAGCACAGGTATTGTCTGAAGCCAAAGATTCAGTACTGGCCAATATCATTAACCTGGTAAAAAGAGCGCAGGGTGAAAAGCCGCCCGTGCAGCAAATGGCTGATAAGATCAGTGCCATCTTTGTACCACTGGTGTTAAGTATTGCCCTTGTTACTTTTATTGCCAATCTTATTATCCTGCACAATTTCACTGCTTCTTTAATGCGCAGCATTGCAGTATTGGTCATTGCCTGTCCCTGCGCTATGGGACTTGCCACACCCGCAGCCATTGCCGTAGGTCTTGGTCGCGCAGCACGCAAAGGCATATTGTTCCGCAATGCCAGAAGCCTGGAACTTTTCAGAACCGTGAAGCAGGTGGTGTTTGATAAAACCGGTACACTTACTACCGGCAACTTTGTATTGGCCAGTTCAAAGATCCTTGCCGCTGATATTTCCGAAGATCAGTTTCAGCAGATCACTTTTTCATTGGAGAAGTACTCAAATCACCCTATCGCCAATGGCATTGCCACTGCCTGGAAAAGAAAAGATGCTATCCGCTGGAGCAGCATTGAAGAAGTAAAAGGATTGGGCATGCGTGGCACTACCAAAGAAGGAGATGTATTCCAGGCTGGTTCCTGGAAAATAGCCATGCAACATACTACTGATGATACCCACAATGTTTACATCCTGAAAAATGATCAACTGATCGGCTGGATAGATGTTAAGGATGAGATCCGCCCTGAAGCGATTGGTGTGGTGCAATACCTGCGACATAAAAATATACGTACCATATTATTGAGCGGCGACAGATTCGAAAAATGCAAACAGCTTGCAGGCTTTTTAGGTATTGATGAAGTGATTGCTGAAAAAACACCGGAAGAAAAACTACAGGTGGTAGAAGATCTTACCCTGCAGGGAGCCACCGCTATGGTAGGTGATGGTATCAACGATGCTCCTGCACTGGCCAAAGCCACGATCGGTATTTCTATGAGCGACGCTTCACAGGTTGCCATGCAAACTGCTGATGTGGTGCTGATGAATCATGGTCTGCAACACCTGCCTTTGTCACTGGGTTTGGGCAGGCATACCTTTCTTACCATCAAACAAAATCTTTTCTGGGCTTTTCTTTATAACATTGTTGCCATTCCTATTGCAGCCTTTGGTTTACTGACACCTACTTTTGCCGCATTGGTAATGGGGCTTAGTGATGTAGTACTGGCAGTAAATTCGATAAGGTTGTTTGTGAAGCGGGTGGTATGACGGGGCAGGGAGTAACGTGAGACGTCAGTCGTGAATCGGCATGCGGCAACCGGCTGTAAATACGTTTAATTCAAGTGTTTCAATAAATATTATCAAACTTCTGCTGGATACTGACCATTGATAGCCGCTAGGAGTACCGATCCTATATAAAAGTCCCTAGCTTGAGCCAAATCAACAGACATGTTTTTGCAATTGTTTCATCAAAAGATGGACACCTACCGGGCATCCAAACGTTTTGTAATTGCCTGTTATAAACTGATTCATGCTTTTCTTCCGGAAGAGCGCAGAGGGAGCATCGAGAAGGTCCGCCACAGAAAGAAGAAGATTTTTTGAAATAGCACGCGGTTCCTTGATAGAAATAGATGCCGCATTGGATATTGCCATTGAATTAAAATACATTACTGCTGAAGAAATCAGCGAATCAGGCGTACTAATGACACGCTGTGTTCAAATACTCATTAAAATGATTAATTCACAAATAACTTAAATTCATCTTTTAAAGTAAAGGCAGGTTGCCTTCTGTAATGTAATTTCATTTGCCGATTCACGTCTGCCGATTCACGATAAAAAAACAAATGAACCTTCACGCCATCCTCTCCCGTTACTGGGGCTATGCTTCCTTCCGGCCGATGCAGGAGGATATTATCATGGCTGTACTGGAAGGCAAAGATACGCTGGCATTACTGCCCACAGGTGGAGGAAAGTCTATCTGTTTCCAGGTGCCGGCAATGGCAAAAGAAGGATTGTGCCTGGTGATCAGCCCGTTGATTGCTTTAATGAAAGACCAGGTGGAGAACCTGCGTAAAAAAGGTATTACGGCATTTGCTATCTACTCTGGCATGACTCGCAAAGAGGTGATGAACACGTTGCGGGTAGCAGGTAATAGCAACTGCAAATTCCTGTATGTATCTCCCGAGCGACTTGAAACATCACTGTTCAAAGAATACCTGCCCTCACTCAATATCAACCTGGTGGCTGTGGATGAAGCACATTGTATCTCGCAATGGGGATATGATTTTCGTCCACCTTATACGCGCATTGCTGCATTGCGTGATGAACTTCCGGATGTTCCGGTACTGGCACTTACTGCCTCTGCAACACCACTGGTGCAGGAAGACATCTGTGATAAACTGCGTTTCTCATCTCCGGCTATATTCCGTCAGTCGTTTGAACGACCCAATTTATCCTACAGTGTATTTGAAAGCGATGCCAGGATCAATAAGATCGTGGAGATATTGCAAAAGGTGAATGGCAGCAGCATTGTGTATTGCAAAAGCCGGCGCAGAACCAAAGAGATCAGCGATTTGCTGAATATGCATAGTATCAGGGCCGACTTTTATCATGCCGGGCTGAACCAGGAAGAACGCAATAAAAAACAGGAAAGCTGGATAAAGAATAATATCCGCACCATTGTTTGTACCAATGCCTTTGGAATGGGTATTGACAAACCTGATGTGCGGGTAGTGATCCATGCGAATGTACCCGACTGCCCGGAAAGCTACTACCAGGAAGCCGGAAGGGCTGGCCGCGATGGCAAACGTTCGTATGCAGTACTGTTGTACGATGACCGGGAGCTGTATGAACTACAGCAATTGCCGGACGCCAGATTTCCATCACTGCAGGATATACGCACGGTGTACCAGGCATTGATGAATTACCTGCAGATACCATCGGGATCGGGAGAAGAAGTATATTACAATTTTGATCTCAACGATTTCCTGAAAAAGTTTCAACTCGATTCACAACTCGTTATCCATGCCATCCGGGCATTGGCGCAGGAAGGATGGTTGTCGTTTAATGAACAGGTATTTCTTCCATCAAGAGCAGGCTTCATTACCGGAAAATCGTGGTTATATGAATTTGAGAACAGCAATCCTGCACTTGAACCATTGATCAAAGCACTGTTACGTACTTATGAAGGTATTTTTGATCAACAGGTAAGTATACATGAAAAAACACTGGCTTATCTGTTGAAAAAAACGGAACCGGAAATTGTTGCACAGCTAAAACAATTGCATGTGTACAACATTATTGAATATGTGCCGGTAAAAGACACACCGCAATTGTATCTGATGCGGAACCGTGTAAAAGCAGAACACTTACAGATCAAAACAGCTGACTACGAAAAAAGAAAACAACAATACATAGAACGTATTACAGCACAGGTACAATATATCCGCAACACTACAGATTGTCGCAGCCAGTACCTTGCTGCTTATTTTGGTGATAATAATACCAGGCCTTGCGGAATATGCGATAACTGCCGCAGGCAGGTGAACCAGGAATTAAATGCGGATGAATTTGAACGCATTCACCAACATATTATACAAACACTCAATACACAACCGGTGCGGAGTGATGAGTTGCAGCAGCATATAAAAAATATCAGCAAAGAGAAGTTCTGGAAAGTCATAAACTTTCTACAGGCTGAAAACAAGGTTCAGATCGATGAAAAAGGATTTGTGCGTGTAGTTAAATAATCCTGATTACACACCTGGCATTTACCAAACTACCAGTTTTTTGGGGATCACTTTTTTGTGTCGCAGACAGGTGATCTTTCCTGAAATATACCCCAGCGCCAATCCCAGCGGGTAATCTCCCATCCAGTGAACATCGGTATTGATCATAGCCCAGCCGGTTAACCCGATAAGACCATAGCCTACCACCTTTATCCATTGTTTTTCGGGGTAATTGGTGGTCAGTACAGTTACTGTAGCCATCATGGTTGCCAGGTGTCCTGACGGAAATGCATCGAAGTTGGAAGTATTGGTCTGATAATCTTTAAATGAAGGAAAGGGATGCCAGGCGCCACCACTCTGCGTACTCATAAAAGGGCTTTGTCGCCCTGATATGCGCTTAACGATCTGCGTAGTAATGCCCATGGTAATAAAGGTTTCAGTAATATCGCTGGCTGTTTGCAAAGCACGGTAATCTTTATTGATCCTGCCATACAGGTATAAGCCGCCGGCAATCATCATGCTGGTACCACCTTCGCCCAATTGGTACAGGGCGGAATTGATGTTGTTGGGAACTTTCAGAATTTTGGTATCGCCTACTTTGAAAACGATCTTGTAATCAGTTTCTCTGCGAAGGTCAATTTTATCGGAAACGTTTTTAACACCATCCAGTATTTTCTGGTCAAACGGAATAATAGCGGCGGTAGAAACAGCAACGAGTGCCAGGCCTTTCAGGTTCTCTTTTTTAAAAGGTACTTTAGCAATTTGCCAAAGATCTCCGGGTACGTTGGTAATGAATCCCCATTTCTTAGGCCGGTCGTACTGTATTTTTTGCGCATCCTGGTGTATCACATGACGCCATGAGGTGTCTTTATAAACCGGGGGTACTGTATTTACACTATCCTGCGCCTTTGCTGCAAAACCTGTTACCCACAAAACTGCTATCAAAACAATGCGCATGTTAAACCTTACCTTACAATGCATAATTAATTAATAAAGAAGTAGCGTACGAATTATATACAGGCATTATGCCTATACGCGAAAGTATCTTTTCTTTTTTTGAATTGCGCGCTACGGAACTCAGTAATCTTTTTTCATAGTTTTTAACAACACTGCTTCCACACAGGTATCCCAGCAGTCCACCTGCCAGCACATCAGACCCCCAGTGCCTGTTTTCCGTCATACGGCTAACGCCCACCAGTGTGGCCAGGCTGTATGCGGCAATACCCACGGCCGGAACGTCTTTGTACCTTTTGGCAAATACGGTTGCAATAGCAAAGGCTGTAGTAGTATGGCCTGAGGGGAATGAATTGAACTCGCTGCATCCCACCAGGTGACGGTCCTGGGGACGAAATATTCTGCCTGGACCGGTCCAGTGGTTGTATTCATTGGGTCTTGTACGACCAAGAGCTGTTTTAAACACAAACGCCCATATGCCGGAGGTAATATATGCCTGAGAGGACAGCATAACGGTGGTGGTCAGTTTTTCGTTGTGCGAAGCAATTCCGAACACACCCAGCCCCCCCAGTAGTACAATGCCATGAAAGCCGCCCATTTTGGTGATCAGCGGACTGCCTTTATGTACCAGCCAGCTTCTGTCTTTTACCCCCCGCATTTCGTGGTTCAGTCGCCTGTCCTCACCCAGTAAAGAAACTGCTGCAATGGTAAGCGGTAACAGAGCTTTGGCAGATGGACGCGTTTTAAAAGGCGAAGTAGCCTGGTAAGCCAGGTTACTGGTCAGTAAACGCATATAGTCTGAGCCGTTAAAACCGGTCTTCTTCATAAAAGAAACATGGGGCACCTGCTGTACAGGTACCACCACCGTATCCGGTTGTGACTCAAAAGCACTTGTTTCTGTTTCATTTTCCTGGCAAAAAGCAGGAACATACCACCATAAAAAACAGAATAGCAAAACCGTAGCTCGACGCATATCGTTTCCTGGTTGTAATAACACCCGTTTTATTGCAGTTATGAAAACCTTTCATACTGCACGTTACGGAAGTCATTGGTTTAGGTATAGGTATTGAGAAAATACCTAAATCAGGCTTACCCCTATGCTCTTTTCCCCGATACAGACATTAAAATGCCTTAAATACCGGTTATAATGACGATTTGCGCATGCTGTAACAAGCGGTTAACAAAAGTAACTGCCTGTACCCGCCATTTTCCCCTGTTCTTACCTGTGTAGCTGATAGTTATCTTGTAGCTGTTATCTGCTTTTTTTACTGCTTTTACCACCCAGGCCCAACACATCGAATATACCCCTGATGGCAGAACGTTGCAGCTGTTTGCCGGCTGAACTGTTCAGCATTGTTTCCCACCATGGCTTCTCTTGTTTGCGTGAGGCCGGCTTAGCCGCTTCTTCAGATTGCTGTGCTGCTGTTTCCAGCTTGGCAGTCAGTATTTCATACGCACTTTGATTGTCTATTGAATCAATATACTTCTTTACCAGTTTTGAACGGCTTACCAGGCCATCAATTTCACTATCGATCAACACATCCATTCTTGAACGTGGTGACACCAGCATGATATGTACCAGCGGCGTAGGAATACCTTTTTCATTCAGCATGGTTATGAGCGCTTCACCGATACCCATCTGCGTTATCAGTTCATCAGTTTTATAAAACTCCGTTACCGGATAATTGTCTGCAGCCTGCTTAATGGTCTTTCTGTCAGCAGCAGTAAATGCACGCAATGCATGCTGCACTTTTAAACCCAGTTGGCTCAATACTGCGGCAGGTATATCCTGTGGATTTTGTGTACAGAAGAAGATGCCTACACCTTTTGAACGGATCAGTTTGATCACCGTTTCAATCTGCTGCAACAAAGCATCGGTTGCTTCCTGGAAAACAAGATGCGCCTCATCAATAAACATCACCAGTTTGGGCTTATCAAGATCACCGGCCTCTGGTAATACTGAATACAATTCGGCCAGCATCTGCAACATAAAAGTCGAGAACAGCTTGGGTCTGTTCTGCATATCTGTTACACGCAGTATACTCACCATACCACGACCATCATCTGCAATACGCATCAGGTCATCTACTTCAAAAGAAGGTTCACCAAAAAAGACATCGGCACCCTGCTGTTGCAGTTCTATTACTTTTCGTAAAATAGTACCAGTACTGGTAGTGGCTATTTTGCCATACTCTTTTTCTATCTCTGCTTTGCCTTCATTGCTGATGTACTGCAATACTTTAATAAAATCTTTCAGGTCCAGCAAAGGCATTTTATGATCATCGCAATACTTGAAGATCATGGCAACCAGTCCCTGCTGCGTGTCGTTCAGGTCAAGGATCTTAGATAGCAGGATGGGGCCAAATTCACTTACGGTGGCGCGCAGCCTTACACCTTTCTCATTACTCAGCGTAAGCAGTTCTACCGGAAAAGCTGCGGGTTTCCACTCCTGTCCTATTTTACCCATGCGGTCCGTGATCTTATCGTTCACAGTACCGGCAGCAGCAATACCACTCAGGTCTCCTTTTATGTCCATCAGCAACACCGGCACACTGGCATCACTCAGCGCTTCTGCAATGACCTGCAATGTTTTGGTTTTACCGGTACCGGTTGCACCTGCAATGAGACCATGACGGTTCATGGTTTTGAGTGGCAGTTTTACCGAAGCTCCGCTTACTACCTGCCCGTCAAGCATACCAATACCCAGAACAGCCGCTTCGCCTTTAAAAGAATATCCTTCCTGAATAGTTTGTAAAAATTTATCCGTAGCTGCCATAAGTAAAATTTATATGCGAAAGTTACAGGATTAAAGTATTGAAAAAGAAAAATTTCGTGGCAGGCAGAGATAAAAAACAGCAGGCTTTTATAAAGCTTTTGGTATGTTGCCCTGCTGCCTTGATACCCGTTAACAGTCACACCTAAAAAGCAACCAGGGTAATTGGGTGTTTTGCCGCAACAACAGGTTTACTTTATATCACATGGTTGTTACTGATCAGGATAAGCATTACAAAGAATTACCACAATGTGGTATTTGAACAGGTAATACCGGTGTTTATCTTTGCACCGGAATCAAAGACCATTTACCATTAACCTTTGCACTATGAATTCCGTACCTTTTTTACGCCGGATATTGCACCGGCTACTACCCCGTCCTTTTGCCACCGTATTTTATCGAAACATAACCGTTCCGACTATAGCACCTGCTATCCGGATACACCAGATGCACTAACGAACGGCAACTGCATTTTCATTTCATGTTAATGGCCTATAGCTGTCAGCATCATACCGTTGGTATAGCCATGAATTTTTATAACCATTGCCACCGGTAAAGTGGAACCAAAAATATCGTGAAAAGCGGATAGGCAAGGCGTGCTGACCTCCGGTAACACAACAATTGAATCAGGTTGTTATTTAATAACACCGCCTGCTTTCCGGGAAGCATCCCGGTTACAGGTCAATGATTGTTTACCGGTATCAAAAAGAGGTTGTCTCATGTACAATGATGACAACCTCTTTCTCTATTATTGATCCTGCTGAACAGGTTAAATGGTCTCTTCGCGTTCCAGCATCAGTATGGCACTTTGCGGAACGATATAGTATTTTTCTCCTTCATACAATACTTCTGTAGCTCCGCTCAGTAAAAAAATGGCCAGGTCGCCTTCTTTTGCCTGCAGAGGTACATATTTTACCTTGTCGTCCTCATTTTTCCAGGGTTCATCTTCCACCGGCATGGGAATAGCGTAGCCCGGACCGGTTCTGATCACATATCCCTGTTGTACCTTCTCTTTTTCCTGTACACCGGGCGGCAGATATAGACCGCTTTCTGTTTTTTCATTGGGCCTGGTAAGCCGAATCAGTACCCTGTCGCCAATCACAATGAGTTTCCTGAATTTATTATCCGTAGTCAGTCGCATATAACACTATTGAAACATCAAAAATACTACAAAAATCAGCATAGGTATTTTGCGGGCATTACCGCGCCACAAACCGCTGTACACGGGCTACCGCGGCATAAAAAATGCATGGTAACCACCGTTATTATTAACAAAACATTACACGGAACTTGCTAAGTTTCGTAAATGAATTAACTTTATTTACACCATAGAACCAAATTACGTTAACATGGAAGGAAAGAAACCGAAAATTCTCCTGTGCGAGGATGACCCGAACTTAGGCATGGTACTGAAGAATTACCTGGAGTTGAATGATTTTGATGTTACACTGGAAAGAGACGGCCGCCTGGGTCTGGCAGCGTTTCAACGCGAAAAATTTGATCTCTGTCTGCTGGATATTATGATGCCACACATGGATGGCTTTACACTGGCCGAAGAGATCCGGGATGTAGATCCGGATATTCCTTTATTCTTCCTGAGTGCCAAAACCATGAAGGAAGATATCATCCAGGGATATAAACTGGGTGCAGATGACTATATTACCAAGCCCTTCGACAGTGAAGTGCTGTTGCTGAAAATAAAAGCTATTCTGAAGCGCAATGAAGAAGTAACCAAAGAACAGGAAAACAAAGAGTATGACCTGGGCGAATATCACTTCAATCCAAAATTGCGTGAACTGAGCCATAGTGGCAAAAATCAGACACTTTCTCCCAAAGAGAATGAGTTGCTGAAAATGCTGAGCGAACACATGAATGATCTGTTACCAAGGGAACAGGCATTGAAAAAAATATGGGGCAGCGATACGTATTTCAATGGCCGTAGTATGGATGTGTACATTGCCAAACTGCGCAAGTACCTGAAAGATGACAGCAATATTGAGATCGTAAATATCCACGGCAACGGTTTCCGCCTGGTAGTGCCTACCACCATATAGCAATTGCTGACCATAGAATGTAATACATTCCGAAGATCTGCAATTGCTGCATCAGTAATCCGATTCTGGGTAAAGTAAGTCATAATGTAAACAGGCAGCCAGTATAACTGAGCTGCCTGTTTTTTTTATTGCAATAAGTTATTATCAGAAAAGTGTATTACCTGCTGCGGCACTTCCTCCGGGACTTTTACCCAGGTGTTCATACGCTTTCAGGGTTGCTTCACGTCCACGGGGTGTTCTTTTGATAAACCCTTCCTGTATCAGGAACGGCTCATATACCTCTTCCAGCGTACCGGTTTCCTCACCTACTGCTGTTGCAATGGTAGTAATGCCTACAGGACCGCCTTTGAATTTATCAATGATGGTCAGCAATATGCGGTTGTCCATTTCATCCAGTCCATGTTCATCCACATTCAGTGCGCGCAACGCGTGTTGTGTAATGCCCAGGTCAATGATGCCATTGCCCAACACCTGTGCAAAATCGCGTACACGGCGCAACAATCCATTGGCAATACGCGGCGTTCCGCGACTGCGGCGGGCTATTTCACCGGCTGCATCTGAGGTGATCTTTGTGCCCAGGATGGAAGACGAACGTGTTACGATCTTCTGCAACGTATCGGCATTATAATATTCCAGGCGCGATTTGATGGCAAAGCGCGATAAGAGTGGTGCTGTAAGCAAGCCACTGCGCGTGGTGGCACCTATCAGTGTAAAAGGATTAAGACTGATCTGGATGCTCCGTGCGTTGGGACCGCTATCGATCATAATGTCAATGCGATAATCTTCCATAGCGGCATACAGGTATTCTTCCACCACTGTACTCAACCGGTGTATCTCATCAATAAACAACACATCATTAGGTTCCAGGTTGGTCAGTAAGCCTGCAAGATCACCGGGTTTTTCAATTACCGGTCCGGAAGTTTCTTTGATATTCACACCCAGTTCATTGGCAACTATACGGCTAAGGGTTGTTTTACCCAAACCAGGAGGGCCGTGAAAAAGGATATGGTCCAGCGCTTCACCGCGCATTCTGGCAGCCTTGATAAAGATCCTGATGTTTTCAATGATCTGTGGCTGTCCTGCAAAGTCTGCAATTTCACGCGGCCGGATATTGTTCTCAAACTCTTTATCCGCTGCACTGATTGTTTCTTTGCCTGTATGTAAATTAGGATTCGACATTCTTATTCGGAGCTTTGTAAAGCTACACAAAAGTAAGTGAGTAAAACCATGCATGTACATTTTATACAACCGGCCGGTTTTTGGCTTTGGGATAATTTTTACATTTTATTTGTATATACAAACAAAATAATCTTACCTTTGTCCTGTAAATGAAAACTTCAGACAGCACATATCATCAATGTCTGTACTTTGTAACCAGTGCGCTGGCACGTAAAGTAGAAAAGCTGGCCAGTGAAAGCTGGAAACGGGTTGATCTTTCGCCCAGTCACGCTTATCTGCTGATGCTGGTGATTGACAATCCCGGTATTCAGCCCGGTGCATTGAGCGAACAATTACACCTATCTCCCTCTACCATTACCCGTTTGATTGAAAAACTGGAAGATAAAAAAATGGTAGTGCGGGTAATGGAAGGTAAAACCACCAATGTATATCCTACTGCCAAAAGCAAAGGTCTGCATCCAACTTTGCTGGCATGCCGGGATGAATTTTATACTACCTACGAAAAGATACTGGGTGAAAGAGAATGCAGAACAATGGTAGATAACATGGTGAAAATAGCCGATAAACTAAAAGGTTAATTTTTTTTGCATTAATATTTGTATATACAAAAATGAAAACCAAATACACATTATGAATTACATAATTACCGGTGGCGCCGGTCACATTTCAAAACCACTTGCGCTGCAATTATTAAAAGCAGGACATTCAGTAACCGTTATTGGCCGCAATGAAAATAATCTTGCTGAACTTGCTGCTGCAGGAGCCAAAACAGCTGTCGGATCTGTTAGTGATGTACAATTCTTAACCACTGCTTTTGCCGGTGCTGATGGCGTATACCTGATGTTTCCACCCGACTTCTCTGCCGTAAAAAATCTGTATGATTATTTTGATGCTATTGCTACCAATTATGCTACGGCCATTAAAACCAATGCCGTTAAACAGGCAGTAGTACTCAGCAGCATGGGCGCTCATTTGCCCGAAGGAGCGGGTCCTGTGTCCGGGTTATACCATGCAGAAACAATACTGAAAACATTAACAGAGACCAATATCCTGTTCCTGCGTCCTGCTTATTTCTATTACAATTTGTTGGGTAGTGTTGGCCTGGTAAAACAAGCGGGTATTATAGGCAGCAATTTCGATTTGCCGGCAGGTAAGTTCCCGATTGCAGATACAACCGATATTGCTGCCGCTGCAGCATCACAATTGCTGCATCCAACCTTCACTGGTCATGCCGTACAGTATGTTGTAAGTGCAGAAACCGGTACCGGTGAAATTGCTGCTGCCATCGGCGCTGCTATTGGCAAACCGGATCTGCAATGGGTACAATTTACCAATGAACAACTGGCAGATGCCTTACTGCAAGCGGGTTTACCTGCTATTATGGCCCAGGGATATGTTGATCTTGGTAATGTATTGCAGGCAGGCAGCATGACAGAAGATTATTACCGTCATCCTTCTGTTGCCACAGACAATGTACAACCTGCAGATTTTGCAAAAGTGTTTGCCGCCGTATACAATGCTAACCAGTAGCCTGCATACAATCACATTTCAATATATAGAGCAATCACTGTTGTGAACCGGTTTAGCCGGTTGTGGCGGGGAAAGTGTTTACCTTTAATGCTACAGGCCTTTGAAATTTTACTATGACCATAGAAACATTTGAAGCCAGTTTTGCACAGGGTAAACCTCCCGCAGACAGCAGCATTTACCTGCAGGCATTGTGGTATGATGCCAATAACAACTGGGAACAGGCGCATTCACTGATACAGGACCTCAAAACGAATACCATTGCAGCATGGATACATGCTTACCTGCATCGTAAAGAAGGCGATACCTGGAATGCAGATTACTGGTACCGTCGCGCCGAACGCAAACGTCCGGCCTGTACACTTGCAGAAGAATGGAAAACAATAGTGGATTTTTGCTTAACCAGGCAATAGCATTTTCTATGCAGCTCTTTACCTGATATACCGGTTGAGATGCAGGATAGCGTCGGGATCAGGACAATTATCAAGATATTTTTCTCTTTCAGAATACTTGCACACACCGGGATAATCGCCCTGCTTCAACTCCATGTTTATAATTACCTGGAAATGCAGGTGCGGCGGCCATTGCCCGTTTTCATGAGGCTGTCCGAAATGGGCAATTTCCTGTCCACGGATAACATACTGTCCTGCAGACATGCCCTGGATATCGGCCAGACTGATGTGTCCATATAAAGTATAAAACGGCATGCCGTCTAACTGATGCAGCAATACCATGGTGGCGCCATAATCACCAAATTGGTCATTAAAAGCAACACTGTGCACCATGCCACCCATAAAAGCATAAGCCGGTGTACCTGCCGCTCCCCAGATATCAATACCCAGGTGCAGCCTGCGCGGTTCTTCTCCCGGTTTTCCATCAAACACCGTACTTCTGTTGTAAATAGTGCGGTGCTCATCATAACCACCAATGCCATAACGTGCACCTGCTATCTGCAATTGCTGTTGAATGTATTGACCGAACCGGGAAGTATCGTTAATGATCTCCGCTGTCAGGGTTGTATTGGCGGCCGTAAAATCAAGCGGCAGCAATTTGTCGGTTGCCGGATTGAAAGCTACTACGGGGTGAAAGCTTTCCCTGTTCCTGTATAATATGGTGCTTAGAGGATTCATGCGCTGTTCGTTCCACAAATTACACCGTTTTATACATTAAAAAAGGCCATGCCGTTTTGCAGCATGACCTTTTTTGAAAATGCAGTGTTTTCTATTTCAATTGCTTCAGTATTTCTTCAATTGCCCTGTCCAGTTGCGGATCGCGACCATTGATCTTGTCCTCAAACGTATTGATCACCAGTATATCGGGTTGTACGCCTGTCTGTTCCAGGTCTTTACCATCCAGGGTATAGCATCCCCAGGCCGGCATACGTACAAATGAACCATCCACCAATCCTACGCCGCTGGTAAAGATGATCCAGTGATACGTTTCGTTACCAATAATCTTACCCAGTTTCAGTGCTTTGAAGCCGGCAGAGGTCATTTCAGCATCACTCAGTGACTGTTCGTTGATCAGTAATACGATCGGTTTATCACTGGGGCTGAAGTTGGATTGCTGTGTCAGTTTTCCTTCACGGTACTTCCAGTTCAGGTAAGAACGCTGGCTCAGGAAACGCAATACTTCATCGTGAACATTACCGCCTGTATTGTAACGCAGGTCGAATATCAAAGCATCTTTACCATTCAGCTCCTGTGTCATATCTACAATGAACTGCTCCAGTTCACCCTGACCCATATCTTTCATATACCCATAAGCAATGCGGCCCTTGCTTTTTTCATCTACACGCTGCTGGTTTTTATCCACCCATTCATCGTACAGGTTCCCACCCAGCGAAGTCTGTGGATGGATCTTGACTTCATAAGGCTGCCCTTTACGGCTAAAGGTAAGTTTGATCTCCCTGTCAATAGATGGCTTCGTAAAATAGTAGCTGCGATCGATATTCTTATCCACTACTTCACCATTTACTTTTTCCAGTACATCACCGGCCTGCACATCAATACCTTTTTTATCGGCTGCAGAACGTTTCAGTACATATTTTACTGTGTAGGGACTGGCATTTTCAAACATAATACCTGTTTCCATGGTACGATTGGCCAATGCAATAGTTTCATCATCTCCAAACGTTGAGAATCCCTGGTGTGATGAATTAAGCTCACCTAACATATCATTGAGTAATATCCGCAGGTCAGACCTGTTGTTGATAGCAGGAATAAACTTACTATAATATTCCCTGGTCTTCTTCCAGTCAAGACCATGAAATTTTTCATCATAATAACCTTCTTCCATATAAGCCCATGCTTCATTGAACAACTGGCTGAATTCCTGTGCCAGGTTACGGCGGAAAGTGAAGCTGACATTGATGAGATCAGTTTTATTGGCATCCAGGCTTAGTTTGGAAATATTGCCATTTAGTAATACATAGTATTTGCCACTATTTTCTACAACACTGAAGTTAAACCCATCGGCCCCGGTTATCTTTTCTGTTTTAGGAACTTCAAATGGCTCCAGTACTGTTTTGAACAACGCAGGCCTGCCTTCATGATTGCTGCCATACAGCACAATGGTCTTTTCTCCGCTTTTATATACACCAACCAGTGATTGTGATCCGCCGGACGCGCCAACCGTTTCCACTCTTTCTATGATCTTGTCGGTATCAATAGAAATAGTTGCAACAGCAGGTACTGCAGGAGGCACTTTTTTACTGGTGTCTTTCTTTTCTTCCTTGAATAATTCATCAAATTTATCAGCACGGTAAGGCTCATCTATTTTTTCCAGTGCCATACGGTATACCCTCGGGTTCTGCATACCCAGCGGATAGCTTGGCCGTAAGCGTGAAGAAACAAAATAGATGTATTTACCATCCGGTGACCATAGGGGACTAGCTTCTGTTACACCGGTTTTGGTAAGGTTGGTAGTTTTATTTTCTTTGATGTTGTATACAAAAATGTCCTGCTCAAAATTGCGGATAGCAGTGAACAATACATATTCATCATTGGGAGAAAAACCTGGATTGCTATTCTGGAATGCCCAGATCTCATCTTTTACAATGGTTTTATTGTCCCATGTTTTCAGATCCAGTAAACGTACTTCATCACGTCCGCTTAGGTAAACCGCTTTGGTTTTTGCTTTGTTCAATACAATAGCGCGGTTATTTCTTTTATCGGTGGTCAGTTGTTTCAGCGGAGCGCTGTTATCGGCTGCTGCGGTAAACAGGTTGAAATAACCATCGGCAGTCTGGTTGAACAACAGGGTTTTGTTATCGCTCATCCATTTGACTTCTTTTACGCGCTCTGCACTGCCACGTACCAACTGGCGGATGAACTTGCCTTCCACATCACTTACAAAAATTTCACCGCGTGATACAAAGGCCATCTTTTTGCCGTCGGGCGAAACATCGAAATTGGAAATGTTGTTCCTTACCTCAAAGTCTTTTTCTTTTGGTAATACATTATTGCGCAGAATATTTACTTCCAGTTTACTGCTTTTCTTTGAAGCAACATCGTATATCCATAACTGGTAATCTTTTTCAAATACCACTTTGCTGCCATCTGCACTTACTACCGGGCTTTTGATGGATGAAGTAAAAGAAGTGAGCGCCGTTTTTTTACCATTTACAAAGGTGTACAGGTTGTACTCGCCATTGGCCTCATCTGAAATGAAATAGATATTGCCTTTTCTGTCAAGCGTAGCGCCAAAATCTTTTCCTTTCCAGTCCGTATACTTGGTATACTTTTTTGTTTTGGGATTGTATGACTGAATTTCGGGATTGAAAGGCCCCTTATAACGTTTGCGCTGTACCTGGTTACTACTTTCCCAGGTATCGTTGAAGAATATTTCGCCGGTTGACGGATGCTCAAACAGGTTGTGATCGAACTGGAAGAAATAATCACCCAATACACGCTGCGGTGTGCTGCCCTGCAGATTTACGGTAAAACCGGTGATCTGCCCCATACGGCCTGATGTAAAGTAAATGCTTTTGGAATCCCAGCTCCAACTGTTCACTTCATCATTGGCACTATGCCAGGTTAGCTGTTTTACTTCACCACCTTCGGCAGGAATGATAAAAACATCGGCATTACCATACTGGCGCCCGGTGAAGGCGATCCATTTACCATCCGGCGAAACACGTGGACTGGTTTCATAGCCCTGCATGGCGGTAATACGCACGGCCTGTCCGCCGGCAGCAGGCACTTTCCACAGATCACCCTCAAATGAAAAAATTACGGTTTGCCCGTCGGGCGTAATAGCGGGTCCCGTCAGAAAACCGGCTTCACTTTTCTGTGCCACCACAGGGGTTGCAGCCAGTAACAGGAAGGAGTATAATAAACGCTTCATCAACAAATAGTTTATGCCTGAAATTACAATGAATGCAGTAAATGCAGGCACCGTTTGTCAATAAGCCCAGCAATAATACACAACGGGAATTGTAACCGATAGCAGGTTATAATATAGCAACAAGAGCGGGCCGGGCTGTTGTTCTTTGCGCAAGGTTTTGTCTGGGAATTTCTGCCTGCTGTACAGATGGCTTCCTGGCAGTCGTCAATCGGTGCTCCAGCAGGTTGGCCATGGCGTCAAAATAGGCTATTACATCTTCCCGTACATTCCGTTTCAGCCAGCGAAAACCTCCGGGCAGATGATTCAGCACTTCTTTGTCCTGCAGGTATTCCAGGTAATGAATATCCACGGGCGTAAGTCCCAGTTGCTGTAATTTGGTAAGTAGTATTTCTAAAGGAGCTCCGGTTACCGGGCAGGCTTCGGAAGCTATTTCTGTCCACTCACCTGCACCAGTATGTGCACAGGTCAGTATCTCTTCCTTACTCCATGCAGTGGTAGCCTGCAACAATTGTCCGCAATTGCAGGCACCATGATGTCCCCATGCATAAAATGCTCCATTCCTCAGGTTGGCAGCGGCATTGCGCAGCCCCTCAATCAATTCAACAGTAGGATATGCCATACCATGAATTTCCTATAAAAACAGCAGGCAGACAAGCTTTGCGGGTAAATTTTGTGTAACGATCCGTTAAAAACGGGCAGGGGCAAAATAGCCGGTTCATTTTTGCGTTTAAGTGCATACTCTTTATTTAAAATCAATCACTTGACACTATATCGCCTGTTCGCCGCTGCCATACTGCTTTTTATTGCTTCGTTTTATGCATTACAGGCCCAAACCATTACAGGCGCCTGGAGAGGCAAAATAGGCAATGTCAAAGCTGAGCTGAAACTGGTAAAAAAAGGCGATAGCCTGTTAGGGACTTCTTACTATTACACTTCTAAAAATCATTATCGCCGGTTTGCGGTGCGTGGTTATTTTGACGATGTTACGAATGCAGTGGTGTGGTGGGATGATGTATTGCTGGATGGAAAAGGTTCTGACAATTTTTTTGCTTCCAATAAAGATGCCTTGTTGTCAGTTGCAGATTTTAATTGCCCCGGTGAAAATGTTATGAAGCTGGAAGGTAACAGTACAGAGCGTGATGATAGAGAACAGGAAAAGGGTATTGTGCAATTACAAAAAATCAGCCGTTCAGCTTTTTCTGATGAATGGGACTATGTACTGGAAAATTACTTTGTAGGCGCCAATACGCCTTCTGTCATTGACAGTATAGCACATTTATCATTTGCGCCACCGCCCATTGAAATGGCGGAGAAATCAACGCCCGCACCTGCTCCTGTAAAAACCAGTCCCCCGGTTGCGCCATCTGTAGCTATTAAAGCGCCTTCACCAGTCACTACTACTACAAAGCCTGCTGATCCTTCTATTGAGCAGAAATTCACTTCACGTACTAAAAAGCTGCAAACGGTCATTCCCATCACAGCTAAAAAGATAGAGCTACGTTTTTATGACAACGCTCAAGTGGATGGCGATTCTATTGCCTTGTTCCTGAATAACAGGATGATCTATAAAAACATTCGTCTTACCGAACAGCCTTATACCATTTATTTGCAGGCCGACGATCTGCAAGACGATAATGAATTGGTAATGGTGGCTGAGAATCTTGGCTCTATTCCTCCCAACACGGCATTTATGGTAGCCATTGTGGGTAATAAAAGATATGAGGCGAGATTGTTTGCCAATGAAGGTAGCAGCGCGCTGGTGAGGTTGGTAAAACAGGTGGAACGATGAGTAAAGTTGTAAGTGATGAATTGCAGTTGATAGGTTTGCTGCTGTGATTTTTATGTCCGCTCATACTTCATATTTCACTGTCGCTCGTTCGGCATAACAAATCCCTAAGCAGGTAAGATTACAGAACTTTTTCGGGTTTCAACATACCCGTACTTCGTATTTTTTATTTCGTACTTAACAATACCGTTCTGAAGCCCTGGTTGCTGAAAGAAGCATGGATGTTCACCCGACCAATATCGTATGAGTTGAAGTAATGACATGCATAACTGCTGCACCACCACGATCCTCCGCGTGCATGTGCCACTGATGCACTTTCATCCGGTTGCAGCTTTCCCGTACAAAATTCAAATACGTTACCATACATATCATACAGGCCCCAGGCATTGGATGCAAAACTGGCTACCGGTGCTGTGTACATATATCCATCGGTACTATCAGCTACCCGGTGATCATGTCCACGCCAGATGTTGGCATATTCACTGATCTTTTTATCGTCATTTCCAAAGAAAAAATCGGTTGATGAACCGGCCCGGCAAGCTACCTCCCACTCTTCCAGTGTTGGCAAACGCAGTTTTGCCCAGCGGCAATAAGCCATAATATCACTGTAGCTGATACAGGTAACAGGATGATCCATTTTGTTGTCGATACCACCTCTTGTAATGCCGTTGGGAAAACGCCAATAAGCAGTAGAATCTTCCAGCCACTCAAATTCATCCAGTCCCGGTTCAAACACCATGGCATTGTGCATACGTTCTGCATCGGTACGATAACCTGTTGCGGCTATAAAAGCGGCAAACTGTGCATTGGTAGTTTCTGTGGTTGCTATACGAAAACTATCAATGGTTACTGTACGGAGCGGATTTACAGGATGCCCCTTTTTACCAATGGTATACGTACTGGCTGGCACCAGTACAAACTTATGCAGTTGTGCCTGTACAGACACCGTGGGTACAAGCCATAGTATACAGCATAACAGTTTACTTAGCCAGGCCATTGTAAAAATCGGTAGCTCTTTTAATGATCAGTTCTTCGTTGGCAGTGTTGAAGTTGATAAAGGCGCTGTACTGGTCTTTTACAGCATACAGCTTTTTATATGTCTGGGAGGTTAACAGTTCACTGTATTTATTGTTGCGCATCAACAGCAGCAATACCGTCAGTACATCGCGGTCATTTTTTTTCTTATTGTACGTTTCAATGATCAGCGGTACCAGTTCTTTTGCATTGATCTCAACAAGAATGTGTTTATAATTCAACCCGATATTTCCATCCCGGGTGATATTCTCTTTCAGCAGTTTCACTACAGAATCCCGGTTGCTTCTGAAAAATGCCAGTTGTCTTTCGCTCCATGCATTTTCGTCAAAAACATCCGGCAATTGTCCGAATATTTTTTTGTGCTCGTCCTGTATCGGAAATGAAGCATCACAATTCTGGCTGTAAGAATCGCCATGCAGCATGTTGTAGGTAAATTTTTCACGAAAAGAGAATGCCTTGTAAACGGAAGGGCTCAGCCGGTCATTGTCAGGTTCACCTTCTTCTCCTTTCATTTCTATTTTGGAAATTAACGCTTTGATTTTTTTCAGACTGTACGGCGGCTCAGAAATGGTCATGCGGATATCGTGATAGGCATAGCTTTCTTTACTGGGTTCTTTCCATTCTTCTGCGTTTTGGGCAAAAGCTGTACAACACGTCAACAAAAGCGCAACAGGTAAATGCAGGTGTTTCATTGAAAAGTGTTTAACGGCGGGGGAGACACCCGCCAGTAGAATAGGAATATTTATTGAAAATGAATACTGGGTATCGATAATTAAGCAGTTGCTGCGTCAACCATGCAGGAATATTCAATACGCAATAGACAATGCTCAATATTCAACAATCTTATATTACCACGTTCACCATCTTGCCTTTTACATAAATCACTTTCTTTGGCTGTTTTCCTTCCAGCCATTTCTGGATCACATCGTTGGCCAGCACAATCCCTTCTACTGTTTCCTGTGTGGCATCCAGTGATATGTTGATGGTGGTTCGCATTTTACCATTTACTGAAACAGGGTACTCCTTACTGCTTTCTACCAGGTATTTCTCTTCCAGTTTCGGATAGGCTGCATCCAGTACCGAAGTAGTATTGCCCAGCAAATGCCACAACTCTTCACACACATGCGGTGCATAGGGTGTAAGCAATATCAGCAATGGCTGCAGTATCTCTTTTTTATTACATTTCAGATCAGCCAGATCATTGATACAGATCATAAATGCGCTCACTGCTGTATTGAATGAGAAGCGTTCTGTATCGTCCTGTATCTTTTTGATGGTTTTGTGCAATACTTTCCATTCCTGGTTTGTTGCTTTTTCATCTTTCCACACCTGTCCTTTTACTTCATCATAAAACAAACGCCAGAGTTTTTTCAGGAAGCGGTGAACACCTTCAATACCTTTTGTGTCCCACGGCTTGCTGATCTCCACAGGCCCAAGGAACATCTCGTACATGCGAAAAGTATCAGCACCGTATTTATCTACCAATACATCAGGATTCACAGTGTTAAACTTACTCTTACTCATCTTTTCAACTTCCGAGCCGCAGATGTACTTCCCGTCTTCCAGTATAAATTCGGCATCCGCATAGTCAGGTTTCCACTTTTTGAATGCTTCTGTATCCAGCTCTGTGCCGTCTACAATATTCACATCCACATGCAAAGCATCTGTTTCATATTGGTCTTTCAATCCGAAAGAAACATATTTGTTGGTAGTGCCCTTTATACGATACACAAAACGGCTGCTACCCTGTATCATACCCTGGTTCACCAGTTTTTTATAAGGCTCATCATGACCAATATGACCAAGATCATACAAAGCTTTTGTCCACATACGGCTATACAACAAATGGCCTACGGCGTGCTCCGTTCCACCGATATACAGGTCTACCTGTCCCCAATAGTCAGATGCTTTACGATCGCAGAACGCTTTGTCATTGTGCGGATCCATATACCGCAAAAAGTACCAGCTGCTGCCGGCATAGCCGGGCATGGTATTCGTTTCCAGGTGACGGGCCACCCATTCAGGAATATTGGCCAGCGGGCCTTCTCCTTCCGGACCGGGACTGTAGGAATCTACCGTGGGTAATTCAAGCGGCAGTTCTTCTTCATCCAGTGGTATGGCAATGCCATTTTCCCAGGTAATCGGGAATGGCTCACCCCAGTAACGCTGACGGCTGAATGCAGCATCGCGCATACGGAAATTCACTTTTCGGGTACCGATACCCATTGATTCCAGTTTGCTGATCGCTACTTCAATCGCATCACGCATGATCATACCGTTCAAGAAGTCTGAATTTTCCAGCTTTGCATCCTTGGTAGGATTGGCATCTGTACCATCAAACTGATCGCCGATGATATTGGTAATGGGAATACTGAAATGACGGGCAAATTTAAAATCACGCTCATCGCCACAGGGAACTGCCATAATAGCGCCGGTGCCATACCCGGCCAGTACATATTCACTGATCCAGATAGGAATTTCACGGCCATTGAAAAGATTCACCGCATAAGCTCCTGTAAACACACCGGTGATCTTTTTTTCTGCCATGCGCTCACGCTCACTACGGCTTTTTACATACGTGATGTATTCTTCCACTGCCTGCTGCTGCGCAGCCGGTGTAATAGATGCAATCAACTCATGTTCCGGTGCTATTACCATAAAGTCTACACCGAAAATAGTATCAGGACGCGTGGTATACACACGTAATTGTTTGTTATTACCGACTATTTTAAAATCAATTTCAGCACCATAGCTTTTGCCGATCCAGTTGGTCTGCATTTCTTTCATGGCATCACTGAAATCAATCCGCTCCAGGCCTTCCAGTAAACGGTCTGCATATTCTGTAATACGCAGGTACCATTGACGCAGTTTTTTCTTTACTACCGGATGACCACCGCGCTCACTTACACCGTTGATCACTTCGTCGTTGGCCAGTACAGTACCCAATGCCTCACACCAGTTCACTTCACCATAACCGCAATAAGCCAGGCGGTAATTCATCAGGATATCTGCCCTGTGTTTGTTGCCCAGCGCTTTCCATTCGGCAGCATTGAACTGGATGGAAGGTTCACCGGGACAAGGATGATGGGCATTTCCTTCTTTTTCAAAAATGGCCACCAGGTTGCTGATGCTGTCAGCCTTATCCAGTTTACGGTTATACCATGCATTGAACAACTGTAAAAATATCCACTGTGTCCATTTATAATATTTAGGATCGCTGGTGCGTACTTCGCGGCTCCAGTCGAAACAAAAACCAACATTATCCAGTTGTTTGCGGAAATTATCAATGTTCTGTTCGGTACTTACAGCCGGGTGCACACCATGCTCAATAGCGTATTGTTCTGCAGGTAAGCCAAAAGCATCATATCCCATAGGATGCAGCACATTGAAGCCCTGTAATCTTTTGAAACGGGCAAAAATATCACTGGCAATATATCCCAGCGGATGTCCTACATGCAAACCTGCACCACTGGGGTAAGGAAACATGTCCAGCACATAGAATTTGGGTTTAGTGCTGTCATTACTTACCGTATAGGCACCATCTTTTTTCCATTGCTCCTGCCATTTTTTTTCAAGCTGCCTGAAATTGTATTCCATAAAAACGATTCGCTGTTGTTCAGTTGAATGATTGAAAATATTTGCCCCTGTTATACACACCGGCTTTGTCGTTAGCTGTACTTTGTGCCATCAGCTACAGAGAACACTAAAAGTTGAGGAAACGTTAAAAAGCCCTGATGCCCCGAAATTTTTCTGCTCCATTATCGTTTACAAAGGGGGTGTCAAAAATACGGATTATCCCGTTTAAGCAGGATAAAACCGTTATTTTTGTAATGTTTACTAACCCGGAAAAAAACGTGTTTCATGGCGCAATTTGGAAAAGCATCGGCCAAACGGTCAAAACCCTCGTATTTTATGGCTATTCTGGGGGTTACTATCGTACTCTTTTTTGTAGGCATTTTCGGATGGGTATTGCTGAATGCAAGCCGTTATACGGAAGAACTGAAAGAGGACGTAAAAATGCAGGTATATCTCAGAAATAACGTTACCAATACAGATGTCGATTCACTGAAAAATTACATTTCGGCACAACCTTATACCAAATCACTGGAATATATTGACAAGGAAACTGCCAAAAAGAAGTGGCTGGATGGCGGCGAAAACGATTTTAAAGAACTGCTGGATGAAAATCCGCTGCCCGCGTCCATCGACTTTAACCTGAAGAATAATTATGTGCAGAAAGACACCATGGCAGCCATTAAAGCCGACCTGGAAAAACGCAATGTGGTGGTGGAAAGCGTAAAATACCCGGCATCACTGGTAGAAAAAATGGGCGCTTCCGTACGGATTGTGCTGATCATTTTTGCTATCCTGGCCGGTATCTTCTCTATCCTGTCTATTGTACTGATTGATAATACCATCCGCCTGGCCATGTACAGCAACCGTTTCCTGATCAAAACCATGCAGATGGTGGGCGCTACCCGCAGCTTTATTGCCAAGCCCATGACGCTGAGGGCCATTATCAACGGGGCCACGGCCGCCGCCATTGCCATTGTGCTGATCTACGGCCTGATGACGCTGTTTGAGTATTTTCTGCCTTACCTCCGCGATCTGCGCGATAACGGCCGCCTGTTCATCCTGTTCGCATTCCTGTTTTTACTGGGTATTTCCATTTCGCTGTTCAGTACCTACCGCAGTGTGCTGAAATACCTGAAAATGAAACTGGACGACCTCTATTAAAAATTTTTTACATACTGCTGCATATCCAGAGCAAAATCAAAACTTTGCCTATATTGCAGCTCTAATTATTTGCTATGAGCGATAAGAAACAAGTTGCTGCTGCTAATGAACTGTTTGGTAAGCAGAATTATATCTGGATCGTTGCAGGTATCGTAGTCATGTTGCTGGGACTGGCCCTGATGTCAGGTGGTAACAGTAAAGACCCCAACATCTTTGCCCAAAACGAAGTATATAGTTTCCGCCGCATTACCATAGCACCCATCGTGATCTTACTGGGACTGGCTATTGAAGTATATGCGATCTTCAAAAAACCGAAGGAAAGCTGAAAAACGGCGGAAATGCATTATAATTAAAAAGTTTACGAAAGGCTGTCACTATTTACTGAGACAGCCTTTTTCATTAGTTCTATATTACCCTGTCAAACATCCAACTCCCCCGGCATGACACTTTTTGAATCTATCATCATTGCTATTATTGAAGGCATTACGGAGTTTTTACCCATTTCCTCTACCGGACACATGGCCGTGGCCTCTGCCATTATGGGTATCGGTTCCGATTCATTTACGAAGCTGTACGAGATCGTGATACAGTTTGGTGCCATTCTTTCTGTAGTACTATTGTACTGGCGCCGTTTTTTCGATTTTAAAAAGATCTCCTTTTACATCAAACTGATCATTGCTATTATACCCGCGCTGGCATTCGGTGCATTGTTTAAAAAGCATATTGACAGCATGCTGGAAAAGCCTATGATCATTGCCATTATCATGTTGCTGGGTGGTATTGTACTGTTGTTTGTAGATAAGTGGTTTGCCAACAAAGCCGAAATTGATACACAAGAACAGGTGAGCAATAAAAAAGCATTTATTATCGGTTGCTACCAGGTATTGTCCATTCTTTTTCCCGGTCTTAGCCGCAGTGCGGCCACCATCATTGGTGGTATGCAGCAGAAGCTTACCCGCAAGGTAGCGGCCGAATTCTCTTTCTTCCTGGCGGTGCCTACTATGATGGCTGCCACTGTAAAAAGCTTGTACGATGTGTATAAAGAAACACCTGAAGTGCTCAATACAGACAACCTCAGCACCCTGCTGATCGGCAGCGCCATTGCTTTTATTGTGGCCTTGCTGGCAGTTCGTTTCTTTATTGGCTACCTGCAAAAACATGGTTTCCGCCTGTTTGGCTGGTATCGCATTATACTGGGTATTGTTTTACTGGTGCTTATTTTTGCCGGCATCATTAAAAGCTAACAGCACACAGTTGCTACGTTATCATTAACCCGATTATCACATCACCCAATACGCTGCTGCCATGCAACCTGCTTCTAAAAAAGTAATCAATGCCTGGTGTATGTACGACTGGGCAAACTCTGCCTATAACCTCGTTATTACTTCCACCATTTTCCCGGCTTATTTTGAAGGCATTACTAAAAACAGGTTACCCAACAATGAGATCCTGTTCATGGGGCGCAGGTTTGTTAATACAGCATTATACACATACATACTGGGTACAGCGTTTATTGTAGTGGCATTGATCTCCCCCATTCTTACATCTATTTCAGATTACAAGGGTAATAAGAAAAACTTCATGGCTTTTTTCTGCACGCTGGGCAGCATTGCCTGTGCAGGGCTCTATTTTTTTGCACCCGATCTGCAAAACGATGGCAGTACCGTACTAACAGCCGGGGCCGTCAATATCGGGGTAGCGTGTATGTTATTGTCATGTATCGGCTTCTGGTCAAGCCTGGTGTTTTACAATTCATACCTGCCCGACCTGGTAGAAGAATCGCAACGCGACCGTATCAGTGCCCGTGGCTACACCTGGGGTTATATCGGTAGCGTACTATTGCAGATCATCTGTTTCATCATTGTATTCTTTCCGGAAAAATTCGGCTTTAATACACCTTTTGAAAAAGACCACATGCCGGCAAGGGTTTCTTTTGTACTGGTAGGAATCTGGTGGTTTGGTTTTGCACAGATTCCATTGCGATTACTGCCCATCAGCAGCGCCAAAGAGCGACACGAAAAGAAAAATGTTTTCAGCAATGGGTTCCTGGAACTGAAGAAAGTATGGAGCCAGGTAAAGAAAATGCCGGTACTGAAACGCTTCCTGTATTCATTTTTCTGGTATAGTGCAGGTATTCAGACAGTATTCCTTGCTGCCACCCAATTTGGTGCAAAGGAATTACACCTGCCTACCGATAAGCTGATCATCACCATCATGATCATACAACTGGTTGCTATTCCGGGAGCCATCCTGATATCAAGAGCTTCTGAAAGATTTGGCAACCTTAAAACCCTGCTGGTAGTAGTTACAGTATGGATCGGCTTGTGTATCGGCGCTTATTTTACGTATAACGATATACAGTTCTATATTCTGGGTGCTGTTGTGGGCCTGGTGATGGGGGGTATACAATCGCTCAGCCGCTCTACATACTCCAACCTGATGCCCGAAACCAAAGACACTGCTTCTTTTTTCAGTTTTTATGATGTAACGGAAAAAATCGCGCTTGTAATTGGTATGTTCAGTTTTGGTATTGTAGAAGAGCTTACCAGCTCTATGCGTTACTCTGTACTTACGCTGATGTTATTTTTTATTATCAGTTTTGTATTGCTGGGCTGGACTATATGGACACAAAAAAGAAAAGGCAATATTGTTACAGCGTAACTATCAGTAAATTTTAAAATCATTGTGCGTATGAAACTGTATTCTGTTAATACCGGTTATTTTAAATTGGATGGTGGCGCCATGTTTGGTGTAGTACCCAAAACCATCTGGAACAAACTGAACCCGGCTGACAGCAATAACCTGTGTTCCTGGGCCATGCGTTGTTTACTGATTGAAGACGGGGACAGGCTGATACTGGTTGATAACGGCATCGGTAATAAACAGGATGAAAAATTCTTTGGGCATTATTATCTGCATGGCGATGACTCACTGGACAGTTCCCTGCAAAAGCTGGGATTTCACCGCAATGATATTACAGACGTTTTTCTGACACACCTGCATTTTGACCATTGTGGCGGTAGTATTGAACGTGATGGAGATAAGCTGGTTCCTGCATTTAAAAATGCTACTTTCTGGAGCAACCTGCGTCACTGGGAATGGGCTACAGAACCCAATGACCGGGAAAAAGCATCCTTTCTGAAAGAAAACATTTTACCGATAGAGCAAAGCGGTCAGTTGAAGTTTATTGAGCCTACTAATGGCGTTGCATTTATCGATAATATTTCTGTTCGTTTTGCCAATGGTCATACAGATGCCATGATGCTGCCGCAGATCAGCTATAAAGGTCATACGATCGTTTTTATGGCCGACCTGTTACCTTCCATAGGTCATATTCCGATCCCGTATGTAATGGCGTATGATATGTTTCCGCTTACCACGCTGCATGAAAAAAAGCAATTCCTGCAGGAAGCAACAGACAAACAATACCTCCTGTTTTTTGAACATGATCCCGTTCATGAATGCTGTACATTACAGATGACAGAAAAGGGTATCCGTCACAAGGATATTTTTACACTGGAAAGTTTGTAACCGGGAAGTCAATATATCAGCATGCTCCATGCTATCGCACGTCGAGCAGTGAGGTTAACGGATAGCGCAGGTTTCTATAAGAAATCATATCTACTTTTACGCTGCCAACGGTTATAGGGCTTTCCACGCGCAGGGGAACGTGATTGTGATCGTCGCTTACCCAAACGGTCATTTTTTCACCACCTTCAAAAATGGTTCCTTTTACCAGCAACGGTTTAAATTTAACGGCGTTGAACTTACCGTACTTGGTCTTAATTTTTTCTTTGCCAAGGTAACGAATATACATATTGAATACTTCATCATCCAGAAACAGAGAGAAGGAGATCTTATCTTCTGGTTTGTATTTGTCAAAATCAATATTGCGTGCATAAAAAATAGCACTCAGCACATCCTGCACGCAAACAGGCACCTTAAACACTCCGTCATTGGTAACAGCAGTATGCGTAATGTTATTGAAAGTAACATTCTGGTATTTTTTATACCCGCCCTCGTCAATATTCCTGATAAAACGATAGGGTTGCAGGGTAGCTGTATCAATATAAGTTTCATACTTATCACGCACCTTGAAAAACTTATCGTAAAAACTGTATGTTTTGCCCTCACCCACTACATGGTATACCGGCTTATTGTTCATCATTTCCAGGGAAGTGGAAAAAGTAGCTTCACCGGCTCCAATAGCAGCTCCTACTACTGAATAAAAAACTTTATAGGTAATAAATTCGCCAGCCTTGAATGCAGTATTACGTACATCGCAGAATCCTTCTCCTGCCCTGAGCGGGAAACTGGTAACAATGAGCAGGGCTACAATAAATGGTCGGTATATTTTCATGTATAAGGAATGTTCTTAAACTATAAAACGGAACAGTCTGTTATTTGTTCTTGAAAATCCGGACACCCAGCATCATTAAACTTCCCAACAGCGCCGGTATTACCAGGTTTATTACCCATACTGCCAGTGATGTAGCCAGTATGCCAATGCTGTTACTGCTAAAAAACTGTACCAGTTCCATACTGGTCTTCCATCGTACTCCCAATTCTGTAATCACCGCAATGGTGGGTACTACTGCCAGCACCAGGAACACAACACTTATACATCCGAATACTTCAATGCCCGTAAGCTGTACATTAAACGCACTGAACAGCAGGTAATATTGCGCTATAAAAACAAAATACCTGATTAATGATAATGACAATATCCGGCCCAGGATGGTTGCGTTAAAAGAATCTAAAACCTTCACCGGCTCCAGGAATTTTTCAATACGCGGTATTTTTTCAACCCAGCGCACCAGCCACGACAATCTGAAATAAAACAGGGTGAGTCCGAGCGCCATGATCAGGGTAACATACATCACCGTATTGATCCAGAATAAAAAAGAAGACGACTCCGGCACTGCTCCATGCTGCACTGCACTTTTCAGGTACACAATACCGGCCAATCCTGTCCATAGTGTGATCATTAACTGTGATATACTGCACACAATGGTGAGCGAAATGGCTTTTGTACGTTTTCCTTCTTCAATGTACAAAATCCTGCCCATGTACTCGCCCATACGATTGGGCGTAAAGAACCCCATAGTAGTACCTGTAAAAATGGCCCGCACACAATGTATAAAGCTGATCTTTTGCAGCCGTTTGATCGCTACCTGCCATTTGGCAGCCTCCAGCCCCCAGTTCAGCAGCATCAGCAATACTGTCAGCCCAATCTTCCACCAGCCACCGTTGTATAACACTTCGCGGATCTGTTTCAAGGACTGCCACCAGTTGGGTTGTTGTTGCAGTTGTCTGTAAATGGACCACGCCAGCAGGCAAAACACCAACGGTCCTACCACGTAGTTGAGGATTATTTTGATATTTTTGTTCAGCGGCAGCAAAATAGTATTACAAAATAACTTGAATCTACCCACTCATTGCAAAAGTCTTCTAAAATAATTCTGGGTGTTGACCCCGGTACCTTACTGATGGGATACAGTGTTATTGCCATTAACGGGCAGCAGGTGCGCGTAATGGAGCTGGATGTACTGAAATTAAGCGCCAAAAAAGATCACTACGAAAGACTGCAACTGATTCACCTTAAAATTACAGAACTGATCACAGGGTTCAAACCGCATAGTTTTGCTATTGAAGCACCGTTTTTTGGCAAAAACGTACAGAGTATGCTGAAGCTGGGACGTGCACAGGGTGTGGCCATTGCCGCAGCCATGGGTGCAGGACTGGAAGTATCAGAATACTCTCCCAAAAAAGTAAAACAATCTATTACAGGCAATGGTAATGCCGATAAAGAACAGGTGTGGCAGATGCTGCAACGCCTCTTAGCCCTTCAACACGACGACATTCAGCATTTCGATGCTTCAGATGCCCTGGCAGTTGCCGTATGCCACCATTTCCAGGACAATGCGTTATTGAAAACCGCCGGTAAAAAATTAAAAGGCTGGGAAGACTTTATCAATAAAAACCCGGAAAAAATTACGAGATGACAATCCTGGGTTTCAGGTGTTGGGTTTAAGGTTCTTTAAGTTCAGCTTTGCTTATTAATAGTCCCCGATTTCTCGCAAAGGCGTATAAGATACAACGCTATGGCAGCCAGCGGACTGGTCAGGTGGGCATTTTGCATTCAGCTTACCTATACCTTACAACTTATCATCTACAACCCGTATTTGCATTTTGCGTTGAGCGTTCAGCATAGCACATCACCCTTTCAGTTTCGCCACGATCTTCTCCTGCGCTTGTTTCAACTGCTCTGGTGTGCGTTTCAGTTTACCGCGGGTAAAATTCAGATCATCCACATTACTGATGGGAACCAGGTGCATATGTGCGTGCGGCACTTCCAATCCTACCACGGCCATTCCACAACGATTACAGGCAAAAGACTGTTCAACGGCTTTGGCAATGGGTTTGGCAAACAATAGCATTTCGGCCAGATAATCATCGGGTACATCAAAAAACTTGTCTACCTCAATTTTGGGAACTACCAGTACATGCCCGTCGGCCAATGGAAAAATATCCAGGAATGCAAAGAATTTATCGTTCTCTGCAATTTTATACGCGGGAATTTCCCCGGCAATGATTTTGGAAAAAATAGTCATGTTACCGGTTAATTTTGATTGTATGGAAAACAGGTAATAACGCAAGCGCCTCCACCACATACGCTTTGAAAATCTGTATGTGAATGTACTTAAATAAGCAACACGCTGCATGGAGGCGCTGCGCACTTATACCGTAATGTCTTCTATCTTGAATTTTACAATTCCGGCAGGAACCTGTACTTCGGCAATTTCGCCTACTACTTTGCCCAGCAATCCTTTACCAATGGGAGAAGTAACAGAGATCTTCCCCAGCTTGAGGTCGGCTTCTTTTTCAGAAACAATGTGGTAACTGAATTTTTTCTTGGTATTGAGGTTGGTTACAGTCACCTTGGTCAGAATAGATACTTTGCTGGTATCAATATCCTGTGTGTCAATAATACGGGCATTGGCAATATCGTCTTCATGTTTTTTGATCTTTGCCTCTAAAATACCCTGTGCTTCTTTGGCAGCATCGTACTCGGCGTTCTCTCGTAAATCGCCTTTTTCTCTTGCCTCAGCAATTGCTCTGGCAGCAGCGGGACGATCAACGGTACGCAGGCGGAGCAATTCTTCTTTCATTTGCTCCAGCGTTTCTTTGGTTACGTACAGAACGTTGCTCATAAAAAAACCTCCTTATATTTTTTCTGAAAGCCTTACGGCCTTCATTAAACAGAAAAAAAGAACAACGCCTCAGAACCAGGTGCTGAAGCGTTGCACTATTTGTATGGAAACAAAAATAAAGTTTTTTTTCAAATGAAAATCATCAACAATCTGTTATAATCAGGTTTTAATGACCCAGGCATAACAGCATAAATGTTAATTCTCAGCTCTTTGTAGCGGGTTTCTTCTTTTTCCCTTATAGCAATCCTTTAATGCCGCTCAATCATTTAATACTACAATATATACACGTTTTTACAGGGCCAGCTTGTCCAGCACCACTTTAGCCATTTTAAAAAATGCTTCGTGTGTATAGCCTGCTATATGAGGCGTGATAATTACATTGGGCTGTGCCAATAACCAATCCAGCTCTTTTCTGGCAGACTCTGTATAGGTATCCAGCTTTTCATTTTCCAGTACATCCAGTGCCGCCCCGGCTATTTTGCCATTCTGCAAAGCACGTATTACAGCCCCTGTATCATGCACCTTACCACGCGATGCATTGATAAAAAATGGCTTTTGCTGTAAGTTGTTAAAGAAATTATCATTGGCATAATGATAGGTATCTTCTGTCAATGGCAAATGCATACTGATCACATCAGCATAACGCTCTACCTGTTCTGCATTGGCTTCTTTTATATATCCCTTGGCAAATCCGTAACGGAACTTATCATGCGCCAGCACCGTTACATCAAAGGATGACAGCAGCTTTGCAAATGCGCTACCGGTATTACCAAAACCAATAATCCCTACTGTTTTGCCGGTCAATTCCAAACCACGGTTGGCATCGCGGATCCATTTACCCTCTTTGATCTCCTGCATACTACTACCGATCTTATTCATCAGGCTCAGCAACATACCCAGCACCTGTTCGGCCACGGCATTACGGTTGCCTTCCGGGCTGCTTACACAACGTATGCCCTTTGCTGCTGCATACGGCACATCTATCAGCTCCATGCCACTACCTAACCGACCGATCCATTTAAGCTGTGTGGCATTGTCCAGTATAGCTTTATCAATTTTCAACCTGGTGGTAACAATCAGACCTTCAGCTTCGCTAACAGTGTTCAGCAGATCATCGTACGATAGCTGTGGTTCATATTGTACGGTAAATCCTTTTGCCTGTAACTGCTCTATTAGATAGCTGTGTACTTTGGCTGTTATAATAACTTTGTTCATGGTTTCTATATAGTGCGTTGATTGGTCAATAGCGAATAGTCAATGGAAGCTTCCGGATTGTATTGATTATTCACCATTCAGTGTCTACTACTTCATCAGGAAAGTAAGTTTTGCAAAATCTTCTACAGATAGCTGTTCTGCACGTTTATCAAAAAGGGTATCCTGCAGGGTTTCAGTATCAAACAGACTTTTCACAGCATTGCGCAATGTTTTACGTCGCTGGTTAAATGCTGTTTTTACCAATACAAAGAACTGCCGTTCGCTTTTCATGTTAACCGGTTTTTCCAATGGCATCAGCCGGATCACAGCACTTTTCACTTTTGGCGGTGGGTTGAAACAATTTTCATGTACTTCAAACAGGTATTCTACAGAAAAAAAAGCCTGCATCAATACGCTGATCACTCCATACACCTTACTGCCTTCTTTAGAAGCTACACGTTGTGCCACTTCTTTCTGGAACATACCCACCACCTGTTGCACACTTTCTTTCCAGTCCAGCATCTTAAATAAAATCTGCGACGATATGTTGTAAGGGAAATTACCAACTACCGTAAAAGGCTCGGTAAATGGCTGATCAATATCCAGTATACTGTTATGGATAATATGTCCCTGTAAAGCGGAATAATTTTTCAGCAACCAGGTCACTTTCTCTTCGTCCAGCTCCACACAGGTCAGCTCAATACCTGGTATCTGCAACAGGTATTTAGTCAGCGCACCGCCTCCGGGACCTACTTCCAGCAACCGTTCAAAAGGGTACTTCTGCAATGCAGCTACAATATCGTGACAGACGTTTTCGTCTTTCAGAAAATGCTGTCCTAATGATTTCTTTAACGTATACATGTAGTACAAAAGTAAGAAGGTTCAGGAGATCAGAAGCCAGGTTTTGGCCGTAGCAGCCATCAACTGGCAGCCTGGTTTCGGACCTGCCACCGAAAACTGCCATTCTTTGCTACTTCTTTAGTAATTTAGTACTATGAATGTATCGCAACATAAGCCCGTTATCGGGATATCTATAGGAGATCTGAATGGGATTGGTACTGAGCTGGTGATTAAAACGTTCTCAGATCACCGCATGCTGGAACTGTGCACCCCCATCATCTTTGCCTCCAACAAACTGATGAACTTTTACCGGAAATCTATTCCGGAAACCAATTTCAACTACCAGAGCATTAAGGATTTTACCCGAATTAACTATAAGCAGATCAACATCTTTAACTGCTGGGAAGAAGAAGTGAACATTACCCCCGGTCAGCTTACTGATATTGGCGGTAAATATGCCATTAAGTCTCTTACTGCTGCGGTACAGGCACTGAAGGAAAATAAGATACAGGGTTTGGTAACAGCTCCTATCCATAAAAAAAACACGCATTCACCCGAATTCAATTTTACAGGTCATACTCCGTACCTGAAACATGTATTCGGAGCCCAGGATGTAGCCATGCTGATGGTAGCGGGTAATTTCAGGGTTGGACTGCTTACCGAACACGTGCCCCTGCAGGATGCCGCGAAATACGTAACCCGCGAAAACATCCTGTCCAAACTATCGCTCATCAACAATTCACTGATAAAGGATTTTGGCATTGATAAACCTAAAATTGCCGTGTTGGGATTGAATCCACATGCTGGCGATGAAGGATTGATCGGCCGCGAAGAAGAAGAAATCATCAAACCGGCCATTAAAGATGCCAAACACTCAATGCTGGTAGTAGGCCCTTACAGTGCCGATGCATTTTTTGCCCGCCGTCATCATGAAAAATTTGATGCAGTACTGGCTATGTACCACGACCAGGGACTTATTCCTTTCAAATCGCTGGCTGTTGGCGAAGGCGTAAACTATACTGCGGGGCTGCCTGTAGTTCGTACATCGCCCGACCATGGTACCGCATTTGATATTGCCGGCAAAAACAAAGCAGATCATTCATCTTTCCTGTCTGCCATTTATGAATGCCTGGACATTATTGAACGCAGGGCAGTTTACGCAGAGAACCGTCGAAACCCGATGAAGAAAATGACGCCTGCCATACTGGCGAACGTGGAAGACGAGAAGATTGAAGATGCGGGCGAAGAATAATCCAGGTATCAGGAATCGGGAATTGGTATAATGCAGCTAGCCTCATCTGCGGAATTACTCCTTATATCTCCACCGTTTATTTGGATTGAAATACTGAGTCAGGAATGCCTTTATTGATGGTATAACCGGCATAGGTTATTTCCACATTTCCTTTCTGATCTTTCTCTGCAGGTTTTACCGGTTTTTCTCCGGTATCATAATCAAATGCCAATCCTTTTGGCAGTTTGTAATCTTTCAGGGCAAATGCGAATTTCACTTTATCAGGCAGGCCCCAGCTGGCATACTTTCCATAGCTCATTTCTATTTCATAGGTGCCATTGCTGCGCGTAGTGGTAACCGCCTTACGGATCAGTGCTTCTTTTTCATCAATGTACAAGGAGGCAATGACCACATCGCTTTTCTCGTCCATAGGCAACAGCTTTATTACACTTACAGCCATACCATTCACAGTGCTTTTACCTGCGGCCACAGCAGTAAAATTATCGCCTGCAAATAAGGAGCTCAGGTTAATGCTTACCCCGCCTTTCGGCACAATGGAAATACCGTCTTTCTTGGCGATCTTAAACTGGTCAGGATTACGATAATACACAGTGATTTTTGAATCGGGTATTTTCATAAAGCTCACATCCGTTTTCATGGTAGCATCAGCCTGGTAATCTTTCACTGCTGCCAGTCTGTTTTTTACCCGTTTTACGAGACTATCGGCCTGCTGAGCAGAACAGATAGCCGTTATCATCATCAAACCGATCATCAGTCGGGCTTTCCTGAAAATTCTTGTATCCATAGGTGAACATTACTGTTACAAACTTAGCACATCATTGCTACCGGAACATATAAACGTCGCTTTATCTCCTTAGTACCCGGTTCACAACATCCTGTTAACGATAATTTTTCAATAAACTATTCAATATAATAATACATTTGTCCCATATTATCAGCATGTTACCGGCACTTTCGGGCATTGTGCTGTAATACCCACTCCCCCTTATGAAAACAGTTTAGCGAACGGCTGCTGTATTGTTGTCCTTTTATTTGAATCACTATAAAAAACTGTTTTATGAAAAAGTTCGTTACGGGATTTCTTTTCGTTACTGCTTTAACTGTTGTTACGGTTTCAGCAAACGCACAACTGGATGCATTGAAAAAAACTGCCACTTCTGCTACAGAAAGTACAGCAGGAAAATTACTGAGCCAGTTTGCAGGTGCTATTAAACCTACATCATTCCTGAGCTCATGGGCTGGTGAAAAATCATCCTGGCTCGGCAAAGCATCTAAAGTAACCGATGCTATTGGCGTGGCACAAAGCGTTTCATCACTGGCTGGTGCTATTAAACCTGATATGTTTAAAAGCGGTTTCAATGTAAGCAACCTGATCCAGACTGCAGGTACTGTAAAAACCATGGCCAGTGCAGCCGGTTTACTGAAAAACCTGGAAGGTGGCCTGAAACCTGAAGCCTTAACTTCTGCATGGAGTACACAACGCAGTGGCTGGCTGAGCGCACTGAACCTGTTAAAATAATTCTCTTTTTTTATTTCAGCAAAGCTGGCATCCTTTCAGAAGGATGCCAGCCTTATTTATTATGACAATATATCCTTGCGTTTAAAGATTACCACAGACAGCCATAGAAAACCCACAATGTGCAGCAGTAATATACCAGCCGAACGGAACACACTGGTATACGGAACGGGATCATCAAAAAACGCTTTCCACCCCAGCATGTGTGATGTGAACAGGTAAGGTTTTACCAGATTAAACAAGGGAAGATCCATGGAAGTAAGAATGGTGCATACAATCACAATGCTCATGGTAGTTACAATTGGACCAATAGCATTCTCTGCAAACAATGATAAGAGAAAAGACAACGCAGCAACTGCTGTCATTGCAATGGCTGCAAATACAAATGCCGCAATATAGCGCCACATAATATCTGCACTCTCTAGCATCACCACCTGCTCACTTTTGAATATCAGCAGGTCTCCACGACCAAATACCAGCAATGATACAAACAATGCCAGCAACGCCATCCACAACAACAGCATTAATGTATAAATAGTAGTAGCAATGAACTTACTGGTGATGATAGCTGTACGGCTTACCGGTTTGCCTGCCAGTAATCTCAGTGTACCCATATTGGCCTCCCCGGCTATCATATCCCCGCCGATCAAAGCAATCAGCAATGGCACATGGATCAGCAGGGTTTGTAATATTACATAACAGATCAGGTAACCGTTCAGGATCCTGCCTTTTATTTCAAACATATCCTTTATGTTCTGCAGCATAAACTGCACGTACGTTTCACCATCAATATAAAAAGCCAGTTGGATCAGTAATACAATTACACTGATTGCAACAAAGGCAATATAGGTACGTGGCCGTTTGAATATTTTAAACAACTCAATTTGCAAAAGTGTCCACATGCCGGTTGGCGGTTGTTAGTGATAAAAAATAAGCTTCCAGTGAATGTTGCGGTTGCAACGCAGTGATCTCCGCGCCCATATTTACAAGATCGCGGGTCAGCAAAGGCAGCAACTCTTTGTCCAGTTGGAATATGATGATCTGCTGGTGTTGTTCTTTCACAAATGCCTGCCAGCGGGTGTTTGCCAGTGCAATTTTTACAGTTTCAGGATTATTCAACTGCAGCGATACCAGCATGCTTCGGTTATCGAATAGTTCGCCCACAGTACCTTCTACAATTTTGCGGCCTTTATCAATAATAATCATGCGGCTGGCCACCATTTCTATTTCATTCAGCAGGTGCGATGATATCAGTACCGTTTTACCACGGTTCCTGCTAAGATCCAGTATCAGGTTCCTGATATCGGCAATGCCCTGCGGATCTAGACCATTGGTTGGTTCATCCAGTATAATCAGTTGCGGATCGTGTACCAGGGCCACAGCTATACCAAAACGCTGTTTCATACCCTGCGAAAAAGTATGCACTTTACTGTGTGCACGTGTCAGCAACCCTACCTGGTCCAGTTGTGCTTCCAGCATTTTTTTTTCCGGGTACAAGCCACTCATCCTGGCAAATAATTTCAGGTTTTCGTACGCTGTCAGATATTTGTACAGATCAGGACGTTCAATAACGGCACCTACCTGCTGCAGTATTTCTTTTCTTTTGGATTCCAGGTCCATACCAAACATCTGTATGTTGCCGGATGAAGGTTTGATCAGTGTCAGCAGCATGCGGATGGTAGTAGATTTGCCTGCACCATTCTGGCCAAGAAAACCATATACATCACCGGTATATACTGAGAAAGAGAGATTATCTACCGCTTTCATGTCGCCATACTGTTTGCTGAGTTGCTCAACCTGTATAACTATGGGCATTGAAAACCATTTTTGGAGTTACAGGATACAGGCGATGTGGCAGATGGGCCTGCCCGATAAATACCATTTCTGAGTGAGCCGGTATTTGCAGCCTGCTTCTGTGCAAATTACGATGCAAAATTTTCTTATAACAGTAAAAAACTGTTTTTGAGTTCTTTATGTGCTTTTTTAACATGGGATTCAAAATTAAAAATCGCCAAAACTTGCATAAACTAAAAACGCCTGTTACATTTGTACAGTCCTTCACATCCTCTGACAATCCGTAAACGCAACGGGATCTTCGTTGTGCCCAATCTCCTCAAACAAATTTGATTTTTTTACCAGGCTTACCTCCTGTTATTTATAGTTTTTCCAATAGCTATGTAAGTTCCGATCAACGGTATTGCGCCGTGTACACCCTTTATAAAAGTTATTCTCCCTCCTTTGAATGACCGGGATGACTATTGTCATCATGTGCAAATGTGCTATTTGATCATTTTCTGAAACCTACAAAAATGAAACGGAACTTTACCCTGCTGGTATCCGCATGGATACTGATTGCCTCTACTGCCATTGCTCAGAATGGCGATAATTTCAACTCCCGTACTGGTGTATCTGTAACCGATGTAAGATCTTACCTGCAGAACAAATGCTGGATCTTCAACGATTTTGATGTAAACGATCACTGGACACCCGCTATTGAAGGCGATGGTGCCATGGTATCCTCTGCTACTGCTACAGCCACTCAGAATACAGGTATGTACACACCCGTACTGGATGTATGGGGTGAAATAACCGTTAATTTCAAATACAAGTTCAATAATGCTATAAGTGTCGGAGCGCGCCGCTGGTTGAAAATATATCTTACCAATGCTGAAGGCATAATGGCGGGAGATCTGCTGGACAGCATTGAGTTTACCGGTACTGCTGCTAACACTGTTTATACCTATAGCAAAACATTTTATGGTGTTGGTTCAGGCCCCTACAGGTTATTCATGAACTACCGTGGCATCGGCGGCGATACCCGAATAGCCATTGACCAGTTTACAGTTTCTCCTCCTTTATATTATCGCAATAGCTGTAATGATGCGCCTATAGCCGTATATGATGTTATAACCGGTGGTGCCGATCGTAAAGCCAGTGGCAAAGTAACTACCAACGATCGTGATCCCAACAATGAAGGGTTTGTAGCGTACCTGGTTTCCAACTCACCAGATGGCAACGTAATACTGAATGAAGACGGCACATTTACTTTTACACCCAATGCTGGCTTTAAAGGTGAAACCAGCATTTTTACGTACAGGATTTGTGACTTTGGCTATCCTTCACAATGTTCGGGCGAAACCAGCGTAGTATTGATGTTCCCCGTAAATGGCACATTGCCCGTAAGTCTTGTTGACTTTAAAGGTCTGTATAAAAATGATGGCAATGTAGAGTTAAGCTGGGTAACCAATTTTGAACAGAACAGTTCGCATTTTGATATCCAGAGAAGTACTGATGGCGTAAACTGGCAAACGGTAGGTACTGAAAAAGCACTGGGTGTTTCCGGAGTAGCACATACTTACAGCGTTATTGATAATGCCGGACGCAATACTGCTAATAAAAAAGATCTTTACTATCGTCTTAAACAGGTTGACCTGGATGGCAAAGCAGCTTATAGCCGTGTACTGATTGTGCGCGTATACAACACCCGCACGTTGAAAATGGTGAGTGTAACACCTAACCCTGCCAAAAACGATATCGGTGTTACTGTTCAACTGAACGAGTCGGCGATGGTGACCACGCGTATCTTCAACCTGCAGGGTATGGAAACATTGCGCAAAACAATAAAATGCGGTGATGGCTCAAATACATTTGTAGTAGAGAACTCCAGTAAATTAACACCCGGCATGTATGTGCTGGAAGTGACCATCAACAGTAAAGAAAGAATGATTGTAAAATTGATCAAAGAATAGTTCCAGGGTTTCATCAGAGGTAATAAAAGCATGCCCCGGTTTGCCACTGCGCAGGCCGGGGATCTTTTATTTTGTACCTGGCGCGAAATACTCAGTATGAAAATTGATTATAAGTTAAAATGCTGGGGGGTCAGGAATTGGGCATTGTGAAAGCAATACAGAAATTTACATTTCACAAACAAATACATTTCACGCTATTTGTTAAGTCCCAGGTAAGATTGCAGATTGTTTACATATTCTTCAAAAGCCTTGACACCTACAGGTGTTATTTTACAGATGGTTTGCGGATAATTGTCTTTAAACTGCTTCACCACTTCAATATATCCTGCTTCTTTCAGCTTGTTGATCTGCACACTGAGATTGCCCGCCGTTGCGTTGGTCTTCTCTTTAATGAAAGTGAACTCAGCTTCTTTCAATCCAATAAGAAGAGATACTACAGCAAGCCGTAGCTGTGAATGCAATATGGGATCTAGCTCTTTAAACAAAATCGCTTCATTTATGCCATTGCAGGCGTGTTAATTTTCCTGAACTCATAATAGGCAATATGACCGGGAATAATATACCCGCACAGAATAGCTGCTGCATGAAATAACATTACAGTAGCAAGATCGTTGGACAGGTACAGACTGGCAAAGGCAATTGCCCAGGTAATAAAAGCCGCTACTACAGATGGCTTAAAATTGATCAAGGTGCCATATATCAGCATCCAGAAACCATATAAGCCAATCATAATGGTAAATCCCAGTATGGCAGGCAGGTTCCTGTTCATAGCAATGATAACTAGCATAATAACAATAAAGAAGCCAACATTCAGCTTTCTGAATATTGCTGAAGTATAAGTATCTGCCTTACCGGTTTTGGGAGAGAAGAAATATTTTACTACGCTAAAGCACAACATCAGCAATGTAAGTATGCCGAAATAATTCCAGAAAACATAGCGGTCTTCAAACCAGGTAAAATGCAGGTTGAAATAGGTAAGTACAGAAACAGCAAACAATAGCCACCCCCATATAATCCAGCTCACACCATTATCCTTCTGCTCATTCTTGGCAGTCTGTATCATCTGCTGAATGATCTGCAGACTTTCCCTTTCCGTGATCTTATTATCTTCCATATCAGGCATTATCTTTTTTATATTTCGAATTAAGCATATACCCCGGAATGATCCATGCCAGTAACATTGACAATGCCAGCAGCAGCAGCCTGTAATCTTCGGGCACAAAAGCAGCTATTACAGCAAGTGCCCAGCAGCAGATGCCGCCTATTACCAGGGGTTTGAATTTCAGGATAATGCCAGACAAAAAAGAAGGCATTCCATATAACACTAAAAAAACCGGCCCGATGATCTTATAAGTGTCCGGCCCTACAATCATAGCAAACAGGAACATCAGCAGTGCCATCGAGATCACAAATACCAGCCACACATATTTAATAATATCATGGGTATAGGTACGAACTTTACTCTGACGCCGTTTGCGCGCCAGGTAAAATAGCTGGTAAATAAATGCCACCCAGGTCAGCAACCAGATCATTCCATGTTGCTGATAGTGTACAAAACGCAACAATACAAATTCAGCCAGGCTGCAAATAAAAACCACCCAGCCCCATAATAAATACAAATGTCCGCCTTCACTGAAGCGGTTTTTTGCCTTATTGATCATTTCCTGGATCACAGCCAGACTTTCCTGCTGCGTAAATTCTGAATCGTGTTGCATATTGAAAGTATTAACACGTTAAAAGGGCTGTCACGCTGCAAACGTGACAGCTCTTACGTTTGAGTGGTCAAATATAGAATTGTAAGCGATAGAAATACCGCACACAATTCACATTATTTGCACGCTGCCAGTATTTCTTCCGTCTGCTTTCTGCCCCAACTAGGATATAATGGCGATGCAGGTTTAAATGCTTCATATCTTTTCATGGCTTCCTGCAGCAGGGGTTTTGCATTAGCACAGCCACCACCAAACTGTTCCGGGGTACTACGCAGGTTCTGTCCCTGCAGGTAATAGGGGCGAGGATTGGTTGGGTCCTGCTTTTTAGACAGCTCCAATGCCGCATCAATATCTTTTGAATACTGCATCCAGCGTTGTGCAGGATCTACCAGCATGTGCAGAGTTGCAATCAGCGATTTAAGACAGGAAACTTCTGAATTATTCTTTTCCAGTGCCTCAGCCTTTGTCAGCAACGAAGTAGCCTTATCGCCATAGCTATCGTACTGATCTGCTTTATTCTTCATAAAAGCAGCAATGGTTTGTGTATAAGAGGCATAGTAATAAGGCAACCATTGGGTTTTCTCGGCATCGCCAATACGCTCAAATGTGGCAGAAGCGGCCAGCATATCATCAACAGTTTTGGCAGAATCAATCAGCGTAATAGCACTGGTCATTGCTTTTGTATATTTCTCATTCTGTGCAAACCCGGTAACAGTGAAAGCCATCAGTATTGCGGCAACAATAATATTCTTCATAAACATGTATTTGATTGTGTATGTAAAGTTTAAAATAATGAATTATGATCTATTCCTGGTCAGTCGTTGATACTCCTGTTCCACAATTCGTTGTTTGGGAAATACATACGCACCCAGGAAATGGAACAGCATACCAATACCCCATCCCATCATGGGCCATACCGGCCAGGGAAATCCGTTGCCCGTATAATGCTTTCCATTCAGGAACCACATTACCCACAGGAAACTGATTACAAGGATGTATGTTCCTATATGATATTTAACGCTAACCCGGCTTTGCGCCAGTTCCCACATGTGAGGATCTTTTTCGTTTTGCATATAATTAAGCTTATTATTAATGAATATTAAAGATTGCTATTGATAACATCATCTGTTCTGTCAACGCCAAAGCTCATGAAACATCCCAGGAAGAAAAACCTCCTGGCTGTAGGCAGAATAGGATCTTTACGCATTCCGTTATAAGAATAGTTGTAACCAAATACCTGCGAACTTCCCAGTATGTTATTGGCCAGGAATACAAATACAATAAAGTTCTTGGAATCCTTTTTGCCGATCTTCGGCAGGTAGTTTACGCTAAGACTTAAATTGTTATACGTAATGGTTTTACCCTGGTCTGCCACGTTGTATTTATCACTGGCTGCATCATAACGGATATTATAATACGGACGTCCGGTAGCAAATGAATAAGTAGCACCCAATTGTGTTTTCAGTTTCGTAATAAACTTTTTCACCACCAGGTTGGCAGTATGATCTGCAGCAAAATTGGGTTGCAGCGCATAAGGATAATTCAGGTAATCACGTTTGGTATTCAGGTAAGAATAAGAGATCCAGTAATCAACATCTTTGAATGTTTTTTTATCACGCCAGAACAGCTCTATACCTTTTGCCTCGCCAAATCCTGCACTACCAATACTGTCAGTGATATTATTGAAGTCTGTATAGGTTTTAACCAGGTCATTATATTTTTTGTAAAAAGCCTCTACACGCAAGGTATGGCCACTGCTGATCTTTTGATAATTGGCAATGTAGTGAGAGGCTTTGGTATATCGCAGATCGTTATAAGCATAATTACGCAGGAAAAAATCTTTCTCCGGTTTCTGGTAAAATATGCCGTAAGCCAGTGATACCTGCGACTGACGGTTCAGTTTGTATGCCAGTGAAACCCTTGGTGCTATATTCGCTTTATCCAGTAAAGAAGATTGTTCCAGGCGACCACCGATCTTGGCAGCAATATCATTGGTTACATACACATCCGCTTCTGCAAAAGCCGCTTTGAAATGATCTGTTGCATTGGTGACTACATTGGAATTATAGCGGTCAGAATAATTACTTTTATCCTTAAAATACATGTATTCACCACCAAACCTGATAGCACTCAATCCATACAGATTTCTTTCCAATACTGCTTTAACCTGTGCCAGGTCACCATTAGCTTTTACGTGAAAGCTCTTGGTATTATAAGGTACCATGGGCAGATCTACCAATTGATTTGACTGATCCTGCAACTCGTTCCGGATCTTGTCTACGTTATTGCTGTAAGAAAGTCCCATGTTCAGTTTCCATTTTTTACCCAGCTTTTCTTTCCACGAAAGATTATTGTATACGTTAAAGTTGGTCAGACTGAAAGCATCTTTCAGATCAATCGAATCAATATCGGGTCTGCGAACACCCAACTGGTTGTAATTGAAATAACCGTAATACTTAATGATGCCGGTTTTAGATGTTTTGAACCTGAAATTAAATTCACCATTGTGAAATTCAGGAATATGGAAATTGTCAGGGCGTTGTTTTACTACTGCAAAGTATGCAGCCAGGTTGGTGTAGCTGTAATTTACACCCCAGCTTGATTTTTTGTTTTTTGCCAGTTGCTGATAACCGCCACTTACTCCCACTGTACTAACACCAAGAGTGGCAGAGGTTTCTTCCGGCAGGTCCACGGACTCCAATATAACTGCAGAAGACAATGCCTGTCCGTATAGCGCAGAATAGCCGCCGGAACTGAAAACCGTTCCTTTAAAAATAAACGGATTAAAACGGCCACGTTGTGCAATACCAGGCACACTACTGAAAAAGAAATTATTTACTAATGTACCATCAATAAACACCTTTGTTTCCGCTGCGGTACCACCACGCACATACAGTCCTTCACTTTCACCTACCTGTTGTGCACCGGGTAATGTTTTTAAAGCACTGGTTACATCCGCATTGGCACCTGCAGTGGTTACAATATCAATGGGATTCAATACTGTAGCTCTTTTGGTATCACTGGCTTCAAAAGAACCGGCAGTGATCACCACGGCTGTCAGTTCATTGGGCTCTTCTTTCATGGTAATATCCAGTGAAACAGCAGCACCGGCAATATTTACCTTTTGCTCATATAGTTTATATCCTATTGATGTTACCAGCAAGGTCTGCTCCCCTTTCTCTGTAGTTTTAAACTGGTAATGTCCCAGTGAATCAGAAGTACCTCCATCATAAGTGTTTTTTATGGCTATACTGGCGCCATGGATAGCGCGCCCTTTATTGTCTTTTATCTTTCCCGAAACAGTGGTCTGTGCTTTGGAGAAAAAACAGGATAAAAGCAGCATCAGTATTGGGATCAACTTGAACATCGTTCGTAAATTTGTCACAAACCTAAAGTAGTTTATTTTATAAACCAAATTATTTTAATCTTCCATTAATAGGAATGATATTAGGACAATTATTGACATATTGATAATCAACAATTTAAAACGGTATGCTCAAAAATTGGTCGGTGAATGACGTTCAGCAGTCGGTAAAAACGGAGATAATGGCAGAAGATTACCAGGTAAAATAAAAAGCCACTCCGTAGAAACGGAACGGCTTGTTGTTGATCGTACCCTTTAAAAAAACGCTTTTCGCAAAGCGAATAATCTCTTGGTTCTTCCGGCTATCGTTGCACTGCCGGAGAATAACAGGGTTTGAAAAAATGTCTCCCTGTAGAAACAAGGTGACTGTTGTTGATCGTACCCTTTAAAAAAATGTATGTTATAAGAACTAATATTTTTTTTACTTCTACAACTATTCATTACCGTTACTAACTTACTTAAGGCTTTAAAATAAGTCTTCCTGTAGACACAAGATGACTGTTGTTGATCGTACCCTTTAAAAATTTTTGTTATGCCTGTTCTGGTAACGTGAATATTTTGAGAAGTGATTGTCTATTGCTTTACCACACACTTTGTAGCAATGGCAGATTCTGTATACGCTTTCACTACATAAAGTCCTGCACCCAGATCCTGCATACTTACTATCTCGGTTTGCCCTGACTGACTATTTGATGTATGTTTTACCAATTGTCCTTTACTGTTGTATACATCATATTTTACAGGTTTATTTTGCCAGTCATACGGAATAGTAATACGCAATGCTGTTGATACCGGGTTGGGGTATACGCTGATATTAATTTCCTTTTCAGCAGCCATATCGCCGGGTTTCACAATACGTACAGAGGAATTCTGATACCGTCCCTGCAGATCCACCAGTCTCAAGCGGTAATACAATATGCCTGAAGACTGCGGCTTTACAGCATCCTTATACTGATATTGCTGCTTTACATTGTCGGTACCTTCCGTCATAACCATTGCTATTTCAGAATAGTCACGTCCGTTAGTACTGCGCTCAATTACAAAGTGACTTAATTGTTTCTCCTGACCGGCTGTCCAGTTCAGTACAACATTCTGATTGATAAGCGAAGCTGAAAATGCGGTTAATACAAGGGGTAAGTTGAACTGCGAGGTCTGATTACTACCCGTAACAATGACTGTATCAACTGCTGTATAGGTATCTGAAAGTTTATTGTGTTGATTTGCATATGCTGAAGAACCGGTACAAGACACCGCCAGCGCTAATGCAAGGGAGGAGATACGACAAACAGATTTTTTAGATAAAATTCCGGTAAAGGAAATTGACCTTGTTTTCATAATGTACGATTTAAAGGGACAGCGTAACCTGGCCTCACAGGGTAAATTGGAAATCGCAAAATGATCACACGTGGTGAATTGATGTGTTACCGGGAAATTGGATGAGATGCTGAGCACGGTTATTACCGGAAATTGGAGGAGTATGTTCGTGTTGAACGCGAGGTCAAAGAAAGAAACAATATTTCATTTATGCAATAGGGACTGTCAACTTTTTTTATGAGAATTTAATTTGAGGCTGTTTTTCAATTGATTGCATTGTTATTGAAAATTGCCGGTTAATAAGTTAATAAGGGTACAACTACTTCAGCTATCATATGTCCTGCACTAAATTTATAAATAAAAAATCCCTCCGCAAATGCGGAGGGATGATATAACGATAATGCAATAATCTATGCTTATTTGTACTGGGGCATCAGTTCTTTTGCCAGGTTCACCATTTTCTGAATGCCATCATCAGGCAGGTTACCTTTTTTGAATTGAGCCAATACATCAGGCAGTTTGTTTTCCATTTCCAGCAGGAAATGATCTTCAAACTCTCTTACTTTTTTAACAGCCACTTCGCGCAGCAGACCCTGTGTACCCAGGTAAATGATGGCTACCTGTTTTTCCACAGAGAACGGAGTGTACTGAGGTTGTTTCAGGATCTCTACGTTACGGGCACCTTTATCCAGTACCAGTTTGGTAGAAGCATCCAGGTCACCACCGAATTTAGAGAATGCCTCCATCTCACGATACAGGGCCTGGTCAAGCTTCAGTGTACCAGATACCTTTTTCATGGATTTGATCTGCGCACTACCACCCACACGGCTTACAGAGATACCTACGTTGATAGCTGGACGAATACCGGCGTTGAACAGGTTACCTTCCAGGAAGATCTGTCCGTCGGTGATAGAGATTACGTTTGTAGGGATGTATGCAGATACGTCGCCAGCCTGTGTTTCAATGATCGGCAATGCGGTTAATGAACCACCACCTTTTACCAGGTGCTTGATAGACTCGGGTAAGTCGTTCATGTTTTTAGCAACACCGTCATCGTTGATCACCTTAGCAGCACGCTCCAGCAAACGACTATGCAGGTAGAATACGTCACCAGGATAAGCCTCACGACCGGGCGGGCGACGCAGCAGCAGCGATACTTCACGGTAAGCAACCGCCTGTTTAGACAAGTCATCATATACAATCAGTGCGGGACGACCGGTATCACGGAAAAACTCACCGATAGCAGCACCGGCAAACGGAGCATAGAACTGCAGCGGAGCAGGATCTGATGCAGAAGCTGCTACGATGGTAGTGTATGCCATGGCACCATTTTCTTCCAGTGTGTTCATTACACCGGCAATGGTAGAAGCTTTCTGACCAATGGCTACATATATACAATAAACAGGTTTACCTGCTTCATAAAATTCTTTCTGGTTGATGATGGTGTCAATCGCAATCGCGGTTTTACCGGTCTGGCGGTCACCAATGATCAACTCACGCTGTCCACGGCCGATGGGGATCATCGCGTCAACAGCTTTCAAACCAGTTTGCAGCGGCTCTTTTACCGGCTCACGGAAAATTACACCAGGCGCTTTACGCTCCAGGGGCATTTCATATTTTTCGCCAGTAAGGGGACCTTTACCATCAATAGGTAATCCCAGTGTATTTACAACGCGGCCCAGCATGCCTTCGCCTACTTCAATAGAAGCAATTTTGCCGGTACGGCGAACTTTAGCGCCTTCTTTCAGATCTCCGCTTTCACCCATCAATACCACACCCACGTTGTCTTCTTCAAGGTTCAGCGCAATTGCCTGAACGCCGTTCTCAAACTCTACCAGTTCACCGGAACGTACATTGTTCAGACCATAAACACGGGCAATACCATCGCCCACCTGCAATACGGTACCAACTTCTTCGAGGTCGGCCGCCGCATTAAAATTGCTCAATTGCTGGCGCAATATCGCGGATATCTCATCAGGTTTAATCTCTGCCATATATTACTGTTTATCGTTTTTTAGGTTGTAAGTGCAGGTTACAGGTCATGACGCATACGCACCATTCGCTATTACCGCTCACTATCTTATTTTGTAAATGAAATCGTTGTTCAGGAACTGTGATTTGATCTTATTCAGATCATAGGCAATGCTGGCATCTACCAGGGTGTTACCCAGTTCCAGTACAAAACCACCGATCAGGTCTTCTTTTACCGCGGTTTCCAATTCTACCTGTTTCATGGCAGTCTGTGTTTGCACCTTGGTAATGATCTGATTTTTCAGTTCTTCGCTAACCGGAGAAGCTGTGGTGAGTTTAATGGTATAGATATCTTTATATTGTTTGTATTGCTCAATAAAAGCAATGATGATCTCCGGCAGATTAGATTCGCGGCCTTTATTCACCAGCAGGTTATTGAAGGCAGCAGTCAGTTCGCTTATTTTACCATCAGTAACAGCTTTCAGAATAGCTGCTTTTTTATCAGCCTTGATAATGGGACTTCTCAGCAGGTTCACAAAGTCACGGCTCTGGCGGCATAGATCCTTCAGTAACAGTATATCCTTATACACTGATTCCAACTGATCCTTTTCAAGGGCCAGCCCCAGCAAACTTTTGGCGTATCTTCCTGCTAAACGTGGATTGGGCATAAACTAATTTGAAAATTGGTGAATTTGAAAACTTGAAAATAGATAGACATAGTCTGTGCCGACCATTTTCAAATCAGCACATTTTCAAATTCTCAAATTAATTGAGCTTCACTTCTTCAGCCAGTTGCTTGATGTATTTTTCCTGGTCACCTTTGTTGCTCAGTTCACGACGCAGGATCTTTTCAGATACTTCGATCACCAATGCACCCACCTGATTTTTAACATCGGTCAAAGCAGCCATTTTCTGTTGCTGAATAGCCTGATTGGCATCGGCAATGATTTTATTGGCTTCAACTTTAGCCTGCTCTTTTGCTTCGTTAATGATCTTGTCTTTGGTATCGCGTGCTTCTTTCAGCATCTGCGCTCTTTCTTCACGGGCTTTGGCCAGCAGTGCTTCGTTTTCGCTTTTCAGCTGTGCCATTTCAGCTTTTACTTTCTCAGCAGAAGAAATAGCATCAGCAATGGTGGTTTCCCTGTCTTTCAATCCTTTCAGGATAGGTTTCCACGCAAATTTTTTCAGGATAAAAAACACAATCAGAAACGCCAGCAGCGTCCAGATTAATAAACCGAAACCAGGTAATAACAGATCCATATTATTATTTGAAAATTTGAAGTTTTAATTTACTGCATCCGCTGCCCTGTGCGTTGGATGCAGTAAAAAAATGTTGAGCTAACAACAGGCTAATTACTGTTTCAGTACAGCCAGGATACCTGCGATAACCGCAAACAGGGCAACACCCTCTACGAATGCAGCGGTCAGGATCATGTTAGCACGGATGTCGTTAGATGCTTCTGGTTGGCGGGCGATGCTTTCTACAGCGCCTTTACCAATCTGTCCGATACCGATACCGGCACCGATAGCAGCTAAACCAGCACCAATTGCACCACCCAGGTGGCTGATGCTTACATCCAGTAAAATGTTCATTAATGCCATAAATGATCGTGTTTTGTTTTTATGAAAAAGTTTTAGATGATCACAGCGTCGTCGTGGCCACCATTGGCATCCGGGTGATGTGCACCTTCCATTGACTGACCGATAAATACTGCAGTAAGGTTGGTGAAAATGAATGCCTGGATAAATGCCACCAGAATTTCAATCAGGTAAATGAATATTGTGAACGCGATGGATACAGGCGAGAAACCGTATCCTGCCACTGTATTCATAGCCCCGAAAATGAATATCAATAAAATGAAACAGGTAATTACAATGTGACCAGCCACCATGTTGGCAAAAAGACGAATCATGAGGGCGCCTGGTTTGATCAGCAGTACACCAGCCAACTCCACAGGGATCAGGATCAGTTTTACCAGGAAAGGCACTCCGGGAGGCCAGAAGATATGACCCCAGAAATGTGCATTACTGCTGAACAGGATCACCAGCAGTGAAACAACTGCCAGGATCATGGTAAAGGCTATATTACCGGTAACGTTGGCGCTGCCCGGAATAAGGCCAATGATGTTGTTGATAAGAATAAAGAAGAATACAGTCAGCAGGTAAGGCATGTATTTTTCATAGGCGTGGCCCAGGTTGGGTTTACCTACTTCATCACGTACAAAAGTGATAACAGGCTCTACTGCATTCTGGAAACCGGTAGGCGCTTTGTGCTGACCATCAACGGTTTTGTATTTTTTAGCCACACGCACCATCAGGATCACCAGCAGTGTCAGTGAAATGATCATCTGCACTACGTTGCGTGTAAGGCTGAGGTCGTATACTTTAACAGTTTCATCCGGTTCACCGGCTTCATTTACTGCTACAATTTTACCTTCTTCAGATTTATAACCTTCGTGCACATGACCATGGTGCAAATGGCTGTAAGAGAAAACAGAAAGACCTTTCTGGGGAGAATAAAGAATTACCGGCAGGGGAATAGCCACTTCATGCTCTTCGCCATCACTTCCTTTGTAAGAAAGAAAATGAAACTCATGGGCATCCATAATATGCTCCATAATTACCTTAGCCGGATCAAATGCTCCTTCCTTGGCAGGCTCTTTATGTCCGGCCTCATCATGGCCCTGGGCATAAGACGCATTACTAAACAACAATACAAAAAGGCTGAAAGCCGCTACCAGCAAGCATTTGAAACGTTTGGAAACCATACTTTCCTGAAATTTGGCGCAAAGATAAGGACGCGCAGGGGTAAAACATACGGGCAGGTAAAATATTTTGCATATATCGGCAACAGTTTCAGGCAGTTCTGTTACCATCTTCCTCCCGGATACGCTTAATCCGCTCTAATTCAAGCACATCTAGCAGATCTTTAGGCCTCCGGACAGCTTTTTTATTGTCAAATAAGTGATTGATATGTAAAAAGGCAACCTGTATGTCTTCGATAACTGCAACGGGTGCTTTTGCAGGCATTCATCAAATGATAGATCTGCTCTTTTTAGGTGGGTCATAAAATCCGTTCTGAGGATACGATTTCATACCTAATTACTGATTTTTTTAACGGGAAAAGCCTAAAAGAAAGTCAATTAAGGAGCTATTGCCTGCTTTTCAAACTGCATCAGATGCAGCTTATAATAAAAGCCCTGATGCTTCATCAGTTCTTCATGATTGCCCATTTCCTTGATCTCGCCTTTATCCAGTACAATGATCTTGCTGGCCTTACGGATGGTTGATAGCCTGTGTGCAATAACAATGGAAGTTCTGCCGGCAATCAGTTTATCGATAGCATTCTGTATCAGTTGTTCGCTTTCGGTATCAACAGAAGAGGTGGCTTCATCCAGAATAAGAATAGACGGATTGTAAAGCAGCGCACGGATAAACGACAGTAATTGCCGCTGCCCCAGCGACAGGGAACTTCCCCGCTCCATCACATTGTAATCGTACCCACCGGGCAACTGCATGATGAAATCATGCATATCGATCAGTTTAGCTGCTGCAATTACCTGCTCCCGGGGAATGTTTGGATTGCGCAATGTAATGTTGTCCATAATGGAACCGGAAAACAGGAACACGTCCTGTAACACTACACCTATATTCCTGCGCAGCGTATCCAGTTGGTAATCATCAATGGAAACATCATCCAGCTTAATACTGCCGTGCTGAATATGATACAACCTGTTCATCAGGCTGATGATAGATGTTTTACCGCTGCCGGTATGCCCTACAATGGCAATCGTTTCGCCCGGAAGGGCAGTAAATGAAATATTTTTTAGTACATACCTGTTCTCCACGTAGGCAAAGCTCACATCCTTAAATTCAATGCGGCCTTTTACCTGCTGAGGAGCATACGTACCCTCTGTTTTAATGTAATCATCATTATCCAGCACTTTAAACACCCGCTCGCTGGCCACCATTCCCATCTGCAGCACGTTGAACTTATCTGCAATAACACGCAGGGGTCTGAAAAGTAAGTTCAGACAGAGATAAAAAGATATCATCTCCCCTATGAGGTCGCGTGCTTCTTTATCCTGCAAACCAGTGGCATGTCCGGCAGCCCACCAAACCATTAGGCCGGTGCCTACAGCCAATACAATTTCCACTACCGGAAAAAATACAGAATAGGCAAAAATTGCTTTGATATTGGCGTTACGATGATCCTTATTGATCTTTTTGAACTTATCAAATTCCTGTTGTTCTGCTGCAAATGCCTGCACAACAGCCATACCCGTAATATGTTCCTGCACAAACGCATTCAGCGCAGCAATGGCATTGCGCACACGGATAAAAGATTTGTTTACGCTTTCCTTAAAGAAATAAGTTGCAACGATCAGGAAAGGAAAAGGCGCCAGGCTGATCAGTGTCAGCCGCCAGTCTACCACCAGCATAAACAGCAGGATGGCAATAATGGACAACAGGTCAGCAATGATCGGGATCAGACCGTCAGAGAAAATATCGTTAATGGCTTCAATATCATTGATGGTGCGCGTGGTCAATGTACCGATGGGTGTTTTATCAAACTGCGATAAATTAAGCCCCAGTATTTTTTTGTAAACACGTACACGAAGGTCTTTCACTACGGTTTGTCCCAGCCATGCAGTAAGAAAAGAAAAATAAAAACGGAAAGCGGTCTCTATCAGCAGTAGTCCAATCTGTATGATCGTTATCCAGATAATGGCCTGCTCCATGGTAAGCTTTACATCGGCTGTACCAGTAGTTCCTTTATGTACGTAGTCATTAATAGTAAGCTGTACCAGGTAAGGACGTAGTGGAGATATTACAGCCAGCAGGATAGCCAGCGCCAGAGAGATATAAAATCTGCGTTTATATGGAGCAGCGTACTGAAACACCCTCCTCAACAAGCCAAAGTTGAATATTTTTTTCCCCGTTCCCTGTTCTGACATAACGAAGCTGCAAAGATAGAGATTAATGTGTGAATATACCGACCGGTTGCAAGAACATAACATCACGCTACACCAGCGGTAATTTTCCGGAGGTGATAAGCTGTAAATGTTAAGTAGCAGCAGTTGCTACTACTCGTCGTCCATTTTCTTTCTGTAAGCCTTGATAAAAATAGCGCCCAGGTTTTTGTAAGGCGGAATGTAGTCTTCAAACTTTTCGCGCGCGGCCGCATCGTTCTGGAAACGTGCGCTCAGTTCTTTCCACATAGCTATCCAGTCAATATCAACACCATTCAGCAAATTGGCATTGATAGCCTGCAGAATAGGCTCATTCACGGTTTTAGTTCCCACCTGTTTGGAAGAAATGATATGTGCATCTTCGCAAATAGTCAATACTTCATTCAGGTTATTATAACCTCCACAGGAACCCAATACCACAATTTTGGCTGAAGCTGGCAACTTGGTCAGCGTGGAAGACAAATGGTAACTATGTCCCCTGTGGATCACTACAGTTGGTTTCAACTTGTGATCAAACAGGTAATCCATCAGTTTTATCTGGGCCTTTTCATCCGGATCATCGTCACCATACAGCGGACGGTTGGCAAAGATCCAGATAGGCTTGCCCTTCACCGAGGTAATTGTTACCCAGTCGGGATTTTTATCATCAATTTTCCACTCCGCCTTATTGCGGAACATGGTCATGAAGTTGATAAAAGAGTTCTGTCCGTCCTTATCTTCATCACCATAGAAAAATACCTGCTGTACGATCCTGCCGCTATCATCGCGCAGCGAAGCATAGCTCTGGCCATAGATAGAGGGTATGCCCAGCAAAGCAGACAAATCCATCTTGCGGGTAGTGTCTGCAGACTCAAACAATATGCGCATCAGGTCGTAAATAACAACACCACGCTTATTATTGTCACGCTTGTTTTTATTAAAGCTCCATCTTACCTCATCCAGGATATAATTTGCCAGCTCTTTGTTTTTGTCCATGATGCTGCTGTAGGAGTCAGCCACATCCACGGCATCTTCCAGACCGGTTGTTTTTTCCAGTCCGATTACAAACGACTGCATCAGGGTGGCAGCATTATCCTTACTCATAGTACCCAGAAAATCGTTGAGGGTATTATAACCGGCGGCTATCTTGATAAATTTTCGGAAATAATCGCCATACACGCTTAAAATGAGGCTGTCACCATGCGGTGTACTGCCCATTTGTTTCAATATACGCGGATACACCCCACGTACATAGCTGGAAGTATAGATCTCATCCTCACTCAGTACAGCCAGGTAATACAGTTCCTGCGCAGTAAGTCCTTCCAGTCTTTTAAAACGCACATTATCATCTTCCACTGTATGCAGACCATTGATCTCGCGGATAAAATATTCTTTACCGGTGCGTGCCATCCTTTCGGTCAATGCTTTCATCTCAAGAGCAGTGTCCCTGTTAGGTGGCAACAAACGGCGTGCATAGTCAATACGGGTTTGCACCATCAGCCTGAAGTAATTCACCGGGTTATCTTTCACACTATCGATCTGGCCAAAGGTGATCTTATTATGTATCAGGTTATCAAGAAAAGGATAATACAATTGTCCGCTGCGGCTGTTGGCCATTTTGGAAATGATCTGCACAAATGAATCCTGGTGACTGCGGATGCGGTTGCCCAATGCATTACGTGCCTGTGCATAATCGTAAAACTTACGGATATCCAGGTGTGCAGCAATGGTGATCAGGCTATCTGCAAAGGGAATATTCGGGTTCCTGGTCAATTCACGACGCAGTTCGGTCAGTATCTCTGCCGGATGTAACCCGCAGTATTTTCGCAGCAGTTCCAGCCGCGATGGCTCCATGCCGGGATTATCAGTTGAATACCGCAGCCCGTCTACAATAATGCGCCCTACTCCGTAACTATAAGCATGGATAACCGGCAGAATGCTTTCACGCTTTCTATCCAACGCCATACATTCTCTAAATGCTTTTACCACATCAGGAGCAATGGTAGCCGGAAAGTCAGGTTTATTAAGATTGTTATTATATCCCTGCAATACATAATCGAGGTTGCGCAGGTACTTGATCTTATCCTGCCCGTTAAGGGTAGAATCCAACTCGATTTGCTCCTGTAATTCATCTACCTTGCCAATCATAGCGTCGGCAATCTGCAGATTGATAGATTCGTCTGAAGAAATTTTTACTGTGCCATTTGCTGTTAGCAACCGCTTCTGTTGTTTATCAACGTTATCATGCCACAGCATTCTTTCCATGGCTACCTTGAAGGGGTAATTGTTAGTTTGCCCCTGGCTGGTTTGCCATAGGATAGCACAAAAAGCAAATAATGCACAAAAAGGTATAAATGGTTTCATATATATCAGGTGCACAACAACCGAAGCTATGCAAAAATACGACCAATTGGCCGGAAAAAGCGGAAAATCAAGCTTTAAGCCTGTTTATCTATTAACAATTTCATAATCAGTTTGTGCTGCCCATGCCAGGGGAGCAGATTAATTTTGCGTAAATTTATTGTTAAGATGGAGACGAAAAGCAAGCGAATTCTGATTGCTGATGATGAACCGGATATACTGGAAATTATACAGTATAACCTGTCGAAAGAAGGGTATGAAGTGATAACAGCAAAAGACGGCGACGAAGCACTGGTGAAGGCCAAAAACACCCACCCCTCCCTGATCGTTCTGGACATTATGATGCCCAAAAAGAACGGCGTGGAGGTGTGTGAAATACTACGTTCACAACCTGCGTTTAAAAATACCCTGATCCTTTTTCTGACTGCCCTGAGCGATGAAGGCTCGCACATCAAGGGACTTGAAATTGGTGCAGACGACTATGTAAGCAAACCAATTAGCCCTAAAGTGCTGGTTAGCAGAGTAAATGCACTGTTTCGCCGCATCAACAACGAACCTGCCGAACAAACCATCCGGATCGACAACCTGGAAATTGACCCGGTAAAATTTGAAGCCAGTGTAGATGGCAAACCTGTAACCCTGGCCAAAAAAGAGTTTGAACTGTTGTATTTGCTGGCTTCCAAACCCGGCCGTGTATTTCTGCGCAATGAAATACTGAACCAGGTATGGGGCAATGACGTGATTGTAGGCGACCGTACCATTGACGTACACATCCGTAAAGTGCGTCAGAAACTGGGCATTGACTGCATCACTACGGTAAAAGGCGTTGGGTATAAGTTCACTATGTAAGTGTTAGCCACTACATTGAACTATTTCAGAACCTATTAAATAATTTAGTGGCTCATAAATCTTCCCGCAAACGCGGGATAAGTGGAGATATGTTTTCAATCAAAAATCTTTCTCCCCGCCAGTTGGCGGCCTTTACTGCAGGTATTTTGTCTGTACCCATTGCCCTCGGCATTACGGTGCTTACCGGCGATTGGCTGGTGGGTGCCGGCTCATTAGTAATGGTTTTTGCCGGCAGCTACGGGCTGATCCTGTTTACCCTGGAAAAGTTTATCTACCGCAAGATCAAGCTCATTTATAAACTCATTTACGAAACAAAGGCTACCAAAAAAGAAGAAGTATACTTCAAGTACATTCTGCCACAGAAAAGTATTGATGAAGTAAGGGAAGACGTACAGGCCTGGGGCGAACGCAGGAATCGCGAAATTGAACTGCTGCGCAAAAACGAAGCCTACCGCAAAGAATTTCTTCAGAACCTGGCCCATGAATTCAAAACGCCCATTTTTGCCATACAGGGCTATGTAGATACGCTGCTGGGCGGTGCCATGGACGAAGAAAGGGTACGTAAAAAATTTCTTGAAAATACCGCTAAGAACGTAGACAGACTGGTAAACCTGGTAAATGACCTGGATGAAATTTCACGGCTGGAAAGCGGTGAACAATTGCTGTACAAACAAAACTTCATCATACAGGATCTTATTCGCGAAGTATACGATTCACTGTCTATCAAAACACAGGAAAAAGATATTAAAACAAGCATCAAAAAAGGATGCGAAGCTCCACTAACCGTTTTTGCAGATAAAGAAAAAATAAAACAGGTACTGATCAACCTCATTGAAAATGCCAGTAAATATGGCAGACAGAATGGTCATATTACCGCCAGTATTTACACCACTGATGATCAGCATGTGCTGGTAGAGATCAGCGATGATGGTATTGGTATTGAAACAGAACACCTGCACCGCATTTTTGAACGTTTTTACCGCACCGATACAGCCCGCAGCCGCGACAAAGGAGGTACAGGCCTGGGCCTTGCCATCTGCAAACACATTGTAGAGGCCCATGGTCAGAGTATTCATGTACGCAGCACACCCGACGTTGGTACCACTATTGGATTTACCCTGGAATCGAAAAGAGATTAGCAGAAAAATCTATACGAACTCATCCTAAGTAACTTATGCATATTTTACGGTACCGATAAGGATATTTACCTATCGCATTCTAAAAAAAACATACAGGGAAACATACGAATTGCCATAAAAAATAGTTATATCCTGTTGTACTAATTCAATTCTATGAAAATCAGGGAACCATTGATAGCATGTTTCATGCTATTACTAACACCATTTATACAAGCCCGGGCCCAATGCACGGGAACTATTGAATCCATATCCGACACATTAACTTTTATCAGCAATGGTAAAACGGTAATACCTGCTACCTTTCCTAAATTTGATGCCAACAAGGGTACGCTGTTAAGTGTTAACCTGCAGGCGTTGGTTACACTTACCTACAATTTTTCAATAGAAAACAGAACTGCCACAGCAGGCAACCCAAGGTTAAGAGTAAACTATGAAGTTGAGTTATACAGTACCTCATCTTTCGTCTCTCCTGTGTATGAATACAGGCTTGCAACCAGCCCCAATCCCCCTTCGTATTACGGGCCTTATGCTTTGGCAGGCACTGATGGAGTTACCGGCAGCGGTCCGGATTACTATGCAGGTGCATTGCCTGTATATAGTACAGATTTCGTATTCTTCAACAAAACATATAGCAATACTGCAGACTATTTAGGCGTTGGCACCGTATCTTTTGAATATTCGCCCACTACATCACCATTGCTGAACAATACGCCCGATGATTACGCGTATACCAGCTCCACCTCTGAAAGAATAAAGATCGTACTGACTTATACTTATTGCAATACCAACACAGCTCTTGCTGAAAATATCAAAGCATTTACCGTCACCAAAAAAAGTGATGAACAGGTTGATACCCGCTGGTTCACTACCAATGAAACCCCAGGCCGTATTTATACTTTGCAGAAAAGCAAAGACGGTTCTGTATTTACTCCTATAAAAGATTTTGCATCAGTAGCAGACAATAACCAGACCGGCGATTATCAATACAGTTACAAACCCGTAAATGAAACCGGCAAACTGTATTTCCGTGTAAAACAAAAAGATGCAGACGGAGGAATATCTTACTCACCCGTACGCTCAGTTGAAATAGGCAGTACTGTAATCAACAACAGATCACTGACACTATATCCCAACCCTACTGCCAATTCAGCTACGTTGTTGTTCGGCACGCAACCTGGCAACTGGAGTGTAGATATCATTTCATTACCAGGCCAGGTGATCAGAAAATTACAGTTCAAAAATGCAGTAAAGGCAGATCTGAACGGCGATCGTAGTTTATCAAGCGGCGTTTATTTCCTGAAGATAACAGACCAGCAAACACAACGTCAGTATACACAAAGACTCATTGTACAATAACATATTGTTTTGTTTCCATACTCAGCACAAACGCCGGCGCCGCAAATGCCGGCGTTTGCATTTCCGGCAGGGAATTTGTAACTATGTATAATAGTTCTCTTTCCCACACACATTCTGCCCCGCACTTCATTTGACCGCATCCGAGCATCGAATACAGATAATATTTAGGGCCGGTACATAATCACCCTTTGTAGGGCTATGCAAAAATTACTATTCCGGCTACAAACGGAATCGGTAATGTATCAAAAGTATATCCTGCACTGTTATATTTGGTTACATCTAATATCCGGTAACTATGAAATCCATTTTGTGGCAGGCAACCCTTGCGGTGTTGTTGTTGTATACCCCTTCTGTAGTGCGTGCACAGTGTTCAGCTGCCACTACCAAAACGATCTCATACGATACTACTGTTTATGGTTATGGAAATGCGGAGCATGCTTTTACATTTCCAAAATTCAATGCAGCACTGGGAACGCTGCTCGAGGTCAACATTGCTCCCGAGATAACATTAAATTATAGTTTTCAACTGGAGAACAAGGAACTGATACCCATATCGAATTACCGCGTAAAAACATATCGCGATGATGAGATCAGCAGTGCAAGCCTGTTAACGCCTCTAACCAACAACTACCAGAAAACATACGGTCCTTACCTGCTACTGGCAGCAGATGGCTTACTGGGTGCAGGACTCGATTTTTTTTCCCAGCCACTTACCTATGTAATGAATCATGTAAAGGTGAATTATACAGTGTACAATGTGGCAGATTTCATCGGTTCGGGTACAGTTAAGTTTGATTACACCAGTACCACTTCATCTGCTGTACTGGGAAGTATCAACAACCTGTTCAATGGCTCGGCTGTGGACACCATCGGTTTTAAAATAACCTATAAATATTGCCAGGTAACCATGTTGCCGGCTAATATTACCACTTTCACAGCACGTAGAGGGCAGGATGCAATGGTTGACTTAAAATGGATCACTCAAAATGAAACCAATACAAGGAAATATGAACTTCAGAAAAGTAATGACGGGCTCTCCTATACTGCAGTGGCTCAGTTCGCTGCTAAAGCCGGCGCCGCTGAAACCGGTACCTATACCCACCAATACAGGTTCCAGACGTCTGACACCCGTAAAGTGATCTTTCGTGTACAGCAAACCGATAAAGACGGCACCGTAAAATATTCACCCCTGCGTATTGTTGATGCAGACAATGCTGCTGACAACAGGCTGCTTATATATCCCAATCCGGTAAGTAGTGCTGCTACCACTTTAATGTTCAGTAATACCATCAGAGGTAGCTGGCAGGTATGTATTTATGATGTTTCGGGCAATATTATACAACGCTACCAATTCAACAATGCATTGACGGGCAAGATCAATGCTGAAGCTACCCTCAAACGGGGCATTTATATGGTAAAAGCAATAAATATCCTTACCCAGGAAATACTTACCAGCAGGCTGGCAGTACAATAAATCTTGATGTTTTGAATATGTAACAGGGTTGGTGGAGATCATCAGCCCTATTGCTTTTATAACAAGGCCTGTATAAAATAAAAAGGGCGAAACCTGGAAAAGTCTCGCCGAGTCAACATTAAGAAACTGCTACGATTGCTAAAGCTCTTTATTCCTTTATCTAAATCTTACCTAATACCAAAGTCAGTATCTGAGTTTATCACGGATGATGATACTAAGCTATCAATGTTTTTTGAAACCAATGTTAGCTCCATCTTAATAAACTATTAAGTAATACAAAAAAGGACAATATCATTACCAGCAACCTACCGTAAATATCTAACCGTTTCAGTACACCTGGAAAATCCACCAACACGTAACATTGTCTTCACATTAACACTACAATTCCTTAACCGTGCGATAAAACAAGGGTAATCGTATTTACGGAGCTTTGACAAACGGCAACTACATGGAAAAGCGTTCAGTAGACGTAGTAGTAATCTCAGATGTACACCTTGGCACCTACGGATGCAGGGCAAAAGAACTGGTGGCATATCTCAAAAGCATTGAGCCCAATATTCTTATCCTCAACGGTGACATTATTGACGGTTGGCAGTTCTCCAAACGCTACTTCCCTTCCTCGCACATGGCTGTTATCAAAGAATTACTGAACCTGATGATGAGAGGCACACGCGTGTTTTACATTACAGGCAATCATGATGAACTGCTGCGCAAGTATGTAGATTTCCAGTTAAGCAATTTTACACTTACGGATAAACTGGTGTTGGAGATAGACAATAAAATGACCTGGATATTCCATGGTGATGTGTTTGACAATACCACCAAAGGCAGTGCACGTCTGCTGGCCAAGATGGGCAGCAGCGGCTACGAAATGCTGATCCTTTTCAACCGTTTTGTAAACTTTATCCTGAAAGCCTTCGGTCAGGAAAAACTATCTATTTCCAAAAGGGTAATGGCAGGAGTTAATAAAGCAGTAAGCAAGATCAATGATTTTGAAATGATCGCTGCAGAACTGGCCATTGAAAAAAAATACGATTATGTTATCTGCGGACATATTCACCAGCCGCAGCATCGTGTTGTTGAAACCGAAAAAGGAAAAGTTACCTATCTCAACTCTGGCGATTGGGTTGAGCACCTGACCTCACTGGAATACCACCAGAATAAATGGACCATTTTTGAGTACGACGAGAAGAAGTTTCAACATACAACAATTGATATGCGTGCAACACCCAACGTGTTGACAGACGAGATCAACTTTTACATCAATTCCTTAGCGATTTAACAACTTATTTAACTGCTACCATGAACATCTTATATTCCATCCAGGCCACCGGCAACGGGCACATCAGTCGTGCAATGGAGCTGCTGCCCTACCTTGAGAAATTCGGCAAAATCGATATTTTTCTTAGCGGCGCTAACAGCACTCTGTCACTTGATGCCCCGATCACTTACAGAAGTAAAGGGCTTAGCCTTTATTACACCTGCGAAGGTTCTCTCAATTACTGGAAAATGATGCGCAATATCTCTCCCCTGCGTATCCGTAAAGAAGTGCAGGACCTGCCGGTAGAGAAATACGATCTTGTGATCAACGATTTTGAATGTATCACCTCGCTTGCCTGCGCACGCAAAAAAGTACCTTCCGTGAACTTCGGTCACCAGGCAAGTTTTTTATCCGACAAAACACCGCGTCCTGAAAAAATGAATAAAACCGGTGAATGGATTCTGAAAAACTACGCCCGCGCTTCTCAATATATCGGACTGCATTTTGAATGCTACGATGATTTCATCTTCTCCCCCGTTATCAAAGAAGATATTCTGCAGGCTACTCCACGCAACGACGGTCATATTACTGTATACCTGCCTTCTTATTGCGACAACCAGTTGACACGTTTCCTGCAGCCATTGAAAGATCATCGTTTCCAGGTATTCTCAAAAGATGCTAAAGAAAGAAAAACGGAAGGGCATATTACTTTTATACCGGTTAACAAACATGACTTTAACGAAAGCCTTATCAGTTGCCACGGTATTGTTTGTGGCGCCGGTTTTGAAACGCCTGCCGAAGCATTGCACCTGAAGAAAAAAATGATCGCTATTCCTATCAAAGGACAGTACGAACAGCAGTGCAATGCCGCTGCACTGGAAAAGATCGGTATCCGTACGCTTGATAAGCTGGATGATGACTTTACAGATAATTTCAATAACTGGGTAAATGATCCGGAAACGCCTTCTGTATCATACCAGTATTCCACAGAAGCTATTGTAAACATGCTGATGTACCGTTGCACCAATCTGCAATATGAACTTGAAATTCCTTACCCGGACCTGGTATTCAATTAATCCATTACAACAACACACATACAACAGCCAAAAGCGGCAGGGTAATACCTGCCGCTTTTGCTTTATAGTCGTTGATCATTCTCACATTATTGCGCTATTAATATCAGCCTGCCTGACTGTATTGTACACTCCTGTATACACACAAAAAAGCCGTCACGATAGAAATCGCACGGCTACAGTCACATGAGAAAATTCTGCCTTGAAAGAGTTAATTATATAAAAAGCCGGTTAATTACTGAAAGTATTGCAAACAGATCGGATAGTGTTATAATATTTACCCGAGGTGATCAAGTAAGAATGTATGGAATCTTATGTTCAATTCGGTTCGCTAAATTATGCGCAACAGGTTATCTGCAGCTTAACGGAAGTTTATGCTACCGTTAATAAACGGTACGGTAAACCAATAAAAAAACCGCTCTGCAGAAGCAGAACGGTTTGTATAAATGTCAGAACAAAAAATTAGAAGGTATATTTAATACCTAACTGACCTTGCCAGCGTGAGTTGATAGGATCTACAGTGTAGTACTTGTTATCAACACCTGTAGGTTTCAGGTATTGGAAGCTAGGGGTATAACCTGTAGAAGGAGCGCCTGGGTTTTTGCCAGATGCGTCTGCTACAAACTTCAGGAAGTTAACAGTATAGTTGTTAGTATTGGTCACGAATGTAATATGTCCCCAATCGTTGTTCAGCAGGTTCAGCACGTTGAAGATATCCAGGCTGATGGCCAGTGTATGCTGCCTGTTGGTTTTGCTCAGTCTGAACTCATGCATCAGTTTCAGATCCAGTGTATGGTTCCAGGGAGTGCGCAGAGCATTTCTTTCAGCATACTTACCTCTTCTGGTTTTCAGGTAGCTATCGCCTTCGATCAGTGCATTCAGGTCAGTCCACTGTTGGGCAGCGGTATAAGTACCGTTGTCGCGCAGATTGATGTCTGACTGATCTTTAGGAATATAAGGAATTGCAGCACTTGAACCGGTTCCGTAAGGAACTGAAGTATAAACAAGGCTGTAAGGGCTTCCTGACTGACCAGAGTATACAAAGCTCAGTGAAGTAGTGTTGGTCTCATTCCAGTTCCAGCTTGTTCCTGCAAACGCCACGATGCGGTGTCTCAGGTCGAAGTTAGAATAACCCAGCATAGAGTTGTTGGGGGTGATTGCAGGGTTATACTCGTAGTTGCTGCCGAATGAGTTACGGATACCGTTGCTCACGTCTTTTGACATACCATAAGTATAAGCTACTGACCAGTTAAAGTTCAATGTTGCCGTTTTACCCAAACGCAGGTTGTTGGTTACTTTAGACAATTGAGCAGTCAGGTTGTAACGATATCCTTCTTTGGTATTGGTCAGGAAGAAAATTGCAGAATAATCGCTGCTCATTTTTCCACCGGTGTACACAGGAGACTGTGTAGGGCCACTGGTATAGTAAGCAGTCTGATCTTTTACGTTGATCTGCTGGAATTTAACATCATAGATGGTTTTGGTATACAATCCGTCAACAGTCAGTTTGTAACCATTACCAAATTTGAAGTCAACTGCCAGGCTTGAACGCCAGATAGTAGGCAGTTTGAAATTGTTGTCGATCAGATCCAGCTCTCTTGTTTTAGTGTTGTTGTTGTTACCGCTGGCTGCATCTACAACAGTTTTCAGATCTTCAGGTTTTGCCAGGGGAACCACAGTACCGCTGGGAATGCTGTTCCAGTCGATATTACCGTAGTCATGCCCATTGAGGGTATATGCATAACCCAGCCATGCAAACGGTATTCTTCCGGTGAAGATACCAGTTCCGCCACGCAGTACTACAGACTGGTTACCGTTAATATCCCAGTTAAAACCTAAACGGGGAGAAATAGTTCCTTTACCAAACCATTTGTTGTTCAGTTGTGCAAAAGGAGTGTGTGTGTAAGTAGGATTAGCTGATGTATATTCCGGAACAGCGTTGATAGCATTATCCATAGGAGGCTGGCTGCCAACATAAGAATAATCGAAACGTACACCTGGAGTTACTTTAAAACGTGGGGTTACAGCAATTTCATCCTGTACATAAGCACTCAGCAAACCAACATTGTATTTGGCACCGGGTGTATTATTCTGTAAATCGTTGAAATTGTTCTTGGCATTATCAATGGCAAATGTACCACGGATACGGCTGGGTTTATTCTGCTCAAAGTTGGCTAAGCTGCTATACTGCCAGCGACCATTCCATGAGTTGATAAAACCGTATGTGAAATCATAGAACTCGTTGTGCGTACCAAAAGTGAATTTGTTGATCCCTTTTGTCCAGGTAACGTTGTCTGTAATTTCAAATGTTTTCTGTTTGGTGTTGTAGATAGAAGCTTCTCTCCAGGTACCTACCCAGATGTTGGTAGAACCAGCAGTGATATCAGCATACGGAGAAGGTGTAGCATTGGGAAAATCTCTGTAATCGTGAACATTGATATAGCTCAGTACCAGGTTATTGCTTACACTGTTGCTCAGTTTGCTTTTCAGTTCAGCAACCAGGTTCAGATTTTTGGTGTGCTGGGTAAAGTCAGTAGAAGAGAACTGGAAAGTAGTATTGGTACGCTCCAGGTTGTTACCTCTGCCGTAAGTATAGATCGCTCTTACCATTAAGCTGTTGTTCTGATCGATGTTATAGTCGATACGACCAAAAAACTTATCGCTATTAGAGAAGATCTTGTATCTGTCATAAGAACCAGGATCAAAACCGGCAGCTTTGAAAGCAGTAGCTACACGTTGTGCATCAGCAATGCTGATAGAACCTGGATCACCTGCATTGTAGAAAGTAGGCTCCTGGCGACGTGTAATCTCACCGTTTACAATAAAGAACAGTTTGTTTTTGATGATGGGACCACTCAGCGTACCACCATATTGATAATCGTAAAAATCAGAACCGATCTTTGATTTTGCACCATCCGGGCTTTTACCTACCAGGGTCTGGTTACGTCCGTAAGCATACAGTGAACCATGGAAAGTATTGCCTCCGCTTTTGGTAACGGCATTTACGCTACCACCAGTGAAGTTACCCAGCTTTACATCGTACGGGCTCAGTTGCACCTGTACTTCCTGGATCACATCCAGGCTATAAGGGTTGGTACGTGTACCAGAACCGGCAGTACCAGACTGGCCACCACCACTTACTCCACCAAACGAGTTACTGAAACCAATAGCGTCATTGTTTACAGCACCATCCAGGGTAATATTGTTATAACGGAAGTTCGTTCCGGCAAATGAGTTGTTGTTTGACTGGGGAGTAAGACGGGTGAAATCCTGTAAGCTTCTTCCCAATGTAGGCAGCGTGGTAAGCTGTGCTTTACCAACATTAAAGCCAGAGCTTCCAACTTTTCTGTTGCCAGTTACAACCACTTCTTTCAGGTTATTGTCGTCTGCACCCAGGCTCAGTTTAAAATCGGGATTGTTACCTAAAGTAAGATTTACATTTTCAAGAACCTGCTCTTTAAAGCCGGTGAAAGAGATGCGGATTGTATAAGGGCCACCTGGTTTCAGGTTGGGGATAACAAAAATTCCTTTAGAGTTGGTTTGAATACCGGTACTGTATCCGGTGGGCTCATGTTTCACAATAACAGAAGCTCCATCCACAGGTGATCCTTTTGAATCAGTAACGAGACCGCTAAGAGTAGCAGTGGTTTCCTGCGCAAAAGCTCTCTGTGAACATACTACTGCTGTACATAAAATAAGCAGCCAGGTGAAATAACGCATTTTGTTAAAATTTGCGCAAAAAAACCACCATTATGTTATCACAGAATTACGCCAATGTTAAGGAATCATTAACTGGCTCTAAAACGCTTACCAGTAGCATGTTTGCAATGTTACCGAATTGTTACCAATTTGAAAACACGCTAAAAACACTCACAGAACTCCGTTAGACGGCCTGATGACTGTATCGTTTTCTGTAACTGTTGAACATTGTCCAAGTGCTTCCAACTGAACCTCGTTTCGTTTTTCTGTTCCGCGTTTGTAACGCTTTGTTAACGCTCCGAACCAGCCCAAACGCTGCATTTTAACAGCGACCAGGCCCTGCCCTATTCAAACCCATCTTATAAATTCTGCTGCTGCTATAGCTATTTAATATCGGATAAAAATACTCCTGCAACCGGCAGCACGTCTTTGAGTTAAATTTTGCCACAGCGTACAAGCTGCTGTTTTGCAAAGCCTGTTTGCGGAAGGGAAACAAAGCCGGAAATTCAGTGCCAGGACAAGCCATTTCCACTAAAACACTGATTATTAGTTTTTTACAAAATCAAAGAGAGGCCAAAAATGGGTATGATTCTTTTGAGAAATAACGATAATTTCATATTCTGGTAATATTGCTGCAATGATAACTGGCTATATAAGGAGCGTGTTAAGAAATTATTACCAATTTACCCGTACTAAGATACAAGGTGATTAACTCTATTTTTGCTTCAAATTTTGCTACATGGGATTGAATTCAATTATGAAGATTTTTATGCCGAAAGACAAGGTCTTCTATTCTCTGTTTGAACAGGTTGCATACACAGTTGAAAAGATGGGCAAGATGATGAAAGACGTGGTGACTGAGCCTGATTTTGATAAAAGGGCCGCCCTGATTGCCCAGATTGAGGACCTGGAACATGTAAATGATGATTTCACCCATAAAATTTTTACTGAACTCGGTCGCAACTTCATCACTCCTTTTGACCGTGAAGATATTCACTACCTGGCCTCTGCCCTGGATGATATTGCCGACTTTATTTTTGCTTCTGCCAAAAAAATCAATTTCTACAAAGTAAATCCCAATGATCAGGGTATCCAGAAAATGGCCGACCTGATTGAACAGGGTTGTATCCATATCAAAAGTGCCGTGCTGGAACTGCGCAATATGAAAAACATGCGGCAGATTACTGATGCGCTGGTAAAGGTGAACAGCATCGAAAACCAGGCTGATGATATTTTTGATATGAGCATCGACCGCCTTTTTGAAACAGAACCCGACGCCAAGGAAGTGATCAAAAAAAGAGAGATCTACCAGGTAATGGAAACTGTTACAGACAAGTGCGAAGACGCCGCCAACGTTATTGAGTCTATCATTATCAAGTACGCCTAATTAATTTGAAAATTTGAAAGTGTACTGATTTGAAAATGTACGATGCAGAAATTTACGCTGCCTGCATATAAAATTTCAATAGCTATACTCCAACCATTTTCAGATTTTAAAATTCTCTAATTTTCAAATTAAGAGTATGACATTTCTGGTTATTATCATTATACTGGCGCTCGCTTTTGACTATATCAATGGTTTTCACGATGCCGCCAACTCCATAGCCACTATTGTTTCCACTAAAGTTCTTACGCCGTTTCAGGCTGTGCTGTGGGCAGCGTTCTTCAACTTCCTCGCATTCTTTATTGCCAAATACTGGATTGGTGAATTCAAGATCGGGATGTCATTTGCCAAATCTATCAACGAACACTTCATTACCCTGGAAGTGATCTTCTCTGCATTGATAGCCGCTATAGCATGGAACCTCCTTACATGGTGGTTCGGTATCCCCTCATCCTCATCACACACACTGCTGGGTGGCTTTATGGGTGCAGCCCTTGCACACGTAGGTGCCCTTTCTCAAAACGGCTTTACTGTTATCAACTATGAAGTGGTGCTTCCCATCTTCCTGTTCATTTTCGGAGCCCCGCTGATCGGTATGGTAATGTCACTTATTATTACACTCATCATTGTAAATGTTTGCCGGAAGGCAAATCCCTATAAAGCAGAAAGCTGGTTTCGCCGCTTACAACTGCTGTCATCGGCGCTGTTCAGTATAGGTCATGGTAGTAACGATGCCCAGAAAGTACTGGGTCTTATTGCAGCGGCAATGGTTGCCGGCGGAAAACTGGATAATGTACACAATGTTCCTATCTGGATACCACTTTCCTGTTTTACAGCCATGGGCTTAGGAACCATGAGCGGTGGCTGGAAAATTGTAAAGACCATGGGCAGCAGAATTACCAAAGTAACTCCGCTGGAAGGTGTGGCAGCAGAAACTGCCGGAGCCGCCACTTTATTCCTTACAGAGCACCTCAGTATTCCTGTAAGTACCACCCATACCCTTACAGGTGCTATTATGGGTGTGGGTGCCACCAAACGCTTATCAGCAGTACGCTGGGGTGTTACCATTAACCTGTTATGGGCCTGGATCCTTACCATCCCGGTAAGTGCCGTACTGGCCGCTATTGTTTACTATGTTGTAAGACTGTTCCGTTAATACAGAACAATAGAATAATATTGAAAAGCAACCCCTGCAGAGGTTGCTTTTTTTATTTTACGCCGCTTTATCATTATTTTGGCAAAAATTTGAAGCTCTTTTGTCCGTTCAGGACGATGTATTGCACACAACCAGGCTCATTACAGGTTCTGCGAAGCTGATAGCAGCTTGTCAGGAACAACATCGTTTTAAGCCGGCTTTACAAAAAATAACCATTTTTCCCCATGAAAGGAATCATACTGGCGGGCGGATCCGGTACACGCCTGCACCCCATTACGTACGGTATCAGCAAACAGATCATGCCTATTTACGACAAACCCATGATCTACTATCCGCTCTCTACCCTTATGCTGGCCGGTATCCGCGATATCCTGATCATTTCCACGCCCTACGATCTGCCACAGTTCCAACGTTTATTGGGCGACGGCGCCAAACTGGGGCTCAACTTTTCTTATGCAGAACAAGCTGTACCCAATGGCCTTGCACAGGCATTTGTAATTGGTGCTGATTTTATCGGCAACGACAACATAGCATTGGTACTGGGCGATAATATTTTTTACGGGGCCGGACTGGGTGCGCAACTGGAAAAAAATACCACTCCGGACGGAGGTATTGTATATGCATACCATGTAAGCGACCCCGAACGTTATGGCGTGGTGGAATTTGACAAAGCCAACAAAGTGATCTCCATTGAAGAAAAACCGGCCAAACCCAAAAGCAATTATGCGGTACCCGGTTTATACTTTTATGATAATGCAGTAGTGGATATATCCAAAAACCTGCAACCCAGCCCACGCGGCGAATACGAAATTACTGACGTAAATAAGGAATATCTTCGCAGAGGGAAACTACAGGTTTCTATCCTGGACAGGGGAACAGCCTGGCTGGATACCGGTACTTTCGACTCGCTGATGCAGGCTTCGCAATTTGTACAGGTCATTGAACAACGGCAGGGTATTAAGATCGCCTGTATTGAAGAAATAGCATGGCGCAAACGTTTTATCACTACTGAACAACTGGAAACCATGGCACAGCCGCTTTTAAAAAGCGGGTATGGTCAGTACCTGATCAATGTATTAAAAGAAGACATCAGGTAAACCGGCACCAGATAACAACCTTATTCCAAAACGACTCAACCACCTAAAATACAATGAGCAAAATTCTGGTTACAGGCGGATGTGGTTATATCGGTTCACATACCATCGTTGACCTTGTTGAAAACGGCTTCGATGTTATTTCCGTTGATAACAACTCCCGCTCAAGCGCACGTATCCTGGAAGGCATTGAAAAAATTACAGGAAAAAAAATCAAGAACTATAAAGTTGATCTGTGCAATTTTGATGATACTTATGCCATCTTCCAGGAAAATACTGATATTGACGGCATCATTCACTTCGCTGCCTATAAAGCCGTGGGTGAATCTGTTGGTCAGCCATTGATGTATTTTGAAAACAACCTGGTATCACTCATCAACCTGCTGAAATGTGTACAGGAGTTTTCCATACCGCATTTTGTATTCTCTTCTTCCTGTACAGTATATGGTAATCCTGACAGTATACCGGTTACAGAAGCCACACCACCCAAACCTGCGGAATCTCCTTACGGTTACACCAAACAGATGGGCGAGCAGATCATCAACGAATTTTCAAAGGCCAATCCTGCACAATGCGTACTGTTGAGATACTTTAATCCTGTAGGCGCACATCCTTCCATAGCCATTGGTGAATTGCCGATTGGTAAACCAGCCAACCTGGTACCAGCCATTACCCAAACAGCTATTGGTAAACTACCGCAGATGACCGTGTTTGGTACAGACTATCCTACACGCGATGGTTCCTGCATACGCGACTTTATACATGTAAGCGATATTGCACACGCACATACACTGGCTATCCGCTTTTTGCAGGAAGGCAAAACCAACAAACGTTGCGAAGTGTTTAACCTGGGTACCGGTAATGGCGTTACAGTGCTGGAAGCCATCCGTGCATTTGAAAAAGTAAGTGGTACCAAACTGAACTATGTTACAGGTCCACGCCGTGCAGGAGATGTTATTGCTATTTATGCCAATAATGATTACGCCCGCAATGCACTTGGTTGGGAAACCCGGTATTCACTGGAAGATATGATGGCTACAGCATGGAAATGGGAACAACGCCTGAAAGTAGATGCTAAATTCTATCAAAGCAAACCAGCTGATCTGAATTAGCAAACACCCACAGCAATGTGCAGATTAACAGGCACTGCTACATTGTAGTTGCCAACTATTCCTTACTTTCGCAACACCAATTTTATTCACCATGCTTAAAGAAATACAGGTTACCGGCCAGAAAGACACCCGCAGTGGATTTGGAGATGGCATTGTAGAAGTTGCCCGCAAAAATGCAAACGTGGTAGCATTAACTGCTGACCTGGCAGGCTCTATGAAGCTGAACCAGTTTATCAAAGAATTTCCTGAGCGTTATGTTCAGTGCGGTATTGCAGAAGCCAATATGATTGGCATTGCCGCCGGTTTAACCATCGGTGGTAAAATTCCCTTCACTACAACATTTGCCAACTTTTCTACCGGCCGTGTATACGACCAGATCCGTCAGTCCGTAGCATACGCCGGCAAGAATGTTAAAATATGTGCATCACACGCAGGTTTAACACTGGGTGAAGACGGTGCTACCCACCAGATCCTGGAAGATATTGGTCTGATGAAAATGCTGCCTGGTATGACAGTAATCGTTCCCTGCGATTACAACCAGACAAAAGCTGCCACTATTGCTGTAGCAGAATATGAAGGTCCTGTATACCTGCGTTTCGGACGTCCTTCATGGCCCATTTTTACAGCTGCTGACCAGAAATTTGAAATTGGTAAAGCACAGTTCTTCTCTGAAGGAAAAGATGTTTCCATCTTCGCCTGCGGACACATGGTGTGGAAAGCTATTGAAGCCGGCCGCATTCTGGAAGATAAAGGCATCAGTGTAGAGGTAGTGAATATTCACACCATTAAACCGCTGGATACTGAAGCGGTACTGAATTCTATCAGGAAAACAAAATGCGCGGTAACTGTTGAAGAACACAACATTATCGGTGGATTGGGTGATGCTATAGCACAGGTAGCCGCCAAACAGTTTCCTATTCCCATTGAATATGTAGGTACCAAAGATACTTTTGGTGAAAGTGGTACTCCTAACCAGTTATTACAGAAATATGGGCTGGATACCCCCAACGTGGTAGATGCCGTTGAAAAAGTAATAGCGCGGAAAGGCTAACCGGTAGTACACAAAAAATAGGTATAATCCATATACAAAAGCTGTTTCATATGAAACAGCTTTTGCTTTTTAAAGAACATATTATTTTACCCGATAAAATACTGAGCCTGTGACACAAACAGACAGCACATAATTATCGTGTTTCAGCGTTTTAAACTAAATCATGTAATTTTATTCTAATCCAATAAGGATCGTAATTGTAAACAGCTAACCTATGTCGGTCACCATTCCCGATAGCGAATTGCTTATCCAGTTCCGCGACCCCGCCACCAAAGAAAAAGCCTATACGTCCATTATCCGTAAATACCAGGAAAAATTGTACTGGCATGTACGCCGTATGGTGGTTGAACACGAAGACGCCAACGATGTATTACAGAATGTATTTATACGTGTGTGGAACGGGCTTGAAAATTTTCGTGAAGATGCCCAGTTGTACACCTGGTTGTACAGGGTAGCCACCAACGAATGTCTTACATTCCTGGAACAGCAGAAAAAACGTTCGGCTGTTTCGCTGAGCGAAGTGGAAAGCGGACTTGAAAACAAGATACGGGCAGACAAAGATTTTGACCCAAATAAACTGGAGTGGAAACTTCAGCTTGCTATACAACAACTGCCTGAAAAGCAAAGAATTGTATTTACCCTTAGGTATTATGATGAAATGCCGTATGAAGAAATGAGCAGGGTTCTGGAAACTTCAGAAGGTGCATTAAAAGCATCCTATCACCATGCAGTGAAAAAAATAGAAGATTATATCCTGAACCATTAAACTTTAATTAACAAATCAAGTCTCATAATGTGCACATGGATAGCAGGATCAACATACAGAATGAGTTGCAGCAGATCAGCCCGGAAGTAGCTGGTATCAGTGCAAGAGCACCTTATACAGTTCCGGCCGGTTATTTTGAAAACCTGGCAACAGATGTTTTGCAACTTGTGCGGCAGGAACAGGAGGTTTCTGCTGTGCTGACATCACAGGCTGGTAACAATCCCTACATTGTTCCCCAAGGATATTTTGATACTCTGCCCGATCTTTTATTAGAACGTGTACAGCAAATAGAACCTGCTTCTTCTGTTTTAACAGAACAGGCCCGCAACAACCCCTACCAGGTTCCCAACGGTTATTTTAATACACTACCGGATCTGTTACTGAACAAAGCAAAAGCAGGAAATGCTGTCAATGCAACAGAAGAGTTGCAGGCACTTTCTCCCTTGCTGGGTTCTATTGGTAAAAAAATGCCATTCAGTATGCCGGCTGATTATTTTACTGAATTACCCGGCAATGCCTCTGCTGGAGCACAGGCTATTGATTTTGTAAATGAGGAACTGGAAAATCTGTCGCCGCTGATGAGCAGTTTGCAACAAAAACAGGCATATCAGGTACCAGCAGGTTACTTTGAACAATTACCGCAGCAGGTTTTAGATAAAGTAACACAACTACAATCAGCTAAAATTGTATCTATTAGCTTTACCAGGAAATTGTTGCGTTATGCAGCTGCGGCAGCAATAGCGGCTGTTATCATCACTGCCGGCCGGTTGTACATGAATAAGCCTGCACAGCAAACAGATAATCCTTACCCTGTTCAGGTGGCAATGCACGATGCAGTAAAACAAGCTGTAAGTGACAGTTTGCATAGTTTTGAAGACCAGGACCTGCAGAATTATCTTGAAACACAGGGTGGTGCATCACCTGAAAATACGGCCATTGCCGGTAATGAGATCAAAGCCGCTGATGTACAGGATATGCTGGGCGATGTATCGGACGCAGAACTGCAACAATACCTGGAGCAGTACACTGCTTTAAACACAAGTAATAACAACACTTATACGAATTAATTTTACCCGTCATGCGTAAGCTGTTTTTCATATTAGCTGTTTTCTTTTCCTGCATCACAACTGTTGTTGTGGCTCAGGAAGGTGGAGATGCTAAAAATGATGGAAGTAAACTGGAGGCACTGAAGATTGCCTATCTCACGAAGAAGCTGAATCTTTCAACGGAAGAAGCACAGAAATTCTGGCCTATATACAACCAGTACATGGCAGAAGTGCGCAAAACCAGAAGTGATGCCCGTTTAAACAACGAGAAAGAAATTGATACAGAAGATAAAATACTTGCAGTACGTAAAAAGTATGATGGCGAGTTTGCCAAAGCACTATCTACCGAAAAAGTGAATTCATTCTTTAAAGCAGAAAAAGAATTTGGCAGCTATATCCAGAAAGAATTACAGGAGCGCCGTTTGCAACGTGTAGACAATCGCCGGCGTAACCTGCGGAATTAGAAGACCTTTTTCATATTAGGTGTTTTTCATAGGTTAGCAACGGCCGGCTCTGTTCAGAGCAGGCCTTTCGCGTATAATACATTACTTACTGCAAAGTATTACCTGTTTTCAGGATATACAGGAGCTTTGATATCATGATAAAACAGGAATGTCCATCCTTCAGCATTGCCCTGTTGCCACCATTGCTGCCGCAGCTCCATACACTTCTTTCCGTCATAATCATATTTAGCCACAAAACGGCTGCGCATCTGTTGCAGTTGCGGAGCATCATCTGCACCAAAAAATATTTTCTCACCACCATCTACAATCCAGAATACCTGGTGAAACGGACAATGTGCTCCTGTTAGCTCATATTTGATGTACCCGTCTATTACACCATCACCATTCAGCCACTCTACCTGTGGTGATGATTGCAGGCAATCTACTTCCTCAGGAATATAGGAGGGCGTTCCTTTTTCTATGGCAAATTCCAGCTCTTTTCGCTGCACATAATATTTGGCATTGGGAAAACTGAGTTGCTTTTTACCTGCTACATTGGTATAGCTTACACCACCTGCATGGTCTTTGTGCAAATGCGACATCAGCACTTTGGTAATATCACCTGCATTAATGCCATGTTGTGCCAGGTTTTTATGGATCTGCAGGGTGCCATCTGTTTCTGCAAAACCCAGCCCGGTATCCAGTAATAAAATATCTTCGGAAGTGATCACAACAAAAGGCTGCACTTCTACAAGCAGGCTGCCTACAGGCCGCTGCTGCAGATCATCAGCACTGGTATCAAAGGGAACAAATAACTTGCTTTTATCTATCGTAAAACTGCCTTCACTCAGCGGAATGATATTCATGCTGCAAAGGTAGGGAATAGGAGTCAGGTAGTTAGGTATCAGGAATTAGCCGTTAGCTCACTATAATGCACCCGAGCCGCATTTACTTACAACTTATAACCTACAACTTAAAACACTATCGCAGGATCATCTGCCTGTCGGCATCCAGTCGTACCAGGATGAATAACATTACAGAAAAGGTTAACAAAGAGGTACCACCATAACTAATAAAGGGCAATGGAATACCAATTACCGGGGCCAGACCGATCGTCATACAGACATTGATGGCAATATGGAAAAAGAACACCGCTGCCACACCGTATGCATAACACCGGCTGAACACGCTTCGTTGTCTTTCTGCCACGTTGATCACTTTCAGTAAAAAGAAAAGATAAATGCCCAGCACAACAATACTGCCCACAAATCCAAAACCTTCCCCAATGGTACAAAATATGAAGTCTGTTTGTTGTTCAGGTACAAAATCAAAACGGGTTTGTGTTCCTTTCAAAAAACCACGTCCCAGTACGCCGCCACTACCAATGGCAATTTTACTCTGGCGCACGTTGTAGTCCACGTCCTTTTTCTTAACAGTTGCGGGCTCTTCATCTTCCACAGTATTCAACTGGGCATACGGATTCTCACGTCCTATCAGCGAGAAGATACGTTCTACCTGGTAGCTTTTCAGCACTTTGGTAAATATGAAAGGAACTGCAAAACGTTGTATACCTACACACGCAGCCCAAATAAGTACGATCGCTACCAGCAAACCACGCTGGCGTTTGATCTGTCTTCTGCTGAAATAAATGGTAAGTGCAGCAATAGCTGTTAGTATAATGGCCAGCAGGTTTTTTTCAACCAGTAGCGTTGCCACAACCAGTACTGCCAGTGAAAAACCAACGATCAGGTAACCGGCAGGCAAACCTTCACGAAACATTACCAGAAAGAATGCAAAGAACACCAGCGCAAGACCGGTTTCTTTCTGCGCAATGGTAATAATAGCCGGCAATAGTACAATGCCCGCCGCAGTTAAATGCGATTTGGGTTTATTGAAATCTGTTTCTACTCTCGAGAGATATTTGGCCAATGCAAGACACACAAATATTTTACACGTTTCAGCAGGCTGCAACTGTATGGCACCACCAAAACGGATAATAGATTCAGTACCTTTTACATTGGTATGAAAAGGAAATACCAATAGCAGTAACCCGATACCCACCATGTACCAGATATTGGCAGTAGCGGTAAAGAATTTACTGTCTGTCAGTAATATGAACAATCCCAGCACCAGTGCTACTATAAAGTAATACAACTGTTTGCTGTATACCGTTTTAAACCCGATAAAGCTTTGCAGCACATTATCGCCTTCACGATAGGCAACAGAAAAAATGCTGATGATCCCGATGGTAACAAATGCAAGGTATAACCAGATCAACACCCAGTCAATGCCTTTCGATATAGCAGGGTTACGTTGATTCATGACAGCGGGTTTCTTTTGGGTACTGTAAAATATTTTTCATCTGGTAATATCGCACCGGTTTCAGTTACTGGCGTTACCGGCTTGGCAGGTGCAGCAGGCGCTTTTTGTTTAGATGGCGGTGGTATGTATGGCTTGCCTGGCTTCAGGTAATTTTTGATATAGTTACTGTCTTTGGTGATCTGGAACCATTTGTAAGCACGCGTGGAATCTTCTTTGTATTGCACTCTTGCAAGGTAACCGGGCATCAGGTTGGCAGCAGCTACTTCTTCCATTTTCTTAACACGTTCCGGACGCAGTGAATCGGTAAGATATTTTTCAACCAGTATAGATGCCATAGGACCCGCCCAGGTAGCTCCATAACCGGCGTTCTGTACTACTACAGCTACTGCGATTTTTGGATTCTCGCGCGGTGCAAAACATACAAACATCGAGTTGTCTTTCAACTCTATCACTTTTCCATCCAGCACGATCTTATTCTGTGCTGTACCTGTTTTGGCACACATATTAATGCCCGGTATTTTGGCAGAACGGGCAGTACCCTGCTCTACCACATCCTGCATACCGGCTGTTACTACATCATATACATCGCTGGAAATATGAGTCAGTACTTCATGTTTTACCCGATACTTATTCAGCAAAGTATCTTCAGCAGTTTCGCCATCAATTTTTTCTACCAGGTGCGGAATATAGTAGTAACCATGATTGGCCACTACACACATGGCATTGGCTATTTGTAAAGGTGTTGCTGTCATTTTATCCTGGCCAATACCTAAACCACCACCCGTCATGGTACAGGAGTTCCATGAACCACGATATTCTTTATCGTACTGACTGGTATCAGGAATATTACCACCATCTTCACTGGGCAGATCCACACCAATGCGATGCCCCATACCAAAGGCAGACATATACTCTTTCCATTTGGTCAATCCCTTACGCGAGTTGCGGAACTGGGGATTGTCAATTGTTTTCCTGATCACATCAGAGAAGAATGAGTTACAGGACCATGCAATAGCAAGACGTAGATTTGCAGCATGGCCTGCCCATTTCTCCGTACATTTTACTACGTGCGGACAACCATAATAAGCACCATGACAATCATATCCGCTGGCAGGTGTGATCAGTCCTTCTTCCAGTGCAATCAATGCACCCAACGGTTTGTAAGTAGAACCCGGCGGGTATTGTCCTTTGATAGCACGGTTAAACAAAGGTGCAGACACATCCAATTGCAGCTTTGCATAATTTTTTTGTTTACTGGGGCCCGTCAGATCGTTGGGATTGTAATTGGGTCCTGAAGCCATTGCCAGTATACCACCTGTTTTGGGATCCAGTGCCACAATAGCTCCTACTTTATTTGCCAGCATTTTTTCTGCCATTTGCTGCAGCTCAATATCAACATAAGTACGCAGGTTACGGCCGGCAATAGCAGCCGTATCAAACACACCTTTTTCATAGCTGCCCACCAGGCGGTTCATGTTATCCTTTATAAGATACTCCACACCGCGTTGCCCCATCAATACACTTTCATAGGTATTTTCCAGGCCACTGCGTCCTACATAATCGCCCATGCGGTAAAAACCTCCGGAACGTTTGATGATATTGGAATCGGCCTCACCGATATAACCAAGAATATGGGCTGCTACATTATAAGGATATACACGCACCGGACGTTCCACCAATGTAAAACCGGGAAACTTCCAGATATTTTCTTCCAGTCGCGCATGAAGCTCTACCGGCAACAATGCTTCAAATACAGAAGGACGATAGGAACCATTTTTAAAACGTGCATCTCTGATACGTTTATTGAACTCATCTGTATCAATACCCAGCAGTTTACAAAGACCAACGGTATCAATATGTTTTACTTCTTTGGGAGTTACCACCAGGTCGAACATGATGGTATTATTGAGGATGGCTTTGCCTTTGCGATCAAAAATAATTCCGCGGTCAGGGTATTTTACTTTCGGGAAAACAGCATTGTTGAATGCCAGCTGACGGTATTTACCGGAAATGATCTGAAGGTTAAATAACTGCGCTACAATAATGATAAAAACACTTAGGAAGATAAGCCGAATGATATTACTGCGCGATTGGTTAAATAAAGCCATAGGATAATGTGATCGGTCAGATCACCCCTGCTGTTTCTGATATGATTAGTCAAAACGATTTAGGTCTGTACAAAAAAAGTTGAACAGCGCGTGCTTATAAATATACAGGTACGCTATCAACCAGGATAAAATTTACACCTCTTTCTGCACTTATCAGCGTGCTGTATTGGTTTTGAACTTTTCTTTTCTGAAAAATAACAATTCTGTTACAAGAATCAAAGCCAGGCTGATACCTGTAGTAGAGAGTACCTTACCCAGGAAATCAAGAAAAGAGCCAAACTGCAGCCATTCCAGAAATACCAGGTATAGGTTATGTAATAACGTTAAAACAAATACATAGGTTGCATACGGTGCCAATCCCATACTGGTTACGGAAGGCGATTTATAGTTCTGATCGGCTCCTTCCTGTGGAATCAGCATGTTTACCAGCAGCGGACGCACATAGGCAATCATGGTACAGGCGGCTGCGTGCAAACCCGGAGTTTTGGTAAAATAATCCAGGCACAGGCCAAACATAAAGCCGATAAAGCACAGCCAGCCACGTGAAATATTAAAGGGCAGCCAGAGAATATACAGGAAATACCAGTAAGGCACCACAAAACGATGTAATGGCGGTACCTGGAACAGTACATATACCTGGATCAGGATAAACAATATGAAACGGATCGTATTTCTGACCAAATCACTCATCCGGTACTTTTTTTCTGGTTGAATCGGCCAGTTGTTTTCTTTCTGCCCGCTCAAAATCTTTAATCAGCATTACATAATGCAGGTTGAAAAAGTTGGTGGCTGTTTTTAAACGCAACGTATAAAAGTTACTGGCCTTGTTTTCTACAATGTCATGTATGGTACCTACCATAATACCCGGGGGAAATGCACCAGC